>Ga0315275_10007691_pt1 | contig 10430 bp, 10 predicted proteins | sample YL17G03_0_MG_FD_205557 | JGI IMG/M metagenome (GOLD analysis project Ga0315275, IMG submission 205557) | Sediment microbial communities from Yellowstone Lake, YNP, Wyoming, USA - YL17G03_0 | ecosystem: Environmental > Aquatic > Freshwater > Lake > Sediment | place: USA: Wyoming | collected...
GTTCCTCATCGGGCATATCCCTCACACCATCTTTTTCTCCCGCTTGAGGCGGTCCATTGACTTCAGGAACATGCAGGAAGGTAAGCCCGCGCACTTCCAGGACATCCAGGCGATCTTGTTGCTTTTTGGGTGTAAAAGAGAGAGACGGCAGGGAGCCGCGCATATAAACCGGATGCAGCTCGACCAGCGCGTCCGCTGGCTCAGGCCGGATCAGCTCGAGCATACGTTCGATGGAGACCTCCTGAGTCTTGTAATCGCCATAGAAGGTGCCCAGTTCGGAGGGCACCTGGGTGGTGAACCACAGGTAGCTAACGAACAAGGCAAAATCACCAATGGTGAACGCACCCGCTGCGATGGCCTGACCAGACAGGAGCAGCATCACGCCGATGCCAAAGGTGACCATGCTGGAATTCAAGGCATCGAGCAGGCCGCGGTACATTTGGAGGCGCACTACGGTATGGGCGCGGGTCTCGTTCAGCCTCTCGAGATGGGCTGTGATGTTTTGCTCGGCGCTGGCAATTTTGACCGCCTGGACGGTGTTGAACGCCTCGCCCAGGAAGCCCTTAACGGCATCGGTAGCCCGCCCGATGGCCTGGTAATAGTACAGGATGCGCCCCCAGGCCAGGCGAGTCAGGATAACAACGCCGATCAGCGGCAGGAAGATGATCAAGGTGATGGTCAGGTTGATGCTGGCCATGATGATCACCGCAATCAACGCGGCGATCCACTTGCCGACCTGGTCGGGTATCCAGGTGGGGAAGTCGGTGACTTCACCCACATCGTCGTCGAAACGGTTGATCGCCTCGCCCGAAGAGACCGGCAAGGGCTTATCACCCGGGCGGCGCAGGATGCTGGAAAACAAATTGCTGCGCAGCAGAGCACTGACAGAAAAGCGGAAAGTCCAGCCAAACCAATCGGAGCCCACCGAAAAGAAGAGGCGCGCCACCTCAGCCAACACATACAGGGCGACCCACAGCCAAAGAGAGGCCTCGTCCTGCGGATGACCGCCGCTGACCGTATCAAAGACATGCCTGACGACCAGCCCAGGCACCACCTGCAGGCCGAACACCAGCAGGGTAAAGAAAGAATGCAGGATGAAATTCCAGGCTTCGAAGCGCACAATCCGCAGGTTCAAAGCCCAGGTCTTCAGCGATGGCGTTGGCGATGGGTACATCGGGTACATCGAGCCAGGAGCAATGGATTTTTGAGAAGCTGAGGCGGTCATGCCAGCGCCTCCTCGAGCCCGGTCTGCAACAGGCTGTAAAAACGCGACTGCGGGTCAGCCGCCAGGGCCTGGCGTGGGCCAAACTCAATCACACTGCCGTTCTCCAGGATCAAGATCAGGTCGGCGCGCTGCACGGTCTTCAAGCGGTGGGCGATGAGGACTGCCGTGCGCCCGGCGAACAAGCGGTCAACCGCCTGCTCCATGAGCGCTTCCGTCACCGGGTCGAGGCGGGAGGAGGCTTCATCCAGGATGACCAGCCCGGGATCCTTGAGGAAGACGCGGGCAAAAGCCAATAGCTGGGCCTCGCCTGCCGAAAGAGCCAGGCTGCCCGCCGAGAGCTTCGCCTCCAGACCCATGGGCAGGGACTGGACCCATTCCCACAGGCGCAGCGCCTGCAAGACCTCCTTGATCTGCTCTTCACCGATGGAAACATCGAAGAAAGCCAGGTTGTCGCGCACACTGGCCTCGAAGAGCTGCACATCCTGGGTGACCATGCCAACCTTGCTGCGCAGATCAGCCAGCGGCAGCGTGCGGATGTCCACGCCGCCCAGGCGGACGGTACCCTGCGAAGGGTCATACAGCCGGAAGAGCAGGCGGGTGAGCGTCGACTTCCCGCTGCCTGTACGCCCCAGGATGCCCAAAATCTGACCCGGCTGCAGGGTGAAGGAAACGCTCTTGAGGACATTTTCGTCCTGGTCATAGCTGAAGGAAACATCCTGAAACTCTACCTCCAGCGCACCACCCGGCAGGTGAGAAGCACCCTGCGCCGGCTCGCGCACCAACGGCTGCAGGTCGAGCAGCTCCTGAACGCGCCCCAGGCTGGCCGAAGCCTGCTGGAGGTCCTGAACCTGCTCACGGATACTCTGCAGCGGCTCAGCCAGCATGCCAACATAATAGACGATCAGGTAAGCCGTGCCGAGCGTGGTCTGGCCCCGGAGGTACAGATAGACCCCCAGCGCCAGGCCGGCTGCGTAGCCGACCACGTAAATCAGGTTGGTCAGGTTGAAGGTCAGGGTGCTGACGACAAAGGCTGCCCGAGATTTCTCCAGAAAGAGGCGCATCAGCAGGTACAGCCGCTGCAGGGCATAACCTTCTGCACCAGCGGCGCGGATCTCCTCTGCACCGGAGATGCGCTCTTCGATATAACCGAACTGTTCGGCGCTGGCCTGGCGGGCCTCAGCCCAGCGCTTCGCCGCCGGGCGCTGGATCAAACCCAGCACGGACAGGGTCAGGCCAGTGTAGAGCGTCAAGCCGATCCCCACCAGCAAGTTCTCACGGAAGAGCAGCAGCAGGATACCCAGGAGGAGCAGGCCATTGCCCAGGAGGCGGACGACGAACTGAGAGAAAAAATTGGCCAACTGGTCAGCATCGCCGTCGATGCGCTCGATCAGCTCGCCGGGGGTGTGCTCCTTATGAAAAGACATGTCCAGGCGCAGGCAGTGCAGCACCAGGTCGGCGCGCAGACGGTTGGTAGCCGTCCAGCTCACCCGCTGGCTGACCAGGCTGGCTGCCAGGCGCGCAGCCTGCTGGAGCAGGGCAAACGCAATAAAGGCAATCGCGGCCAGCAGCAAAGGCCGGGTGGAACCGCCGGACTGGGCAGCGGCGCTGGCGGTGTCGAGAAAGTAGCGGATGACCTGCGGGTTGAGGAGCTGCAGGCCGATGCCACCCAGGAGCAGGGCTGCCATCCAGGTGACCCGCCCTCTTTGGGGCAGAAGGTAACGGGCGAGAAGCTGCCCGTACCTGCCAAAGAAGGATGTGGGCGGTTTTTGTACAGGGGTTTCAAGTGTAGAGGTAAACATAGACTCCAATATTTTACTGTCTACATATGAATAAAAAAAGCCACGGTAAAACCTGTGGCTTAATTAAAATAAGCCAGGGACTGAGGGGCCCGTAGCCAAGTTCAGGTAGAAATTATCAAGGGAATTAAACTTAGGCCAGGAGGCGCACCTCGTGAGAATGGGTAAAAGATACAGAAAAGTAAGCTGACATGTGGGTGCGCATCCTTTCGAGATAAACTAGAGAAATTTTATCTTAATTTATCACAGATAGGTATTAACCGTCAAGATCAACTTCTTGGGTGTGCCGATCCTGAGCGGGAAAAGCAGTGGAAGGAACCAAAGGAAAATCTTTTTTCTGGACTTTCCGCCCGCAGTTCTTCACCACCTTTTTTCTCCCCAATCTTCAAAGCCCAACACTTGACATTTATGAGGTTTACCTGTAACATTTGAACCAATTGTTAGGTTAAACCTAACAATTGGTTCAAATATGCAAAAGGGAAACTACCTCACCGCCATATTGCGATCCAACAAAACGGTCTTTTCTTCCAAAGACATCGCTTTGTTGTGGCATGATCCGGGTACATCGGCGACCAGGGTTCGGTTACATTACTTCATCGAAAAAGGCGAATTGTATCGCATCCGGAAAGGCTTATATGCCAAAAGTCGGGACTACAACCGGCTGGAGTTGGCCACTCGGGTATTTACCCCCTCTTATGTAAGTTTTGAGACGGTGTTAGCTAAAGAAGGCCTGATATTTCAATATTACGACAGAATTTTTGTCGCGTCTTATTTAGACCGAGAAATTACCGTCGACGGACAAACCTATTCCTACCGAAAAATGAAAACCAAGGTGTTGGTTTACCCTATCGGGGTAGAGCACGTCAGGGAAACCTCGATCGCCACCAAAGAGCGGGCTTTCTTAGATGCCCTGTACGTGAATGCCGATTACCAGTTTGACAATCTCCGGGCTTTAAATTGGGAGAAGGTTTTTGAAATTTTATCGATTTACAGTAATCAGCGCATGGCGAAAAAAGTAAATAGCCTTTATAAAACCATCCCCCACTAATCCTTATGACCCTGGATATAGCCACCCACAAAACCATATTGTTTCAAATCTTAAAAGATATTTGCTCGGATACCTCTATCTCCCCTTTTTTGGGATTTAAAGGCGGCACGGCAGCTTTGATGTTCTACGGTCTGGATCGGTTTTCGGTTGACCTGGATTTTGACTTGTTGGATGAAAACCAAGAAGAACATGTTTTTGACCGGGTTGTCAGGATCGCAAAGAAATATGGCACCCTTAAAGAGGCGCATAGAAAACGGTTTAATTTATTCATACTTCTTTCATACGAAGATAAAGCCCGTAACGTGAAGGTGGAAATAAACCGTAGGCAATATGGATCCAGTTATGAGATCAAGACTTACCTGGGCATATCCATGCAGGTCATGGTTGTCGAGGATATGTTCGCTCATAAACTGATGGCAATGGTTGAGCGTATCGAAAAGACCAGCCGGGATATCTACGATGTGTGGTTTTTCCTTAAATCCCGTTCTCCGATCAATAAGGAAATTGTTGAAAATCGAGCCAGGATGCCTTTTGATCAGCTAGTAAAAAAATGTATAAGTCAGATTGAAAAAATGGACAATCGCCACATTTTAACAGGCATGGGTGAACTCTTAACCACCAGCCAAAAAGATTGGGCAAAGGCCAAACTTCGGGAAGAAACCTTGGCTTTGTTGAAACTACGGATAGAAAGCTGAGACCTCCCCCCTCATGTTATGTCAAGATTATGTAGAAATCGGAGCCAGCACAGACGCCAGGAACCGCCTGATCTGCCTGTCCCAATTGAACCAATCATGGCCGCCGTCTTCCTCGTGGTATTCGGCCTGCACACCCAGAGCCTGGCAGGCAGCATAATACTGGACGCTCAGCGGATACAGATCTTCCTGCCGCCCACAGGCGATGAACAAGCGGGGCAGCGCGGAGGGGTTTTTCGAGGCTTGCTGCAGCCAGGCTGCCGGATCATACTCGCTGGAGGGCAGTTTATCCAGGTCGCCGAACAGCAAGGTGAACTCCTCCTGGCGAGAGTCGTTCGGGTTGATCCTGAGGATATCCAGGGAAAGCACGCCCGAAAAGCTGGCTGCCGCAGAATAAAGCTCGGGGCGCAGCAAGGCGGCCTTGAAAGCGCCGTAGCCGCCCATGGAGGAGCCAGCGATGAAGGTATCCTCCCGGCGGGGCGCCAATCCGAAGACATCTGCCAGGTAGAGCGGCAACTCCTCGGTCAAATAGGAAAAATATTTCTGCCCGTTGGGCTGATCGATGTAGAAGCTGCGCCCCACCGAAGGCATGACCACCACCAGCCCATACACATCGGCAAGGGCTTCAATGGATGTATAGCGCTGCCAGGCGCTGGCGTCTTCGCTGAGCCCGTGCAGCAGGTAAAGGACCTTGCGCCTGGAGACAGGCACTCCGGCCATATTCCCAGGATCAGGCAGGATGATGTTCAGGGGCAGGTTGACTTTGACGGTTTCGGGGGTATGGTCGATACGAAGGAGTGCCATGACGTTCCTACCTTATTTGATCGATAAAAAGCTCACGGATTTCACGGATATTACTGATTCAAAAAAGCGGACACGGAAAATCGAAAAAAGCAGGTTCTTGTGTTTCAATCCGCATTTTCTGCCCGATGGTTTCTATCGGAGTTTTCATAGTTTTTCCGTGTCCTTCTTTTAAAATCCTTTCGGGTGGCTCGCAGAGTGCGTAAAGCTTATCTATCCAGTCGTGGGATCAACCAGAACCTCGGTAGTCTTGTCGAAATTGATAAAGAATGAGAAGGCGAAACTGATGACCATCAGGATGGGGGGAAATACAGTCAGCAGGAACCGGGCTGCCTGATCAGGCTGAGGTCCGGGATTTAAACCGCTCTCAAAGCCAAAAATAACGAAGATCAGATAGAAAGCGAAGCTGGTGAACAAGCCGTTCAGCCGGTTCATGAATCCCAGCGCATTCGAGATGATGCCCTCCCGCCGCAAGTTGTGCTTTTGAGTGTCCTCGTCCATAATCTTCGCACCGATCAAATCCATGGTCGTGATGACCCCTGCAAAGCCGAAACCCACCAGGGCAGCGCAAATAATTCCAGAGATGAGGGAATTTGCAAAATAGAGCGGGATAAAAGTCACAGTTAACGTAACCAGCGAAGCCCGCCAGACGGGCATCAACGAGAACTTCTTGACCAGTCTTGCCCATATGGCAACGCATCCGATGGCGATGAGCAGAACGGCAGCAAAAAGGAACGTGGTTTGGCTGTCGGAGATCCCCAGCGTATATTTGGCAAAGAAGGGCATGGACGCCAGGACGAGCGACATGGCCGCGCTGTAAAAGGCATTGGCAAAACCCGCCACCCAGAATTTCCGGTTTGTGATCAGATTTTTAAGGCTGTCCCAGAACTGGGGTTTTTCTTCCTCGGGCTGGATGTCCGTTTCCTGGCAAGAGAAGGTCATGTACAAAATAACCCCGCCGCCCAGCAGACCGTACAGGATCGCAGTGAGGCTGTATCCGAGCGCATGGGTCACCATCGGGGTCAGGGCGATGCTGATGATCATGGCCACAAGCTGAAACGCCTGCCGCAGGGCGTTTGTAGTCGCCCGGCTGGCGTCATCCCGGAAAAGTTCCGGGAAAAGAGCGGCATAATTGGCGTTGATCACCGAGTCCAGCGTACCGGTGAGTATATAGAAGAGCATACAGTAGGCAAACAGGGAATTCCCGGCCAGAAAGGCGGGAGGACTATAGAAAACAATAAAACACAGGATCAACAACGGCGTGCCAATGGTCAGCCAGGGTCGCCTGCGTCCCCAGCGTGAGCGCGTGCGGTCGGAGAGAAAACCGTACACGGGATTATCAATCGCATCGATGAAGGTATAAATCAGCAGCAGGAGCGATAATTGAACGGTAGTCATCCCCAATGTACCCACGTAATAGATGGGTGCATAGGTCTTGAGCATGTTAATGGGGATGGAGGTACCAAACATGCCGATGGCATAATTAAAGGATTTAAAGCGGGGTTCGGACATGGGGAAAATCCTCCTGGGGGGAATTCATTGTCACCGCACAGGTTTCGGTTGTGGCGATTGCCTTACCTGTGATTATACAATGAACTCTCCAATGAGTTACCTTGCCAACCGAGGAGAGCAGCTAATTATTTGAATTTTCAAGTAATTTATGCGGCAATCGAATCGTTATATGGAATGCAATCAGTTTCTAGACAAACCTTGACAATCCACGTGTTTCGCCTATAATTATTACTAATTAACTCATAAATATCTAAATTACTGGAGCTTCTGGATGAGCACTTGCATGTGTCTGAAGCGGGGTTGGTAACCACCGCTTCGTCAAAAGAGTAAGACACGGTCAGCAGACTGACGAAAGGTGGACCCGCCCCGCTCACGCGAAAGGACGCGTGGCTGTGCGCAATGCCACCTTTTTTGTTGCCTGTTGGCTGTTTTGTTTTTAAGGAGTGAAATGGACCTCTTCTCCCCCACCACCCAGGTATCTTTCCCTGCCGCCCAAATCCTGACCGCGCCGGATGCGGGCGGGTTGGAAACGGCGGTTGGCAATACGCCGCTGCTGCCATTGAGGCGGGTAACCGCCGGGCTTGCGCGAGGCGTGCAGGTGTTCGCCAAAGCCGAGTGGTTCAACCCGGGCGGCTCGATCAAAGATCGTCCGGCGCTCAACATCCTACGCACGGCGCTGGCAGATGGCTCGCTGACGCCCGGCAAGCGCCTGCTGGATTCGACCTCGGGCAACATGGGCATCGCTTACGCCACCTTCGGCGCCGCCCTGGGCATCTCGGTGACGCTGGCAGTGCCAGCCAACGCCAGCCCGGAACGCGTCTCCATCCTGCGCACCCTGGGCGCTGAGCTGATCCTCACCGATCCCTTAGAAGGCTCCGATGGGGCGATCCGCATGGCACGCAAGCTGGCTGCCGAACAGCCAGAGCGTTATTTCTACGCCAACCAGTACGACAACCCGGCCAACTGGCAGGCGCATTACCTGACCACCGGGCCGGAGATCATCTGCCAGACGGAAGGCCAGGTGACGCACTTCGTGGCGGGTCTGGGCACTTCGGGCACGCTGACGGGCGTGGCGCACTGCCTGCGCCAATATAACCCGGCCATCCAGATCATCGCCGGGCAGCCCGATTCACCCTTCCACGGGTTGGAAGGACTCAAGCATATGCCTACGGCGATCCAGCCTGGAATTTTTGATCCAAGCCTTCCAGATCGAACGGTGGAGATCGTTTCGGAAGACGCTTATGCGATGGTACTGCGCCTGGCGCGTGAGGAAGGGTTGTTTGTGGGGATCTCCTCCGGCGCAGCCGCCGTGGCTGCCCTGAGCGTGGCTGCGGAGATGGAAGAAGGCATGGTGGTAACAGTCTTCCCGGACGCAGGTTACAAGTATTTGAGTGACACCCGCCTGTGGGGTGCATAAAGAATATTAGTTGCTCGCACTGCTTGGGTCACGTAAATAATGTAGTGACGACTTTAGTCGTTCGGCGCAATTCTAGCGACTGAAGTCGCCACTACATCAAATAAGAAATCCATGTGATCTGCGCTATCCGTGAGCATGATTCGGATCATAGAAGGAAACGAAAAAAATGGGTCTGGTGATATCCAAAGAAAAATTAAATGCCATCCACCAAAATGGAGAGCAAGCTTACCCGGAGGAAGGTGCTGGGCTGATGTTGGGGAGGTTCGCCGGAGATGAGAAGCAGGTAGAGACGATCCTGCCACTGACAAATACCCGCGAGGATACCGACCGCCACAACCGCTATCTGCTCGACCCGCAGGATTACCTAAAGGGTGAGATGGAGGCGGCGCGGCTGGGTCTGGATGTGTTGGGCGTGTTCCACTCCCACCCCGACCATCCCAGCCGGCCCTCAGAATTCGATCGGGAGTGGGCTATACCCTGGTTCTCGTATGTCATCACCAGCATCCAACAAGGAAAAGCAGTAGAGAGCCGCTCCTGGCTGCTTGCAGAAGACCGGTCTACATTTTTGGAAGAAACCATCGAGGTAAAGGACTAGAAAGCAATGTCAGAAATACTGGAGAGGATCGATCATTCGGCAATAAAAACAAGCCAGGTGATGGTAATCATCTTGAACATCCTGGCCTTTATATTGAACATGCCCTGGCTGGCAGCCGCGGTTGCGCTGGTCATGCTGCTGGGGACGCTGTTAAAAGTACCCGGTTTCGGTTTTATTTACCGTTTCGGGCTGAAGCCTATGGGATGGGTAAAGCCCCATGTGCTTTTGGATCATAACGAGCCACACCGCTTTGCGCAAGGATTTGGAGGGGTGGTGATGGAAGCCGGCGCTTTGGCGCTCTACTTTGGGCTGACGACCCTGGGGTGGGGGCTGGTCTGGGTGGTGGCAGCCCTGGCGGCCTTGAACGCCTTTGGCGGGTTCTGTGTGGGCTGCGCCGTGTATTACTGGCTGGGGCGGCTGCACGTTCCAGGCTTTACCAGGACGCCGCCTGGCGGCACGGTCCCTGGGATGAGACCGAAGCTGGAAGGGTGAAGAAGGTTCTTGGAGGAGATAAGATGGATGAAGTTTCGCTGAGATTAATGTGGGCAGCCGCCATCCTGGGGTCAGGAATAGGACTGTACTGGGCAGCTAACCAGTGGACCCTGAGGCGGGCAAAGGTGCGCGTGCGGAAAGATAACTTCTTGTCGCGGGGTAAGCCTGTGATCCTTTATTTCACCACCCCCACCTGCCTGCCTTGCAAAACCGTGCAGCGCCCAGCGCTCCAGCGCTTGCAAGAAAAGGTGGGCGAAAAGGTGCAGGTCCTCGAGATCGATGCCGCCCAGCAGCCCGAGTTAGCCAGCCAATGGGGGGTGATGAGTGTGCCGACTACGTTTATAATAGATAGAAAAGGTGAGCCGCGGCATGTGAACCACGGCGTGGCAACCTTAGAGAAGCTGCAGAAGCAACTCAAGGATCTACTTTAACCCGCTCAAGTTGTAGAGCGGAGTGTGCTTTCAAGATCACTCGAGAATTAAGGAGTTTTTGGTATGCCAGCGATTCGTATTCCGACCCCTTTGCGGTCATATACCGCGGGTCAGTCTGAAATCAATGTAGAAGGGCAGAACGTGGGACAGGCCATGGACAGCCTGGTGAAGCTGCACCCCTCCCTGCGCCCGCACCTTTACAATACTACCGGTCAACTGCGGCCATTTGTAAACCTCTTTCTGAATGAGGATAACATCAAGGATTTACAGGGATTGGAGACGCCGCTGCAAGAAAGTGACCGGCTGATGCTGATCCCGAGCATCGCAGGCGGGTAAATTGATGTTACCTGAACTCAGTCACGAAGAGATATTACGATATTCAAGACATCTGCTGATCCCCGAAGTGGGATTAGAGGGGCAG
>Ga0315275_10007693_pt1 | contig 10430 bp, 14 predicted proteins | sample YL17G03_0_MG_FD_205557 | JGI IMG/M metagenome (GOLD analysis project Ga0315275, IMG submission 205557) | Sediment microbial communities from Yellowstone Lake, YNP, Wyoming, USA - YL17G03_0 | ecosystem: Environmental > Aquatic > Freshwater > Lake > Sediment | place: USA: Wyoming | collected...
ACACTAAAAGCAGAAGGGCCGCCGAAGCGGCCACTTTCTTCTTTTCCCCTTCAGGTCGGGCGCCGCTCGCGAACGAGATCACTCCCAAAGATTATGGGCTGCCCCACGGAGGGCGGCTTCAAAACAGGAAGGTGAAAGTATGGAGTACGAGCAAGCGTTAATCATCGGCAGGCGGCGACGTGCCGATGCGGCCATGGCTCTGGGCGGCTATGTCCGGGAAAAAGTAACAGAGGTCTGCGCGGTCAAGCCGGCCAAGGGTGCCGGCCTGGACGCCCGTGACTGGGAGCCGGTGGGCGAAGAGAACTACAAGGAACTGGTGATCCGCCGTAGCCTCTGCGATGAGCGGGAGGCGTATCTGGTGGTCGTGGATGCGGACGGGACTGCTAAGGCCTGCACGCAGCGGACGTATCCGTTGCCGCTGGCCTTGCAGATGGCTTGGGCGTGTCCCCTGCCGACCTACATCGGGCCGGGCGGGACGCTGATGGAACAAGCGAACGAGGCGGCGATGCGAAAGGCCCAGCAAATCGCCCAGTTGCCGGAACTGTAAAACCGTATAGGAGCGGATAAGGAGGTGATGAAACATGGCATGGAGACCAACACGGTATCTGATAGAGGGCGAGCTGGACAACACGATCCCCGGCAAGGTCACGGGTTGGATGCGGTTCGCGGGCATGGACAAGGTGGTGACCTTTGACCTGGAAGGAGACTTCCACCGGGACATCCGTGGAGCGAAGATCCACTTCGTCGGTCAAGGTCAAAAGGATGACCCAGCGGCGGCGAGTTACATGCACGGCATGGCTCCGCATCAGACGGGCAAGGTGGGCGACATCACGGCAGGCCTGCCGCCGCGGGACTACTCAATGGCCCCGTACATTGAGATATACTCCGACCAGAACGGGCGTATCGTTCTGGAACTTGCACCCGAGCAGGTCCAGGTGATCGGAACGCCGATTCCTGCAAGCGAGTCTGAGCCGGTCTCGCGGGAAGAGCAGAACCGGAACATGGCCGAATTCCTCAGCCAGATGGCACGGGAAGTGAGGCTGTAAGGCCGGATGGGGCCTCGCCCGCTTTGGCGGGCGGGCCCTTTCATGCTTTCGGGAAGAGAATTGCTCGATTTGAAGTTGAAGAGGAGGTGATTGTATGGCACAAGGTGATAAACCGGTAAAGGAGTTCCGAGCCGGCGGCGTCCGGGCCAGCATCTGGCAGGACGAGATACCGGGCAAGGACGATGAATCGTTCAGCGTGTTCAGCGTGCGCGTGGAGAAGCGGTTCAAGGACGCCCAAGGCGTCTGGCAATCCACGAACCGTTTCAGGCGTAGTGAGCTGGCGGACCTGGAACTGGTGGTCTTTAAGGCGAGGGAATTTGTCTCGCTGAACGAGCGGGAGCCGGATAAGCAGACAGACTGAGAGGTTTCGGCGGCAGGGTGGTGCAAGTTGTGTTTGTTTCCGCCGCCCACCTGCCGGCCGTCAGGGCTTTGGCCAATCGGGGCCAATCTTTATCGGGATTTCGGTCCGGGGCTGATGATCCCCAATTGGCTACCGTTCCGGGAATCGGCTATTATTTGGCTACTCCACAAAAAGGGGATTAGCCGAAGGTGCGGCCCTGGGCTGCCGCCATCAAGGCTTCTCGGAAGGCGTCAGGTTGGCGGGCTCGTCCAGGATGTCCATGATCGCCCGGGCGCAGTAGACGCGGTCACGCCGGGCGTCGGTGGTCTGCGTTAGGATGCCCAGGTCCTCCAGCCGCTGGACGGCCCTCTGGGCGGTGGTGTAGGCGACGCCCAGGCGCTCGGCCGCCTTTTTCACGGTCCAGAATGGGTTCTCGGCCAAACGAGCCACAAGAGCCAGCGGGGCTTTGGAGTGGGCCACCGCCGCGGCATGGCGCCACTTGTCCAGAAGGGCGTTGATGCGTTCGGCGCGGCTGAGTGCGTCCTCCGACATCCGGGCCGCTCCGTTCAGAAAATACTCGAGCCAGGACCCCCAGGCCGCTTCGTCCGTCACCGCCTTGAGCCGGTCGTAGTATTCCCGCCGCGTGGCCTCGAAGAAGGCGCTCAGATAGAGGAGCGGCGTCGGCAGGATCTGGCGCTCCATCAGCAGGAGCGTAATGAGCAGCCGCCCGACCCGTCCGTTGCCGTCGAGGAATGGGTGGATGGCCTCGAACTGGTAATGCACGAGCGCGGTATGGACCAGCGGCGGGAGCGAGCGGTCGTGCAGAAACCTTTCCCAGGCCGCCAGGCAGGTCATCATTTCATCGGGCGGGTGAGGAACGTAGGTCGCGTTGGCGAGGGTGCAGCCGGGCGGGCCGATCCAGTTCTGCGTGCGGCGGAACTCGCCGGGCGTCGCCACGTTGCCGCGCACGCCGTGCATGAGTTTGGCGTGAAGTTCCCGCACCAGCCGCAGCGAAAGGGGAAGTTTCGAGAGCCGCTTCGTGCCGTACTCCAGGGCGGCCACGTAGTTGGCCACCTCGCGGAGGTCCGCGGGACTGCGCTGGACGGCGGCGCCGGCCTCGGAGGCCAGGAGTTCGCCCAGCGTGGCCTCGGTGCCCTCGATGCGGCTCGAGAGGACCGCCTCGCGCCGCAGGAACGTGCGCATGAGAATGTGGGAGTTCGGCGGGCTGCCGCCCTCCCGCGCCAACTGGCCGATCAGCCGGTCCGCATCGGAAAGGGCTCGCAGGAGCCGCGGCCTCCACGGGATCTCCGGCGGCAGGGGATTGGGAATGAACGCCGCATAGCCGCCTGGAGACCGAACGATCTTACCGGCCCCCCGAGGTCTCGCTTTCATGCCATCACGATACACGGCCGGGTGAAAATAAGCAAGAGGCTTATTTGCGAAATCCTTGCAAATCGCAAATAGCCGTGAGTGGCGTTGCAGCCCGATGCGTGGAGTCAGAAGCACCCGCGAGGGGTTGCCTTCGGTAAACAGAACGCACGCTGCCGCAGGTCGCGGCGGCTGAAGGCAGAAGGGACGCAAAAGCGTCCACTTTCTGCCTTTCCCCGTGGCCGCCGGCGCGACGGGACGCCGCCGCTCCGGTCACTCGCACAAATATACGTGGGCGGGCCTGACGCATGGGCCTGCCTGGAGGTGAAAACATGGCAGAGTTTTTCGTGAATTACGAAATGTCCTTCTGGATGAAGGTGAAGGCGAAGACCACGCTGGAGGCCGAGACGATCGCGCAGTTGAATGCCAGCGCGCCTTTCTACACCGGGGAGGCTGGAAAGAAGCAGGGCATCCTGTACGCGGAGGCCGGCGAGCCGCACGACTTCAGCGTCGTCAAGGTTGACCGCAGGCCGGGAGCAAGGCGAGGCCAGGGCCGAAAGCGTTCGTCGTTGGCCGCAACCTCAGCGAAGGCAAGAGGCGGAAGGAAGGCTGGCAGATAGAAGCGGGGCACGGCCCCGCTCCGCCTGCCGCACTGACGATTGAGGTGGGTCTGGCCGGGCCACGCGGCCAAGATCCCTCAACATCTTGCTTTCCCGACGCGGCGATCAGTCATCGCCCGCCTGTTTCGGCCTGCCCCGGCGGCGGGTCTTCCTCGCCTTGGGCGGCGGCAACTTCGCCTGCACGCGTTTGGCTTCGCCGATCAGTTTGTCTGCGTCAGTCGCCTGCCGGTCTTCCAACCGGCGACGCTGCTCATCGTACTTGGTAAATTGGGCGTGGGCGTGTTCCTCGGCCAGTTCATGGCTGATCTTCCCGGCGTGGGTCAGGATATCGCGTTCACTCAGTCGCAGGAAGTCGTCCAGTTTGGCAATCCAGCCCTGCATGTGCATGGGGTGGTGGGCATGGGCCTGGAGTTCGGCGAAGTCCAGGTAGGCCGAGACGATAAGGTTCAGCGCCTCGATCTCGTCCTTGCCGAGGTAATTCTTGGCGATGGAGACGTCGGCCTTGCGGACCGGGCCGCCGGGCGCGTTCTTCCAGGTCGTCAGGCCCATGTGGGGCCTGGCGGCGTCGGCACGCTGGCGAATAATCTCGGCGGCGGTGTGACCGTGTGCGGCCCAGTGCATCTTGTTCTGCACGGTCTGGAAGAACCGCTGGGTCATCTCGGCGCTCGGGTCGTAGTCAATGCTCGTGGCGTAGATGTCGGTGATCTTCTGATAGAACAGCCGTTCGCTCGCACGGATATCGCGGATGCGGGCCAGGAGTTCGTCGAAGTAGTCTTGGCCGATGGTGCGGCCGGCCTTGATACGCTCATCGTCGAGCACGAAACCCTTGACCAGCAGTTCGCGCAACTGGGCCGTGGCCCACTGCCGGAACTGTGTGCCGCGAGGAGAGCGGACCCGGTAACCGACGGCCAGGATCATGTCGAGGTTGTAATGCTTCAGCATCCGCTGGACCTGGCGGCCGCCTTCCAGGTGAACTTGTAAGTATTCCTTACAAGTTGCCGCCTCATCGTGCTCGCTCTCGTCGTAAATGTTCTTGATGTGGATGGTGACGTTCTGGGGCGAAGTCTGAAATAGTTCGGCCATGGCAGCTTGGGTTAGCCACACGGTCTGCCCGTCCAGACGGACCTGGAGGTTGAGCGAACCATCGCGGTAGATGAGCACCTGACCGCCCGGAGGCATCGGTATGGGCAGATTGGCGTCAGTCATGGGTTTCCTTCCATCGGCCATGCGACTATTTTTTCACCGAGCGCCGATCATTTCCAGGCGCTTGCGGGCCTCGCGCTTGCCGAGATGCCGAACCGCTGCCAAGCCAGGCAAATGCTTCTTCCTCGGCCGCGACTTGCCGGATTCCCAGGCGTAGATCGTCAGCGCCGCCACGCCCACGATCCTGCCGAAGTCCCTTGCAGAAAGGCCGAGCCGGGCGCGCTGGGCCTTGACGCTTCGCGCGGAGAACCGCACCCCCTTGACCTCCTGAAGCATTGCTGGTGGGCTTGCGACGCGGCGCTGTTCCTGCTTTTCGAGGAAGGCCACGGTCTTGGTGAGAGCGGCCACCTGGCGCTTGAGGGCTGCAAGGTCGCGGCGGTGCTGGGCTGTGAGCCGCCGGGTCTTCCTGGTCTGGGCCCTGATCTCGCGACGGGACAGGCGATGGATTCTCTCGTTCAAGAGGCTGAGGAGGTTCGGCATCCTTAACTCCTTCTGCGGTGTAAGCGGCCCCCATCCAATGGTCTGAACAGGAACCCATCATGCCGCAGAAGCCATGGGGCGGCAAGCATCTTCTTGGATGGGTCTTCTCGGGGTGGAGGGGCGGACGGCTTGGGCTGAGGGGCAAGGTAAACCTGTCCCGGAAGAGCTTGAAGGTCCATGTTGAGTCACCACGCATTTTACAGTGGGGCCGTCCGCCACCTCTGGTGCGCACGATGACGCCGCAGAGAAGGGCGAGAGGCCGCACATACCCGCTGCTCGCGGCACCGCCGAGGAGGCCGCAGGACCTCCCAGGCGTCCGGGGGGAGGTGGTTCCCCACAGCGGCAATCACCCCGGCAGCGGGCCTGAGCTCACTCATTCTGCCTTTCGGCCTGTGGCCGCAGGCGAGCATGCGAAAAGGCAGATGGCTCGCTCAGGCAATAACGCGGTGGAGGTGATTGCATGAAGGGAACCACCAGCGAAGGCCGGACGCCCTGTGTCCTGCACGGCTGGGCACCGGCACCGAAAGGGCCTTGTCCCAGGCGGCTGCCGATAGTCCAAATCCGGGGCCGGCTCTACTTTCAGGACGACCGGCTACAGGAGTTTCGGCGTGTGGACGACATAGACGACCGAATATCCTTTGAGGCCATGCTCTGGATATTGGCGATTGAGGGCAAGTGGCCGGATTGAGCCGGCCCGGCCTGAGTGTCCGGGCAGCCGAACCTATGCCGAGCCGCCAGACCCGCAACTAGACCCGCAGCCGCCGCCCGGTGAACGGGGAACTGGGTCCGTGGCGCGGCGGCGGAACGGACGGCGTGGCGGAGGAACGGCTGGCATGACGGGCTGAGAGGTCGGCGGTCGTCTGGGGGTCGGGGCCGCCCTTGCGATCAGCCGAGGGAGCGGGGCCTCCCCTTTTCAGGTGGGATGATGAGACCCCGCAGCGGACGGTGGAGGGGGTCTTGGCCCTGCAGCAGCCCGGCCGGCGGAGGGGTCAGATTTCTCATGCCCCGCAGCAGCCCGACGGGGAGCGACGGCTGCGAACAGGAGTGGATCGATGCTACCCTTAAACCCTCAGCAGCGGGTTTGATGGCCCTGCAGCAGCCCGGCCGGCGCCTGCCCTTCTGCAGCATGAGCCGCTACGCGCCAAATCACCTGCCAGTGGCTCGACCCATAATTCTCGCTTGCGGTCTTCGACCGCCGGGGCGCGCGGCGAGAAGCGAGATAAAGGGTCTTCGCCAACAGGCGGCTGAGGTGATTTGGCATGAACGGCTCAAAGCAAGCAGCGGGCAGGCAAGGCCCGGCGATGACGCTGGGACTCTCGCCGCTCTCCGCAGCCGAGGAGGCCCTGCTGCAGGATGGCTCTTGGCCATGGTCCAACCATGGGCGGTGTCTCCTCTGCCGGCTGGGGCGAGAGACCACAGCCTCTTGCGAGCAGGACAAGAAGGTCCTGGAGGTCCTTGAGCGTCGCCACGAGAGGCCGCTTACCCTCAGCAGGCCCCAGCGTGTCGTCGTCTGCAAGGACTGCTGCATCATGGCCCTGGGCGGCCACGAATGTCTGTGGTGGTCCCTGTGCTGGAGGGACCAGGAATCCCGCCGGGGGGAGGTGTGAGGGGTCCCCGGGGAGAGAGGGGGGACCGGCCTGACGGCTATGCGACATGCGACTTGCCGTTGGCTCGACATGCGACTTGAAGGAGGGATGGCGGCACGGGGGTAAACTGGCCGCCGATGAGGTAGGGGTAGAAGGACATCCTGAAGGGGTCCTTGGAAAGGAGCCTGTGGGTGGCTCCTTTGGATAGAACGCGGTGCGTGGTGTGTAATTTCATTTGGTTCATTATGAGTTTGTAAGAAAACAGCCCTAATGAGAATGAAATTCGGCGGGCAACGTATTGAGGGAGTGCCGGTAGGCCAAAGGGATGCCTTTGGCGTGGGTGGCCAGAGGTCATTCTTGACCTCTGAGAACGCGGTGCGTGTGCACCGCTTGCGCTCGGCCCTGGAAACAGGAGCGAGCAGGACGTAAGGTCCCACGAAAGCAGGACTTACAGAGGAGAAGCAGGTCATATTTTTGTTATTTTCATTTTTGTGGTGTAGTAAAAGACCGGAAAATGAAAATGAAATGAGTCGGCTTGCAGTGGGCGAGGGCGGAGTCCGGGAAGCGCAAGCATACGCTCGCGGACCCCGCGTGGACCTTGAGGGAGGTCGTGCGCGGAAGTCCGATGGCACTTCGGCCTACCGGGCCCGAACCTTGCGGCGTTTGCCGCGAGTCAGGTCCACCATCCGGCCATCTTTGATGACCCAGACCGGTGTGCCGGTCTCCAGACCCTCCCGGAGGGCCCTCCGCGCCGCCCGCCGCAGCGCCGCCATCGAGTTCAGGATGTCAAGGTCTTTCGATCCGCAGGCCTTCTGAATCATGGATTATATCCCATAGCCAGAGGCCGAGGCGTTGACTGCCCCCCGCTGGATGTCACCGAGTTAATATACCATGTACGCCCTTGAAGACCACCGTGAAAGGGGCATTCACGGTAAGGTGCTGCGAACCATCCGTGGCCCGTCAAGTTGACAGGCGGAAAGGGGGGCCGCCGGTGGTCGTGGCTCCCCTTGTCGGCGGTGGCTTTCAGGCTTGCGGTGAACACGACATCTCGCAGGCCAGGAGGTTCAGGCTGAGGTCCGAATCGACCGGAAGCCGCCGGAGCCATTTGGTGAACTGGGCCAGCATGAGGCCTGCGGCAACGTTGGCACAGTAGATCGTCGTCTTGGCGGTGCAGGAACCGGCGTAGGCCTCCTCCGCAGCAAAGAGCGTGGTCGGATAGTGCTTCCGGCTGCCTGGGTCGCAGGCCACGAGAATACGAAGCACCTCGGCGCTCATGCGGCCATCGGCAAAGAAGTCGGCCTTGTCCTTCACGGCCTCCCAGATAAGACGTCGAACGTCGATGCTGTCGACGCACGAGAAGACGACATTACCCACATCCATGCTCCGGCGGAACCGCTCGGCCACTTCATGCACCTCAAGGCCGTGATTGACCTGCTGACTGAGGTCGGCTGTTGCGCAGACCTTCGATCGGCCCAAGTCATCCTGCAAATAGCCCTGGCTGGCCAGGTTGCTCGGCTCGACCACATCGAAGTCCACCAGTTGAAGCCACGGGATCCCCATGGCCGCCAGTTGCAGGGCCACCTGCCGGCCGACGGCGCCCACGCCGATGACTGTGGCCTTACAGGAGGCCAGACGCTCCGGCGGTACGAGGTCGCGCTGCCGGCTATACCGTTCCTCGATATTGGGGTCGCTCTTTACCATGGCACCACCTCACCTTCCCCGTCCCAGAGGTCCGTCCTGGCCGCCAACTCATCGATGACGAACTGCCGATCCTCCTGGCCCATGGCCTCGAAGGCGTCGAGCCAGTCATCAGCCAGAACGCCACCGGCATCCTTACTAACTGATGCACCCCCGGTCTCCCCGAACGAGGAGAACCAGGAATCCGGCTTGACGTTGGTTCGGTACTCTTCCTGCCAAGCCTCGCGGTCGCTTGGGCCGAACTCGCAGCCGTAGTCCACCTCGACCGGAAGCAAGACCTGGGCTCCCGGCCCGACGCTGAAGCGCAGCCGCGCGTGAGTCTTCCCGCTTCTCCCGACGACGAACATCACAGCCCATTGGCAGCGGCCGAAGACCCGCCCGAACGTCTCCTCATCCACCATACTCGGCTGGGGCGAATCGCCGGGATGGCTATGGAGCCAGATTCGGGCGAACTGCTCGGGCTTCCTGCCGGCGTCCACCTGGTGATCAAAGAAGTCCGCCACGGCCTCGTCGTCGAACGAGACGCTCGCCATCGAGACTTTCTGGCGGACAGTGATGAAGTCTTCCACCAGGAGGAGGTCATCTTTGGCCGTGATGCCGAAACCCCCGATCTCGGTGTCGCCTCGATCACGGAAGTAGAGGAGCTTCGCCCAGGCGGTCGGTGAGAACCGGAGCACGGGTTTCGGGGTCTCTTTCCTCTGAGGTCTGGGTTTCGACTGGGGTTCCGGTTTGGCTGGCGCCTGGGGCGTCGCTGACGATACGGACTTCTCCGTCTTCTCCGGCTGCTTCTCCACCTTCGGATCTGCTTGAGTTGTTGTCATTGTTTTCCTCCTCGTTCTCGGGTTCTTCCTCAAGACACGGACACTTTTCTTCCTCGCGGCAGTCGCGGCACAGGATCCTCCCGCACTCGGGGCAGGTCGTGAGGCAGCTGTTGCAGGTGCTCTCCTCGCAGACAGGACACGGTGCAAGGCAGCCCCTGCATGTGGTTTCCTCACACCGATGGCAGTATGAACTGCACTCGCCGCAGAACTCGTTCTCGCAGGAGGTGCAGTAGAACGAATCATCCTCCCTTATGATCGAGCCGCAGTCGTAGCAGGACGAACCCTCCCAGTCCTCAAGGACCACGTAGGCTGAATCCCGGTTGTAAGTGGTGAGGACAGAGCGGACGAGCATGAAGAAGTCGCATATCCGGCCTCCTGCAAGGGCCATTTCGATCGCGGCTCCGGCATCACCGGCGCAAAGATGCTGGTCGGTTACGTGAGGGTGAGTGACGGAGTCGTTGCGGACAGAAGGGTGGGGATCCAGGGCCACGATCTGGTAGAGGCTCCGGTGATCCGTGTCCCCAAGGGCCGGAATGAGGAGCTGCACCTCGAAGTCGCCGAGGTATACGCCTTCCAGTTCAACGGCGTCGGTCGTGACCGAGAGGATCTCGTCTTCAGGATTATACTCGAGCCCTTCGAACTCTTCTTCAGCCTGGAGGAGTTCTTCCAACACCTCGCGAACTGTAGGAACGGGCGGTTCGGGTTTCTCGACGGCCTTCACTGCTTCCTGGCCGGTGTAGTGCAGGTCGCGGAAGAGCCGCACCGCCTCGTCCGCCAGGCTCGAGGCCGCGGCGGTCCAACCTCGGGCAAGGCAGAGGATCAACTTGCGACGGACGGCGTCCAGTTCCGCCAGGTCGGACATCAGGTGTTGGACCTGGGTCTGGACCTCGCGGTACCGGTTCATCTGGCCCGCGCAGAGCCGGTCCCGGATCAAGCCGGCGAGCCGCCAAAATCCTTTTTCGGACAAGGGGTTTTCCATGGAGACGTCCTTTCAGTAAAAAGGCAAAGGGGCACCCGCCTGGATTGAGCGCGGATGCCCCTTGCACGGTTCGCGGTCTTCAGGCAGCGACCGCTCCCTCGACCTTGGTTGGTGTGATCGTCACGCGGTCCCCCTCCTGGAGGACGTGATCGCGCGCCACAGGCTGGCGGTTGACGCGGATGAGGTAGTCCTCCGCCTTCGCGCCGGCGATCTGCTGGCTGAAGAACTTGTCGACCGTGGTGCCCTGGGCGACGTCCACGTAGTCCGCGTAGCCGCCGCCATCGTTGTT
>Ga0315275_10007697_pt1 | contig 10428 bp, 7 predicted proteins | sample YL17G03_0_MG_FD_205557 | JGI IMG/M metagenome (GOLD analysis project Ga0315275, IMG submission 205557) | Sediment microbial communities from Yellowstone Lake, YNP, Wyoming, USA - YL17G03_0 | ecosystem: Environmental > Aquatic > Freshwater > Lake > Sediment | place: USA: Wyoming | collected...
CAGCGGGCGGGTGATGAAGACAAATCCACCCGGAAGGGCGAAGGCGTTGGGTTCGGCGCCCTCAACCGCCTCGAAGCTGAAGGTGCGGTGCCTGTTGGCCACGCACTCGCCCAGACGAGGGCCGATTTCGCCGAGCAACTGCTCGATCCGGGGGTCCGTATCGGGCTTCAACTGATGCCTTATCTCGTGTGCAAGGTCTCTGCCGACGTCGTTTTCCACCTTGATAATGTCCGCCTCGGTGCCCGTCATCGACTGCCAAATCCACTTGGCCTTGCGGACCTTAGGCCCGACCTTCCTGCCCAAATTGTAGAATATCCCGCTCACCTTTCGCCTCCAGTCAACTACTTCCGTCTAAAGGCGGCAGCTTGTATGACGGCCTGTAAGCCCGCTGAAGCCAACAAAATCCGAAGCACGAAATCCGAAAACCGAAACAAATAAGAAATTCGAAATCTAAATGACCAAAACAATCCCTGATCGGCGCTGCAGCTTCTATTTTGAACATTTGAGTTTGGCTCATTTGATATTGTTTCGGATTTCGATATTCGAATTTCGAGTTTACAACACCGAAGTCCTCGCCTGAAGGCGAGCGAGTCTACCCCGGTCCCCGAATGGTACACTCACGATTCACTGGTCATACCGTCTGATTAGCTGGATTTCAACCACCTGCCCACCTCGCGCAGTCCGGGGCGTTTGCCGTACATAAGAATACCGGTTCGGAATATCTTCGCCGCCGCCCACATCGCCGCCGGCACGGTGATTCCCAGCACGGCTATCGACGCCAGAATCTCGCCTATCCAGATTTCGGACCCGGCGGCAAGCCTCAGTATCATCACCATCGGCGTCATAGGAGGAACAAACGACAGGACCCTCGCCAGCGTGCCGTTCGGGTCCTGTACAAGCTTGAACCAGGCCAGTAACGGGATGATGAAGACCATCATAATCGGCATCATCAGGCCCTGAGTCTCCTTGATCGTGTTGCAGATTGAGCCGACCCCGGCCAGCAGCGAGCTGAACAGCAGGAACCCGAGTATGTAATAGACCACAAAGTAAAGCATAAGCTCGCCCGTGATCTCGACGCTTAGCCCTTGCCAGCGCGCCGCGATGTATGCTGCGCCCGCCCAGAGACTCACAACCGTCAGGCCTATCCCGGCAAGGCCCGCAATCTTGCCCGCCATCAACTGGAACGGGCTTACCGCCGAGAGCAGCACCTCGATAACGCGAGACCCCTTCTCCTCGATTACGCTGCTTATCAAGTGCTGGCCCATCCCGACGATCCCCATGAATATCAGGTACATAAAGAAAAACGGAACCATCATCTTAGCAGCCCTGTCGCCCTCGCTCTGGACGCGGTCTTCCCGGTCGCCAGAGCCTATTTCCACCCGCTCAATCGCCACGTTCCGAAGCTTGTCCATCAGTTCGGCAGACAGATTCTGGAGTTTGTATCGCTGATTCACCACCGCATTGCGGAACAGGTTCTCTACGGTCCACAGAAGGTCCACGTTACTTGGCTTGGGTTTATAGGTGTAAACGTGTATTTCGCCGGAGCCTCGCAGAATCTCCTTGTCCACGAGCATGTAAACGTCGAGACGACCCTGCCGCAACTGATTTCTGCCTTCATTCTCAATCGCATTCGGGTCTTCTCCGGCACGGAGCTCGTGGATCAGAATCTGCCTGTCGGGATTTGATTTGTTGTAGTTGTAGAAGGAGCCGTTCTTTGCCTCTGCGAAGATTTCGCTCGACAGATCCGTGACTGCGACATTGATGGGCGGGCGGGGCCCGCCCTTGCCCTGCGAAATACGGCTCGTGAAGAAAATAATCCCCCCGATGATGAACGGCACCATCACAAGCCCTAAGATGAACGTCTTGGTCTTGACCGTCTCGGCGAATTCCCGTTGCGCGATCTTAAGAATCTTCCGCATTGCTTGAACCAACCAGACTAACGAAGATTTCGTGCAGCGACGGCACCTTCACTTCAAACCTCTGCACTCTGACTCGCTCCACCAGCGCCTTGAGCAGCTCCTGGGCATCCGCGTTTTCGCTGAGGGTAATCTCCAGGCGGTTGTTCTCCGACTGCACCGCCGTCACCATCGGCAGCCGCTCGATGAAGTCCGTGTCTCCCTCCGCTTCCAAGCAAACAGCGTTGGATTTGTACCGGGATTTAATCTGAGCGAGCTTGTCATTCAAGATTGCCCGGCCCTTGTTTATTAGGAGAATCGAATCGCAGAGCTTCTCGGCCTCGTGCATCACGTGCGTGGAGAAGATGACCGTTTTGCCTTCTCGCCGCATTTCAACGATAATGTTCTTGAGCAAATCCGTATTGATGGGGTCCAGCCCGGAGAACGGCTCATCGAGTATCATCAGCTCCGGCTCGTTGATCGCGGTAACTGCAAATTGAAGTTTCTGGTGCATGCCCCTTGAGAGCTCCTCGACCTTTTTGTCGGCCCAGTCGGACAGCTCAACACGCTCAAGCCACCGCGGCACTCGCTCGGCCAGCTCGGCGTTTGACACGCCCTTGATTGCGCCGAAGTACGCCAGCACCTTGGCGACCGTCATCTTGCGATACAATCCTCGCTCCTCCGGCATATAGCCGACGCGCGACTTGGCGCGGTCGATTGAGCGGTCGCCAAGCAGCTCAATATCGCCGCTGTCGGGGCGGATGATATTCATAATCATCCGCAGCGTTGTCGTTTTGCCTGCGCCGTTGGGGCCGAGAAAGCCGTAGATGCTCCCCGCCGGGACGCGAATACTGAGATTATCCACGGCCCGCACTTCGCCGAAAAACTTGTTCACGCTGTTCAGGACGACCGCGTCCATACATCAATCTCAAGCGACATTTTCAGTTTGACATCAATTCGATTGTCAGACCCGTTACCGGCGCCGGCTGATTCCTGGCCTGCGCCCGGACACGGGCATATGATACCCGTTTGGTGATTCTATATCGGCGGCAGGCCAGGAATCAAGGACAAACCAAAATTGCAGTGACGCTATGGCGAGCAAGGTGCGGGAAACAAAGGCAAGCAAAACAAGATTCTCGGGTTCTCAGTTTTCCCGGCCGGCACTCGCGTTACTATCTGAAGGGGCCGGCGCGCGGGGCGATTCATCTGAATCCGATGGCTTTCGCCTGGTTCTTTTCAGCAGCCTTCTGAGCCTGCTCGTGGGCTTGAGTCTGAGGAAATCAGGCAGCTTATCTTCGAGCAGAAATCTCAGCCCCAACAATTCAAAGCCGATCAGGATCAGCCACGAGCCGGGGGAGAATGGGGTGACCAGGGCCAGAAAGCCCACGATAACTAAAACCACACCGAGAGCCTTCTTAACGTATCTTCTCATTCAGAGACATTTCATCCGTTCTCACACGCAGCACTGTGGGCAACTGCGCCGAAGTATGCGCGTGTACAACAGCCGCGTTTGACCGAGGCCGGATCAGCCCTTTTTAGCCGCCGGAACGACTTTCTTGCCGGTAACCTTTTGCGTGCCTCTCGAAGTAGTCAGCTCTCCGGTGAGCTTCTTGTCCTCTAATTTGCCTTTGAAGTCGATCTCGAATTTTTGCTCGCCGAACTCCAGCGCTATATTGAAGGCTGCCTGCCCGTCTTTGAAATCGACCTTCTTAACGGCTGTTGAACCGTACAACCCGCTCAAATCCGGATTGACTTGCAGCAGTTGCGTGCGGGTGCCGCGCTCCGATGTGATCTCGAGTTCCCACTTGCCCACAAGGGCCGCGCCGATACGTGCTCCCTCTGCCGTGCTCTCGCCGCGTTCGCTTTTGAATAGGCCGGAAAGCGTATGCCCTTTGACCGTTCCGGCGAATGTCGATTCCCACTGCCGATCGTCGATTTTGCTTTTGCGATTGAAAGTCAGCTTGCCGCCCTTGAAGCTCACGTCCGTAATCTCGTGCTCGCCCCGCTCGCTTTGCCACTCGCCGATGAGCTTGCCCGCCCCGACGGCCTTACCCGGCGCGTTGGGATCGTCTTCCTTGTCCGCCTTTATTATGAGCGTCCCGGCGAATTCGCGGTCGCCCGCCTTGACCTTCATCTCCCAGCCTCCCATCGCCGCCGGCATCGGAATTATGCGTTTGCCCTCGACCTTTGACTCCCCCCTGTCGCTTGACAGCACCCCTGAGAGCTTTTGCTTCTCGATTGTTCCTGTGAAATTCACCCTCGTTTCATTCTCGCCCATTTGATAGACCTGCAGAAAGCTGAGCTGCTTGCCTTCATACTTGAGGTCTCGCAACTCGGTGACTCCCCAGAAGCTGATCCATTTGCCGGTGAGCTTGCCTTCTTTGTCCTCGGAAAACGACAGAATCGAGGTCATCTTGCGGCCCTCGAAATCCACCGTGACCTGCCAGTCTCCCGCAATTCCCTTCTTTGCCGCGCTGCCCGCCCCCTGCGTCACGGGCGTCAGCAAGGCCACAAACGCAAGAAACCCGATTGTTAGTTGAAATATTCGCTGCTTCATAATGTATTCCTCCTAAAAAGATTATTCAGACCCCCTTATATACTTCATCGACCTGCGATTGTCAACAAGAAACAATAACGAGCGACAGACAAACCTATTTAGGATCCTCTACTTCTCTGTGCGGTCGCGTGTTTCGTAAACCGTGGATGTAACTGAAAGTCAAACAGAGTGCGTACGCATAAAGAAACAGATATGCCAAATTGTTGGTAAAATCCGAATGAAGCACGTCAGCAAGGCGAGGGTTGGGAATACTCAGTAAGCCGAGAATTGATAGGCAAGCTTTGGTGACAGAAAAGAGCAGACCTATTCCGGGTAAGATCGCGTACAGTTTGACGTGCTTTAGGAAACGCGAAGAGTCAGCTTCTGAGGAAAGACACTTGTATTGGTTGCTGAATTGGGAAAAAAGGTAAGCAGTTGCGACGACTATAGCAACTGAAACCCAGCTAAGTATCCCGCGGGTGACATGGGACACACCGGCTTCCCTCATCGACCGTTCGTCAAGAGTCAATTGCTTCGATTCAAAACTCTCGCCAACAACGTGAGGACCTAAAAAGGAAAGACCCCACATCAGGAACACTAATGTAAGCAACAGGTTTGCACACGACGCTCTCATTTGAACTTCCTCCGTATGACTTTGCCCAGCTATATATCATGATTTCTTCAACAACCAACACTTAACTGTCTGTGCCCTCTGTGGCTTTGAGGAATCCGGCCAAGAGACCACACATCAAGCGCGGGTTAAAATGAGAGTGTTGGGACTCGAACCCAAGACCTACGGCTTAAAAGGCCGTTGCTCTACCAACTGAGCTACACTCCCGGCTTTTACAAGCACACGAGTATAGGCCCTGCGAGAAAGGCTGTCAATCCTTTTGAAGAACAATCTTGGAATGACAACTCATGGAATCGCGAGTAACAAAGCGCTACGTCTTCTTTGGGAAGCTCAGTTTGTCTAAAGGGTTTGTGCCGCTTTTATTTTCCTGCTCGTCGGTCCAGGCGTCGTTGTCGTCGTCGGCATCGGCGTTGTCGCCTGTGCCGTCGCCGTCTGTATCCTGCCATTCTTTCGGGTCGAAGGGAAAGGCGTCCTACGGAACCGATTTTGCACGCTCCACCCCATCGCAGTCGAAGTCGAGCTCATCGCAGTTGGGGATGCCGTTCTTGTTTGTATCGTCGGCAATGCCGTCGCCGTCGTCGTCGGCGTCGAGGTTGTCGCCTATAAGGTCCCCATCCTTGTCCTGCCACTCCTCGCGTTCAAGTGGAAAAGCATCCTTCCGGTCGGGTACGCCGTCGTTGTCGTCGTCCGGGTCGAGATCGTTAGAAATGCCATCCTTGTCGATGTCTGGTGGGCCGTCCGGCGTGACAAGAAGTGCAATATCAACAATGAATTGCGGGACTTCGAGTGTGTTTGTCCCTTTTTGTGTGTTGACGCTTCCAAGAATCTCCGCGTTTTCGGTGGAGTACCAGTACGCTTTGGCCGCCTTTGGCGCCTCCACAGTGACCTTGAGACCTCTTGCAGGGCTGGTATGGTCGGCGAAATGATGCAGATAGACGCCGGCCCGCTCTTGCGAGGCCAGCGCGTATGCGCGGACGGCGTGCGGGTCGGAAACCGTCACGGGGACTATGCGAACGTCCTTGTCGAGCCGGTACGCGAAATCCTGCATTGCCCGGACGTATTCCCGTTCCTTTGGGCCGAGCCAGATGTTCATATTGTGGCCGTCTCTGGCGTAGCTCGTGTTCCAGAAGATGAATGCTATCTCGTTGAAAAGCGCCGTCCAGTTTCTGATTCGCATCCGCAGGGCCGAACGGTCGTCCCATACCCCGCCAACCCCCAGCGGACGATTTCGCGTATCGACGTGATTGCCCTCCTCACCGACGACAACGGGCTTGTTGTGCTTCTTCCAGTCCTTGGCGCGTGACGCGGTGCCGGCATCGGATTGCAGCTCATCTTCCCGCTGATACCAGTGCGGCGCGTTGATTTCGATGCCCGGCAGCTCGGGGCGCTCCCGGCTTGTTGTGATTGGATGATGGTACGGGTCCATCGACTTGAGATAAGGGATTGTTATCTCGTACCAATGGTCGTTGGCCTTCTGCTCGTTCAGGAATTCCCAGAAATCCGCATACGCGCCCCATCGATCGACGCTGTATTTGATGAACCTTTTGACTTTCGCCATATTCTCTTCGCTCTGGGCGTCATCATTAAAGACCTTCTGGAATCCGAAGATGCCGTAGGCCCCTTCACGCAGAGAAAGTCGCCCCCGCCGGACGCGTTTTGTCCTTCTCGATTTGTGAACGTGAAGCTGTACGTCCATTTGCCGATTTCCGCCGGTGCGAACCGGGCCTTCCAGAGGTTATGTTTGTCAAATTCGTAAGTTACCTGCTGGCGCTGTCCGTTCGTTTGTTTGTGGATTTTGGGACCGGATGAAGAGCCGTAGTGGAATCCGCCGATTTTCATCTGTTTTTTCGACGGAGAGGTGAATACGACGTCGATGGTGGCATCGAAGGAGGCGTCTGCGTATTCGTTCTCGTGCTCGAACGTTATTTCAAACACTTCGTATGCCGGTATCGTGCTGGCGTTCTGTGCGTGGGCCACTTTAAGGTCGGGCTTGCCGGGATTCTGCGAGGCGCCGGCGTACAGGAGTGATGTGACGTACGTGAGTGTCACTGCCGATATCAAGTATGTCTTTGTAGGCATTGTCTTATCTCCGGTTAATGGGTCTTGCGATTTGTCGTCACGGTGCGCCGGACCTTCTCGTGATCCCTTTTCCAAGTCGGGGCAGCACCTCTGAGGCCTGGGCGGGTCCGTAGTTGAAAATTGTAAAGCCGCCTGTCTTGAGCTGCCGGGTCGCGTTTATCTGCTCGATGAGCTTGCAGATATCGGTGGGGTCGGCCCAGACGCCTAAGCCGATGCCGGGATAGCAGGGCACTTTGCCCGTCCAGGCAAGCTGCTGCTCGACCATGCGCTGGAAGGCGCCGCTCGACGGCGTGTAGTCCATCGGGCAGACGAAGTCAAGGTACCCTCTGTCGCACCAGACCTTCCAGTCCTGACCGATGGAGTCGCGGTCGGCGGGCCAGTTTCTAAACACCGCGGCGGATACCTTGATATTGGGCCTGATCTTCTTTGCCTGTTCGGCCACGGCGGCCACGACTGTGGTAATCTGTTGCCGCCTGAAATCGAGCCATTTTTCTCTGAGACGGTCGTTATTTCGCACATCGCTCGGCCAGTCAATGACCTGCTCGCCGATGGCGCTCTCGAACCGCTTCCGGCAGCCGTTGCAGAAGCAGCACTCGTCGCCGGGGTAGCGGATGTAATCGAAATGCAGCCCGGCAACGTCATACTTGCGGGCGATTTCGAGCATCGAGTCGATCTCTAATTTCTGGTTGGCCGGGTGGGACGGACATAACCATCGCTCGTTCGGCGAGCCGTCGTAGTTGACCTGCGTTCTATCCTGCGCCTTCATTTCAGCCATGAACTTCTTGTCCGTCGCCCAGCCCATATTGTAGTTGACCTTCCATATATGGCATTGGACGCCGTACTTCTTGCAGGCCTCTACACACAGCCGGATCTGGTCGCCTTTTTCGCGCACCGCCTCGGCCCTCGGCAGTACGTCGCTCTCATAAAAGGCGACGCCGCCCCAAAGCATATTGGGCAGGATAGCGGTGAAGCCGTTGTCGGCGAGCAGCTTTATGGCCTGGTCCCAGGTCATGCCCTCCACGCCGAAGGCGCTGTGGCACCAGAACGCACGATGCTCGCCGCCCAGGGGCTTCTGAGCAAGGCAGTACGCCTCGACCGTACTCTCGCGGGCCTTCTGCGATGTCAAAATGGCCTGCGAAAACTTGCGTTCGGACAGCAATCGCACGGCTTGCTCCCTAAGCTCGCAGGCATGTTTGAGAACCGGCAGAGCCGAATTGTCCGTTCCGGCGAGCTGTTCTATGTTGCGTTTGGCCGAATCAAAATCGTTGTACGGGCCGAACTGCCCGATTTGGCCGATACGATTCTTGGCTGCCTGGTCCCACAATTGCGGCGCCAGGTTGCCCACCATCGCCAGCAGCAGCCGCAGCTTGTTGGCCGAATCGTCGGCGAGCAGAACGTGCGTCAGATAGGCGCAGTTGCTGCTGATGACGATGGCGGCCTGTCCGGTCGATTGGCCTTCCTTGTTGTGCCACCAGGCGGCGATGCGGCTTTGCCCTTCGATAGGCGACGCCTCTTGTATGTTCCACGAGGCCTGGTCGGTCTTGTCCGGCATCCCTTCAAGAGGCTGCTCGGAGGAGCGAATCGATGCAAACCAGCCCGGATACTTCTGGCGAACGTGCGGGCCTTTTCGGATGCCGACGAGCGGTTCGAGGGTATTCGGCAGGGTGTAGCAGGCTATCAGCTTGCCGCCCATCCTGAGAAACTCGGCAATCTCTTTTGCGGTCTCGTCCGGTATCATTGGATTGTACGGCAGGATTACGAGCTTTATTTCCTTCAGTCTTCCGGCCGTGATGTCGCGCTCGCTTACGATGATGTACGGCAGTCCTGCCCGGTCGAGAAGCTGGGCCGTGATGTCGGCGTATTGATTGGCGGCCTTGAGCTCATCGGGTGAGGAGTCGCCTGCCGAATCACCTCTGGCCACGACTATCTCGGTATTCGTTCCGGACAATCCCAGGCCTGTAATGTAAAACTCGGTGTCCACGTCCCCCCCTCGCCACGCCGAGATTCGGATGGTATCGACTTTGTCCCATCCAGCCGGACGCCCTTCAATCCGCACGGCGTTTTTGTGAACCCTGATGGTTTCCCATCCGGCGGAGGCCGGGGCGTCAAATCCGCCAGCATACCATCCGTCGCCGCTGTGGAAATAGAAGCTGAAATGCGCCACAGGCGATGCATCGCGGCAGCAGAATAGGAACTGCACGCCCTGGCACATAGTCAGGTCCAGCTTGAGCTGCCGATCCCACGATGCCCGCTCAATCCTGTTACCCCGGAAGTTGCAGGGCATCCGAAGCGTCTTTTTGCCGCCAATGTCGGCTATGGATACGGGTTGACTGCCCGCCATCGGCTGCCAAAACTCTTGAGCGGCCTGCTGAGGGTATGACAGGTCATCGACCAGTTCGTAGTCGGTCGGGGGAATCGGCGGCGCTGATTGTGGTGCGGCGAGCAGTGAGACGATAAAGACGATGGCGGGCGCGACTGCAAAATGCTCGAACATTGTATGCTCCTAAAAGGTACGTTGTATATTATGTGATTTCGCAGCCTGACCCATCCGCCAGCGCAATTCGCCAGGATTCTGCGTAATCACAATAGCCGGGTGCAAAGGCCCCCGTCAGTATATGTCTTGTTTGCACGATGTGCCAGTAACAGTTTCCAGGGTGCCTGCTAAATGCTTCAAAGCCCGCACGGGGCGGCTTTGATACGTTGCTAAGGCCAATAACTGCGGAGTCTTATAGCGACCGCCTCGACAATCCGCTCACCATTGCACTCGCGACAAGTGACCTGCTCGTCTGTCCGAAGATGGGATGTATCCTCACATTTGAGCTATATGACCTATGATTTTCACTCGACCCTATCGGCGGCTCGGCAGCATGGAGGGTTTGCTGCCGAGAATTTAACGACTATTTCTTTCAGAAAGGGATTGACGGGGGGGGTGTTTATGTGATAGAATTAGGATAGATTGTTTGCCCGGATTCTGTTCCGTTTGGGCCTAGAAGTTGGGGACGGGACCGGTGTTATGTGGCTTTAGGAAGGCCACGAGGAAGGATATATGAAGATGCCCAGTTCGAAGAGAGTCTTGCTGTCGGCGTTTGCGCTGATCCTGTCATTAGCCTGTTCCGTTGATGCGGCCTGCCCGGTGGGGGATGTGTATCCCGACTGCACGGTGAACCTGCTGGACCTGCGGGATTTTGCCGTGAAATGGCTTGATGGTGAGTGTCTGGTCCCCGGTTGCAGGGCCAACATAGATGGTATTCCGGGGGTTGATATGGAGGACTTTGCCCTGTTGGCGG
>Ga0315275_10007698_pt1 | contig 10428 bp, 5 predicted proteins | sample YL17G03_0_MG_FD_205557 | JGI IMG/M metagenome (GOLD analysis project Ga0315275, IMG submission 205557) | Sediment microbial communities from Yellowstone Lake, YNP, Wyoming, USA - YL17G03_0 | ecosystem: Environmental > Aquatic > Freshwater > Lake > Sediment | place: USA: Wyoming | collected...
CCGTAGCGTGACGGCGGCGTTGGCGTGCGCGGTGCTGCTCGCGGGCGGGTTCATCGGGGGCGCGTCGGCGCTGGTGTTCTACTACGGCGCGCCGATCACTGGCCTGCCCATCCTCGACCTGGCGCTATGGTGCTCCGTCTGCATACCCGCGCTGCTGCTCGGCTCGGCCTTGTCGGTGGCGCGGGGGGAGCTGCTGACGGGATTTCGCAAGTGGCTCTACTCCATTCCGGTGATGGTGGTGGCGCTGGCGCTGACCGTGGTCCTCGTCTGCGTGGTAGTGCGCGCGGGCACCGGCTACCGAAGATCAGCCGTCGCCGTCGTCGGCATGACAGGCACGCTGCAGAACGGATCGAGGGTGCTGTCGCTGCTCACGTTCGGCGGAGGGGTGGGTGTCTCGCGGGCGCGGGGCGATGTGCTTACCTCGGAGCCAACGCAGACGCCCTACGGACCGGACACCTTGGGCGGCGTGCTGAGGGAGCTGAGAGGGAGCTTCCATTCATACACCCGCGTCTATGGCGTCGTGCTCGATCTCGATTCGGGGAAGGAAGTGCTGACCAAGCGCGCGCCGATGATCTCGCTATCGGACCCGGCGTTGGGCATGGGCTGCTCCGCCGACGGGCGGTGGGTGGCGGTGATCGCAGCGCAGCAGGGGCTGACGTGGGGACGGGACGAGAGGTCGCCTATCGAGCTCCGCATCTACGATGGTCAGACGGGCCGGCTGGCCGCGACGAGTGACCCCGAGACTCTGAGCCTGACCGACTGGCGGGAGCAGTTGCTGTGGTCGCCGACCGCGAAATACCTTGCGATTGCGCGCGGCTCCTACGGCGGCTATCGCGACCGCAAGGCGGTCATCCGGGTCGTGGGGAGAGATGCCAAGCCGCTGAGCAAGGCTCCCGTTATCCTCGAGTCCGCCTGCTGGTCACCTGTGGAGGATGTGCTATACGGCCTCGACGGCAACGGCGCGCTCTGCCGGGTCTCGCCCGACGGCAAGACGAAGAAGGTGATCTGGTCTCCAGCGCCCGGGGTGCGCAAGGCGGACCGGTGGTTCGACCTGGAGAGCATCTCGCCGGATGGCCGGTGGATAGTGATGCGCGATGCAGTTGAGGCGATAGACCAGCGAGGTGCGGCGCGGGGCCGGGTGGACGCGATCCGTCTCATTGACACGCGGAGTGGTGAGTCCGAGACGCTGTGGAGGGAACACACCAACTATCCTCGCCGCGGACCGTACATCGAAGACGTGCGCATAAGTGCGCACCAATGGTCCAGCAATGGCAAGACGCTCTACGCGCTCAGGGCCTACTGGAACAGACAGGCACGCTCGGTAAGCTCTCTGAGCCGCTATCAACTGATGCGATGGTCACCCGGCGAGCCGGGCCTGAAGCCGATTGGGGAGGAGATCGAGGCGAGCTACGTCAGGTTACTCGTGCCGCCTGGTTCGGACGAGGCGCTGCTGTGGGTCCGGCAGCAGGAGGAGGCCCGCCCCGACGAGTACGGGTCTGCGGCATTTCCACGCACCATCAGCGAGGAGGTGCTCTCGGTGAGCCGGGAGGGGGCGGTTCAACGCGTACGGGCGACCCGCGGCGGGGAACCGCCAGGCAGCACGGGCACCGAACTGGGATTCGACAGCCGGGGACGGCTGATCTATCTGGCCAGCGAGGAGCCGGGCTCCGGCGGAGTTGCCGAAGCCCCGGTCTATCGTTCGGTCGAGGCCCTCGACCTGGCGACAGGGGAGGTGACGAAGGTCTATCCGTAGGTTGAGAAGGGTGGGGCAGGAGCAAGCTCCTGCCGAACGGGGAACCTGCCTACCACTCAGCAGAGCCGAGACCGCCTCCCCGGGGGAGAGGCGGTCTCGGCGCGTTCGGCCGCGTTAGTCGGTCTTTTGAGTCATGAGGGTCATGAAGCGCTTGCCGATGGCAAGGGCCGGATCGAGCGGCACCTCGGCGCGCTTCACGTCCTTGGGGACGTTGATCTTGGGGGTCGGCCGGAGCTTCTTGCCGGCGAAGTGAGGCAGCCATTCCTTCTCCGCCTCGAGCATCTCGGCGGCCATTTCCCGCGCCTCCCGGAGGGTGCAGCAGGCCGAGGTCTGCGGGTCCATCGCCATCGCAGCCATCACGAGTTCCGGATCGCCGTTGAAGACGGCCTCGGCCGCCAGTGTTTGGACGGTCACGTTGCTCTGATTGAGGGCGGCAAGCTGCCAGGGAAGGTCGCCTACCCGCAAGGGGTGGAGCCCCTGCTTGTCCACGTAGACGGGGACCTCGACGCAAGCGCCGGCTGGGAGGTTGGTGATGTAGCCCTGGTTCTTGACATTGCCCTGGAGCTTGAACGGCACCCCCGTGACATTCGCCTCCAGCAGGTGAGAGCAGTACTCGGCGCTGCGCGGCAGGAGCTTGGGCGACTCGAACTCCAGCGGGTCCACCTTCGCGTACTTCTCCGCGACCGCGGCCGACCACTTGTAGTAGGCGCCCGTTTCGCCGCCGAAGGCCGGCTCGTCGCAGAACTCCTTCATCGCCCGTTCGCTGCTGCGGAACCAGGGCAGGTACTCGGACAGATGGCCGGTGCTCTCGGTCATGAAGTAGCCGAAGTGGCGCATCACCTCGATGCGGACCTTCTCGTTGACGAAGTAGCCCGGCTTCTCGCAGTTGGCCTTGAAGAGCGGGTACAGATCCTTGCCCTTGTGCTCCAGCTTGAGGAACCAGGCCATGTGGTTGATGCCCGCTGTCAGGTGGTCGATCTCGTCCTTGGGGACACCGACGTAGCCGGAGATGAGGTCGAGGGTGGTCTGCACTCCGTGGCAGAGGCCGATGTAGGAGACATCGGAGGCCCGGCCCAGCGCGTAGCAGCAGATGCCCATGGGGTTGGTGTAGTTGAGCAGGAGGGCGCCCGGCTTGGCGACCTCGTCAATGTCCTTCGCCATGTCGGCGAGGACGGGGATGGTGCGGACGGCGCGCATCACCCCGCCGGGGCCCAGCGTGTCGCCGATGCACTGGTCCACCCCGTACTTCAGCGGGATCTCGTAGTCCATGCGGAAGGCGTCAACGCCGCCGACCTGGATCGTGCAGATGACATAGTCGGCGTCCTTGATCGCTTCCCGCCGGTCGAGGGTAGCCCAGACCTTGGCCGAGAGGCCGTTCTCCTTGGCCATGCGCTTGGCGAAGGCCTCCATGCGGCGCAGCTTGGGCTCGGTACGGCTCATCAGCACGTACTCGGCGCCGGAGAGCGCCGGAGTAGCGAGCATGTCGTTGAGCAGCGTCTTGGCGAAGACGATGCTTCCCGCCCCGATCATCGCGATCTTCATAGTCCCCATCTCCTTGGGCAGAAGTAACGGAGACTTCCACCTGCTGCTACTGCCTCCTTCCGGGCCGGAACGCCTGAGCTGAAAGGAAAGCCGGGTGCTGCCGCCGCACTAGATAGCCGGAGCGAGGGAGGCCTCCCAGAGTTGAGCCACCAGATGCCGCCGGAGACTATACCTATCGCGGCGAGCCGCGTGCGGCTCTGGCGCGGGTTCGCGCTCGGCCTGGTGCTGCTGCCGTTCAACACGCTCTGGGTGTTCTACATGGAGCAGATCAGCGGACACGGGCCGTTTGTGTCCACGATCTCGCTCTTCTTCAACGTGGTGCTGATCCTCGTGCTGGTGGCGCTCGCCAACCTCGCGGTCCGTCGGGTGCGGCCGTCGCTGGCGCTGAACCGGGCGGAGCTGGTCATCGTCTACGTGATGCTGACGGTGAGCACCTCGATGATGTCCCACGACATGCTCCAGGTGCTAATCTCGATGATGACGAGCGGGTACTGGTTCGCCACCCCCCAGAACCGCTGGGAGCAGATGCTCGACGGCACCACGCCGAGCTGGCTCGTCATCTCCGACCAGGAGGTGCTCTACGGCTACTGGAACGGGAACACGACTCTGTATCAGCGGGCGATCATCGCCGCGTGGATTCACCCGTTTCTATGGTGGCTGGGCTTTCTGGTCGTGCTGGTCTTCGTGCTCACCTGCATCTCGGTGCTGTTCCGGCCCCTCTGGTCTGACCGGGAACGCCTGACCTTCCCCATCATCCAGCTTCCGCTGGAGCTGACCAACCCCGAGACTACGCTCTTCCGCAGCCCCCTGATGTGGATCGGCTTCGGCATCGGTGCCTTCGTCAACATTCTCAACGGCCTCGCCTACATCTTCCCGTCCGTCCCCTCCATACCGCTCTACATTGACCTCTCCAGCTTCATCCGAAACGATCCGTGGACCGGGTCGGGCTGGTTCCCGATGACCTTCAACCCGTCCATCATCGGCCTGGGCTTCCTGATGCCGCTGGACATGCTGTTTTCGTGCGTGTTCTTCTATCTCTACTGGAAGGTGATGTTCGTCATCGCCAGGGCCAGCGGGGTCAGCCAGGGCTACGGGTGGGGAGGGCCCAGCAGCTCCATCTTCCCCTGGGCCAACGAGCAGATGTTTGGCGGCTTCATCGCCATCGCGCTGGGGTCGGTGCTGGTCGGCCGCCAGTACTTCAAGCAGGTGTGGCGGCGGGTGCTCGCCCGGCCCTCGGAGGTGGATGACGCAGAGGAGGGGATGAGCTTCCGCACCGCCTTTGCCGGGTCTCTCGTCGGAGTCGGTCTGCTGATCGCCTTCGCCATCCACGGCGGGCTGAACCCGTTTCTCGCCATCGGCTTCTTCGTCATCTACTTCTTGCTGGCGGTGGCAGTCGCCCGCGTGCGCGCCGAGTTCGGGTCGCCGGTGCACGATTTTCATTTTGCCGGCCCGGACTACACGCTCACCTACTTGCTGGGCACGATGAACCTCCGCCAGCACGACATGGGGATGCTCCACCAGCTTTACTGGTTCAACCGCGCCTACCGCGCCCATCCGGTCGCCACCACCATCGAAGGCGTGCAGATGAGCGCCCGCGCCCGGTTCAGCGGACGCGCCATCGTTTTCGCCATCCTGCTGGCGGTTGTCGTCAGCGTCACCACCGGTTTCTGGGGCTGGCTCTACTGCGGCTACCGATATGGGGCGACCTCGACCTGGGGCTATGGTGCGAACTGGTTCGGGGAGGAGGCCTACAACCGGCTGCACTCCTGGATCGAGAACCCTCAGCCGGCGAACCTGACGGCGCCCTTCGCGATGGCGGGGGGCTTCGCCATTTCGCTGCTGTTGGCGGCCGCCCGCACGCGATTCGTCGGCTTCCCGCTTCACCCGGTCGCCTATGCGCTGTCGGCGAGCTGGTCCATCAACTGGGTGTGGATGCCGATGCTGATTGCGTGGATCATCAAGAGCGCGGTGCTGCGCTACGGGGGCCTGCGGCTCTACCGGCGGGCGCTGCCGTTCTTCTTCGGGCTGATCCTGGGGGAGTCAATGCCAGGGTGCGCCTGGTCGCTGGTGGGGCTGATCTTCCACGTGCCCAGCTACAGCTTCTTCGGGTCGTAGGGCGCTGCCGGCGCGGGTCAGTCGCCGGAGAGCTGGTCAACGCCGCGGAACATCCGCTGCAGGCGCTCGATGTCTTCCGGCGGCAGCGGCGGGCGCGCAAGCGATGCGGCGTTCTCCTCGAGGTGGTCCACGCTTCCGGTGCCCGACAGCACGACGTGGACTCCTGGCTCGTACCGCGCGAACCGATAGGCAGCGTCGGTGAGGCTGGCGGCCCCGCCGTCGCGCAGGAGGAACGAGAGGTCCTCGCCTTCGGCGATGGCGCCTGGATCCGCGAAGCCCTGGGCTTGGATGCGCTGGACGGCCTCGCGCACGAGTTCGCGGCTGGTGAGCGCGTGGCGGACTGCGAACATGACAAGCACGCCGATGTTCTTTTCGCGGGCAGCCGAGAGGACGCGCTCGCGGGCCGACTGGTTCAGGAGGTTTAGGCCGACCATTACAGCATCCCAGCAATCGTCCTGCACGGCTCGCCGCAGCGTCTCGTGTGTGGTATCTGACCCGAAGGCCTCGGTGACGCCGATGAAACGGAGCTTGCCCTGATCGCGGAGCCGCACTAGCTCGGGGACCAGCTCGCTGAGGGCGTGTTCGTAGTGGGCGCGACGTAGGCCGTGGAGGTGGTAGACGTCCACGTAGTCCATGGCAAGCTGGCGGAGGCTCTGCTCGAGCGCGGGCGCAACGGCATCGGCCGAGATCGGCTCTCCACCTTCGGTCCAAGTGCTCTTCTTGGTGGATATGACGACCTGGTCCCGGGCCGTGCCCTTGAGCCCCCGGCCGAGGACGGCCTCTGTGCCATAGGCCTCAGCCGTGTCGAAGAAGGTCACACCCAAATCGAGCGCGCGCTGCACCACCGCGACTGACTGCTCGTCGGTGTTGCCGTAGCTCTGGCCGAGGCGGCTCCACCCGCCGCAGCCCAGCCCCATGACGCTGACTCGAAGCCCGGTCCGACCGAGGGTTGTGTAGTCCATCTGGTCCGCTTTCTTCCGCCGGCAGGGATCACCGGCGTGTTGGTGCCGAGCGGCCGTCGTCCGAGAAGATGAGGGACTCGCCGCCAACCACTGCGCCGGACTGCCTTCCCTGCGGCGCGCCGATTGTCGGCACCGCCTCTCCCTCGGCAAGCGGAACGAGAACGACGAGGAACTGGACCTCGCGCGCCTGCGCCGGCGCGGAGATGCGAAGCGTCAGCGGCGACTCGACGTTGACGTGGTCGCCGATGCCGGGCAGGACAGACATCGCACACCCCGATGGAGAGAGCACTCGGCCGACGAGGCGCGACTTGTCACATTGGATGGTGAAGGTGTCGCCATCGGTCTGGACCTGGCCGCCGGGCTGGAGCATGAAGTCGAACGTCGCCGGCTCAGTGGTGCGAGCCCTGTCGCGGACAACCAGATAGCCCCACTTCCCCGTTCCTTCGTGGGGAGAAACGAGCGCCAGCTCGCGCACGACCGACTCCGCGCCGTCGTAGGTCTTCGTCGCGTCGGAGCGGAACCAGACGACGCCATCCCGCTCCTGCGCGTCAGTGATGACGCCGACGCTGTCCTCCTCCTTGCGCTGATCCTGACCGTTGATGACCAGGCAGTTATGGCCGGCGGTAGCGTTGCTGAAGTAGGCGACGCGCCGGTCGAAGTAGCCCGGCCCGACCTCGCCATAGCCGTAGTCTTTGAGGAGCCACTCGCCGCCCGCGTTGATGAGGAAGTTGTTCACATCGAGGTGCGAGTGGGAGACATCGGCCTTGCCACTGCGCAGGTGAAGGGTGAGAGCATCCTCGCTCCAACTCGTTCTGGCGGAGGCGAAGCCGGTCTGCTTGAAGGCGTACCAGCGCGGCTGGTCGGCTGGCACCTCCGGCTTGACCGATGGGTCGTACCAGAGCAGCGCCCAGCAGGTCGCATCAATGTCGCGCCGATCGGGGAGCGCCTCCGCCAGCCACTGCGCCATCGGGTCCTTGTATTGGGAGGCGAGGCGGTACATCAGCGGGCGGATGCAGTGCCAGTCGCGGGGCGGGCCGTCGCCGAAGTTGGCGACGGTGGGGATGCTCGGTCCCGACATGTGCAGGCGAAAGAGGTGGGTGTTCCTGAAGTAAGGCGGCGCGAATAGGTCGCGGTCGAGGAATGGTTGGGCCGCTGCCATCAGCCGGAGCAGCGATTCCATGCCATAGCCCCAGTAAGGAATCCCTTCCTCGTAGGCGCCTTCGTCGGGCAGCTCGGCGATGATGTGGTCGCCGCCCCAGATGCCCTTCGCCAGCCAGGTGCCGGCGTCGGGCTCGTCGCCGGCGAGGGCGATGCCGGTGACAGCAAGCGCTTGGTAGGCGCACCAGGAGTGGTTCTGACGCCACTCCGCCTTCCACCAGCCGCGCTCGTTGATGCCCTCGGCCGCCTCGTACATCACCCGGCCGTGCTCGGAGAGAATCTGGCGGAGCCGCTCGCGGTCCTCGGGCGACCAGCGATCATAGAGCCAGTCGTAGGCGATGGAGATGCCGAACAGTTCGTGTGAGGCGGCGAGGTCCGAGCCCTCGAAGACTCCTGCGCCCCAGAGCGGATACTCGCCGGGCTTCATCGCCCACTTGCGGACGTGCTCGAGGTACTTCGGGTCGGGGTCGAGCAGCGCGACGAGGGCCATGCCGGGGATGGTGTAGCCGAACTGGCGCTGCCAGAGCATCTCGTCGTTGGGCGTGCCCGGGCGGGTGGGGTCGTGCCCGATGCCGCGGTACTCCGGCGGGCCGTCGTCCAGCGATCTGTCCACCGCGGCCTTGAGCTTCTCCCACTTCTCGCGATGGGTGGTCTGAATGGCTTGCTTCAGTTTCTCCAGTCCATCGCGCTGGAGGAAGAGCCGGGGCCGGCCGGCTGCGACGACTTGCGCGTTCAGTGCTGCGGGGTCACTCATAACTGCTCCTCCATTCTCACCACGCGCCGGCAGGCCGGCGACCAGCACCGCGGATAACAGCAGCCCGACCGATGCGATAGACCTCACTCGTTCGCGACCTTCCTGAAGATCAGGCAGTAATGATGATGGTAGTTTGGCACGAACACCTTGGGGTAGCCCCAGATGCCGAGGGGCTTAGTATTCTGGCACCAGATGCGTTCTCCCTGGAAGAGCCAGCGGGTGCGGGCGCTGCCGGGCCGCTCGACGCGCCGCGCCAGGTCCCAGGCGAGCATTCGCACCTGGCCGCCTGGGTCGCGCAGGTTCTGGGCGACGACGACCAGGTACTTGCCGTCCTTCACGCAGCGACGAGCGGCGTCGAAGACACGGCCGAGCGACTCGATGAAAGCCGGGTAATCGCTGGTGTTGCCGAGGTCATTGGGGTCATCGGAGTAGGCGGTGTCTAGGCCTTTTGCGGCGCGCTGCTTGTGCTTCGAGAACACCCCGCCGCGGGAGGTCCGCAGCATGCGCCAGTAGGGCGGGGAGGTGATGGCGAAATCGAACTGCGGGATGCCGCGGGAGAACGCAATGCCTGCTTCCTCGAGCACCTCCCGCTGCGCTCGCCAGAAGGAGGCGCGGCCGATCTCGCGGGCGTCGCCGCGGATCACGGCTTGCGACATAGCGGCATCGCTCACTCGCCCCGCCGCCGTCGCCGCGTAGCGCTTGCTCAGCTCGACCCCGACCCCGACGCGCTCGTTCTCCGCGCACGCCACCAGCGTCGCCCCCGACCCGGCGAAGGGATCCAGCACCGCCCCGCCGCGCTTGGTGAAGAAGCGGAGGAACTCGGCGACCATCTCCTCGGGGTAGCGGGCCGGGTGCAGCTCGGTCGGCTTGTTGCGGTAGTAGCGCGGCGAATCGCAGACGAACCAGGTTCGGGTGAACTTGATCCATTCTTTGCCGGAGAGATCGTTGAGGTCGTTCGTGGCGCGTCTCATGTCCTATGACTCTCGAACCAGCAGGCTCGCGTGCTGCTCTACGAACTCCGTGCGCGCGTGTCCAGTATCTGCCCAGCAGCGTGTCGCAGCGCGTTTCTTACCAGGAACTCCTCCAACGTAGCGTGGTTGTGTACTTGCTTGGCGAGAGGGAGAGAGGCCAAACACATAAGGCCGGTAAGCCCGCGGCCGGGATCATGCCCGCCTGCACCGAGGCAGGCACCCCAGATCTCGTCCCCGTATCGCCGAATGAGCCGCTGGGCAGTCAGCTTGAGCAGAGACTCGGCGGCAACATATTGACCGATGGTCTGATCGCCGAGGGGGTCGTACGATCTGATGAGGCTGGCGTCCGTCGATTCGCACACGAGTCGTCGCAGATCCCTCTCGGAGTACGTGCTCCTTACCCAATCCCAGAAGTTGGCGTTACGCCGTAAGCTGAACCACCATCGAATCGAGTCCACCACTGGAACGCTCCCCTTTGGCTATGATGACGCCCGTTGCGTTGGCAGAACCGGACCTTCGCGTGCTGCCCCTTCACCAGGTCAACCCGTCGCATCTCGCCAGGTGTGCTTTCCCCGCTCGCGCTGCAGCACTAGGACGGCTTCTTCGGCGTTACGGAACCGTACTGTGCCCCAAACCTCGTACCGACCAAGGCCGAGGCCGAGATCGGCAATCTCTTCCTCGGCACCCGACAGCAATGCCGACACCTCGCCCCTGTGGGAAGTCCCTCCTGACTGGCCGATTACTCCGGTGTTCAAGTCGGCGACGATGCCATAGGCAGGGCCGGTTCCACGGTTCTCCAGCCACACGGTGTTTCTGCCGGAGTCCTTGGCCGCCGGCGCTCCACGGACGCGGGTCAGCTTCTTCCTCAGCCCCACGACCGCGATCACATGCGGTCTCAACTGCAACTCGTACGATCTCACGGCAACATCGGCCGACTTCTTCGCCTGCTCCGCGGATGTCTCAGACGCACTGGCGGATCGAACCGCGGCGGTAGCAGATGTCCTCGAATCGCGTCGACTGAGAATGGCCACGACTACTGAGGCCACCGAAAGGATAACAGCTCCAACCGGTACCAACCACTCTTTCACCCAGCTCTGGTCCATCCGATCACCTGTCCTTTCGACTGAGTGCTGTCCCTCGGAACAAGCACGTTTCCAGTGAGCAGGACTCAGT
>Ga0315275_10007709_pt1 | contig 10422 bp, 7 predicted proteins | sample YL17G03_0_MG_FD_205557 | JGI IMG/M metagenome (GOLD analysis project Ga0315275, IMG submission 205557) | Sediment microbial communities from Yellowstone Lake, YNP, Wyoming, USA - YL17G03_0 | ecosystem: Environmental > Aquatic > Freshwater > Lake > Sediment | place: USA: Wyoming | collected...
GGCCCGTCTCGGGTCTGGTCCTCGGGTACGTGGCCACGGGCTACCTGCTCGTCGCCGCGGCGATGGCTCCCCTGCCGAGCCAGTACCCCTATCCTCGCTTCGGCGATCGCAACCCGAGCCCCTCCAGCCCCAAGAAGCCTCTGCTGAGCCCGGATGGATTCATCACCGGCCTGTTCGGAACGGTCAGCAAAGGCAGCCTCAGCCCCATCCGCGAGCCCAAGAGCTTCGCCATGCTGCACGCCGGATATGTGGATCAGCTTTATCTGAATCGCCACAAGGGCAAGGAAGTGCAACTGATGACCGGCTCGCCCGCGATCGACGTGCCCCGTAAGGCGGGGGTCTGGAACGCCCCGGAGAGCCTGCGGGACGCGGAGGGAAAGCCGTTGTCGGCGCCGGCCGGCACGAACCTCATGCTCGTCCGGGTCACCCTCAAGCGAAACGCCTTCAAGAATTCGTCGAAATTCACTCTCTCGCAATGGTGTCTGGTCTGCGGCCTCAAGGGCGGCGCCGGTCATCCTCTGGCCGGCAAGGGCCAGGCCGCGTACCCGGCGGGATACATCGGCTCAGGCGGCCGCTTCGAGCGTAAGTCCTTGGACGAGGTGACGGATCTCTCCAAGGTCCAGGGCGACCCCATCACGATGGATCTCGGTTTCCACGTCCCCACCAATCTGGTGCCCGTGCTACTGGAATTCAAACGCGACAACGTCGTGCAGGTATCCGCGCCCGCGTCGCCGGAAGACGCCCCGCAACCCGTGCCGTTCGGCGCCCCCCCGGCGACCCCGGAGGCGACCCCAGGCAGCGAGCCCGCAGAGGCACAAGCGGCACCACCGGCCAATGCCGAACCCGGCGCTCAGCAGCCGGCGCCGCCCGGGACGAAATCGCCAAAGGACTCCAATAAGGGCAAGAACCGCAACAAGCAAGGCAAAGGACTCAGTCCCGTCGGTCAGAGCTTGGTTGGCCCCCAGGTGCCGGAGAATTGATGTGAGGCAGGTCCCGTTGGCACGCCTCCCCATGGGACCGATCACCGGCCGGTAGCGTGGGCCGGTGACGAAACAGCTGAGCGGATTCTCGATCAATCGGCGATCGACAGCTCTTCGACGTCCACCTCCATCAGGTGGTCCAGATAGGAACGCAACTCCTCCTCGGAGAACGAGGTGAGGAATTCGGGCTTGGCGCTCTTATTGATCTCACGGATGCACTCGATGATCTCTTTCTTGTTCATGCTCAAATCCTCAAAGACAGCACAGCGTTGCTTGACGAACGACGTGACGCATATCGACACCACATGGGGGTTTCCTTTAGTAACCTGCTAGGGCTGCCCCCAGACGCCCTATAACCGGATACACCACATACAATACCTCCTCTGGCATCAGCCACTACATATAGTCCCGTCGGCCGGAGACATTCGGCCATGAATGTCACTGTCCAATAAAATGGGATGGGCATATTGTGGTACACTGTAGAGAAAGAATCCGCAAATTGTTGCGGAACACGGGCTTTCCCTCCTGGGCAATCCCAGAGAATCCATGGATTCCCACTGCGTACGCACTCGTTACGCATCAGATTCGGCATCTGCTCCGGGGGGCACCGCCGAACTTGCTTGACCGTGCCACCCCCAGAGCGGCTGCCGGACCGAACACACACTGCGATTGCGGGCACCACCCACGGAAGTGATACCTGCCTTGCCTCAATCTTCTCGTGCATTCCGCGTCCGGCGACCCCACTGAATTCGTGAAAAAACCTCTTGAGTGGACCCCCGAATGCGCAGTACTATAGGGAGTTTTTGAAGCTCTGTGAATCCGTGGAAACGTTGTTGGAGGTGAAACAGTGACCGCAACGGGCGACATTCGAAACGTGGTTATATTGGGACACGGCGGCAGCGGCAAGACCTCGATCACCGAGGCGATCCTGCATACCACCGGCGCCATCAACCGGCTGGGGAGCGTCGACGACAAGACGACGGTCAGCGACTATTATGACGAGGAGAAGGAGCATCAGCACTCGATCCTCGCGTCGATCGTTCATACGCAGCACAACGGCAAGCAGATCAACGTGATCGATACGCCGGGATATCCCGACTTCATCGGCCCGGCGATCGTCTCCATCCCGGCGGCCGAGACGGCCCTCCTCGTCATCGGCGCCGCCTCCGGCATCGAGACCAATACCCGCAAATTCTTCCATCTCACCGGCGAGGCGAACAAGCCGCGTGTGATCGTGATCAACAAGATGGACGCCGAGAATGTCGAATTCCCAGAGCTGTTAGCCGCCATTCAAGAGACCTTTGGCTCTCAGTGCCGCTGCGCCAATTTGCCCTCCGCGGATCGCAACGCCGTCATCGACTGCATCGAGAACAGCGGCGGCGATTCGCCCGTGATGGACGTGGCGGACGCCCACACGCAACTGATCGAGAGCGTGATCGAGGCGGACGACGCCCTGATGGAGCGGTACCTGGGCGGTGAGGAGATCAAGCCGGAGGAAATCACGGCCGTGTTCGTCAAAGCCCTCAAGGCGGGCACGCTCATCCCCATCGTCTTTACGGACGCCCGGCGGGAGATCGGCATCAAGGAGCTGCTCAACCTGATCGTCAAGTACACCCCGTCGCCGGTCGACGCCGAGCCGACCAAACTCGTGGACGGCGAGAAGGTAGCCGAGCTCAAGGCCGAGCCCAGCGGACCGCTGGCGGGCTTGGTCTTTCGCGTCGCCTTCGATCCGCGATCCAACATGAAGTTCTCGAGCATCCGCGTATTCAGCGGCACGCTCAAGTCCGATACCAACCTGATGCGCAACGATGAGAAGAAGGGCATGCGGCCCGGCCACATCCTCAAGCCGCAGGGCGGCGAAACACAGGAAATCGACGTCGGCCTCGCCGGCGACATCGTCACCCTGGCCAAGCTCGAAGAGCTCAAGATCGGTGATCTCGTGCACGACGGCCGGGTCTCCGGCAAGCTCGCCATGCCCGCGTTGCCCGAGCCGATGTTCGCCCTGGCCCTGGAGCCGGCCTCCCGCGGCGACGAGCAGAAGATCGGCGGCGCCCTCGACCGGCTTCGCGAAGAAGACCCCTGCTTCCGGACGACCCGCGACAGCCAGACGAAGGAGTTGGTGGCCCAGGGTTTGGGCGACCTGCACCTGCGGGTCATGATCGAGAAGATGCAGAACCGCTTCAAGCTGTCCGTGCACACGAAGGAACCGAAGATCCCGTACAAGGAAACGATCACGGCCAAGGCCGAAGGCCATTATCGCCACAAGAAGCAGACTGGCGGTGCCGGCCAGTTCGGCGAGGTGTACCTGAACATCGAGCCGGCCGAGCGCGGCAGCGAGCCGCCTTTGCAGTTCAGTTGGGACATTTACGGCGGCACGATCCCCGGCCAGTTCGAGCCGGCGGTTCACAAGGGCATCAACGACGTGATGCAGAGCGGCCCCATCGCGGGATTCCCGATGCAAGACGTCAAGGTCTCGATCACCGACGGCAAGTATCATCCCGTGGACTCGAAGGAAGTCGCCTTCCGTTCGGCGGGCAAGGGCGCGTTCATCGACGCGGTGAAGAAGGCCAAGCCCGCCCTGCTGGAGCCGATCGTGAACATCGAGATCACGATCCCCGCCGAGAACGTCGGCGACATCGCCGGCGACCTGTCGTCCAAGCGAGGCCGCGTCATCGGCCAGGACATGCTGCCGGGCAATTTCATCGTGATGAAGGCCCAGGTCCCGTTGGCGGAAGTCTCGCAGTACACCAGCCAGCTCAAGAGCGTCACCGGCGGCCGCGGCAGCTACTCCATGACCCTGAGCCACTACGAGCCGGTCCCCCCGAACGTCCAGCAGCAGATCGTCGCCGTCTACGGAAAGAAAAAGGAGGAAGAGGAAGAATAGTACACCCCCCGCCTTCGCAGTCTTCGACGGGCTCCTCACCAGGCGGTGTGGAGCCCGTTTTGCTGCGCGGACACCGGATCGAGAAGGAGACCCTCGACCTTCGGAGGAATCCGCTTTCCCATTGACAGGCATCATCGCACCGACTACTCTTGGTCACGGCTGAAGGAAGTCATGGAAGATAATGAAAAGGGTCAACCATGATCGACGAGAGACTTGTGCAGCATTCGTGCCGTGATCCGAATCCAGGCTTGCGACGGACGCTCACTATCGTGGCATTCGCCGGATGTATCCCGCTCGGCCTTGTCTTCGCCCAAACCCGCCCCCTGCCACAGAGTCCCGAAACGCAGAACGCGCCGCCGCAAGCTGAGGCCGCCGAAGAAAAGACTGCCGTCCATGAAGACAAGATCATGCTGCGGCTCGTCGATCCCAACGGCCGGCCCGTGGTTGGAGCGAAAGCCGCCGCTTTTGAATCTGTACGCGTATGCGAGATACCCGTGCTCGGCAGTAAGCTCGAATGGTTCCGCGCCACGAGCACCTCCGATGGCGATGGGCGAGTCGTCCTGGAAATGAAAGATCTCTTCCCGGGACAACTGAACGAGGCCCCTGTCTATATTCTGCACGAGGAACGAAGAATTGGGGCAATTCATCAGGTCCTCCGAGGAAAAACAAGCGAGGAGTCACCCATTGTGCTGGGCCCTGTCTGCCATGTACATGGAACCCTCGACAGTGCCGGCCTAACCGCCATAGGCATGCCGCTGCAATGGACCGAAATCGAGGTCCTCCATGCGCACCTCTTCACCCTGCTTCGGTGCTCCTTCAACCCGCGAAAACACGGCTTCGAGTTTCCGTTGCCACCGGGGGAGTACCTGCTGTGGAATTCTTACGGATGGGGAGGCAAAGGCGACGACCTGCCTGGCATCATCGCCGGCACGGAGTACAACAAGAATCTCCCGATCACCATCGCCAGGGGGCAATCCGACCTCGACATGGGCGTGATCGACCTTCGTCCAACAAAACTGTCGACCATGACCGGCAGCCCGGCGCCGGAGATCGGACCCATGAAGGCGTGGAAAAATGGGGCCGCCGTTACTCTGGCGAGCCTGCGGGGACAGATGGTCTGGTTGCATTTCGCCGGCGACAACCCAGGCTTGCTCACGGCGTTGCCAACACTTCTGGAGATCCACCGGGCTCTTGGGGATAAAGGGCTGACGATCATCGCGATCTTCAACTGCGCCTCGATGGAGGAACTGGACCGAAAATGGAGCGACGCGTACAAGCAGTTCGGCGGCGCTGCGGAAGTCCCCTTCCGTATAGCGATCGACGGCGGGGAATCTACCGTCTATGAGGGAAGCAATGTCGAGCGCCGCGGAGCGACATATGGAAGATATGCCATCCCGGGCTACCCAAAGGACGTACTGATCGACGCGGAGGGTAACATTGTCGGCCAACTACAGCCATCTCGTGCCAAGGAAACCATCTCCCAAATGCTCGCCCTGCGGCAGGAGCCGCTCCCGCCTGGGTGGCGACAGCGATTCAACGAGGTCTATCGTCTTGCGGATGGCGAAGTCCTCAAGTGGATCGCCCCACCGTTCATTGCTGAGCGCATGGCCTACGGCCGCACTCAGCCGAGCCGCCAGGTTGAGGCAATCCCGAGGGGGCCAGAGCAAATCATATTCCATTGGGACGGGCAGTTGAAGAACTGGCACATGAGTTTCGGGAGAGTGCAGGGATTCGACTCAATCCTCAGCGCCGTGCTTCGGCTCAAGAGCCATGAGTATGACGCACCCCGGTCATTGCTGGATTGGGAGTTGCCGGGCGATTGGATCATTCGCGACGAAGCTCCCCAACAGGTCAAGCTGCGGGCACTGGAAGAACTTGTCGCACGGGAGCTGGGACGCAAAATTCACTTTGAGAAGCGTTCGGTGGAACGGGAGGTGCTCATTGTCACCGGTCGATTCAAATTCCATCCGCTGGCCGGCGCGCGGGAGAATACCCTCATCCACCTGTACACCAAGGACTCGGACTTGGATTATTGGGGCACCGGAGGTGAAAGGGCCGACTCCCTGAGCCAGTTCCTCCAGACGCTTGGCAACCAAGTCAACCTGCCAGTGATCGATCGAACCGAGCAAATCGAGCCTACCCGAATTCCATACCGACGCCATTCTTCGTCGTACTCCGTAAGAAGGGGCCGGGATGAACAGGAGAGGGCGAGACAATTGCGGGTGCTCCTGGATCATCTGACGGCACAGACGGAACTGCATTTCGAGGTCCGCACGGAGCCTGTCGAGGTCTGGTTCGTGACGGAATGAAGGGTTGATGAGGCTCCCCTCTATCACCATCCCCAAGGCCTCCGGCCTTGAGGCTGCCACCCGGAGTCCGACCCAGACCCGGCGATGAAAATCTTCACGCACTCGCATTTCTTCTGTTGACATCTACTATTTAGTATAGTACTTTCATAGATCGTAGATATTGCAGGATCGGTCGAATAGGAGATCAAGGGCATGGATAGACAGTCACTCGACAATCTCGGCGAGCTTCAGCGGGCTGCTATGGAAGTGGTTTGGAGACTCGGCGAGGCCAGCGTGCACGATGTCCTCAAGCAGTTTGGCCGCCGCAAGAAGCTGGCCTACACGACCGTACTGACCGTCCTGCAGAAGCTCGAAAAAGCGGGCTGGCTCGAACACCGAAATGAGGGCAAAAGCTACATCTATGCTCCGACCGCCAGCCGGGAGGAGGCTGGGGCCGGTTCGGTGCGGCAGTTCCTCAAGCGAGTCTTCGAGGGTGATGCCGTCGCTATGTTTCAGCACCTGATCCGCGAGAGCGTGCTGAGTGATGAGGACCTCAGCGAACTTCGCGCGATGATCGACGAGAAGCGAAAGGAGAGGAGACCATGATCGGCGAGATGATCTTCGAGAGTCTGGGGGTGCTTCTGGTGGCGCAAGGCACCGCCTGTCTTGCTCTGGGCCTGGCGGCCAGTTGTGTGCTCCGGCACAGAGCAGCCCGAGCCCATCAGGCTCTGCTCACGGCCTTGTTGGCCTCGGTGCTCATGCCGAGTCTGTACTTGGCGGCGGGACACTGGGAGTTGGGCCTCCTCGCGTCGAGAACAACTCCGCCGGCACAAGAGGCCACAGAAACTCAACCCTTGGACATCCCCCCGCCCACGACGGCGCTTGCTTACGAGCCAGGGCCGCCCGTCATCGGGGAGCCCGTCGCTGAGGACCCTGCTTATGATGCGGCGACGACACGCGTGCCTTGGGGCATCATTGGGCTTGCCTGCTGGATCGCAGCGACCGCGACACTGCTGATCCGACTGGTCCTGCGATTCATCCTGGGTCTGCACGTCGTCCATATGGCTCGCCCGCTGGAGAGCGAACGTCTGTGTCGCGCCATCGAGACCGCCAAGAGCAAGCTCGGAATCAGCGGATCGGTCGATGTCCGATGCAGTAAAGAAGTGCGCAGCCCGGTCATCTGGTGTTGGGGCACAGAGCCCGTTCTGCTCGTGCACGAAAGTGCCTCTCATTGCCGGGACAACACAGACTGGGTGGGCGTCTTCTGCCATGAGCTGAGCCATTGGAAGCGGCTCGATCACATCAGCGGCCTGTTCGCGGAGGTGCTGGCGGCGGTGTTCCCCTGGCATCCGTTCGTGTGGTGGACCAGGGGCCGGCTGTTGAAGCTTAGCGAGCAAGTGTGTGACGATTGGGTCGTCGCCAGCGGACAAATCGGGTTGGATTATGCCCAGTCGCTGCTCGATCTGGCGCCAGCCGGACAAGCGGCATTTGTGCCAACCATTGTTGGAAAGGAGAAAGCCATGAAAGAGAGAATTCGCAGAATCGTGAGGAATGAGTGTGACAACCCCAGGATTGGGGTCCGATGGGCGATGGGAGTGAGTGCCCTGGCCGTGCTTGCCAGCGTAGGCGCGGCCCTCGCACAGCAGCGGCCTGCGGCGCCGGAGCGAAGAGAAGATGGGCAACAGCCCCAGGTCCGGCAGGAGCAGGCCGCCCAGAGGCCGGCGGTCGCCGGACGCCGGAACGTGCTGACCAGGCTGCGAGATCAGCTCCAACAGCAGGCCCGCGACACGGAGGCCGCGATCCGCCAGCGCGGCGACGACGCGGGACCGGAGGGCCGCATCCTGCACGCCGAGCTCGATGCTTTGCACGAGCAGATTCAGCTCGTGGAGCAGCAGCTTCGCGATCTCGAAGGAGGGCCCAGACGGGCCGGCCAAGCGAGAACAAGGCCGGCCCAGCCACAAGCACAACCGGAGAACTTGAGACAGCGCCGCGCGGAGTTGACGGAAGAATCGCGTCTCATCGAGGAACGCATCAAAGGACTGGGACCTGACCAGGACCAGGAAGCCCGCGAGCTTCGGGTTCGGCTGCAGGCGATCCGGGCCCAGATGGCCGAGCTCAACAACCGGCCGGAAGGACTCCCACGCGTGCAGGGCCGAGTCGAGCGGGCCGGCGCCCCTGCCGCCCCCAGACCGCGAACGGCCCCGGCAGAGAATCCCAGACTCGAAGCCCAGGTCGAGGAGCTCCGCAACCAGATGCGTGAGTTGCGGGAACAAATGCAGCAGATGCAAAGGCTCATGGAACAGGCCGGGGCACGAGGTCAAACACGGGAACGCGCAGGAGAACAGCGGTGATGGGACACCTCTCCGCTTGTTCCACACATACGAAGGTTCCGCCCGTGAGGGTGAGACTATAGAGCAGAGGAATCAGAGTACCTTTGACGAGCGTTGGTTGTTGATGGCAGCCGTCGGCATATAAGGGTACAATGATCCGCTGCCGGCCAAGGTGGGGCCGCAGGTCATGCGGAACCGCAGTTGCACCGCTCAGGTCAGCGACGGACGGCGGTCCCGCCAATCGTCCAGGGATGGAAAGGAGAAGGTCATGGAAAAAGGAATTCGCAGCACCGCAGAGCATGGAAGCGTCGGCCCGTCAATCCTAATCCGATGCATATTTGCCTCAGGTTTCATCCTCGTGGGGGCCGCCTTCGCGGCCGTCGGCCAGGAACCGCCGGCCGCACCGAAGCCAACCGAGCCCAAGCCGCAGCAGGCGGCGACTGCATCCGCCACACCGCCCGGCGCGGAAGCTCTCAAAGCACAAGAACAAGCGCAGCGGGAGCTCCAGTGGCGGCAGGAAATGAAGGAGAACGCGCAGGCCCTCCGCCAGGAGGTGAAGGAGAGCATCGCGACTCTCCGGCAGGAATTGCGGGAGATGCGGCAGCAGCGGGAGAGAGAAGCGGCAAGATGGCAAGAAATCGAGAAGAGCCTGAGCACGATCACCGAACGCGTGCAGGGGATGGCGGAACGAATGCGGGCGGCCCGCGAGGAGTCCGGCAAGCAGCAGAGCCAATCCGAGGAAATCCGCCGCCAGCAGGAACTGCTCCAGGCAAAGGTTCGCGACGTGGAGAAACAACTGGGGGCCGTGAAAGAACAGACCAATACGGACGCGAAGATCCACGGCCAACAACTGGACGGCGTACGCAAAGACCTGCAGCGGATGGGCCGGACGGTGGGCGAGCTCGAACAAGGGCGCCTCAAAGCGGAAGCCGACTTGAAAGCCGACGTGCAGAACTTGCGGGGTGAACTCGGCCAAGTGCGGGGAACGCTCCATCGGCTCCTCACGGAAAGCGACCGCAGCACGGTAGGCAGCGCCGGATACACCTGGGGCTGGTAGGAGACACTACTACTCCGGCTGCGCCAATGAGGCGGGTCGAGACGCAAGAAACGCAGAGCGGCAGCGCCGTTCGGAGTTCCGCCTTCAGGCGGTCCAGGACTGCGTGGACACGGAACTCCCAACCGAAAAGACAAGCCATATCACCAATACCGATAGACGCGCCATCCAAGTGTGCTTACCACATTGGAGCGGCCGGAACACTACCTGCCGACGGCAGGTAGCCAGTTCGCCGGCTCTCCCCCACTCGGAGAATTTTCTTGCGATCTACGAATTTTTTCGTTGAACTATTACGAATTCGTTCGTAGCTTGCCGATATAGGGGCAAAACGAACCGAACGGATGCAAGGAGACCACCAATGGCTCGAAAGAAAACGTTGGGGCCGACGGATCGGGAGTTGGCCATCTTAAGCGTGCTGTGGGAGAAGGGTCCCAGCACCGTGCGGGGGGTCCATGAGGCCCTGCACCAGGACATGGAAACGGGCTACACGACCACGCTGAAGCTCATGCAGATCATGATCGAAAAGGGCCTGCTTGCACGGGACGACAACGGCCGCAGGCACGTCTACCGGCCCACCCTGTCCGAGGAGAGGACGCAGAAGGAGCTCGTGCGGGACCTGCTCGACCGGGTCTTTGCCGGCTCGGCGGAAAAGCTGGTCTTGCGGGCCCTGTCCGCCAACAAGGTCTCGCCGAAGGAACTGAAACGAATTCGAGAGATGTTGGACGAAATTGAGGGAGTCTGAGTATGTCGCTGTTGGAGAACCTGTTTTCGCAAGGTACGACCGAGCGGCTGGGGTGGATGCTCGTGCATTTCCTGTGGCAGGCAGCGGTGGTCGCGTTATTGCTGGCCGCGATGCTGCGGCTGCTGCGAAACGCCGGGGCAAGTC
>Ga0315275_10007711_pt1 | contig 10420 bp, 8 predicted proteins | sample YL17G03_0_MG_FD_205557 | JGI IMG/M metagenome (GOLD analysis project Ga0315275, IMG submission 205557) | Sediment microbial communities from Yellowstone Lake, YNP, Wyoming, USA - YL17G03_0 | ecosystem: Environmental > Aquatic > Freshwater > Lake > Sediment | place: USA: Wyoming | collected...
CCCGCCATCAAAGTCCTGGTCTTTAGCCTCATCTTTGGAGGGTTGGCCAAGGTGGACTCCCAAGGGTTTCCCTATCCCCTATTCGTTTTCGCCGGGCTTCTGCCGTGGGAATTCTTTGCCAGCTCCCTAAGCAGAGGCGGCGAGAGCGTGGTGGCGAACGCAAACCTTGTGAGAAAAGTCTACTTTCCGAGGATCATCATCCCCATGGCGGCGGTCGGCGCGTGCCTGGTGGACTTCGCCGCATCCTTCGCCATACTAGTTGTGCTGATGTTGCACTATGGCACCGTGCCCACGCTTTCGCTTGTGATGGTGCCCCCGCTGGTGCTGGCGGTGCTGGTGCTGGCAATCGGGCTCAGCCTGCTGATCAGCGCCCTCAATGTGGCATACAGGGACTTACGCTACGTTCTACCAGTCATGTTGCAGGTCTGGATGTTTGTTACTCCGGTCATATATCCGCCTACGGCCGTTCCCGAGAAATGGCAGTGGCTGCTTCACTTGAATCCCATGACCGGGATTGTCGGTGGCTACCGCTCTGCCATTCTAGGCACACCCTTTGTCTGGGCGGACCTGGGGATCTCCGTGCTGGTCGCGGCAGCCGTATTCGTCTGCGGACTGATGTACTTCCGGAGAATGGAAAGATGGTTCGCAGACATAGTCTAGGGAGAAATGGCAGAACCATCCATTCAAGCTGAAGGCATCGGCAAGCGCTATCGACTAGGCCAATATGTCGGCGATGGCATGTACCGGTATGAGACGCTTCGCGACAGAATTCCTGCCGTCCTCAGGGCATCTCTCAGTCTGCTGGGGCCTCGAGCGTCCCACGGGAGGCGGCCCGAACGTAAAGATGTCTGGGCACTCAAGGGAGTTTCTTTCGACGTGAAGCAGGGCGAGAGCCTGGGCCTGGTCGGCAGCAATGGCGCGGGAAAGAGCGCGCTCCTCAAGATACTCTCCCGGATAACTGAGCCGACTGAGGGCCGAGCCAAGATCAGGGGCCGGGTCGGCAGCCTGTTGGAGGTCGGCACGGGTTTTCACCCGGAACTAACCGGCCGGGAGAACATATACCTCAGCGGAACGATCCTGGGGATGAGTCGCAAGGACGTGCAAATGAAGTTTGACGAGATCGTCAGTTTTGCAGGCATAGACAAGTTCGTCGATACGCCGGTCAAGCGCTACTCCAGCGGCATGTGGGTGCGCCTGGGATTTGCGGTCGCCGTCCATCTGGAGCCCGAGATCCTCCTGGTGGATGAGGTCCTTGCAGTCGGCGATGCTGTCTTTCAGAGAAGGTGCCTCGGAAAGATGGGAGAGGTGGCAAGGGAGGGGCGGACTGTGATTTTCGTCAGCCACAATATGGGTGCAGTCACCAGGCTATGCAAGCGTTGCCTATGGCTTGATGAGGGCCAACTGAGACTCTGCGGTGATACTGCGGACATTGTTCCCCGGTATCTATCTTCCAAGGGAGGAATGAGGGCCGAATACTCCGCGATTGACGCACCTACGGCTCCGCACAACCGTGGGTTCGTCTTGCGTGCCGTCCGCGTGAAGGACAGCACAGGCACAGTGATGGCATCGATCGATGCCCGCCACGATTTTTCCGTGGAGATAGAATACGGACTCCTCAAGTCCATCCCTGGTTTGCGCGTTGGGTTCAGGCTCCTGACATCGGACGGAACCGTGGTCCTGAGCTCCACCGACAGGGATGGCGATCACTGGTCGGACCCCCACAGGGATTCCGGTGTCTACGCCAGCCAGTGCACGATCCCCGGCGGGTTTCTCAATACGGGCCAGTACACCATCACCCTTGGCGTCGACATCCCGGCGGTCGAGTCGATTCTGTTCATAGACAGCATCGTATCATTCGACGTTGAGATCGCCGGTGATATTGGCGGGGCCTCCTCCGACAGGAGGCTGGGGATAGTGTGTCCATGCTTTCCCTGGAAGGTGGAATCACTTGGTTCGCCACCGAGCCGGCGTAACGCGAGGTGTGAACAGCTCAGTTGATCACACCCTGTCCCGCCATGGCGCATCCACAGCGCAAGCCTGGAGGCTTCCTACTCGAAGCTGCAAGCCTCTCATCGAAACGGGGAGCAATGAAAATCGCGCTTGTTTGCACCGGTCTCGGTAACGTGAGACGCGGATACGAGAAGTTCACCGAGGAGCTCTTCCGGCTTCTCAGGGACGACGTGGATATTACTCTCTTCAAGGGAGGAGGAAGGAGCGCGGAAGGCGAAGTTGTCATCCCAAACCTGCGCCGGGACGGCTGGTTCCGCCACATGCCGTTTGTCAAGAGTGACGGATATCGTGATGCCTACTACTACGAGGTGCTGTCATTTGGCGCGGTCCTTCTGCCCCATCTCATGAGCGGCAAGTATGACATTCTCCACTACGTCGACCCCACGCTCGGGAATCTCTATTTCCACACCCGGTCCGCATTCAGGTTTGAATTCAGGTTCAAGACCCTTCTTACCAACGCCATCGCGCTGCCTCCTGAGCATTGTGCGCGGGCGAACTACGTCCACCACGCAAGTCCGGTGCAGCACGGTCAGTGCCTGTTGAGCGGCTTCGCCGAGGAGAGAATGGCACTGATCCCCTTGGGCGTGAATGCGAAGGCGTACCAGAGCCCATCCGATCGGCTTGACCTTCGCCGCAGGTGGGACATCCCTCAGGACAAATTCGTGATCCTGGCCGTAGCGGCCATCAATCGCGGCCATAAGCGCGTGGATTACTTGATCGAAGAAACCGCGAAGCTCGGCCCCGAGTGCTTCTTGGTCGTGGTGGGGCACCTCGAGGATCCTTCCCTCGTCGCGACGGCTGCCGATCGCCTGCCCGCGCGCCACAAGATGATCACTCGGCCTCTCTACGGTGAAATCGCAGAGTTGTATGGACTAGCCGACGTGGCAGTCAGCGCCTCACTGACCGAAGGGTTCGGCTTGGGAATCGTGGAGGCCATGTGCTCCGGCCTGCCCGTGCTGACGCACGACAACACACACTTTCGCTGGCTGGCGGGTCAGAATTCCTGTCATGTGGACATGGAACAGCCCGGCGCCCTGGCGGCGAGACTGAGACAGCTTTCGGCCGACAGAGAAGGAACCCGGCAACTCGGCGAGTCCCTGAGAGGGCACGCCTGTCAACGATTTGATTGGTCGAATCTCAAGAAGGATTACATCGACATGTACAGTCGCATCTACGAGCAGAGCAAAAGCAACTGCAAGAGCAAGACGGGCCAGCAACGTGCCTGAAGTAAGCGTCATCATCCCAACGCACAATCGGGCACGGCTTGTATGCCAGGCCATAGATAGTGTGCTGGCTCAGACTTTCCGCGACTTCGAAGTCCTTGTGATAGACGACGGATCCACGGACAATACGGCGGATCGTCTGGCCGGATACGGCACCCGGATCAAATATCTCCACCAGCCAAGGCACGAAAGAGCAGCAGCCCGCAACCACGGCATCCTTATCGCAAACGGCCGTTACTGCGCCTTCTTGGATTCCGACGATATGTGGCTGCCCGATACGCTCGAGCGGCAGATGGCCGAGATGGAGCGCCATCCGGATCTCGGGCTGGTGCACGGTGCGGTTGAGGTGATCGATGAAGACGGAAACCCAATGACCGAGATCACCCGGGTCTTTCGGGCCGGGTTAGCCATGCAGCGGTCCAAGGGTGAAACCTATGAAGAGCTGCTGCTGCATCATAAGATGTACACGTCGACAACCATGATCCCACGCAAGATATTTGACGTTGTCGGAATGTATGACCCGACACTCTACCACAGGGAGGATCTTGATCTCTATCTCAGAATTGCCCTGCGGTTCCAGATCGGCTCAGTGTGGGGACGCCCTCTTTGCCTTTACCGCGTGGATCGGGAAGATCTGCTTAGGCCTCCGAATCTCGCACAGATCTACATCAAGGTTCACACGAAGCATTTGCTTCTCGTCGACAAGACTGACTGGAAGGGCTCGGCCTGGAGGCGCAGAGCCATGAGAAATCTGAACATTGCCCTGGCGCGAGACCACCACGCCAATGGAGACCTTAAGACCGCTCGACGGTGTCTCGGCAGAGCCCTCAGATTAGATCCCACAGGCGCGTTGATGGTACCTGCTTTCGGCAAGCTTTCCATTCGAACGGTCGTGCCGCCGTTTATGGCAGAGCGGTTGCGCAAACTGCGGAAACACACCCGCGCCTTCACCGGCGCCGCTCGAGGTGAGCAGTCGTGACCGGTGCGATAGTGTCAATCGAGACACAACCACCGGCCGGGGGAAATGCAGCACTCCTGCCGTCCACAAGAGACTTGCGCTGTCCGGTCTGTGCGGTGAAATCGCCTTGCCGGGGCCTTGAGAGGTGGGAGGGGTACACTCTTCGCCACTGTCCTGCCTGCGACGTCATCTTCGCCGATCCAATGATCCCTGCCGGAGCCGGCTTCTACCAACGCCCCGGCGATCACGGCTGTGAGTGCCTTGATGCCATATACGTCGACAGGAAGACCACTCACCAGGGCTGGGAGGGCGTTTCCCACAACGGCCGGCTCTTCCTGCGCACCAGACCCGCCGCAGGCGGCCGGTTACTGGATGCCGGATGCGGCAGCGGCCTCTTTCTCCACTACGCGAAACGTCACTATGAAGTCACCGGTATCGACATAGACGGAGAGGCCATAACTGCGGCCAGGGAGATGTACGGAATTTCGGACGTCCACTCGTTGAGCCTCAAAGAGTTCGGCGCGGCCTTCCGCGATCGCCGTTTCGACGTAATAACCATGTTTGAGGTGCTCGAACACCTCGACGACCCCATCGGACATGTGGAAGTACTGAAGAGCCTGCTGGCGCCGGGCGGCGTGCTCGTCGTCAGCGTCCCGAATCGAGAACGGAAATCCTTCAACGAGGACAAGTTCGGAATAGCCGACTACCCTCCTAATCACATGACCAGGTGGAACGCCACAGCCCTCAGGAATTTCATCACGCGCCAGGGCTTCGAGATCATCACGCTATATAGCCGGCGATCGGACTGGTACGGGTTCTTCGAATCCGAAGACATCCTGGGCTACCGGCTTAAGTCGCTAATCGCCCCCCTGATTCGCAGGCTACAGCGAAAACGCGCCGTGGGTCTCGATCACGGTCGGAGCCGGGTGGTATGTGAGGACACGCCGGCCAGCCGGGCCCTCAAGCTGGGTCTCAAACGTATCTCGTCACTCCTATGGTTCCCCCTGTGGTTGCCGCTGCGGATAAGCAAGCGGCCTTCGTACGGACTCTGGCTCATGGCCGCCAGAAAGGGTCAAGTGCAATGAGGCTTGTGTGCCCCATATGTGGACATCGGGGAGACCACCGGCTGGTGGAGATGTGTAACGGCTTCACGCTTCTCCACTGCAAGGCCTGCGATGTCGTCTTCTCCGAACCTATGAGGGGCCTGGACGTAATTCAGCACGAGCAAGCCTATGCCTGCCGCAATGTCGGCACCAGGGGTTCCAGCCATCTCACGCCGAATGCCCGCTTCTTTCTCAGGCGCAAGCCGCACTCAGGCGGGGCCCTGCTTGACATCGGCTGTGGCGACGGATTCTTCCTCAAGCAGGCCCAGAGGCACTATGACGCCTTTGGCATAGACATCGACAGGGAGGCCATCAAGGCCGCGACGTACAAACACGGGGTCGCGGGCGTAGCGGCAATTTCGGTGGAGGAGTTCGTCCGCCGTTATCCGGATCGCCGCTTCGACACGGTCACCCTGTTTGAAGTACTCGAGCATGTGGAGGACCCAAGCGGCCTGGTTCGATGTATTCGAGGCTTGCTGAAGCCCGAGGGATCTCTCGTATTGAGCGTGCCTAACCGCAGCCGGAAGTACGCCAGCCGCGATCCGATCGACAGACCCCCAAACCATCTCAGCAGGTGGTCAGCCGAGGCGGTGGAACAGTTTCTCCATCGGAACGGCTTCCGCGTGAATCGGCTGCATCAATGGAAGACGGATTGGTTCGGGTTCTTTGAGATGGAATGGACGATCATCTCCCGATTCAGCAAGGTGACCGGCCCGCTGATCAGGCTCTGCCAGAAGAAGCGCTCTGTCTTCTACAAGAACAATCTCATTGAAACATATGATGACACTGTCGTTAGCACGCTGGTGAGGACGCTGATCATGAAGACGTCACAGCTCCTCTGGTTTCCGCTCTATCCGTTCTTCCTGCTTGCGCGCCGCCCTTCGTTCAACCTGTATGTCGAAGCGAGCTTGGAAGCATGAAACGCGCAAAGACGAATCTCCTGTTCGTGACACCCTGTTTTGAGGAAGGCGGGGGCGAGCGCTTCATGGTCAATCTGTTCGCCAACCTCGATACCGATCGTTTCGGGATAACCCTGCTCAGCTGGCGAGTGCGCAAGAGTCACTTCATCGATCTCATACCGCCGCATGTCAGGCACATCGACCTTGGCCTTCGTGAGCGGTTCCGCTGCGAGCTGCCGGGGTTGATCTGGAGAATGAGCAGGCTGATCCGCAGGGAGAGACCGGACATCATCGTCTGCATGCTGAACGAGTGGCACCTTGTCACTCTCCTGGCGATGGGATTGAGCGGGCTCAAGCCCGCTCTGATTCTTGAGGAACAGGGCGGAATTTCATGCTGGCTGAACGTCTTGCGCAAGGAGCAGTCCCTCAGGGCCAGGGCAGTCGAGTTTCTGTACAGGCACGTCTACCTGCGATGCGCCGACATGGTGATATGCTGCTCGAACGATGTCGCCCGTGATTTCGCTGAGAACTTCGGCGCTGACAGATCCAAGTTGCGCCCGATTCTCAATCCTCTCGACACGGCATCGATTGAGAGCATGGCCAAAGAAGAGGTGGACCATCCCTGGTTCGACAATGGCCTTCCTATCGTGATAGGGGTCGGCAGACTCACCCCACACAAGGGAAACAGGTTCCTGGTCCGGGCTTTCGCCAGGGTCAATGCCGAACTCCCAGCCCACCTGATCATTGTCGCCGATGGCCCTGAGCGCCCCGAGATCGAGAAGTTGATCGAAGACCTCGGGATAAAGGATGTGGCCGACATACTGGGGTACCGCAGCAATCCATTCAAGTACGTGGCTCGCTCGACGCTCTTCGTGTGTCCCTCGTTGTCGGAGGGATGCCCTTATGTGGTCGAAGAGGCCCTCGCCGTCGGTACCCCGGTGGTCGCCACCAGATGCACCGGCTCCACCGAGATTCTCGAGAACGGCAAGTGCGGACTCCTGGTTCCCCAGGAGGATGTCGACGCCCTGGCCCAGGCCATCCTGCGGGTAATCAAAGACAAAGAGCTCCATAGGAACCTGTCGCGTCTCGGCAAACAGAGGGCACAGGACTTCTCGGTTCAGACGATCACCCGCGAATACGAAAGGGCCTTCTCGGAATATGCCTAAAGCCGTCAGAGTCCTCTTTGTGACACCCCGCTTCAGTGACGGTGGGGGAGAACGGATCTGGCTCAACCTGCTGCAGAACCTGGACCGGTCTCGGTTCAAACCGAGCCTGGCGTTTTTCGAGCATATCCAATCGCACTTCCTCGGCGAGATTCCCGGCGATGTCCCAGTCCACGACCTGGCGAAGCGAAGGCGGTTCGTCCTTGACTGGTTGAGGATCAGCATCGGACTGGCAAAGGTGATCCGAAGGGAGTCGCCGGACGTGGTCGTGAGCCTGCTTCACACCTGGGGCATCGTGCTGCATCTGGCACGGGTGATCTCAAGGAGGCGGTTTGCGATAGTGATAAACGAGCACATCCATGTTTCCGGCTCCCTCAGGAGTCTCAGGGAAAAGAAACCTCTTGCCTCCCTTCCGAGCCGGTGGGTACACCGTTATTGCTACAGACACGCCGACCTAATCATCCCGGTCGCCCATGATGTTGCTCGTGACCTGGCCTCGAACTACGGGGCAAAGCCCGATCGCATCAGGGTGATCTATAACGGCATCGACCTAGATGGCATCAGGCGCATGGCCTCGGAGACCGTGGACCATCCATGGTTTGACGGCGGCCCGCCCGCGAGCCCACCGATCATCATCGGCATCGGACGCCTGAGCGATCAGAAGGGATTCGCTTTCCTCATCCGGGCATTTAGAGATCTGGTCCGCAGGCGGCCTGCCAAACTCGTGATCATCGGCGAAGGGGATAAGCGGCAGGATCTTGAGGCGCTTATACGCAGTCTCGGCCTCGATCGGGACGTCGCTCTCCTGGGCAGGCAGGCCAATCCGTACAAGTATCTAGCGCGGTCATCGGTCTTTGTGCTTTCCTCCGTGGGCGAAGCCCTTCCAACAGTGCTTCTTGAAGCGATGGCACTGGGGGTGCCGATCGTGAGCACCCGGTGTCCCTGCGGCCCTGAGGAGCTCTTAGAGAACGGCAAGTACGGCGTTCTCGTGCCGGTCGCAGATGAGACCGCCTTGGCGGATGGCATTCTCAAGGTCCTTGAGGGTAGTGCCCTCCGGCGCGGATTTGCTGAAACAGGTCGAGCCAGGGCTGAGACATTCCGCCTGCGCCCGATGGTAGAAGCCTATGAACAATGCATCGAGGCCCTGGCATGCCCCTAGGTCAGACCCGGCCAAGCACCGAAGCCATTAAGGTGGTGTTCGTAACACCAACCCTGGCCTTCGGAGGCGCCGAACGTGTCCTTCTCACCCTGATTGAGGCCCTTGACCGTACCGCCTGCGAACCGGTCCTCGTGGCCCTCAGCAAGACCGGCTCCTATGAGAAAGATCTCCCTGCCTGGCTGCGGGTACATGACCTGGGGCGCAAGGGCAGGCTTTGTTTCCCGGCGCTGGTACTCAGGATGGCAGGCGTACTCCGGGCAGAGAGACCCCAGGCCGTTGTCGGCTTCACCGGACTCGCGAACTTCGTGTTGCTCATCGCCGGCCGCATAGCGGGAACGCGGACTCGCATCATCGTCACGGAGCACATCAATCCCACTCAGATGTACCGGAGCTCCGAGGAACCGTTGGGGGCGGTGAAAAGAAGAATGATAAGGTGGTTGTATCCTTCTGCAGACCTCGTCATCGCCGTATCTCAGGGCGTAAGGAATGATCTTGTCACCAATTTCGGATTGCCCCGGAACCGGGTCAGAGTGATACCCAATCCCCTTAACCTGGACCGGATCCGTGCTCTCGGAGCCCACCCGGTCGAGCATTCATGGTTCGGCAGTGCGCAACCCGTGGTGTTATCTGCAGGGCGCATGACCTCGCAGAAGGACTTCCCGACGCTCATCAGGGCTTTCGCCGTGTTGAGGCGGCGCCAATCGGCCCGGCTGATCTTACTCGGAGATGGCCCTGAGAGAGACCGCCTGGAGAGCCTGGCGCGTGATCTCGGCATTGCAGACGACACGGCTTTCCTGGGATACCAGCCGAATCCTTATAAGTACATGGCCAAATCCACCATCTTCGTTCTGCCGTCGCGTTTCGAGGGTTTCGGACTGGTCCTGGCCGAGGCCATGGCCCTCGGAGTGCCCGTCATTTCAACCCGATGCCCATCCGGACCGGAGGAGATTCTCGAGGACGGCACAAGCGGCCTCCTGGTACCCGTAGGTGACCCCGACGCTCTGGCATCTGCAATGACAAATCTCATCACCGGCCCGGGCCTGCGCGCGCGGTTCGCGGCACGCGGGCTAAGAAGGGCGGAGGACTTCTCCGCAGAGAGGATTGCCGGCCAATACGCCCGCTGTATCACCGGGGTGAAGGGCGCGCCGTCCGAGCACGAAATCCAGCTGCCGGAGATGATCGCCTCTTGAACTCCTTGAGCAGGGTCCTGGCCGTCGCTGTGATCTTGGCGATTGCAGTGGTCGGCTATCTTGCCAGCGGATGGATCTCACTGGGCAACTTCCGGCCCCTTACACTTACGATATCTTTCTCGGCAGTACTCGGGTTTGCGATTGTCATTCTGAAGAAGTGGGAGATCGGCGTCTTCACGTTCTTCATCTGGATTGTCCTTGAAGATCTGCTCCGCAAGTACATCGGCAACGACATGATCCTGTATCTGGTCAAGGACGTCTTGGTGATCCTCGTCTACATCGCCTATTTCGTGCCCCAGTTGTTCAATTGGAGACAGTCAAGCGGGATCCGCAGCCCGCTACTGGCGCCGCTCGCCGTCTGGTTTGTGTGGGCCCTGGCCGAGGCCTTCAATCCCGGAATCGACCACCCACTGGTGCCTCTGATCGGACTGCGCATGAGCTTCTTCTACATACCCATGATCTTTCTCGGCTACAGTTTCGCTCTCGCAGAGTCCAGACTCATGGCGTTTCTGAAGCTCAACATCTTCCTGGGCACGGTCGTCGCCGTCTTGGGGCTGATCCAGGCAATCTTTGGACTGGAGTTCTTGAATCCCGCCGGATTCGTGCCCTATCTGCGTTTGTACCTGGTGCGTGCCGTGGCCGGTACGGGGGCCGCGGTCCCACGACCCAACTCCGTCTTCGCCGACGCCGGACGATTTGCCCAATATCTCTATGT
>Ga0315275_10007712_pt1 | contig 10420 bp, 5 predicted proteins | sample YL17G03_0_MG_FD_205557 | JGI IMG/M metagenome (GOLD analysis project Ga0315275, IMG submission 205557) | Sediment microbial communities from Yellowstone Lake, YNP, Wyoming, USA - YL17G03_0 | ecosystem: Environmental > Aquatic > Freshwater > Lake > Sediment | place: USA: Wyoming | collected...
CGAGGTCTCCGGCGTCGGGCGCGGGGCTGCTTTCGGCGACATCGACAACGACGGAGATATCGACATCGCAGTCAGTAACGCGAATGGGCCCGCTCGACTGCTCCTCAATCAGGCAGGCAATCGGAATCATTGGCTGGAGGTGCGGTTGCAGGGCGTGACGGTCAACAGGGATGCATACGGTGCCCGGCTCGCCCTTTTCCGTAAGGGCCGGCCGCCGCTGTGGCGCCGCGCCTCCGCAGACGGAAGCTATCTCAGCTCCGGCGACCCGCGCGTCCATTTCGGGTTGGGGACCGACGATGACCTGCGGTCGGCGCCGCCGGAGAGCCTCCTCGTGATCTGGCCAAACGGATCGAAGGAAACGTGGAACGTCCAGAAGACTGACATCCTGATCAACCTGCGCGAAGGCAGCGGCACTCCGGCAAACGCCTCCAAGCCCTGAAGTTGTCCTCAAGAAACCAAAACAGTACGGCACGGATTCTCACGCATGAGGCGGATCGTGTATCCCGTCAGTTATGGGTGGCTCGAATCTGATATTTCTGCGACTGCGCCGCGCGTCCGCGCCGGCGGCGCGGGCATTGCGCGCTTCGGCGAAGCGCGCCCACTTGCTTCGGGTGAGCTCCTACCGATAACTGAGGCCATACCGGATTGTGGCGGAGCGTGTTGACACCTGTCCGACAAAAGACATAGAGTCGGGCCGCCTTTTCCTACTCTCACGATGAGAGAGCAATCGATCGGAGGAATGAACACGATATGCGGCAACTTCTCTGTTGGCTGATGCTCGTTGCGCCCGCTGCCCACGCGGCCGCTCACAATCCACTGCTTCCGCATCCCCAAACGGTCCGTTATGTGAGCGGATCGCTGGCCGTCAACGGTCTTTCGATTCGCTTCGGGTCGAGTCCGAGTCTCGAAGACCGGTTCACGGCTCAGCAACTGTCCTCCGGTCTTTCGGCGATTGGGCAGACGCTTGTGCCCGTCCAGGAGGTTACGGCGACGGGGCCTGCCATCGTGCTGACCCGCACGGGCGAAGTTGCAGCGCTGCCCCTTGCCGATGAACGCCCCGGGCCGGACTCGCGCGAATCATATTCGCTGAAGATCACGCCCGATGGTGCCGAGATCCGTGCTGTTTCCTCCGCCGGTCTGTTCTATGGGATGCAGACCCTGTTGCAGATGGTGGAGGGGACAGGCAGCCAGGCGGTGCTCCCGGCCGCCGAGATTCGCGACTGGCCGGCGCTGGCCTATCGTGGATTCATGATGGATCTGGGGCATGGCCAGTTGCTCCGCGTGGCGGAGATTGAGCGCCAGATCGATCACCTGGCCAGATTCAAGGCAAATCAGTATTACTTCTATTCCGAAGCGACCATTGAATTGGACGGTTATGAACTGGTGAATCCGAAGGGCCGCTATACGCGCGACGAGATCCGAGACATTATCGGCTACGCTCGGCAGCGTCACGTCGATGTCGTGCCCTGCCTGGAACTCTACGGCCATCTACATGATCTTTTCCGGGTCGAGCAGTTTTCCGACCTGTCGCTGCTGCGCTACGGCGGTGAGTTCGACCCGCGCAATCCGAAGGTGCTACAGGTGCTGGACGGATTGGTGGAGCAGACAGCAAAGCTGTTCGAGAGCCCCTGGTACCACGTGGGTTTCGATGAGCCCTGGGCACTGGGGAAAATCGGGGCCACTGAGGGCACGGATCCGTTCAGGGTTTACATCGACGTGCTCCGTCACGTCGCGGAACAGGCACAAAAGCACAACAAACGCCTCATGTTCTGGGCAGATATGCTGAGCGGAGCCCGCATATTCTCCGCGCACCCCGAATTGATCAGCGAATTGCCCAAGGGCACGATCGCCGTCCCATGGGTTTATGACGATCGCCCGGACTTCGTACCTTATCTCGAGCCGTTGGCCAAAGCGAACATTCCCACGGTCTCGGCTCCGGGCGTTTGGAACTGGAACGAAGTGTTCCCCGACTACCACAAGAGCTTCAGGAACATCAACGGACTGGTCGGGACCGGGAAAAGATACAACACCCTGGGCAGCCTGACCACGGGCTGGACTGATAGTGCGCAGACGATCTACCGGATGTCGCTGCCGGGCCTGGCATTGAGCGGTGTGGCAGGCTGGCAGTCCCAGCCGGTCGATGCCGCCACCTATTTCGACGAATACTGCCGGCAAATGTACCCCGCCGCAATTGCCGCGGAAGTTGCGCCTGCCCTCGAGGAACTGTCGAGCGCCGAAGAGATTTTCACCAGGGCGCTGGGCGGTCCCACAATCCATCAACTCTGGATGGATCCGCTCGAACCCGCCCGCCTGGAACGCCTGGAGTCGAATCGCGAGGAATTGCGGAAAGCCCGCCTGCTGTCTGAGAGCGCACAATTGCGGCTGCAACGCGCCCTCCGGATGCAGGGGGATCCCGTGTCGTTGCAGAGCCTGCTGCTTGGCGCCCGCATGTTCGATTACCTGGGGATGAAGAGCCTTTATGCGACGGAGTGGGCCGACTATTTCCGGATATTGAAGAACAATCCCGACCCCGAGTTGGTGAGGCTCTACCTGAACACGCAGATGGCGTCCCAGGACCACGGTATGCTGGCGGACCTCATGGATCTGATCACGGAGCTGCGGGAACAGTATCGCGAGGCCTGGCTGCAGGAGAGCACCTCGTACCGGCTGGGCACCGCGCTGGCCCGCTGGGATGCCGAATGTGAGTACTGGAGAGCGATGCAGGTGCGCGTTCCCCAGGTGGTGCGCGGCTACAAGAAGGGCGATCCTTTCCCATCCATCGATGCATTGAGGCCTTCTCGCTAAAGGCTTGCGGAGAGGAGATCATGAAAGAAGGAAAGTACGGTGTGCTCGTTCACGGGGCGGGGTGGGTTTCGGGGCAGCATGTTGCCGCCTTCAGCCGCAATCCGCATACCGAAGTTGTCGCCATTTCCAGCCGGAAGCTGGCCAGCGCCCAAGCCCGGGCCGATGAGGCCGGGCTGAAGGGCATCGCGATCTACGATAACTACGAGAGGGCCCTGAAGCACGACGGCGTCGACATCGTGTCGATCTGCACGCCGCAGCATATTCACTGCGAGAACGTCCTGGCCGCCGCAGCCGCCGGAAAACACATGGTTATCGAGAAGCCGGTGGGTAACTCGCTCGATGAACTCCGGCAGATGCGGGATGCCGTTCGAAAGGCGGGAGTCAAGACCATCGTGAGCTTCGTACTGCGCTGGAACCCGTTGTTCAAGACGATCAAGTCTATGATCGCAGACGATGCCATCGGCAGGGTTTATTTCGTGGAGACCGACTACGAGCACCACGTGGCCAGCTGGTGGACGGGGTTCGAGGATGTACGGAAGGCTTCGACAGGGGTCAGCGCCCTCCTTGTCGGCGGGTGCCACGCAGTCGACGCGATGCGGTGGTTTGCCGGCCAGGGGGAGTTCGAGGCGGCAAGGCCGGTTGAAGTGTTTGCATATTCGGGGGGATGGCGCAAGGGCGTTCCCCGCGAATTCAACTACATTACGAACGAGTTCCGCGATTCACGGCCCCTCGAGTACGACGGCCTGGAGGTCGCGCTGGTAAAGTTCGCCAGCGGCGCGACGGGCAAGATATCGGTGAACTTTGACTGCATCATGCCCTACACCTTCCCGATCGAGATCTTTGGCGGTAAGGGGACGATCCGGGACAACCGGGTATGGTCACACAAATTCCCCGGCCAGAAAGCCTGGGTGAGCATCCCGACGATACTGCCCGATTCGGCCGACGTCTCCCATCATCCCTTCCAGGGACAGATGGACCATTTCGTGGAGTGTCTCTTGTCGGACAGGGAGTCGCACTGCAACCTCGAGGATGCAATCCTGACACACGAGGTCGTGTTCGCGGCTCAGGAGTGTTACCGCACCGGCTGCCCGGTCAAGCTCCCTTTGCTGGCCCCGTAGGTCCGGTCTGTTGAGGCCGTCTCAAAACTCCATGGAGCGGGCCTTCAGCCCTTGGTTCCTGTTACTGCATACTGACCTGGGGCTTTCGCCCCAGGCTGGTATAGAGACGCGCTTTCAGCGCTCAATATGCTGATTTGAATACGGTTTTGAGGGCCGAAGGCCCGCCCTATATCAGCCTGGGGCAACGCCCCAGGAATTGTGCCCGTAGACAAAAAAGGGCTGAAAGCCCGTACCATCGGCAGTCTTGAAACAGCCTCAACAGACCGGACCCCTTTACGGTGAAAGTGAGCGTTAGACAAGGCCTGACACAACACTCTCGAGGAAGGCCCGGGCCTTTTTGGCGTTCGCGAGAAGCTGCGGGAGATCGCCCGGGGCCAGGCACTCGATGATGAGCGGGCCGCCGGTAAACCCGCCTCGCTTGAGGTTCGCCATCACCTTCTGGAAGTTCACCATCCCCGTGCCTGGCGTCACCTCGACCTCTTTCGGCATGCGGAAGTCCTTCACGGACATGCCGACGATAAGGCCGTCCACCGTCGCGGAATCGTCCGCGGGATCGAGTTTCCCGTCTGAGTAATAGAAGATATTGCCGGGGTCATACCACAGCCTGAAGTTGCTGCGGCCGACGGATTCAATCAGCTTCCGGCATTGCGGTCCGGTCGCGTTGGTACCCCCATGGGGCTTGACGCTGATGCCAATTCCCTTCTCCGCTGCATATCCGCAGCATTCCGTGATCGCCTTGTAGTAGGGCGCCTCCAGGTTCGGCTCGCTGACTCCACCCATCATCAGGTTTTCGGCTCCCGCCGCCACGCAGTTGTCTATCAACCGCCGCAGGCCCTGGATACCCGCTTCGAGCGACTTTTCCACCGGGATACCGCCCCCGTAAAGCGACGGGACGGAAAGCTTGCGCTTCTTGCATTCCTCGCCGACTTTCCGCGCCTCCTCCAACGGGGTATCGACCGAGATCACAAGGTTCGTCGGCGACTTCGTGGTCATCAAGCCGGCATACTTGAATCCCGCTTCCGCGATCGCGTCGAGGGCTACGGGATATTCGTGCTGTGCCCACGGCCGCGTGTAGCAGCCGATGCGCCATGTTTTAGCAGGCCCGGGCAAGGCCGACGCCAGCTGTGGTGCGAATGCTCCAACGACAAGCGCCCGCCCCAGCATCTCGCGGCGCGACATTTCACCGTTTGTTTTCATCGATCCTGTTCTCCTGTCAAAGTGTTAGTCTGTCTATCCGTTTCGAATCTCACGTTTTTGGGTATCAAAGACCTGGCGGCGGCCTGTATCGAAGGCCCGGACAGCCATCAGGCACGCCACCGCGTGCTGGTAGCCGGCGTCAATCGATGCGTTCGGCGTCTTGCGCGAGCGAAGGCATTGCAGCCAGTCCAGGAAGTGCTCGGGGCGCTCCACAGGTTCCACGTCCTTTTTCAACTCCTTCGTGCCCTCTTTCGCCCCCTCGGTGTAGAAAACCGGCTTGTCCCAGTCCAGGAGGTCGAGCGCGCCCTGGTCGCCGAGGATCCTGAAAGTGCTGCCGCTGGCGTTGCCGAAATTGGAGGAATAGGTCGCCATGAATCCTTCGGGATAGATCCATGCGGCCTGTACGTGATCGGGACAGGTGAAGTTGTACTTATCCTTCCAGGTGTAGACACCTCCCAGGCACACCGCGCTGACCGGAAACGACGCCCCCGTGATGTAGTGGATGAGATCCAGGTAATGGCTGCCGAAGCCCGTGACCGGTCCGTCGGAAGTCTCGCGATAACCGTACCACCCGGAATAACGGACAGGATCGAAGGGTCGCGCGGGCAGGCCCATCAGGAATTCCTTCCAGTCTACGTCCTCCTTGCGGACTTCCTTGATGTACTGATACCAGTAGGGCGCATTCGAGTTGCGGCACTGCTCGATCCGGGCGATCTTTCCCAGGGCGCCCGACTGGACCAGGGCCCTCGCGCCTGTCATGCTGCTCATGCTGCGCAGCTGCGTGCCCACCTGGCAGACAACGTTGTTGGCCTTGACGGCGTCGCATGCGGCTTTGAGCGGCTTCATGGCCTTGCCGAGCGGTTTCTCGCAGTACACATCCTTTTTCGCCCTGGCGGCGGCCTCGAGGTGGGTCGTGTGCTGGTGATCGCACGACGCGATCATTACTGCGTCGACATCATCCAACGCCAGGAGGTCCTTGTAGGACACGAACTGGCGAGCGTCGCGACCATACCATTCTTTCGCCTTTGCGGCGGCTTTCTCGCGCTGAATCCGCCACGGGTCGCACACGGCTGTGATTTCAATATTCTGTTCCCTGGCGTACTGGTTCACGCCGGGCATGTGGGCCTCGGAGCCGCGGTCGCCACATCCGATGATCCCTATCGATATCCGGTCGTTGGCGCCCTTGATGCGCGCATAGCTGGACGCGGCCATGGAAAGCGTTGTCGCACCGGCAGCCGCGGTTTTAAGAAACTGGCGTCGCGTTGTTTCAGGCATGGTCATTCTCCCTCGGTAAATGGGTAGTCATGTCAGGTCAACATCCTGGCAGCATAGACGCCGCGGTTGGCGGAGTCAAACCTGAAAGAGCTTGACTGAGGAAGGATAAGCCGACAATATTGGCCAGCAACTTCCGCCCATCGGCGGAAGCCAAAATGACCAGGGGGTTACATGCATATGCGAATGCCTAAGGCCAACAGCGCAGTGCTGGCTTTGATGTTGCTGCCACTGCTCTGCATTTCATCATACAGTCAGGAAGGACTCTCAACCCTTCGCGGAACTGCGACTGATGCCAGTGGAGCCGTTGTGCCCGGGGCCACTGTTTCTGCGCGCCAAGTCTTAACTAATGTCGTGGCGCGGACAGTCACCACGGACGCACAGGGAAATTATGAGATGCCCGCGTTGAAGTCAGGCGCCTACCAGGTGACGGCCACGCTGGCCGGTTTCAAGACGTCTGTGGTGGACGACGTCCTGCTTACGAGCAACCAGGTGAGGCGTGTCGATGTCACGCTGGAAGTAGGAGAGGTGGCCACCCAAATAACGGTGAGCGCGGCCTCCGCGGCGATACAGACCGAAGAGGGGAAACTCGCCTCTGATTTCAAAGCCGCGGAACAGTATACGAGTTTGCCGGTCCCCGGCAACGCCTTCTCCGGCACGTGGGCGATTCTGGCCATTTTGCCGGATGTCCAAAGGGAGCCGGGTGACTGGGGCAGCCCCCGATTCGCAGGTCAGGGCGGTTCCCAGGTCCACATGGGTCAGGACGGCGTGAAGGAAGAGACGCTGAACAGCCAGACCGTCAACATGGAGGCGGTTGCAGAAGTCAAAGCGGTCGTGGTGAACAACACTGCCGACTACGCGCGCGTAGGATACTTCGACACCATCACCAAGAGCGGAACAAATGACTTTCATTTCGACGGTTCTTACTATAACCGCAACTCGGCCCTCGGGGCGCGCAACTTCTTCGAGGCAGAGAAAACACATGTGAATTATCACACGTTCAACCTTTCGTTCGCGGGCCCTATCATCAAGGACAGGACCTTCTTTTATGCCATGTGGAATGGCGAGCGTGTTCCGTCAAGCAGCTTCCATCTTAGCAGTGTGCCCACCAACGCGATGCGAACGGGGGATTTCTCAGCAATCGGAACCATCATCGATCCGACAACGGGTCAGCCGTTCACGGGCAACAAGATTCCGGACTCGAGGATCAGCGGTGTCGCCAAGACGACTCAGGATCTATTGCTTCCTGCTCCGAACCGCGGCGACCCGAACGTTCCCGTGAACAACCTTGACTGGGCGTGGCCCTATCCTTACGACCAGTTCTACGCGGACGTCTTTTCGGTTCGCATCGACCATCGCGTGTCGGAGAAGAACTCACTATATGGCAGGCTCCAGACCTATCGGCCGAAATACGTTTTGCCGAGCAACTACCCCGCGACGGGCTGGACGCGGTTGCGGCATAGTTATTCCTGGGTAATCACCGACAGCCATGTTTTTTCGCCGACCCTGGTCAATTCATTCACGTTTGGAGGCAACTGGGACGGGATGAATGACAACGAGATGGTGGACGGATACCAGCCAGCCTCCGCCTCGGAGCTGGTGCAAGCGATGGGACTGCAGGGCGTCAACCAGGCGGGCATCACCTCGCCCGGCGGCTCTCCGATATTTAACATCAGTGGGTACGATTCGATATATATCCAGCCGGGAGGGTATAATCGATCGGCCCGGAATTACAATATGGGGGACTCGGTAACCTGGGCTAAGGGCCGTCATGTAGTGAAGATAGGCGGAGAGCTCCGGACGTACAGCGATTACAACGAAATTGTCTCAAACGACAATTTCGGCAGATTCTCGTTCAACGGCAGGTTCACCGGGGACGCATATGCGGACTTCCTGCTCGGTCTGCCCAACACCAGCAGACGGTTGAACCCCTTGACGAACCGTCAGCGGACGTCCAACGAGCTGGGTCTATTTATCACCGACACATTCAAAGTCACGCAAAAGCTCACCCTCGACTTAGGACTGCGTTGGGACCGATTCAGCTCGACGACCTATGATGATGGCCTGATGTTCAATTGGGATCCCACGACCGGTAACGTGATCGTGCCCCAGGACAAGGTGGACATGATCAGTCCCCTGTATCCCTCGAACATCAATATCGTAACCGGTGAGGTGGTACCGAACCCGGACAGTTCGAACTTCGTGCCGCGCATCGGTGTCGCCTACCGCCTGAATGACAAGACCGTCATCCGCGGAGGATATGGGATCTTCAATGAGTCCCTGGGTGCTATAGGCCGCGTCGCCGGTACCGGACCATTCCAGATTGCCGAAACCTATACCAACTCGATCACCGACGGCGTGCCATTCTTGCAGATGCCGAATCCATTCCCCAGCAGTCTTGTCTCGGCAGCCATCCCGTCTCAGAGCGTCACCGGTTACCCGATGCAAACGAAAAACGGCCAGATCCACCAGTTCAACGTCAGCGTGGAACGGCAGGTCGCGGATATCGGATTCCGGCTCTCTTACATCGGCTCCCGGAACCGCAACATGAACTACGGCATCGGGACCAACATGCCAGAACCGAGCCTGATTCCGTTCAGCGATGACCGGCGGCCGTATCCTCAGTTTGTCGGTACTTCCGTATACCGCACCAACGGCGGCCAAAACTACGACTCCATGAGTTTCGAGGCCAACCGTCGCGTGGGCTGGTTTATGTTCGACGCACACTGGACATGGGCGCACGCGATGGACAACACACTGAACACCCAGAACCCCTACGCCCCGCTATATTGGAACCGCGATTTCCTTGCCAAGCACCGGGTGGTCTTCAACACCATCTGGAACCTGCCGTTTGGGAAGGGAAAGCAATATGCCAGCGGTGTTTCCCCAGTGGCGGATAAGATCATCGGCGGATGGAGCATAATGTGGGTGATTTATCTGCAGAATGGGCAGTACTTCTCACCGTCTTTCTCCGATGCCGATCCGTCCAATACCGACAGCTACGGCGGGTTTCCAGACCGGGTCTGCAACGGCAACTCACCCGCAGGTCAACGCAGCGTCGACAGTTTGTGGTTTGACACGAGCTGCTTCGTGAATCCGCCGGCGGGCCGCTTCGGCAATAGCGGCGCCAATATCCTCGAAGGGCCTGGCCTGAACGTCAACAACGCGACCTTCGTGAAGAATTTTAAGATTACCGAACGAATGCAGTTCGACTTAATGACGATGGTTGGCAACATCTTCAATCACCCCAACTTCTTTTTTCCGGCATCTGATATCTCCACGGCGGGCGTCGGCGTCGTCGGCTCTGCGGCGAGTGATACTTGGTCGGCAGAGAAAGCGACTCAGCGTATAATTGAATTCCGAGTACGCCTGCGCTTCTGAGCTGATACGGAACTGGGCCCGACCTGAGGGGGTCCTCGTCCTGGAGTGGGTGCGTGGGCATTTTCCTTGCGCGCCCCTCCAGGGCGGATTTGTAGCAACTCCGCAAACATCCTATCTCCGCCGCTCGGTCAGGCACAGCCAGATGCTGAGCGCCTTTATAATCGGTTCACCCGGCTTCCAGAAAGCCGCGATCCAACAGTAAAAGGAAACAAAACCTCGGCCGCTGTCGAGTGTGTCACCACGCGAAATTGAAATGGATGACAACCCTGTTCGCCTTAGACGCGTTCTCGGTCTGTGGGACCTGATCTTCTACGGAATTGTCCTCATACAGCCGATTGCGCCAGTCGGTATATTCGGAGTGGCGGCCGGTATCTCGCGCGGGCATGTTTCGACCACTCTCGTGATCGCAATGTTCGCCATGATGCTGACCGCATACAGCTACGGGCAGATGTCGATTCTGTACCCGGCGGCGGGATCGGCGTACACATACGTGGGGCGGGGATTAAATCTGCACCTCGGGTTTCTGACCGGCTGGGCGATGATTCTCGACTATCTCATCATTCCGGTCATCAATGTGATTTACCTGGCTCTGACGATCCAGCGGCTGGCGCCTGAAGTGCCATACGTCGTCTGGGTTGCGGTAACGG
>Ga0315275_10007713_pt1 | contig 10420 bp, 8 predicted proteins | sample YL17G03_0_MG_FD_205557 | JGI IMG/M metagenome (GOLD analysis project Ga0315275, IMG submission 205557) | Sediment microbial communities from Yellowstone Lake, YNP, Wyoming, USA - YL17G03_0 | ecosystem: Environmental > Aquatic > Freshwater > Lake > Sediment | place: USA: Wyoming | collected...
CGTGCTGGTGGTCGTTTTCATGGCCCAGCCGTATGTCAACTACGTCGTCAAGGGCTTTGGCGGCGTTCTGGCCGGCGTATACATCCTGTACGCCCTGCGTGACCGGCTGCGGCCGAGTCCGGAGATGATTCTCTACCTGGTCTGGGTGGGGTGGAGCCTGGCGGCAATCTTCGCGGCCCCCAGCGCGCAACTGTTCTGGCTCAAGTGGAGCACGATCTTCCAGATATGGATACTCCTGGTCATCATGTCGGGCCTCATCAACTCGCAGCAGGCACTCTCGCACAGCCTGGGGTGGTTCCTGGCGGCGGCCCTCATTGTGGGCGGGTACAGTTACGTCACAGGCGACTACAAACGCGTGCTGGTCGAGGGCGAACGCGTCTCGGGCCTGGCGCTCGGCGCCAACGGCTTCGGCTGGACGATGCTCCTGGCGACGGTGGCGGCGGCGTACTTCTGGATGCTGCCTTCGCGAGCGCGGAAGATCAAGCGTCTCATGCTGCTTGCCCTGATGGTCGGGATGGCGGCGGCCACCGTCCTCAGCGGTTCCCGCAAGGCCATCCTGGGGCTCGGTGCTTTCTACCTGATCTGGCCTTTGTTCTGCTACCGCAAGGACATGTGGCGGCGGCCGGCACTGATGGCGCTGGTAATGGTGGGCCTGGCCGTCGGCGGCGTCATGATGGTCCGCTTCGTGTACCGCACCCCCGTGGCGGACCGGTTCCGCGAGGCCTGGGCCACCGTGATCGGGTCCCAGGTGCAACTCCAAGGCGGGACGAGCGCGCGGCTGCGGCTTTTCCGCGAGGCGCGCGACCTGATCGTCAGGCACCCGATCGTTGGCGTCGGACTGGACCAGTTCCGTGTTTACTCGAGAACCTCAGACCAGGTCCACTCCGAATACGGCGACGTGGCTGTCAGCACCGGCTTGGTCGGCCTGGCGATCTACATGACCATCTTCGTGGTGTTCTTCCTCCGGGCCTGGAAGATCCGACGGCACGTCGCCGACCCTGTCGCGGTGCGTACGTGCGGGCTGATTCTTGCCTTCCTGGTGATTGTCTTACTTCTGGACTTCGGCCGCTGGAACTTCTCGGAAAAGGACTCCTGGATCGTCTTCGGAAGTCTCATCGGCTACTCCAACGCCGTGTGGCAGCAGTGGAAAGCCTACCAGGCGGGCGCGATGCAGGTTGTGCCTGCGGCGCCGGCCGCCACACGCTTGGGACCGGTGGTTCCCGGCCGCGCCGTCTAGTGCCGTTTCCAGAAGGGCGAGCGGAGCAGGTCTTGACGCCGTCTGCATCGACAGGGCCGCGCCGTAAGATCCGCGTGCTGACGGTCTGCCCGCAGTTGACTACGGGGGGCGCCGAGCGGCAACTCCTCTATTTCTGCCGCTACGCCGACCGCTCCCGCTTTGACGTCCGCGTGATTTACTACCAGGCGGCCGGCGATTTTCTCGAGGCCCTTCGCGGCCTCGGCATCCCCGTCGTGCACATCGACCGCTCGCGCCTGGGCGCCCTGGGGCTCCTCAAGGCACTGCGGCGCGAGATCACTAGCCAGCAACCCGACATCCTCGACTGCCGCCTGCCGTCGGGGTACCGCTTCGGCCGCGTGGCGGCGCTGCGCACCGGGGTGCCGGTCGTCGTGGCCCAGGAACGGGCCTGCATGCGCGCGAGCGGCGCCCGGCGCCTCCTGGACCGCCTACTCAACCCGTGGACGGCCGCCTGGGTCGGGAACTCTCGGGCCGTCGCCGACCACGTCATCCGCGACCTGGGAGTCTCGCCCGACCGAGTGTATGTCATCTACAACGGTATTGAGACCGGCCATTTCTGTTCCGCCGTCCGGCATCCTGCTCTCGACCGGCTTAAGCAGGAGGGCCATCGGGTAGTCTTGAACCTGGGGGGCCTGAAGCCCGTCAAGAATCAGAAACTTTTCCTGCGCGTGTGCCGGCGCCTGGGCCGCCAGTTCGCCGACCTCGCATTCGTCTTCTGCGGCGACGGCGTCATGCGGGCCTCGCTGGAGGCCTCCGCCGCCGAACTGGGCCTGGCCGAACGCTGCCACTTTGTGGGTCACCAGACCGACGTGGCGCCTGTCCTGGCGGCCGCTGACCTGCTGATCCAGACCTCGGATTCCGAGGGCCTGCCCAACGCCGTCATGGAGGCGATGGCGGCGGGCGTGCCCGTGGTCGCAACCAACGTGGGGGGCACGTGGGAACTGGTCGAAGACACGGTCACCGGCCTGCTGGCGCCGAAAGGCGACGAAGACGCCCTGGTGGCCCGCGCGGCAGCCATCCTCGCCGACCCGGTGCTGGCGGGCCGGCTTCGCGAGGCCGCTGCCGCCCGGATTCGCGACGGGTTCAGTCTCCAAGCCATGGTGGACCAGTACGAGTCGCTCTTTGCCCGTCTGCTTGAGGAGGCGGGGGCGCCGACGTCCGGCCTGTGAGTCGCCTCCGCCGACAAGGCTTCGGTTTCCCCTCAAAGAATTCGAGCGCACGTGCCGCGCCCGGCCGATAGATTAGGGTAGGCTTGGCCCGCCCGCGAGGCGCCTGCGGCGCCGGGCGGCCTGAGAGAGAGGGCAACACCCATGGCGTTCTGGCAAGGCAAGCGCGTTCTCGTGACCGGGGCCGGCGGGTTCATCGGCAGCCACGTGACCGAGGCGCTCGTCGGCTCGGGCGCCAAGGTCCGCGCCATGGTCCACTACAACAGCCGCAACGACTGGGGCATGCTCGACCTCGTCGGCAAGGACGTCCGCGACGCCCTCGAAGTGATCTCGGGCGACGTCCGCGACCCGTTCTTCTGCCGCGAGGCCGTCAAGGATTGCCGGACCGTCATGCACCTGGCGGCCCTCATCGCGATTCCGTACTCGTACATCGCCCCGTCGGAGTACGTGTTCACGAACATCGTGGGCACGCTGAACATCCTCCAGGCGAGCCGCGACCTCGGCGTCGAGAAGATCGTCCACACGTCGAGCAGCGAGACGTACGGCACCGCGCGGTACGTGCCCATCGACGAGAACCACCCGCCCCAGGGCCAGTCGCCGTACGCCGCCAGCAAGATCGGGGCCGACAAGATCGCCGAGAGTTTCTACCTTTCGTTCGAGACGCCCGTCGCCACGCTGCGTCCGTTCAACACCTACGGGCCGCGGCAGTCGGCGCGGGCGGTCATACCGACCATCATCAGCCAACTGGCGGCCGGGGCGAAGCAGATCCGCCTGGGCTCGCTGGACCCCGTGCGCGACCTCACGTTCGTCAAGGACACCGCCGCCGCGTTCCTGGCGGCCGCCGAGTCGCCCAACACCGTCGGCCAGGTCGTCAACTGCGGCACCGGCAAAGGCATCTCGGTCGGCGAACTGGCCGGTCTCATCATCGAGGTCATGGGCGTGAAGGCCGAGGTTGTCTGCGACAAGGCCCGCATCCGGCCCGACAAGAGCGAGGTCATGCGCCTGATCTGTGCCGCCGACAAGATGAAACAACTGACCGGATGGCAGCCCCGTACGGCCTTGCGCGACGGCCTGGCCGAGACGGCGGTTTACATCCGTGGGCACCTGGAGTGGTACAAGCCCGACATCTACAACGTCTAGGGCGGGCTTAACATTGCGTGTTCGCGGCGAGCGATGTGGCGCGGTGGGTCAGGAGAGCCAGCGCGCAAATGCCCGGCCTTAGAGCGCTATAGGAGGTCCGCATGCGAGCGGTCATTCTTGCCGGCGGCAGGGGAACTCGCTTGCGCCCGTACACGGCCACGCTGCCCAAGCCCCTGGTGCCCGTGGGCGACCGGTCGATCCTCGACATCGTCCTGGCGCAACTGCGCCGGGCGGGCGTCACGCGAGTGACGATGGCCGTCAACCACCTGGCCCATCTCATCATGGCCTACTTCGGTGACGGCAGCCGCTGGGGCCTCGAGATCGACTACAGCCGCGAGGAGAAGCCCCTCAGCACGATCGCCCCTCTGAAACTCATCAAGGACCTGCCCGAGACGTTCTTCGTGATGAACGGCGACGTGCTTACCGACCTGGACCTGAACCGCCTGTACGAGCACCACCGGGCCAACGATGCCGACATAACGGTGGCGACGTTCGAGCGCGATGCCCGGGTCGATTTCGGCGTCCTGAGGACCGACGCCTCGCACCGGGTCGTCGGCTTCGAGGAGAAGCCCGTCTATCACTTCAGCGTCAGCATGGGCGTGTACGTCATGAGCCGCCGGCTGCTCGAAATCGTGCCCGCCGACCGGCCGTTCGGGTTCGACCACCTTATGCTCGCGTGCATTGCCCAGAAGCGCCGGGCGATAACGTACCCCCACGGCGGGTACTGGCTCGACATCGGCCGCCCAGATGATTACGAGGAGGCCAACGAGAAGATCGGCGACCTTCTGAAACGTCTGTTCCCTGAAGGAGACGGGCCCCGGCCATGACGGCGGACCGATACAAGACCGTGATCGTCACCGGGGCGGCGGGCTTCATCGGCAGCCGCGTCGTCGCACATCTGGCGGAGGCGCCGAACGCCCCGGACCGCATCGTCGCGCTCGATGTGCGCGAAGGCAGTGACGATCGGGTCGAGTGGATCCGGTGCGACCTGGCGGATGCTGCCCGGACCGCGGCGATCCTGTCTGAGGTGTCGCCCGACGGCATCATCCACCTGGCGGGCGTCGCCGGTGCGCCCGACTTGGGGTCCTTCTTTGCCGCCAACGTGCAGGCGGCCGCCAACCTGCTGGCGGCGGCCGCGGCCCTCCCGCGCCCGCCGCGGGTACTCGTCGCGGGCTCGGCTGCGCAGTATGGCGTGACCTCGGGCCAGGGCGAGGTGGTTGACGAGTCGCATCCCCTCATGGGCGCCACGCCTTACGCCGTCACGAAGACCCTCCAGGAGAAATGGGCGCTCGTGTACGCGGCGGCCCGGACGCTGCCGGTCACGGCGGTCCGCCTGTTCAACGTGATGGGGCCCGGCCAGCCGCCCAGCCTCGTGCCGGCGGCGTTTCTCCACCAGGTCGCCGAGGTCCTCGACGGCCGCGCCGCCGAGGTGCGCGTGGGCAACACCATGACGCGGCGCGATTTTCTGGATGCGCGCGACGTGGCCGCCGCCCTGTGCAGCCTGATGAACGCCGAAGAGCGGGCCGAGGGGCAGGTCTTCAACGTCGCCTCCGGCGAGCCCGTCCGCATCGCCGACATGCTCGATGCCTGCCTGCGGCTCGCCGGCCGCTCAGTTCCGGTGCGCCAGGACCCGGCGCGGCTCAGGATCACCGACGTCGAGACGGTTGTCGGCGACGCCCGCAGACTCCGCACCGTGACCGGCTGGCAGCCGGCCATTTCCTGGCAGAGGTCGCTGGCCGACTCCTGGCAATGGCTCCGCAAGGGCCGGGGCGGGACGTGACCATGCGCATTGCCGTTCTGACGCACGGCGTCAGCCCCTTCGGGCACCAATACGCCAAGGCGTTTCGCGACCGCGGCCACCAGGCCGAGGTGTGGTCGATGACGCCCTTCGAGGCCACCCTCGGGCAGGGGCCGGCGCGATGCCTGGGCCCCACCGGCTTCAGGCCATGGGAGACCCGCGAGCGTCTCGTACCGTACCTGAGAACGCTCCGCACCCTCCGCCGGACGGTGCGCGAGGAGTCGCCCGACATTCTGATGGCGCTTTATATGAGTTCGGCCGGAGTGATTGCCTGCCTGAGCGGCCATCCGCACGTGGTCACGAGCGCCCTGGGGAGCGACGTCTTCAGCCACGTCGGCCGGCGGTTCTGGCGGGCCGTCTTTCGTTGGGAAGTCCGCCGCGCGTGCCTCGTCCACGCGGTCTCGCCGGCGCTGGCCGACGCGCTTCGCGATCGCGCAGGGGCCGACCCCGCCAGGATGGTAGTGGCCCCCATCGGCATAGACACGGGCTTGCTCGGGTACGTGGAGCCGTCCGCGCGGCCGCAGGCCGGCCGAATTCTCTGCACGCGGGCCCACTGGCCTGCCTATGATCAGGCGACTCTTGTCCGGGCCGCGGCGATACTGCGTCGGCGCGGCGTCGCGTGCCGCCTGGCCTACACCAGCCGCACGGGCGTCGAGGCCACGCGGCAACTCGTGGCCGGGGCCGGCATCGAAGACATGGTCACGTTCAAGGACGGCTACGAGTACGACGAACTGCCGGGCCTGCTGGCCGCCGCCGACGTGTATGTCTCGACCTCGCTCAGCGACGGCACGAGCCAGTCGCTCTTGGAGGCGCTGGCCACGGGCACGTTCCCGGTCGTGACCGACATTCCGGCCAATCGGCCGTGGGTAGAGCACGGCCGGACCGGCCTCCTGTTTCCGCCCGGCGACGCGGAGGCGCTGGCCGATCGGATCGAGGAGGCGCTGGCCCGGCCCGACCTTCGGGCGGCCGCGGGGCCGATCAACCGCGCCCTGGTGATGGAGCGCGGCGACCTGTATCGCGGCACGGACCGGTTGCTGGCCGCGTTCGAGCAGGCCCTGGGGGGGCCGACCGGCGGGCCAAGGAAGGGGACACTGTGAAGGTTCTGACTGTGGCGGGCGCGCGGCCGAACTTCATCAAGATCGCGCCGCTGATGGCGGCCTACCGCGCCCACCCCGAAATCCAAGCGGTCCTCGTCCACACCGGCCAGCATTACGACGCCAAAATGAGCCGCCTGTTCTTCGACCAACTGCGGATTCCGCGGCCCGACGTTAACCTGGAGGTCGGGTCCGGCTCGCATGCCGCCCAGACCGCCGAGATCATGCGCCGGTTCGAGCCGGTGGTCCTGGAGCAGCGGCCCGACGCCGTAGTGGTGGTCGGCGACGTGAATAGCACCATTGCGTGCGCCCTGGTGGCCGTCAAACTCGGTGTCAAGGTGGTGCACGTCGAGGCGGGTCTCCGGAGTTTCGACCGCACGATGCCCGAAGAGATCAACCGCGTCGTCACCGACGCCATCAGCGACCTCCTGTGCGTGAGCGAACCAAGCGGCCATGGGAATCTGCGGGCCGAGGGTATTCCGGAAGAGCGGATCGCCTTCGTCGGCAACGTGATGATCGACACGTTGCTGGCGCACCGCCAGGCCGCCGAGGCCACCACCATTCTGGAGGGCCTGGGCCTCGGCCCCGGGCGTTATGTCGCGGTCACGCTGCACCGGCCGTCGAACGTCGACGATGCCGCGACGCTGGAGCGACTCCTGGGCGTCCTCGAGACGATCGCCCGGCGCACGGTGGTCGTGTTTCCGATTCACCCGCGGACGCGAGCCCGCCTGGCAGACGCGGGCCTTGCCGCCCGCGCGGCCGCTACGGCGAACCTGCGCCTCATCGAGCCGCTGGGGTACCTGGAGTTCATCAGGTTGATGGCCCACGCCCGGTGCGTCCTCACGGACTCGGGCGGCATCCAGGAAGAGACCACGATCCTCAAGGTCCCGTGCCTCACGCTGCGCAGGAACACCGAGAGGCCGATTACCGTTGAGGTGGGCACGAATCGGCTGGTGGGCGACGACCCGCAGGCCATTCTTGCCGCCTACGCCGAGATTGAGGCCGGCCGCGTGCCGCAGGGCCGCCTGCCGGAGAAATGGGACGGCCATGCGGCCGAGCGCATCGCCCAGTTGATCGTCGAGAGGTTTTAGAGCATTTTGAGATTGCGCATAGACTCCATCGTCGTGCGCGGTGGGTCTCCTGACCCACCGCGCAAGAAGCAGCGTCCACGGGGCAGACAACGCGGGCGCGCGGCAGGTCCGGAGACCCGCCGCGCAAGGGGCGATGGCGCCTGAGGCGAAGCCGCTCTATGAACATCGTCTACGTTCACCAGCATTTCTCGACCGCGCGGGGGCACACCGGCACCCGCAGTTACGATTTTGCGCGCTACCTGGTGGCCCGCGGGCACCGCGTCACGGTCGTGACGGGCGTTTACGGCGCGAGCGACCTGGCCGAGATGGCGCTGGAGCGGCGCGTCACGCATCGCACCATCGACGGCATAGACCTTTGCATCATCAACATCCGCCACGACAACAAGCAGGCGTTCTGGCGGCGGATTGCGTCGTTCCTGGCCTTCATGGCCGTCAGCACGATCGAGGTCCTCAAGATTCGCGACGCCGACGTGGTCTTCGCCACCAGCACGCCCCTGACGACGGGCCTGCCCGGAACGCTGGCCCGGTGGCTTCGCGGAGTGCCGTTCGTTTTCGAGGTCCGAGACATCTGGCCCGAGAGCGTGGTTCAGGCGGGCGGCCTGCGGAACCCCCTCCTGCGCATCCCGGCCTACTGGGCCGAGCGCATCTTCTACCGGGCCGCCACGCGCATCGTCGCCGTCAGCCGGCGGATGGCCGACTGGATCCGCGGCACCCTCGGCCCCCGCGGTGACAAGGTGAGCGCGATCTATCTCGGCACAGACATCCCGCTCTTCTCGCAGGCGCAACCCGACCTCGGGTGGCGCCGCTCGCACGGCCTCGAGGGCAAGTTCGTGGCCGTGTACGCCGGCGCCCACGGGCGGGTCAATGCGCTCGGCTGGGTGCTGAAGGCGGCGGCGATTCTCAAGGCCGACCCGCGCCTCCGCATCGTTATGATCGGCGACGGCCTCCTGAAGGCCGCGCTCATGGCCCAGGCCCGGGCGGAGGGGCTCGACAACGTCGTCTGGCTGGACCCCGTGCCGAAGGAGACGTTGCCCGGCATCCTGAAGGCCTGCGACCTCGGCCTGATGACGCTCGAGAACGTGCCGCTCTTCAACACGGTCTGCCCCAACAAGTTCATGGACTACCTGGCGTCGGGGCTGCCGGTGCTGGTGAACTTCGGCGGCGAAGTGGCCGACTTCTGCCGCGAGGAGTCCTGCGGCGTGGTCGTGCCGCCGGAGGACCCCAAGGGCATGGCCCAGGCCATCGCGGAACTGGCCGCCGACCCCGCCCGCTCGCGCGAGATGGGCCGCCGCGGTCAGGCCCTGGCGGTGAGGCAGTTCGACCGGCGCCTGCTCGTGGAACAGTTGGAGTCGGTCCTTGCCGCCGCCGTGGCGGAACGTCGGGCGGGAGGGTAATCGCGTCAACTCCCCGCGCCCAACTTCTCCTTGCGGAACTGCGGGTTGAGGTATTTCAGGAACCCCGAAAGGAACCCCGCCGCCGCCGGCAGTGGGTCGTCGAGCGAACCTTCCTGGTAGCACAGGTCCTTGCCGAAGAAGCGGAACCACGACGGCCGCGCCCGCCAGCGGTCCGGGCTGTAAAGGAACCAGAGGATGTCCAGCGGCATGTACCGCATCTGGAGGCCCACGCGGTAGCGGTCGAACGTCGGCAGCGGCCGGCCGAGGGCATGCCGCACGAGGAGGTCGGCGAAGTCGACGCCCGCCTCGAACGCGATCTTGATGCTCCCGGTGATGCGCGGATTGATCTCCATCAGTTTGATCTGCCCGTCGCGCGGGTCCTCGATGAGGTCGGCGTCGGCCTGGCTCTCCCAGTTCATGGCGCCCAGGAGCCGCACGCACTGGGCCACGATGTCCGGGCGGTCCACGGTGACGTTCAGGCTGCTCGTGCCGCCGGTCACGGGGAAGTAACGGGGTTTGCTGAAGACGACGGCGGCGTGGATCGTCCCGCCCGGCCCGCGGAACACCTGGGCCTTGTACTGCATGCCCGTCTGCGGGATGAGTTCCTGAACGACCGCCGGGCCGAATCGCCGGCACGTTTCGCCGTACGCCGCCGGAAGGGCGTCGGGCCCGGCGACCCGCCGGATGCCGATGGCCCCGTGCCCGACGTTCGGCTTCACGATGCACGGGAACACCGCCTCGCGGGCAATGGTCTCGAGAGGGTGGTCGCGCGGGTCCCACGTCTTGGGGTGCGGCACGCCGACGCGGGCGCAGAGGTGCATCGTCTCGCTCTTGTCGTAAGCCAGGCGGAAAACGTCCCAATCGGGAACCGGGACGCGCGTGTACCGGCCGAGTTCCGCCTTGTGGAGGCTGGTCACGGCCGCCGTGTCGTCGAAGAGGGGAATCGTGACGTCGTGCGGGTCGTCGCGAAGGAACCGCAGCAGGAAGTCCAGGTAGCCGTCGGGGTTGGTTTCGCAGCGCGGGCACAGCGCGCGGCGGTGCGGCAGGCGGCTCCAGTGGCCGAATGAGAGGCGGCTTTCAGACAGGACGGTCACGTAGTGCCCGGCCTGCCGGAGCGCCTTCATGACGGGCAGCGACTGCGTGTGCTCGCCGCCCAGAACCAGCACGCGAATTGGGTTTGCGGCCATATCAGTCCACCGGCTTCCACGTTCCGATCTGCCGCCCGCGCAGCGCCTGAAACAAACCGACCATCCCGGCCGCTTGCAGGAGGCAGAAATAGAACGGCAGCGAAACCAGCGGCACGCGAACGTTGAGGGCGGACAGGAGCCATCCCGCCAGCGCCATCGCGTAGAAGAGCGCCTGAACGGCCAGCGCAGCCTGGAAGAACCGCGAGTAGAGCAGAAACGCATTAGCAGCCAGTGCGCCCAGCATGAAAACCCAGGTGACGTATCGCAGGTACTTGTGCGCGAGCACCGCCAGCCA
>Ga0315275_10007716_pt1 | contig 10417 bp, 3 predicted proteins | sample YL17G03_0_MG_FD_205557 | JGI IMG/M metagenome (GOLD analysis project Ga0315275, IMG submission 205557) | Sediment microbial communities from Yellowstone Lake, YNP, Wyoming, USA - YL17G03_0 | ecosystem: Environmental > Aquatic > Freshwater > Lake > Sediment | place: USA: Wyoming | collected...
CGTGGCTGAGCGTCCGTTGATTCAGCGCAACACGACGAACACCGTGCGAATGACCACCCAGGAGAATATACAGAACCTGCCCGTACGTGGTGTGCAGAATCTCATGGCGTTGGAAGCTGGCGTCGTTCAACAGGGCGGAACATTGTACGTTCGTGGCGGTCGCTCTGGTGAAATCGCCTACTACGTCGACGGCGCGAACGTAACGAATCCAAATCTTGGCGGCGACCAAACTTCAGTCACCTCGAACAAGGAAATCTTCTCAGTCATCCAGGAAGCTATCGAAGAAGTACAGCTGCAATCCGGCGGTTACACTGCAGAATTCGGCGGAGCCAACTCCGGTATCGTCCGTACAACGACAAGGTCGGGGGGCACATCGTTCAAGATCACTGCCGACTATTTGACGGATGATTTTGCGAAACCGGGTGAACAGTTCCTCGGCACATCGGCGTGGGGCTACCGCCGCGGTGTGCTCACGTTGAGCGGGCCGTTGACCGACGGTATCCGATTCTTCTTGGTCGGCAACCACAACTTCAATCGAAATCGCCAGTATATGTATCTTGTGCCATTCAAGATCGAGGGGCTCAAGGACGACGCTACCACGGGTCGGTCAGCAGGTTCGCTGCTCCCGAATAACGGCACGATTGAACTCAAGAGAAACTATCTCTACAACAACTGGGATCAAAGCAATCAAGGACAAGGAAATGTGTTGTTTGATTTCAACCAGTTGGCAAACATTCCCATGAAGCTTCGATTTGTCGGAAGCTACAACCAAGGAACGAGCATCAACGGAACATCATGGCCGGGAATGGGCAGAAACGGCTCAACCTATTTTCGTAAGCCGGAACGAATGTCACTCAACGAGACAAACTCCTATTTTGGCAACGTCCGCTTGACACACATTCTGAGTCCGACGACCTTCTACGAGCTGGGCGTCTCGATGAACTATCGGTTTGCCAAGACGTATGACCAAACGTTCAAAGACGACTGGCTCAGTTACACAGACAGCGTTAAGAACTTTGCGGCGGGATTTGTCGATACTTCCGACCATTCGACGGGTTGGACCCGCTATCGCGGTCCCCAAAACTACAGCACGATTCAGAAATTTCAGTTCTCCCATCCTGATGCACCCAATAATGGGTTCAACAAAGACAAGCAAAACTCGTTGGGCGCAACAATCGACTTCACGTCGCAGGTCAACAATCGCTGGGAATTGAAGGCCGGCGGTGCCATTGAACAATGGACCATGCGCCGATGGGCAATTGGCAACATCGCAAACTATATGATTTATCGAGACCAGAACAAAGATGGTACGTTTGAGCCGGATGATGTCGTATTGGCTTCGGACGTCGCCAAGGGCGTCCCCCTTGATCGCGCTCGTCGCGCCCGGTTTGCAGCCGCGGGCACTATTACGCTGCAGGGCTATGATGTAGACGGGAACGAGACCGACGGCTACACGCTTTCCGACGGCACCGTTCCGGTCGATAAACCCTACAAACCCACGTTCGCATCCGCGTACGTCCAAAACAAGTTCGAGTACAATGACCTCATCGTCAACTTTGGCGCCCGGTACGAATACATCGACCCGCAGTTCAAGTCGGTGGATCCCACAATCAATCCGGCAACCCTCGAACTCGACTATTCAGACATTGCGGGTATCGACCAAAACCTGGGCCTGATCAAAGAAGAAAACATCAAGAGAACCGATCCGATCAGCCTTGTGTTGCCGCGTGTGAGCTTTTCATTCCCCGTGACTGAGAAGACCGTATTTTATTCGCAATACGGCAAGTACGCACAGATGCCGAGTCTCGGTCAGTTCTATCTAACGGACATTGGCTTCAGCAACGGCGTCAACCCATTTACCCGATCTCCATACGGTGGTGGCATGCCGTTCTTTGTGAGACCCGAACGGACCACGTTGTTCGAAGTCGGATTGCGGCAGTTCCTGTCTGACAACTTCGCATTCACATTTACCGGATTCTACAAGGACCAGACAGACCAGATGCAAGTCCGAAGAACCTACAATTCTCTCGGCAATGCGATCTTTACGTCATACCAGAATTCGGATTTTGCCACAATTAAAGGTGTCGAGTTGACGCTGGAATTGCGGCGCACGCAGAGAATTTCTGCGAAGATTAACTACACACTCTCCGATGCGCGTGGAACGGGATCGTCGTCCGGTTCCAACGGCGTCGCAACCACGGACGAACTCAAAGCCCGATTCCCAAGCTTCACCGCGTTGATGCCGTTCAATCAAACGCATCGTGGTTCGCTTCTGATGGACTACCGGTTTGCCAAAGGCGACGGTGGGTCGATCTTGGAAGGCATGGGATTGAGCCTTCTTGCAACATTCAACAGCGGCCGTCAGTACACAAAGTTGAAGGAAGACTTCCTGGGTCAATGGAGCGCTTGGAACGTCGGTGTCTACGGTTTGGGCGATACGCGATTCAGTCATCCCGAAGAGGCGATCATGGCGTCAACAACCCCATGGGTGTTCAACCTCGATCTCGCGTGGAACAAGGTGTTCTACATTGGCGACGTGAACTTCGAGCTCTACGTCAACGTCCTGAATGTCTTCGACACGAAGAACGTCTACAACGTCTTCCCGACGACAGGATCGGCAACGGACGACGGGTGGTTCAAAGATCCTCGCTCCAAAAGCTACCGCGAGAGTCTGGCCGGATACGAGCAGATGTACAAGGCGCTCAATTTGGACAACCGCGCCGAATTGATGGCTCGTACACAGGATGTGTATGGTTCGCCACGCGTCATCCGTGTCGGCATGAAGCTGGAACTGTAGTGGTTAATCAGCAGCCTGCTGAATTGAGTTAGGTGTCGTTAACCAATTAAAAAAGAAGGAGTTCTAGACTATGATACTGAAGAAAACTCTGTATGCGGCAGTAGCGATGATGTGCTTCGTGTTCATCTCGTATACGTTTGCCGCAGAGAATCCCGGCGCGAGCAAGCCGGACAAAAACAAGCTCTGGAAAATCACCGGAAAACCCACTCATGGGATCTTGAACATCAACAATATTACGACGTGGATGCGGTCCGACGGTGAGGGGAACCACTCGCCGGGAGGTGACAATGGCGTGTACTATCCCATTGGCACCGGCAACGTGGTCTACGAAGACGGTCTGATGTTTGGAGGTAAAGTGTTCCTCGATGCGGCCTATTCCCAGCCCCCCCCAATACAGGGCATTCGTGTTGGCGGTTCCACGTATCTATCGAACATGGGTACCAAAGCAGGACATGTGATTGGATCGGGTGCAACGGCAGTTGCCGCAGACCCAGACGCGGCGGATGTTCGCGTCTATCGGATCCGTCGCGACTACTACACCATGACAGATGGGGAAGCAGCAAGAGACGCTCAGTTGTATTATGAGCTCGCCGACGTCTCCCAGGTAACGGCGACGCAGATTGCCGCCATCCGGCAGCAATATGACACAGACTGGACGAACTGGCCGACTGCAAAAGGAGCTCCCTATGTCGAACGAACTGGTAACAATACGTACGACAAACCCCCTGCATTCAGCGCGACATTTACGCAGGACGAACTCATTTCCGGGAACTATGACGAGCCGGGAGTTGCCGGTTCGGATCCAAGCACACCCGCAGACCAGGCGATGTATACCATATATAATGACCTCAATGTCGCCACGTGCCTTAACAACGTGGGTTCAAACCCGATTGGATTGGAAGTCCAGAAGTTGGCATGGGCGTACAAGCGCACCGATGCGCTTGGCAACGTGTATTTTACCCGCTATCGCATTATCAACAAAGGGGGCGTTGTAACGTCTGGCACGACGTTAGGATCGTTCTACATCGACAGCATGTACGTTTGCCAATGGTCCGATATCGACCTTGGTGATGCCGGCGAGGACGTCGCTGGATGTGACACTACCCTGAGCATGGGCTATGTTTACAACGGCCAGGCCGTAGACGGTACGTTTATCAAGTTTGGTCTGCCGCCGCCGTCTTCGGGCTATGATTTCCTCGGCGGCCCCAGGGTGGCTGGTGCTGCAACCGATTCGGCTATTTTCGATCTCAAAGTCTGGAAGGGCCAGAAGAACCTGCCGATGACTTCATTCGCGTATTTTTCCGCTGGATCGATCTATACAGATCCTCGCCCCTGGGCCGACTATGATATTGGAACAGGTCAATGGTGGAAAATGCTCCGAGGGTATGCGCCGTTAGGAACTATTGTTACCAAGGACACTTCCTATCGGTTCCCGCCTGGAGTAACTCCGACCAAATTCCCGTTTGCGGGTGATCCGACAAAGCCTGCCTCAACCACCAACTTCCTCGATGGAATGGGGACTTCATATTCAGTGCCGCCGGGCGACCGTCGTATTCTGTTGAATACCGGACCGTTCAGGCTGGCTCCATCAGACACTCAAGAGATCTATGTCGGTTTTGTCGTCGGTATCGGCTCAGACAGGATTTCCAGCGTGTCGGTCATGAAGGCGAATGACATTGCCGTTCAAACCACGTTCGACTACCGGTTCCAGGTGGCGAAGCCGCCTGCGGCGCCGATTATCACCTATTCCGAGCTCAATGAGCAGGTTATCTTTGAGTGGGGAAGCAATCCGACACGCGTAAAGCAAACCGAAACCGCGATCATCCAGCCGGGAGCCTATAGCTTCCAGGGATACAACGTATACCAACTCCCTTCAGCTAACTCAAGCATTTCGGACGGAAAGAAAATCGCAGTGTACGATATCATCGACGGCGTCAAGATTATTACAGACCAACTCTTCGACTTGAAGGCGGGCCGTCTGACTACCGTCGACGTTCAGACCGGAGGCGACAATGGCGTTGGACGACATTTCATTTTCAAGAAGGACTATCTGAAGGACGTGAATAAGCTCTACAACGGTAAAGAGTACTTCCTCGCAATCACGGCGTACTCCTATACGACAACTCCTGGTTTCCCGACGTCATTGGAAACCACGCCGGTTGTCTTCACAGTCCGGCCCAAAGTTCCGTTCGGAGTCCAGCTCACTTCGGTACCAGGTGATTCTGTTAAGCCCGTCGTGAAGACAGGCGTAAGCGATGGCCAAGTTGTTCCGATGGTTGTCAATCCGGCAAATACCACGGGACATATTTACACAGTGAAATTCCAAGCTGGCGGTTTATACAGTATTACGGACTCAACCACGGGTGTTGTTAAGACCAGCGGTTTGACCAATCAGTCTGGCGGAACCGACTATCCAATCGTGGATGGTGTGATGGTTCAGGTATTTGGACCAGTCCCCGGTATGAAGAGCTTCACGATAACGGGCACACGTCGTTTCTCTCCGGTTGGTGGCTTTACCGGCCTCGGTCTTGAGGGCTTCAGCAACGCTGGTGATCCGACTGCGTACGATCAGAACACCGGGACGATCGGTATGGCAGGTCACTTTGCATTCGGCGGTGTTGGTACAACACTCACGACCGCAGATTACCATACAGTGCAACTGAGAATGGCGGCGATTGCATCACCGACGACGCTTTGGGATCCGCTGGCTGTGCCAACAGATCCGAACATATCCAAGGGATATCGGTGGGTGAGAAGCGTTCCCGTGGGTGGAACTGCGGCTGATCCGTCATTTGCCCCATGGATCATCAACAGAGGCACCGGCTATCCCTACCAAGACTTCAACTATGGTGTTCCATTCTCAGCATGGGATATGGATGTTACTCCTCCACAGCGGCTTGCGGTGGGACACTTTGAGAACAACGTCGTTGGCGGCTACGTTGACGGGCGCTATTGGCCTGGTCTTACCACCGTCGACAACAGCGTGGCTCGTGAGTTTGCCTTCATCTTCGCTCAACCGTACTCCACAACGGAGGTTCCGGCATTCCAGACGAACGTGTTCAGCAATGCGACGCTGCCGCTGATGTGGGTCATGACGTGTGCGCGGCGCAACGATCCGCCGTATGTAAACACGGATATCTTCCAGATCGATGCGAACCACGTTAATTCGCCGGCAGTAACATTCAGCTACACAGCTCCTTCGGCGCCAACGGCGAATTCGGACTTGCAGTTGGCCTCTGCAAACAGGGTCACCGTGTTTCCGAATCCGTACTATGGATTCAACAAGGCCGAATTGACCCGATTCGACCGGTTCGTAACATTTAACAATTTGCCACAGAACGCAATAATCCGAATTTTCAACGTCGCAGGTCATTTGGTCAGGACTCTTCGAAAGAACAACACAGACCAGTTCTTGAGGTGGAGCCTTACCAACGAGTACAACTATCCTGTCGCCAGCGGCATGTATATCGCCTATGTTGACATGCCGGATGTGCCGGCGACAAAGGTGGTCAAGTTCGCAATAATCCAGGAACAAGAAGTACTCGATATCTTCTAACCAATGGAAATTCGGATCTACTAAATCGAACAAGGAGAAATTGCTATGAAACGTAAAGCGATTTTTGCAGCCTTTGTGCTCTGCGTGGCAATGCTGTTCGTGGTTACGAACGCGTCGGCGCAGAATCAAAGGGTTGGCACGGTAGCGGGAACTGAGCTGCTTGTGCCCGTCGGCGCCCGCGATATGGCGCTGAGCGGGTCCAGCATCGCTACCACAGTTGGTGTTGAAGCGATGTTTTGGAATCCGGGCGGGCTCGGCAGGTTGGCCGGCTCCGCTGAAGGAATGTTCTCGACGATGAGCTATTTCGGCGATATCAATGTTGCCTATGGTGCGGTTGCCGGCAAGTTCGGCGAATTCGGAACTGTTGGCTTCAGCGTCAAGTCGATCGGCTTCGGGGACATCTTGATCACGTCGGAGGAAGATCCCGAGGGAGTCCTGGGTCGGTATTTTTCACCGACCTATGTAACCGCGGGGCTTACGTACTCCCGCGCAATTACGGATGCGATTTCGTTCGGCGGAACGTTGAAGATCATCTCCGAGTCCATTGACCGCGTTTCGGCCAGCGGATTTGCGGTTGACTTCGGCGTCCAATACCGCGGTCTTGTCGGCGTCAACGGCTTGAACCTCGGCGTTGCTGTGAAGAACATCGGACCGGGTCTGAAATTCGACGGGTCGGGGCTCCTTCGCGATGCGGTGGCAGTCAGCGGTGAACGTCCTCAGCAGAAGTTCAAGGTTGAAGCGGGGACCTTTGAAATTCCGGCGCTCGTTGAAATTGGAATGACGTACGATTACACCATGAGCGACAACTTCAACATGAGTGTGAACGGCACGTTCTCCAACAACAACCTGTACTACGATGAATACCGCGGCGGTCTCGAGTTCGGGTTCAAAATGGAAGGGATGACGTTGTTCGGCCGCGGCGGTTTCTCATCCGTTCCGCAGGACAAAGACAACGCTATCTTTGGCAGCACATTTGGCGCAGGCATCAACTATACTGGATCGGGCGTCAATTTCACGTTCGATTATGCATACCGCCAGGTGGAATTCTTCAGTGGCAACCAGGTAGTGTCCTTTAAGTTCATCTTCTAGGAACTTACCGCACGATCGTTGTCAGCAAAAGGCTGCCCGCAAAGGGCGGCCTTTTGTTTTGTAATGCCTTTGAATCGCTCGCAGAAGATTTGATAAATCCCCGTAACTCCCAGCTTGGATCGTCTTACTATGTCAAAACTCTCTCGTTCTGTATTTTTAATCCTCTCTATTTTTGCGCCATCCGTATCGTCCGCCCGGCAATATTTCCCCGAAACAGGACCTGGTGCATGGTGTCAGCGTGCACTGGAATTGCGCTCCAACCTGAGAGTCCTCGTCGTATCCCTTCAACCCGGGTATGAAGACCTTGAGTTGATGGCATATTTTCGGTTCCAACGGGGGGCACAACTCGTGAGTGCCTATGTGACCAACGGAGAATCCGGCCGCCACGACCAGAAAGATCTCATGCCGTTGACGGTTGCCGCTCTTCGCCGGCAGGAGGCGGTCAGTGCGATGAAACATCTCGGAGGAGAGGCACGGTTTCTCTGCATGCCGGAATTGGCGTCAGCCTCCGATGCCAAGGTTGTTCGGTCCATCTGGGATATTGAAACGCTTCGGTCCAAATTGGACGAGATCCTGATAGCGTACAAACCGGACATTATTGTCCTCTCGCGTGACTACGCAAGCAAGGAACCTTCTGTTCGGCTGAGAAGTCTTTTGACTGAAGTTGAAGGATCAGTGAAGCGAATTGGATCAAAAAGAGTCGACGACGCAGGGAAGGCGAAGCAATCGTGGACGGTTGGAAGAATCCTCTTTGACGATGGCACAGGCAAGGGGATGACGGTTCCACCGGGTGTGATGATTCCCCGGCTGAACGTCGATGTGTCGGAAATTGCGGCAGGAGCAGATAGTCTCTACAGTTCTATGACGCTTCAGCGGTCAATGGCGCGAAAGGAAACACGGGTTTCGTACAGAACGATGCGCTCGATCGAGTCCCGGCCAGTGACGCGAGTTGACCAACCCCTGTCTTCGAGAGCTCTGGAGCGTGTCCGCTCCATCGAGAGGTCCATCCAATCGCTTACAGATCGAGTGATGAAAGAACAAGGCCCATCCCTCGGTCATGAGCGCCTCGAGCAATATCTCAAAGAGATTCTGGCGATGGAAGGTTCTATCGAAAAGCAGATTCGACAGCTCTTGCCGCTGAATCCCTACGAACTCCGGACGATGGTCTATTGGCGTGAAGGACTCGAAGACCTGCGCCATTCCCTGATTGGCGTGCAGCTGTACGCAACGTTATCGGAAGAGGTTCTCGCGGAGCGGCAGATTGTGTACTGTACCATCGACTCTGTGAAAGGAATCGACACTTCATTGGGCGCGGACCTCTATTTTCCGTTCGTGAGCGACGGATGGTATGTCGATGAAAAGAATGAAAACAGGGCTCCTCTCAAAGTAGGACAAGTCTTGCGTTTTCTGTCTCCAGGGAAGCTCCCGTTTGACCTCCCGATGGAGATGTATGGACTGCAAAAACCTTCGGTAGCAAACAAAATCTTCCTGTTTCTTGTGCAGAAGGGGAAGACGCGTGAACGGAATGTCACGTATCGAAAGACGTTTGATATCCAGTACGCCCCGCGTCACGTTATCGAGGTCACCCCGCCTATCGTGCGGGCAGAATACACAAAGAGTATCACGGTCCGCTTTACGAATCACACGCGGGATGGTATCAGAGATACAATTCGTATTCTCGACTCCCTGGTCTATTCACACGGCAAGCCTTTTCGAGTCTCGTTCAAAGAGGCCAGCGATCAGGCGTTTCTTGACTTGAAGTGGTTTGGCCCAATTCCGGAAGGGACCTGGACGATCCCTGTGAGCATAGCAGGAATCAAAGTAGGCAAATTCGGTGCCCGTTCGTTCGCGGCCGAAACTGATACAACCAGAACACTTGGCGTCATCACAGCACTTCGACAGAGCGCGACGCTTGCGGCGTTGGAAAACCTCGGCTTGAACCCGCGGATCATAGAGCCCGATTCCGCGATGAGCGCTTCGTTTTTCCCTCTGAACACGCTGATCATTGATTCCAGGACTTTGACACTTCGACCCGGTCTTCGATCACGCACGAAAGAGCTTATGGACTTTGCACAGCGTGGAGGGCATCTTGTTATCCTGGCGCAAGACGCTGAGGCGTGGAACGAGTCCCCTCTCATCGATGGAATTCAATTGCGCCCGTCGGCGGCTTTCGATCCTCAAACGAAAGTCCAGGTCGATTCGTTGGATAGACTTCTTCGCCTCCCCAATCGTATCGAATCCTATGAGTGGGATGACTGGATCTATCAACGAGCGGCGAATGTCGTGACAGTATCAAAGCAGCTCGATGCCGCCACACCGGTCCGGATTGGAAGGTCGTTGAATCCTGGTATCGTCACGATGCAGGCTGGCCGTGGGAAGATGACCTATGTCGATCTGGATCTGGTTCATCAGTTACTAAACGTTCATCCGGGTGTCTATCGCTTGCTTGCAAACCTGCTATCGTCTTGATATATTATAAGACACTGAATGGAGAAAGATCCGCATGAGCAGAATAGTCAAGTCAATCTGTGCTCTCGTACTCATTTCCGCGACACTGGCGGGCCAGACCTTGCAGCCGAAAGGTTCATTTATTCTGAACCTGGACTATGCAAAGTACAAACACAACGATTCGTCTTCCTACCTTGAAGTTTACTTCAATTTCTACCCGCGGCTTGTGACTCTGGCAAAAACCGGCAGCCACTATCAAGGATACATCCAGGTTTTCACTCATATCTTCAGCAATGCGGACAAACGACTTGTCGTCAATGACCGGGCAGCAATCCCCATCGTGGTTTCCGATACCTCCAGCCTGTCCAGCAACTTCAGCCTTGTGACTCAATCGGGCTATTCCCTTCCATTTGGCGAGTACACGCTGAAGATTCTTGCTATCGATTCGCTCAACGCTTCAAGGACTGACAGCTCAAATCTCATTGTCACCATGACGCCGTATACCGCAGGGGTGAGAATCAGTGATG
>Ga0315275_10007718_pt1 | contig 10415 bp, 8 predicted proteins | sample YL17G03_0_MG_FD_205557 | JGI IMG/M metagenome (GOLD analysis project Ga0315275, IMG submission 205557) | Sediment microbial communities from Yellowstone Lake, YNP, Wyoming, USA - YL17G03_0 | ecosystem: Environmental > Aquatic > Freshwater > Lake > Sediment | place: USA: Wyoming | collected...
CAATCCGAAAAAGGTCGCCGAATACTACAAATCGAGGAAATGCCTTGTCTGCGATGGGGAGGTCTGTACATATGTCTGAACTTGATGCATTAATGAAGGCATTTGGAGAATCCGGAGGTGACAGCAGTATTCTTGCCAATAAAGAGGTTGCTCATTTTGTTGTAAGCGGCCATTCAATATTGAGCACGCAATCAGTTGAAGGACTTGAAGTCAATGCAAAGGAGACGCTGACAGGAATAAGCGCATCGATAAGGGTCAGTGAAGGAACAAAAATTCAGAATCCTATACATTTATGCTTCGGAATTCTTCACAAAAAGGGAAATCAGAAGATCAAGATGGATGTTAGGTTGGAAAAGAATGCCTCTGCAAATTTTATTGCTCACTGCATTTTCCCGAAAGCTGAAAAGATAAGACATATCATGGATGCCGTGGTTGATATTGGAGAAGATGCTGAGATGAGATATTCCGAGACTCATTATCATGGACTTTACGGAGGGATTGAGGTAATCCCAAAGGCTATTGTGAAGATTGCCAAGAACGGTAGATACTTCACAGATTTCACTCTCATCACAGGAAGGGTAGGAAAGCTTGGCATTGATTATTCAGTTGAGGCCGGGGAGAATGCCGTTACCGAATTGACTGCTAAGATATTCGGACATGCCGATGATGATATCAGAATAAAAGAAGAAGTTCTCCTCCAGGGCGACAATGCAAGAGGCTTGATTAAAACAAGGGTTGCCATTGAGGACGAGGCAACAGCAGAGATTACCGGTATTACCGAGGGGAATGCCGCCGGCGCACGGGGGCATGTGGATTGTATGGAAATTGTAAAAGACAAAGCTATTGCAACAGCAATCCCCATCGTCAAGGTAAGAAACCCGTTGGCAAAAGTCACCCATGAAGCTGCAATCGGAAGTGTGGATAAAAAGCAGCTTGAGACTTTAATGGCACATGGATTGACGCCTGAAGAAGCGGTAGATGTGATCGTGAAAGGAATATTAAGCTAACCAGCATATCTAAGTTTAATGAAGCGAGGACGACAATGGAAAAAGAGAAGTCGAAACTAAAGCAGCTTGTGATCAAGACCTACTCGAATATAATAGCCTCACAGGGCTCATGTTGTGCAATGCCTGCAACCTGTTGTTCGCCGGAGATGAAGCCCATGAACCTTTTGGAAACAGGTAAGCTCATAGGATATTCTGAAGAAGAACTGAAGATCGGTCTTGGCGAAGCAAATCTCGGCCTTGGATGCGGGAACCCTCTCGCAATAGCAGAACTGAAGGAAGGAGAGACCGTTCTCGACCTCGGGAGCGGCGCCGGGTTTGACGCTTTCCTGTGCTCTATGAGAGTAGGGAAGGGCGGTCATGTTATCGGCATCGATATGACTCCGGAAATGGTGACTAAGGCAAAAGAGAATGCACGGAAGCTCGGAATAAAGAATGTGGAGTTCAGGCACGGAGATATAGAACATCTTCCGGTAGAAGATAATTCTGTTAACGCGATTATTTCCAATTGTGTTATTAATCTCTCTCCGAACAAACAGGCGGTTTTTCAGGAGGCTTTCAGGGTGTTGAAGTCAGGGGGGAGACTTGCAATCTCGGATATCCTGAAGAAGGGTGACTTCTCCGAAGCTATAAAACAGAATGAAAAAGCATACAGCGGCTGAATCACCGGAGCGGTTCCCGTGGAGGAACTAAAAGCAATGCTTGGAGCGGCTGGATTTAGCGATATTACAATCAAGGATAAAGAAAAGAGTGATGAAATAATCAAAGGCTGGAATTTCGGAGAAGGCGTAGAGCATATGGTATTTTCGGCTTATATCCAGGCGAAAAAACAAGATTGATTAAATTTTCAATACCCCACAGTCTCTGCTGAGGGGTTTCCTCTGACCCCACTTTGGAAATCGGGGGAGGGGGGATTATTAAGGTTAATAAATCTACATAAAGATACCCCGCCATCTCTGCTGCGGGGAGTATTCATTCTTCTTTTCTATCTATAAATCATAAATCCCTTTATCAGTTGTTCGGCAAAAGGCAAAATCAGGGGGAAAAGCTGATTGAGGTTGCAGCGTGAAAACCGGACATTTTCATTTTGCCTTGACACAACTCGTACACTGACTTGACAAAGCAAAATATTTAGTGTACATATTTAATAAAAGAAATATTATTAACCGGAAAGAGATTGTATTATTATGATCCCACAAGAGGAGCATTCAATGAATAAAGAAGAACCAAAAGAAGACTCCGTAGAGAAATCCTCTGAATTGACCAGACGTGATTTCCTCAGGAGCGCTGCTGTTGTTGGCGGTGGTGTCGCAGTGGCTGTCGGGGCGGTTACGGTGGCAAAATTAAGTTCTCCTCCAAAAACTCCTACAGGGCCGGAAACTATTCGAACCATTTCAGAAATGAAAACCGTCTCGATTACCGAGCAATCCGATATCCTGCTAAGAATGCAGGATGAACTGAGGGCAGCATTAGCGAAGCCTGTTGAACAACGCAAATGGCTTATGGTCATAGATACGAGGAAATGTGTCGGATGCCATGCATGTACGATTGCGTGTGTTGTCGAAAACAAGCTCCCTCCGGGAGTCGTCTATCGTCCGGTGGTACAGGAAGAGTTCGGCAAATATCCTAACGTTCAGTTAAGATTTTTCCCTCGCCCGTGCATGCATTGCGATAATCCGACGTGTGTTTCCGTCTGTCCGGTGCATGCGACATGGAAGCGGCCCGACGGAATAGTAATAGTCAATTATGAACGGTGTATAGGTTGCCGTTACTGTCTTTCCGCATGCCCCTATGGCGCCAGGACAAGTGACTATGGTCTTTATTATACTGAAAATACCCCTGAAATCCAGCCATATGAACGATTATCGAATAATGAATATGGGAAGTCTTGGGACAGGAAAGGCCATTCATCACCAAAGGGAAATGCACGGAAATGCCATTTCTGCCTGCATCGTTTGAACGAGGGACAGCTGCCTATGTGTGTCACAACCTGCATTGGCAGAGCAAACTATTTTGGCGATGCAAATGATCCTTACTCTATTGTGTCCCAAATGGCAGAGCTTCCTAATCAGATTAAACTTTTGGAAGAAAAAGGGACAAAGCCAACAGTCATCTATTTAATCTGAGGGAGTCATGAAAGAAAACAACGCAAAAAACTTATATGTTGTATGGGCAATCGCTTTTGTAGTAGGGCTTATTGCTTTTGTCATGAAACTTGTCACTGGAGAGCGACTGGCAGGATACGGAAGCTATGTGCCATGGGGTTTATGGGTTGGTCTTTATTTTCATTTCATAGGTATTGCCGGCGGGGCCTTTGCTATCGGTGCTATCGGATATTTTCTGAACTTCAAGGGGTTCAGAGAACATATCCGGGTCATACTTCTTCTCTCTGCGTGTTCGATAGTAACAGGTCTTTTTTCTATCTGGTTAGATCTGGGCCAGCCTTTCAGGTTTGCCAGAATTCTATATTCGCCGAATTTCGGTTCGATGATGGCCTTCAATGCATGGATGTATATGGTATTTTTCGCTATAATTGCCGGAATTTTTTATTTGAGTATGAATAAGATTCACCAGAATGATCTCCACGATAAATCAGGATGGTTAGTGCCCCTCTTCGCTTTGGGATTTGTGTTCTCGATCGCCTTTCCAAGCCAGAGCGGCTCATTTCTGGGGGTTGTCGATGCCAAGCCCTTCTGGAGTTCACCTTTAGTGCCGTTGCTATTCCTTGCGTCGGCTATCATTTGCGGTGCTGCTGCAATTCTGCTTGTATTCACGTTCGTGTTCCCTGCTCAGACGTCTGTCAGGGAACAGCCTTTCTCAATGCTGCGCTATATCATTATTGGCGGAATGGCATTTTATTTTGTAGCTGAGTTTGCAGAATTCAGTCTTGTCTTCTGGTCACCGAACTCAGAAATTCGCACATCTGTTGAATTGATCCTCTTTGGGCCTTTCTGGTGGGTCTTCTGGCTTGTCCATATCGGAGGGTCAATTGCCGCACTCATAATGCTCATCAGGGGTAGTTCCTTCAAGTTTTTAGGAACAGCATCTTTTATTGTGGTGGTTGGCTTTCTCTCTGCCCGCTTGAACGTCCTCATTCCCGGTCAGGCAGTCTCTCAACTGAAGGGCTTGCAGGAAGCCTTTTATCATTTCCGCCTGCGTTACGATTATTCTCCTACATTGAATGAATATTTGGTTGCCGTCTTTATCGGGGCCTTTGCGGTAGGTCTTTTTTATAGCGGGATGAAGATGCTTTCAAAGATAACCACAAAAAGAATAGGAACATTATTATGAAGAATAAGAATGATGATATGAAATATTCGAGGAGAGACTTTTTATCCAAAGGGGCGCTCCTTGGAAGCGGTCTTCTGGGTCTTGCGCTTTCCGGCGAAAGAGCTGACGCAAAATCGCAAAGTGCAATTCTGTTCGCAAAAAGACCTGATACTCCATATGAACTGAACAATCCGGACAATATAATCTACTCCGTCTGCCTGAACTGCAATACCGGATGCGGAATCAAATGCAAAATTCAGGACGGTATTCTTGCAAAAATTGACGGTAACCCTTATAACCCATGGAATCTGGTTCCACACATCCCGATGACAACTCCACTTGACGATGCAGCACGAATAGACGCCGGGCTCTGCCCAAAGGGACAGTCAGGAATCCAAATAGCCTATGACCCATACCGTATCCGCAAAGTGCTGAAACGTGCCGGCAAGCGCGGGGAAAACAAATGGATATCAATTCCTTTTGACAAAGCTGTAAAGGAAATCGTCGAGGGAGGGAAGTTGTTCGCTCATGTTCCCGGAGAAGAAACCCGTACTGTCGAAGGTCTCCGTTCAATCATGGCACTAAAGGACGGAAATATCGCCAAAGAGATGGACCACGATATTCAGGGGATCTGGGATGAAAAAGACAAGGAGAGAAAGAAGCAGCTCATAGCCGGATTCAAAGAAAAATATCAGGATAATCTGAATACATTAATTGATCCTGAACATCCGGATTTAGGCCCAAAGAACAATCAGTTCATTCTTGCCTGGGGGAGACTCAAGAATGGACGCAAGGAGTTCATCACCCGTCTGGGTGATGGTTTTGGAACAAAGAATCAGCATGGACATACGACGGTTTGCCAAGGGTCTCTCTATTTTACCTGTAAGGCAATTAGTGAGCAGTATGAGGCCGGAAAATTCGCGGGAGGCCAGAAATTTTACTGGCAGTCGGATCTCGAATACGCAAAATATGTTTTGTTTGTAGGCGCCAACCTTTTTGAAGCCAATTATGGCCCGACGAACAGGGCAGTCCGTCTGACAAAGAACCTCTCAAGCGGTTTTACAAAGATAGCCGTTGCAGACCCGCGCTTCTCCAAGCTTGCAAGCAAAGCCGAAACATGGCTTCCTATAAAACCCGGAGAAGACGCAGCACTGGCATTGGCCATAATTCAGTGGATGATTGCTAACAAGCGTTATGATGAGAAGTTCCTGCGTAATGCCAATAAGGCTGCAGCAAAAGAAACGGATGAATCGAGCTGGACGAACGCAACATGGCTTGTTGAGGTTAAAGACGGCAAGCCCGGCAAATTCGTTCGTGCTGCTGACGTAGGACTCGCTTTACCACAGAAAAGGAAAATCCCTGACCCTAAGGATAAAGATAAAGAGATCGAATACGAGGAGAAATTTTTACTTATTATGGTAAACGGTAGGCCTAAGGCATTTGACCCGAACGATGAAAAGAATCCGGTGTATGGAGATCTCTTTGTGGATACGGAGATTGCTTCATCTGCCGGCGAGAAAATAAAAGTGAAATCCGGCATGCAGTTGCTGAAGGAATCCGCCGAAAAGAAAAGCTTAAAGGATTGGTGTGAAACAGCCGGACTGAATGAGAAGGAAGTCATTCACATTGCCGGAGAACTTACCAGCTACGGCAAGCAGGCTTCTGTTGATATCCACAGGGGGCCTGCTCAACATACGAACGGTTTTTATAATGTTCTGGCTTGGATGTCGGTCAACATGCTGCTCGGAAATTTCGACTGGAAAGGCGGCATGGTGAAAGCCTCTACCTATAAATATGATGGTTCAAAAGGCGGACTTTTTGATCTAAAGAAGGTTAAGGGCAAGGTTTCTGCATTCGGGATAAGCTCTATACGCCATGAAATCGATTATGAAAAAACTACGATATTCAACGGGTATCCCGCGAAACGGAACTGGTATCCCCTTTCGAGCGATATATATGAAGAGATTATTCCAAGCATTGGTGATGCATATCCCTACCCGGTAAAGGCATTGTTCTTCTACATGGGAGCGCCTACTTATGCACTTCCTGCAGGCCACACGAATATAGAGGTGCTTGCTGATGTCAACAGGCTGCCTTTATTTTTCTGCAGTGATATTCTCATCGGCTCTTCCTCAATGTATGCAGATTACATCTTCCCAGACTTCTCGTATCTCGAACGCTGGGAGTTTCAGGGGTCTCATCCAAATATGCCGAATAAAGTTGAGTGCGTAAGGCAACCTGTCATTTCGCCGATTCCTGAACTCGTCACTGTCTATGGCGAAGAAATGCCTATAAGCCTTGAAGCCCTTATGATGGCTATATCGGAAAAGATGGGATTTAAGACGTTTGGAAAAGAAGCAATCGGAGAAGGGATAGATTTCAAACGGCCCGAGGATTTTTATCTCAGGGCTGTTGTAAACCTTGCACTTGGCGAGGAGCCGGGCAAGGAGGTTCCTGATGCCGATGATCGTGAAATAGAAATTTTTCTGAAATCAAGAAGTCACCTGCATAAGTCAGTATTTGATGAAAAGAAGTGGAAGGAAATTGTAGGTCCTGACAACTGGAAAAAGGTAGTATATATTCTGAACCGTGGAGGCAGGTTTGAATCCCATGATAAAGCTTATGATGGTGACAAGCTTGCGCATAAATATAAATCTCTTCTGAATCTGTATCAGGAAAAAACCGCAGGTAAGAAATATGCAGGCACGGGGAAAAGTTATTCAGGTATCGCCACTTACCTGCCTATAGTAAATTATATTGGAGAGTCACTGGACAAGCTCGCACAAGGGTACGACCTTCATATGATTACCAACCGGTCCATTACTCATACGAAATCGCGTACCATACCCGCATACTGGCTTCATCCCCTTATGCAGGAAAATGGTATTGTCATCAGTTCGCACGATGCTGAAAAGCTCGGTCTTAAAACCGGCGATCTTGTAAAGGTTGTCAGTGCAACAAATCTTGAGGGTACTTGGGATTTTAAAAATGGAAAGAAAAAAACAATGACAGGAAAAATCCTGGTCACCGAAGGAATACGCCCCGGTATTATAAGTTTCGCTCTCGGGTTCGGTCACTGGGCTACGGGGTCTGCAGACTTTCAGATTGACGGTAAGAAAATTAAGGGCGACACCAGCAGGGCTAAGGGGATTCATGCCAATGCCGCAATGTGGACAGATCCTTCGCTGCGAAACAATACATGCCTGATCGATCCGGTAGGCGGAAGCGTATCGTTTTACGATACAAAAGTAAAGCTGGTAAAGGTATGACTTTGACCTATAGTCATGAAATGAGGACTGGGGGATCGTGAAAATTGCTAAGCTTTGAAGCACTCCTTGATGAATCAGTTAAGACTCATGGGCATCTCTGTCCCGGTCAGGTTCTCGGTGTGAGGATGTCCCTGCTTGGCCTCAGAGAAATAGGTATTCGTGACCCTAGGGGAAAAGATAGAAAAAATCTCATTGTTTTTGTTGAAATAGACCGATGTGCAACCGATGCGCTCCGGTCGGTTACCGGATGCAGCCTCGGACACAGGACACTCAAATTTATAGACTATGGGAAAATGGCAGCGACATTCCTGAATCTTTCAACAGGAAAAGCTGTAAGAGTCGTTGCTAAGGAGGAATCGAGGCAAAAAGCAAAAGAGCTGTTCCCGGATATTAACAATAAATATAAGGCACAGGTTGAAGCATACAAGATTATGTCTGACGATGAACTCTTTTCCCTTTCGGAAGTTGATGTGCAAATAAAACCTGAAGATATGCCTGGCAAGCCTATATACAGAGTAATGTGCGAAATTTGCGGAGAATATATTCAGGATGCAAGAGAAGTTTCTCGTAAAGGAAAGGTATTCTGTAAAGCATGTGCTGAAGGTAGCTATTACAAAGATGTCAAAAGAGATATTGCAGAAACTGTTTTTCATGGATAAATATGAATTTTGAACAGGAATTTGATGAATTCATAGAGGAAGCAGAAAATAACCATGACTTGGCAGAACCTTCCTGGAAGAAAATACCGGTGCAGGAATCTGTCGGCACCATTCTCGCCCATGACATAACCGAAATACGGCCTGAAGAATTCAAGGGGCCTGCTTTCAGGAGGGGACATATAATCAGGGAGCAGGATATATGCCATTTACAACGTCTTGGCAAAGAACACCTTTTTATACTTGAAGTCAAAGAAGACGAGATGCATGAGGACGATGCCGCAGTCTCTCTTGTTAATGCGCTGATGTCAGAAGGTGTCAGGTCAAAAGGTAGTCCGAAAGAAGGCAAAATTACCATTATTGCAAAGCAGGACGGGCTCCTAAAAATTAATAAAGACGGGCTGCTGAGGTTAAATATGCTGGGTGATGTTATGTGTGCAACCCTCCATGACAGTACCGTCGTAAAAATGGGTCAGACTGTGGCCGGAACCCGTGCAATACCACTGGTAGTAAAGAAAAACATCATTGACCAGGCAGTACAGATATGTCGTGAGACACAGGGGATAATCAGTGTGAAAGAAATCAGAGAACCAAATGCCGGTATCGTGATAACCGGGAATGAAGTCTATAACGGTTTGATAACCGATGCATTTGCGCCAATTGTAGAGAAAAAAATCAAAGCCTGGAATGGGAAAATAGTAGGGGTATATCATGCACCTGATGATGAAGTTATAATTGAAGCAAGACTTCGAGACCTTATTGCAATGGGTGCCGACCTGCTTATTACAACCGGAGGTATGTCGGTTGATCCTGATGATAAGACCAGATTTGCGATTAGAAGACTGGGAGCTCAGGAAATCACTTATGGATCTGCTGTGCTCCCCGGCGCAATGTTCCTTGTTGCATATCTGAAGAATGACCAAAAAACCTTTCCGTCACTTTCTCAAGAAGTCCCTATCCTCGGAATCCCGGCATGTGGAATATTTGCCCGGATAACCGTTTTCGACATCATTCTGCCAAAAATTCTTGCCGGTGAAAAGATCGGCAGAAAGGAACTTGCTGAACTGGGACACGGGGGGTTATGCATGAAATGTGATAACTGTTCTTACCCGAGATGTCCTTTTGGAAAAGGATAGGCAGTACTATTCAATAATAATTCGTCAATTCCCCGGAGCAATAGTACACCCTGTATCTTGATACGGGAATTATTCAAATCTTAATAAACTGGAGGGGATGAAGTGCTCGCTTTATGCTAAAATTATGACTTCCACTTGTATCATAGGAATCTCAGGATACTCAGGCGTTGGAAAGACAACGCTTATCAGAAGGATATTGCCTGAACTGAAGAAACAGGGATTTGCTGTCGGCGTCCTGAAGCATATCCATCATAAGCTTAATATTGATATCAGGGGAAAAGACACGGATCATTTCTTTCGGGCCGGGGCCGATTGTGTCTTTGCACATGATCTTCAGCAAGGCTTTGTAAGATACAGGAACAATGATAAGTCCTTTCCCGATTTGATAAAAAGATTTCCTGTCGGATTGGATCTCATTCTTGTTGAGGGCTATAAAGATGCCGGTATTCCGGGCATCCGGCTGGAAACGGGGGCCGTCGGGGAAAAGACTCACGCGGGTCACCGGAACAAAAAGGCAATATACAGAGATGACCCGCAATATCACCGGAAGGCTCTCGCATACATTCGGGAAGAATTGGAGAAAGTTCATTCGACGAGACCTCTGATGGCCGGGTTGATGATCAATGATAAAAGCGCACGAATAGGGGTAACAGAGACGCTTTTATCATTGAAGTGGAAAACGTCAGCAGAGATGTCTTTCAATACCCTCTCTGCCGTTTTCGGGAAGATTGTGTTGCTTGGGACAGGTCCTTTACTCCGCAGGCTGAATGCTGTTGACCGTCTTCCCGGGGTCTGCGGATTAAAAAGTCCGGTTTCTTTCATGCTGAGCGCTTTCAGGTGGTCCCCCGGAAGTGCATGGATCATATCATCCGTTGATATGATCCATATGCACAAAGAGGCGTATGCATGGCTTTTAGGTCAACGGAAACCCGGTATCTGGGGTGTGTTACCAAAAATAAAAGGAAGCAAAGAGATAGAGATTACGGGTGCTGTTTATGAGCCGATGATCTTTGAACATATAGAGTCCCTGGCAGGGCAAGAGGCGCCAACCCTGCAGGAGATATCGCGACATCCAAAGGT
>Ga0315275_10007719_pt1 | contig 10415 bp, 9 predicted proteins | sample YL17G03_0_MG_FD_205557 | JGI IMG/M metagenome (GOLD analysis project Ga0315275, IMG submission 205557) | Sediment microbial communities from Yellowstone Lake, YNP, Wyoming, USA - YL17G03_0 | ecosystem: Environmental > Aquatic > Freshwater > Lake > Sediment | place: USA: Wyoming | collected...
CAGGCAAGTGGTTCGATTTCACCTCGCTCAAGAATGACGTGGATTGGCTGGGGATCATGACCTACGATTTCTATGGGAGCTGGTCCAGCACATCAGGTCCGAATTCGCCGCTCTACGGCAGTTGGTCGACGAACACGCAGGGATGGATCGATGACTCGTACACGTATTACAAGGTTACCCGGAACGTGCCTGCAGATAAGTTGCTCATCGGCATTCCCTTCTACGGATGGGTGTTCAATGCATCGGCAATGTACGGTAAGAGCACGGGGGCTTCGCAGCGAGCCTACCTGTCGATAGCTCCCTTGCTCACGCAAGGTTGGACGCGATACTGGGACAGCCAGGGAGCGGTTCCCTACTTGATCAACGCGGGATTGACACAAGTCATCAGCTACGATGACACAGCATCCTTGAGGATGAAAGCCGACTATATCTTGCAGAAGGGTATCCGCGGAGCGATTATCTGGTCCATCGATCAGGACTACCTGAACGGCGGGCAGCCTCTTCTGACTGCGCTCGGCGAACGTCTTGGAATGACATCAGACGTGCCATCGGGCGATGCGGCGAACGTGTCTGCGTCCTTCATTCTGTCCCAGAACTACCCGAACCCGTTTAATCCGGAAACCAGGATAGCGTACACGATTGGAGGGGCCAGTGAGGTGAAGCTGGCGGTGTACGATGTTCTCGGACGCGAGGTGGCGGTCCTGGTGAGTGAGAGGAAAGCGCCGGGGAGCTATCAGGTCAAGCTTGACGGCTCGAATCTTGTGAGTGGTGTGTACTTGTACCGACTTCAAGCTGGAGATTTTGTTCAAACGAAGAGACTCGTTCTTTTGAAGTGACGCGGTGGTGCAGAAGACCATACATAGGAGTATCTCTTTTGAAAGGAGGATGGCAATGAAATTCAAGACTCTCATGTTCATCAAGGCAGTTGTGTGCCTGGGTTTTGGACCCCTTCTGCTGTTTTGGCCTGGCCCATTGCTGACGTTATTGGGCAGCTCATTTGAGGCAGGAGCTGCTCTCACTGCCAGGGAATACGGAGCGGCTCTCCTGGGCAATTTCATGCTTACCTGGTATGCCAGAAACGCTGAAGAATCGGTGGCGCGGCGGGCAATCGTTTGGGACTTGTTCGTGTATGACGCCATTGCATTTGTTGCCGTACTGCTGATTCAACTTTCCGGCGGCTTGAATCTGCTCGGGTGGGGGATTGTGGCCATCTACCTCTTCTTCGCTGTTGGTTTTGGGTCTTTCTTGCTGCCGGAACGGAAAGTTGCGTGAGTGCCACATTTCGCCGCACCACTGAGGCCGGCACAGCAGGCGTGTAATACACTTTTTCCGAGACGAGCCGAATGACTGACACCAACTTCGATCCCGGGTTCACAAGATCCTATACCGGCCCATTGCGGCGCGCCATCAACAAAGATGGGTCGTTCAATGTCAAACGCCGTGGCGCGCGCATTCACGACCTGCACATTTATCAGTTTCTTGTGTCGGTCTCCTGGCCTTCCTTTGTTGGTATCCTTCTGCTCGGCTACCTGGCAGCAAATGCGGGGTTTGCCATCCTCTACCTCTGGGCCGGCATACACAATCTTACCGGAGCGGATGCCTCCACTCCGCTCGATTCCTTCTTGAGCGCCTTCTTTTTCAGCGCGCAAACATTTACGACGGTTGGGTACGGTACGATCTCGCCCACCGGCTTCACAGCAAACACGATTGCCTCTTTCGAAGCCATGATCGGATTTATGAGCTTTGCCATCGCCACCGGTCTCCTTTACGGCCGCTTTTCGCGGGCCAGCGCGCGCCTGGTGTTCAGCGACACCATGGTGATCACGCAACACAGAGGTTCTCCCGCTCTGATGTTGAGGGTGGCGAACCGGAGAAGCTCAACGCTCATGGAAGTGGAGGCCCGCATGCTGCTCATGACTGTGGTGATGCAGGGCGGCAAGCCCACCCGCAAATATGACGTCCTGGAATTGGAGGTCCCGTCGGTTCTCTTTCTTCCCCTCACGTGGACAATAGTTCATCCCATAGCGACCGGAACCCCGCTCTTCGGAAAGAGTGCCGAGGACCTTGCGGCATTGCAGGCTGAAGTGCTCGTGCTGGTCAAGGGGTATGACGATACATTCCGGCAGACGGTCCACGCGCGCTATTCTTACCGTCATAACGAGCTTGCGTGGGGCCGGCGGTTTACGCCAGCGTTCCATATTGACGATGGGGGAGATATGGTTGTGGATCTCCTGAAGATCAGCGCGACAGAGTAACAGCCGTCTGGAGCGAACAACCCGACCGGCGACAGCGGGCTTCGGTAAATCCAGAGTTGAGACGCGAAGATGAGGAGTGATTATGATGCGAGTCAGGATCATGCGTTATGTCGCGCTGTTGATTCCCGTCTTTCTTTTCGGCTGCACCAAGGATTCGAGCGGCCCGGGCATCCCGGCGCAGGAGACATATCCTGTCGCGGTTGGCAACAGCTGGACATACGCGAGGACCGCGATGCTCACCAATTTCCGCCCGAAGGATCCGACTGTAACGTACACCCCCGATACGGTCTCCGCGACGGCGTCAGTTCTTGTGACCCGTCAGCTTAAGCTCCCCTCGCTCTCCGGAGGCGATTCGATAACGGTGGCCGAATTCGAAAAATCCGAATACCTGCAAGGAACGTGGCAAACATACTCTGTGGGGTACCAGTACTTCGAGCTGACGCAAGAAGCAATGCTGCTCCACGGATACAGATCCCCGGGCCCGGGCTCACTCGTCGGGCCCTCAGCCCCCCGGCGGGCAATAAGGTACACCGTGAATGGCCATACGTTCACCTCGCTGGAAGAACTCTCTGCTTTCCTCACTGCTCCGCTCCAGGCGCTGAACGTGGATTCGTTGGTGCGTGAAGATCCGCCTGCGCGGGTCCTGCAATTTCCGCTCCAACGAGGCGCAACATGGACGTACAAGCAGCAACCATGGAGGATCGGCAAGGAAGTGACCGGGGAGACATCTCTCTCACTGAACGGGGTTGTTTACTTCTGTGCCGAGATCCGCTGGCTCTACGACATGAACGGCGACGGCAAATGGGATGATGACATATCAATTTTGGATTATGTATCCCCCGAAGGATCGATCGTAAGGCATATGGAAGTGCTGAACTTGATTGTCAGCAGCGAGGCGAACCCGGATGGAATCGGGACAGCCGACTGGAAGGATGAATACGTGCTCACGTCGGCGCACCTGCACTGATAATTTGACGGGGGAAGGCCTGCGCATCAGCAAGATCGCTGAGGGTCTTCTCCGTCACTCGTACTCCCACATACCGCCGTTGCCTCTCACACTTCAGTTGAAAGAGCGTACGACCGTGAGCATGCCTACCTCGTAATTCGTGCCGCCATGGACGATTACGTGGAAGGATTTGGGATCTGACCGACAGGAAGCGCACATGACTCCTGGTGAACAATCACTCCTCGTCCTTGGGGCCGGCTACACAGGCACGGCCTGCGTGGACATGGCGCGTGAGCGCGGGTATGTCGTCACTGCCACATGGCGGACGCAGGATGTGGCGCGCACGGGGCTGCCGGAGGAGGGTCGGCTACGATTTTCACTCGGAGATCGTGGTACATGGGATGAGCTTCCGGAGTGCCCGTGGGGCGTTCTCACGTTTCCCGTCGAGCCGCTGCCGCTGGTACAAGAATTTGCGGCGCTCCTCATGAAAAGGGTCCGGCGGGTGGTTGCCCTGGGCACAACATCGTCGTACCTGCAGAGCAGTCAGGATCAGCTGCTGGACGAGGATGCGACACTTGATTATTCCTCTCCCCGTGTCCAGGGGGAGGAATTCCTTCGTCTGCAAGGGGCGATCGTTCTTCGAAGTGCCGGGATCTACGGCCCGGCTGTGGGAGGGTTGCAGCCGAGGAATCCGCTTGATTGGCTCCGGAGCGGGTCAATCACGGATGGTGCAAAATTCGTGAACCTGGTTCACGTCAGCGACCTCGCGGCCGCAATCCTCGCAGCACTTGAATCGACTGCGATGGGGCAGCAGTACATCGTCTCCGACGGCATCCCGAGAAGGTGGAAGGAGATAGCGGATTGGGCGGGTGCGAGGGGGTTCTTGAGAGAGTACACATTTTCAGGTCGTGCGGGTCGTCCTTCCCGGCAGCTCTCGAATCAACGTCTCCTGACAGAGCTCAAGCCTTCATTCCGGCACACGGACCTCTTCCGTGAAATCGAAGCGCTGGAATCCGTTCGGCCTCACTTGAGAAACGACACATCACCTGCACCCTGACGCACGACGTGCGGGACTTCCCCTGTCAGGTCGAGCACGGTCGACGGCTCCGAGACAAGCACCCCGCCATCGATAATCACGTCCACGCTGTTCCTGAATTTCGCGCTGATCACCTCCGGGTCATTGAGCAGTGATCCATCGTCATCGGTGACACTTGTGCTGAGGATGGGGTGGCCGAGCTCTTTCACCAGGGCAAGTGTCAGCGGGCTGTCGGGGACGCGGATCCCCACGGTCTTGCGTTTGGAGACGAGGATCTTCGGGAGCCCCTTCATCCGGGCCGCCGGAAGGATGAAGGTGTACGGGCCGGGGATCAAGTGCTTCATGATCTTGAACGCCGCGTTCGAGACGTGAGCGTATTCGCTGATATGCGTGAGATCGGAGCAGACAAAACTGAATGGTTTGTCCGACCGTTGCCCTTTGATCAGGTGGATCCGCTCAATGGCGTTCTTGCTCGCGATGCTGCATCCCAGTCCGTAGACGGTGTCCGTGGGATAGATGACAAGCCCCCCGGCTGCGAGGAACTCCGATGCTTTCCGGACGAACCGCGGTTCTGGATTCTTTGGATGGATGGTGAGGATCATCGATCAGGGTCCTGGTCCGTTCTATGGTACGAATCCCCCCGGCAAACCTCAAGATTGTGGATGAGGCAGAGATTTGCTACCTTGTTGCAGTGATGCCCGAAAAGCTGAACATACTGCTGGTTGATGACAATGCCGAGCATCTCACCCTGACGCAGCACATCCTGAAACGGAATGGCGTCCCGGGCGAAGTGTTTATTGTGCGGGACGGTCAGGAAGCGATCGACTTTCTGTACGGGCGTGACCGTTATGCCGGCGGCGACAAGAATCCGCGTCCCCATCTGGTCCTGCTCGACCTCAACATCCCGCGGATCGACGGCAAGGAGGTCCTGCGCATCATGAAAGAGGACGCCCACCTGAAGGACATCCCTGTTGTCGTGGTGAGTTCATCGAACCGGCAGGAAGACATCGCGTACGCAAAAGAGCTTGGAGCCTCGGCATATATCTCCAAGTCGGCGGGATTCGAGAAGCTCAGCCAGGAACTGGCATCCATCCACCGATTCGCTTTCCACCAGGATCACTAGCCCCATGCCGCGACGGATCGTCGCCATCGTCGGCCGCCCAAACGTAGGCAAATCAACGCTCTTCAACCGCATCATCGGCAAACGTCATGCGATCGTGCACGATTTGCCCGGAGTCACGCGCGACCGTCACTACGACGAAACCGAGTGGGCCGGGAAGCCGTTCACCCTTGTCGATACCGGCGGGTTTGTCCCTGCCTCAGCCGACGTTTTCGAGACCGCGATACGAGAACAGGCACAGATTGCCATCGACGAGGCCGATCTGGTCTTGTTTCTGGTCGATGCCACGACCGGCCCGCTTCCGATGGACCGCGACATTGCGGAAATCCTCCGCCGGTCTCAGAAAAAGGTCATCCTTCTCGTCAACAAAGTGGATAGCGAAAACCGCGAGCCTGCGCTGGCGGAATTTTTCGCCCTCGGTCTTGGCGACCCGGTTCCCGCCTCGGCTCTCATGGGGCGGAAGATCGGCGATCTGCTCGACGCAATCACCTCCGGCATGCCCGACCTGCCGGGGACTGAAGAGGAGGACGCGCGGCTGAAGATTGCGATTGTGGGGAAACCGAATGTCGGGAAGTCCTCCTTTGTGAACGGGCTGCTCCAGGAGAACCGTACCATTGTCACGGACATTCCCGGGACAACCCGGGATCCCGTCGATTCCATCCTTCGCTACTACGGCGAAGAGATCGTGCTGGTTGACACGGCCGGCTTGAAACGGAAGAGCAAGGTCAAAGAAAGCGTTGAATTCTTCAGCGCGGTGCGGGCACTGAAGAGCATCGAGCGCTGCGATGTCGCGATCATCCTCCTCGATGCCCAGCAGGGTCTCGAGCACCAGGACCTGCGCATTGTCGAGACCGTTATGGAACGGAACAGGCCGGCAGTCATCGCCGTGAACAAGTGGGACCTGGTCGAGAAAGATGACCGGACGGCTGCGGAATACGAGCGGGCACTCCATGAGCGTCTCCGGACCTACGCCTTTTTGCCTGTGCTGTTCATCTCCGCTCTGAACCGTCTCCGGATCTATAAGGTCATCGAAGTGGTAAAGACGGTGCACGCGGAACAGAACCGCAGAATCGCTACGAGCGAACTCAATGCGAAGCTGCAACCCGATATCCAGACCTTCCCGCCGAGGAGCAGATCCGGGAAGGAGATCAAAATAAACTATGTCACCCAGGTGAAATCGAAGCCCCCCGTCTTTGCCTTCTTCTGCAACGAACCGAAATTGATCGATGAGAATTACCGGCGGTATCTCGAAAACAGGATTCGGGAGCATTTCACATTCACCGGGGTACCGCTGGTAATGTCGTTCAAAAGAAAATAGTCTGCGCGATCCCCCATGAAGACTCCCCGGAACGTTCTGATTCTCGACCACCCGGGGCTACATCCTCCCGGGCCTGGGGGATGCCGGTGACAGGCTCTTTGGAACCTGAGGAACAGGCCTGCGCCGGGCATGGCGCCTTGACTCTTCTTGCCTAACCTTCTATATTTTCGTTGGTTAGTACAGGTTGAACTGTTGACGTTTCCCCGCTGTTCTACACGATGGGGCAGGGAGGATGTGCCCCCTGCTCAACGATGACGAATCCGAAATACAAAAAGAAACTTGATGACCTCCTGCTGATTTGCCAGAAGAACCTGGCGCGGGTGGACGAGAACCTGATCCGCAGGGCGTTCGAATTCGGGTTCAATGCGCACCGGCACGATATCCGCGCGTCCGGCGAGCCGTTTTTCGACCACCCGTATGAAGTGGCGCGGATCGTCGCCAAGGAGATCCCCCTGGACGACGTCTCGGTTGCCGCTGCACTGCTCCACGATGTCGCCGAAGACACGGAGTACCAGATCAAGGACATCCGCGAGGAATTCGGCGACACGATCGCCGACATCGTGGACGGGGCAACGAAGATCTCGGACATTTTCAAGAGCCACGAAGTCACACAGGCGGAGAGTTACCGGAAGCTTCTCCTCTCCATGGTGAACGACGTCCGCGTGATGCTTGTCAAATTCGCCGACCGCCTTCACAACATGCGCACGCTGGAGTTTCTGCGGCCGGACCAGCAAAAGCGGATGGCGAAAGAAACCCTCGACATCTACGCTCCGTTCGCGCACCGTTTCGGGCTCGCCAGCATCAAGTGGGAGCTCGAAGACCTCTCCTTCAAGTACCTCCACCGTGAGGCATACGAAACCATTGCGCGGGACCTCAAATCGCGCCGGCGCGAGCGGGAATCGTACATCCGGCGGTTCGCTGCCCCGATCGAGAAACGTCTGAAAGAAGAAGGTTTCAAAATCGAAATCGGTGGGCGACCAAAACACCTGTACAGCATCTACAACAAGATGATCAAGCGGAACAAACCGCTGGACGAAGTGTACGATCTGTTTGCGGTCCGCATCATCCTTGATACCGAGGATGCCAACGAGTGTTTCGCCGTGTACGGCACCGTGTCCGACATCTACATCCCGAACCCGGAGCGGTTCAAGAATTACATCTCGGTGCCAAAGAAAAACGGGTACCAGTCAATCCACACCACCGTCGTCGGTCCGGAAGGGAAAATGGTAGAAGTGCAGATCCGGACCCGGGCGATGCATGAAGTGGCGGAGAAAGGCGTCGCGGCCCACTGGCGCTACAAGGAGACCGCGGGAGGGCATATCGACGAGGAGCTCGCCAACTGGGTGAGCTGGGTACGCGACATCTTTGAGAGCGCGGCGGAAGGGCAGGTGCCCGCCGCGCAGTTGATGGAGAGCTTCAAACTCAATCTGTACCAGGACGAGATCTACCTGTTTACCCCCAAAGGGGACCTGAAGATCCTTCCGAGCGGTTCCACTCCCATTGATTTTGCGTACGAGATCCACTCGAAAGTCGGCGATCACTGCCTCGCGGCCAAGGTGAACGGACGGATTGTCCCGCTTGATACCCCTCTCCGGAGCGGAGACCAGGTGGAGATCCTGACCTCGAAGAACCAGACGCCGAACCCCGATTGGGAAAAATTCGTGATCACGCACAAGGCGAAGTCCCACATCCGCCGCTGGATCAAAGAAGAACAGCGAAAGGCCATCGAAGAGGGCAAGGAGCTCTGGGAGAAACGCGTCAAGAAGTCCAAGCTCTCGATCAACGACGATGATCTCACCCGGTTTCTGTATCAGAAAAAGCTGGAGAACATTTCTGCGTTTTACCTTGCGCTCCGCCAGGAACGAATCAATCCGGACGAGATTATTGCGATGATCCAGGATGAACAAAAACATCCGTCGCCGGTGGTGACCGAGGAGGGGAGGCTGGAGGGGTTGTTCAACCGGTTCATTTCTTCGGCGCGCGGAGCATCGAGCGGCATTGTGCTTGATGGGACCCAGGATCGGTTCATGCACAATTTTGCGAAGTGCTGCAACCCGCTTCCTGGTGACGACGTCGTCGGGTTCGTGACCACCGGCGAGGGCATTAAGATTCATCGTCGCACATGCAAGAACATCAAGTTGATTGCCCAGATGGAAAGCGAGCGTCTGGTGAGCGTTACCTGGCCCGCGGAAGACGGCATGCTGTACGTCTCCGGCATCAAGGTGTCCGGCGACGACCGGCCCGGTATGCTCAATGACATCACCCACGCAATCTCTTCATACAACAACACGAACATCCGGAGTGTCAATATCGATTCGCAGTCAGGCATCTTCGACGGCATGTTCGTCCTCGACGTTCAGAGTATCGACCACCTCAGCCGCGTTCTCGATCGCATCCGGAAGATCAAAGGCATCAAGCGGGCGGACCGCTTGCAGGAGTAGTGGCGAGCCGTGGCAACGGCAGAGTGCACGGAACGCCGATCGCACAGACGGACCAACGAACGCATGAAAGACGACGGACGGATTCTCGGGATTGATTACGGCTCGAAACGGGTCGGCATGGCAATCAGCGATCCCACCAGGATCATTGCGCAGGGACTTCCCACGGTGGAGAACGATCCACGCCTGCTGGAGCGGATCGCGGCCATCGTGCGTGCGGAGAATGCCAGGCTCGTGGTGGTCGGCATGCCCTATGCGCCGGATGGCGGCCCCGGCGCCAAGGGCCGGGAGATCAGCCAATTCATCGACCGCCTTCGCGCGATCGTCACGGTTCCCGTGGAGACCTGGGATGAAAGCCATTCCTCGCGGAACGCGCAGGATGCATTCATTGCCGGGGGAATGAAGCGCAAACAACGCCGCCTGAGCCGCGCACAGGGGCTTGTCGACCGGATGGCAGCCCGGCTGATGCTCCAGGAGTATCTTGACAGTGACCACCATCGAGGCTCAACACCAGCCTGATGCCGGTGCCGGACCGTTGTGCAGAGAAGGGTGTCTTCATGAGTTCCGTCTTCCGCTGGATCCGGGCGCACAAGGTGAGGACGTTCCTCCTCCTCGTGTCTCTGTGTGTCCTCATTGAGACCGCTACCATCCCCTGGTTCAGCGTCTCCAGGCTGAAGTCCTCCAACCCCGGCGAAACGGCCCTGATGGCTCAACGCAGACAGGAGGCGGAACGGGAGGGAACGTCGTACACGATTGCGCAACGGTGGATACCCTTGTCGCGTCTGCCCCGTTACCTGATCGATGCCGTCGTGGTGGCCGAAGACGGGACGTTCTATTCGCACGGTGGATTTGACTGGTTCGAAGTACGCGAGTCGATCAACAAGAACCTGCAGACAAAGCGGGCTGCGCGCGGTGGCAGTACGATCACGCAGCAGCTGGCGAAGAATCTCTACCTGTCGACCTCCAAAGACCCGGTGCGTAAACTGAAGGAGGCCGTGATCTCGTTGCTGCTCGAGGGCTCGCTGTCGAAAGACCGGATCCTGGAGATCTATCTGAATGTGATTGAGTGGGGCAGGGGGGTCTTCGGTGTTGATGCGGCGGCCAGGACATATTTCGGGAAATCCGCGTCCGCGCTGACGCTGGAGGAATCGACGCGGCTGGCGGCCGTGATCCCAAGTCCGCTGCGCCACCGGCCGAGCGACGACAGCCGGTATGTCCTCCGGCGCAAACAGATCGTCCTGAACCGCATGCTTGCGCGCAACATGGGCGGAGTTGAATCACTTGAGGGGGAGGAAGACCAAA
>Ga0315275_10007721_pt1 | contig 10413 bp, 9 predicted proteins | sample YL17G03_0_MG_FD_205557 | JGI IMG/M metagenome (GOLD analysis project Ga0315275, IMG submission 205557) | Sediment microbial communities from Yellowstone Lake, YNP, Wyoming, USA - YL17G03_0 | ecosystem: Environmental > Aquatic > Freshwater > Lake > Sediment | place: USA: Wyoming | collected...
GCGATCGTCTCGGGGGGCGGGGCGCTCACGCTACGGCCCCGACGGCGCGGCCGTCACGGCCGCCTAGCGCCTGCGTGTGCACCATCGCCATTGGGGAAGGACGGAGGTCCGGGAGACCCGCATCAGCGCTCGCGGGACTCCGGATAGGGGATGGCGACGAGCATCGAGGCGGGTGAGTTGGTGCGGTTCTCGATCGAGCGGGACTCGTTGGGCGCGAGGTAACAGGAGTCCCACTTCTTCAGGGTGGCTTCACCCTCGGGGGTGATGACGGTGACCTCGCCCTCAAGCACGAAGTAGACCTTCTCCACGGGCGTCGCGTCCTCGAAGGCGCCGCCCTTGGGGAGGAAGTGCGAGAGGCCCATCCAGAAATTGCGCGTCTTGCTGACCTCGAAGCCCTGCAGGCGCAGGCCGAAGCACTCGTGGTGCTTGGGAGCCTCGTAGGGCGGTGCCTCGTCGTAACGTGTGACTTCCATGGTCATTCCTTCCCGGTCGGGATGCGGAACTCGCCCGTGGGGTCGACGATGGCCACAATGCGCACGATGCAGCCGTCACCCTTCTCCCAACGCCACGGGAACGCGGCGACGGTGACGCGCTTGCCGGTGACCTTGTCGATGTCGGCGCCGCAGACGTTCTCGAAGCCGACCATGCCGTTGCCGAGGATGATGCGATGGCAGGGCTCCCAGTCGGGGAAGTCGTCCTGGATCGGATGCCCCTTGAGCTCCTCGTACTCCTTGACCACGCCGGGGAGCAGCGGGCCGGGGCCGTGCCTGCCGATGGCGGTGGCCAGCGGGTGGTCGAGCGCCTGCTGATCGACGCCGACGCCCTTGGCGCCGACCTCGAGCAGGTACTCGGCGGCGCTCGGGACGAGGCCCGGCGAGTAAGCGAAGTACTTCTGCGAGTCGCCGTAGTACTTGTGCCAACCACAGTTGATGATCACGAGGTCGCCGGGCTGGATCCTGGGCGTGGCCTTCTCGAGGTCCTCACGCGTGATCGGCGCCCAGTTCTCTGTCTTGGGCACCGAGAGGACGACCGCCGGGCCAAAGTACTTGTACAGCGGCACCTGGTCGGTGTACTCGGCGCCTTCGATGACGTGCCCCGGAGCGTCGGTGTGCGTCGTGCAGTGCATCACGGTGGTGATCTTCTGGCTGAGCACGCCCGACTTGGCGTGATAGTGCATGCGCTCGATCTTCACGTCCTCGAAGTACGGCCACAGCGGGGCGTTGTGGCCGAAGGTGGCGCTCAGATCGTAGAACTCGAGGCCGGTCCGCGGATCGTTTGGCTGCTGATCCATAGCTCCTCCACAGGGTCGTCGACTGGCGGTCGCTCTATCCGTATCGTGGAACTGATTTGCCGTATCGTGGATACGCTACTCGCGAGAAGAAGGTGGTGTCAAGACTCGGCCCGTTCACTGAAGCGCGGGGGTCAGTCGCCGTTCAGGGCGCGCCGGATGTCGTGGCGTCCGCGCAGGAGAGCGGCCGGCACGAGCACGCCGTCAGAGACCCCGGGCGGGATCGCCCAGTACGTGCACCAGATACTCCACCAGCCGCCGGCGCGAGGCCTCCGCCTCCTCCTCGCTCCACTCCCGGAAGCCGCGCCCTGTCTTGAAGCCCAGCTCGCCGGCCTCGACCTTCTCCCTCAGGAGCGGAGACGGCACGCCGGAGGACTCCAGGTGCGGCAGGATGTAGTCGTGGATCGCCAGCGTGAGGTCGAGACCCACCATGTCGGCGTTCTCCATGGGCGCCAGGATAGGCAGGCGCAGACCGGGGCCGAAACGGATGCTCTCGTCCACAGTCGCCGCGTCGGCGATGCCGTGCTCGACGATCGAGATGGCCTCTCGCCACAGCGCGTGCTGCAGGCGATTGGCGACGAAGCCCGGCGCGTCCTTCTTGCAGTCGATCGGGTGCTTGCCGGCGGCGCGCAGGATCGCCATCGTCCGCTCGACCACCTCAGGGTCGACCTGGGGAGTCCGCACGACTTCGACCAGTGGTATCAGGTACGGCGGGTTCCAGAAGTGCGTACCGACGACCCGCTCCTTGCACCTCGCCTTCGCGGCGATCTCGGTGATGCTCATCACCGAGGTGTTCGTGCACAGGATGGTCGCGGGCGGACACGCCGCGTCGAGCTCCTCGAACACGCCCTGCTTGAGGCCGAGGTCCTCGAACACGCACTCGACGACGAACTCAGCCCCGTCGGCCGCGTCGGCGAGGTCGGTGGTCGTGCGCACGCGGCCGGCCGCTGCGTCGACGGCGTCGGCCGAGAACAGCCCGTGCTCGGCCAGGAAGCTCAGGTTGCTGCGGATCGCCCCGGGCGCCCGCTCGAGGGCCTCCGGATAGAGGTCCTGGAGCGCGACCCGGTGACCGGCGGCGGCGAAGACCTGGGCTACTCCGGTCCCCATCATGCCGGCGCCGATCACGGCCACGCGCGCGGCGCGTTCGGTCTCCACGTGAGCTCCTCGCCGCGGTGGCGCTCAGCCCGCCGTACTGCCGCCGTCGACCATGAGGATGTCGCCGGTGACGAAGTCGGAAGCCGCCGACGCCAGATAGACGGTCGCGCCGATGAAGTCCTGCGGATCGGCGGCGCGGCCCCACGGGATGCGCTGCATGAAGATCTTGTAGAGCTCCGGGTCGTCGAGGACCTGCTGCGTGAGCGGCGTCCAGAAGATGCAGGGAGCGATGCAGTTGACGTTGATGTGGTACTTCGCCCACTCCGTCGCCAGCTGTTTGGTGAGCAGGTGCACGGCGCCCTTGGCGGTGCCGTACGCGGAATAGCCGCCGGGGTGGCCGAACTGACCGCGCACAGAGCCGACGGTGATGATCTTGCCGCTGCCCTGGGCGATCATCCGCTTGCCGACGGCCTGGCAGCAGACGTACGTGCCCTTGACGAGCGAATCCATGACCTTCTGCCACTCGTCGAGCGGGAACTCCTCGGCGGCGAAGCGGTTCGCCTGGCCGGCGCCCGACACGAGGATGTCGACGCGGCCGAACTCGTCGACGGTCTGCCGGACCATGGCCTCGACGCTGGCGGCGTCGGTGGCGTCGCACGAGATGGGCAGCACCTTGGCGCCGGTCTCGGCGATATCGGCGGCGGCCAGCTCGAGGGTCTCGAGGCGGCGACTGGTGATGACGACGCTCGCGCCGAAGGCGGCAAGGCCCTTGGCGGCCGCGTGGCCGAAGGCGCCGGATCCGCCGCTGACGATCGCGACCTTGCCGGTCAGGTCGAACAGACCGCGCATCTTCTCGAGACTCCAGATCTCACGTTCCATCGCGCCTCTCCTCTCGCATGAAGTCGGGTCCACTCGTCAAGGCCGAGGTCGCCGCGGCCGTGCGCGCTGGCCGGCGCACCCCAGCAGCGCGGTCACCGGCCGCGAAGGTGCCCACGATGCGGAACGCTGCATCCATGATGCGAACATGATTGCAGGTGGTCCCAGGCAGGTCAAGCATTCTCGAAAGTGGCTGGACCGGGTGAGGGCGCGGCCAGACCCGGGCCGTGAGGCCACCGTCCACAGAGAGGATCGGAGGTCACGAAGGCGGTCGCCGGCGAGACCGGGAAGAGGACGGGGACCTACTACCACGACGGCGCGCCGGCCGGACATGTCGAAGACGTTCATGGGCCACTCCTCATGCGTGTCGCTCGCTGCTTCCGCTTTCGCGCGGGGATCCGCTCAGGCGCCCGCCAGCTCGGCCTGGATCTCGTCCCTCAGGCGCAGCAACGCTGCGGCGACTTCCTTCTCACTGGCGTGAAACCGGGCGGCCGGCATCGGCACGGCGATGGACGCGCCTCTGCCGTCGACGTCGCGGACCGCCACGGCCACGGCGCAGATCCCGGGCCGCAACTCCTCCAGCTCGTACCCGAGGCCGCTTGTCCGCACGTCCTCCAGCTCGCGCAGCAGCGCCCGCCGGGATATCCGCCTGCCCTCAGGTGTGGGCTCGATCCTGGCCGGCAGCCGGCGCCGCAGCTCGTCCGGCGGAAGCTGCGCGAGGAGGACCTTGCCGCTCGCCATGCTGTAGGCGGGAAAGTGGGCGCCTACCCTGGCGATGGCCATCAGCTCGCGCTGTGGAGCAGGGTGCTGGGCGATGAACAGGACCCTCCAGTCGTCGAGAACGGCGAGGTCGACAGTCTCGTTGAGGTCTCTCGAGAGGCGCCCAAGGTACGGTTCGAGCACGGCGCGCAGGTCGCGGCGGCCGATCGACGCCAGGCGCAAGAGGGCCGGCCCCAGGCCGCGTCGGCCGGTGGCGGAGTCGATGCGCACATAGCCCACCTGTTCCAGCGCTCCGCAGATGCGGTGGACGGTGGTCTTGGGCAAGCCCGTGTGTGCGGCCAGGGCGGCGAGACTCTGGCCGCCCCCGGACTCGGCGAGCGCCTCCAACACCGCCGCCACCCTGCTGACGGCCTGCATGCTGCCCTTGTCGGGGCTTCCCTGCGGCGACTCGGTCATCGATGGTCCTTTGTCTGGCAGCGACGAGCCGCGGTCGGCAGCGATGCCCTAGGCCTTCTCGAGGAAGACCGTGCCGAGGTTGAGGCTGGCGTCGAGCTTCGCCGTCATGGCCGCCGACGTGTAGCCGGCGGCCTCGATGCGGACGGCGTACTCCTTGCCTGGCTCGAGCTTGTCGACGAGGACCTCGCCGAAGGTGTCGCTGGTGGCCGCCCCGACGTCCCGGCCAGCAAGCTCGACGGTCATCGTAGCGCCCTCGGCACACTCGTCGGTGTCGGCGCAGACCACGCTGGCGGCCACGAAGGCCTTGGTCCAGCGGTGGAGATTCCTGTAGTAGACGCGGGGCTTGGTGCCGAGGCTGTCGCGGTAGCGCTCGAGGCCCTCGGCCGCGACCAGCGCCGCCATCTCGGCGTCCTCGGCCAGGACCAGTTTGATGGCCTCGGTGGGGCACACCTGGCTGCAGCGCGTCTCTGTCCAGCCGTCGTCGAGCAGGTGCGCGCAGCCGGTGCACTTCTGCGCGAGCTGCTTCTCGTCGTTCCAGTAGATGGCGTTGTAGGGACAGCTCGTGACGATCTCCTTGCGGCCGGTCGCCTTGACCGGGTCGATGATCACGAGGCCGTCCTCGCGCCGGTAGACGGCGCCGTCGGCGGTGAGGCACGGCGCCTCCTCGCAGTGCATGCACGGCATCGGCAGGTAGGCGGTCTGCACGATGGGGTACCGACCGCGCTCCTTGCGCTTGATGTTCATCCAGCGATGGCCGTGCCAGGGCTGGGCCGCAGCCGTGGGCGGGAACTCGTTGTCGACGAACTCGTCCTTGTCGGCCAGGAAGCAGTCGTTGCAGTCGTGGCAGCGGGCGACGTCGATGATCAGGTGCCAGCCCCTCATTGGGCCTCCCCCTCCCACTTCTCTACCTCGATGAGGCAGGAGTTGTTGGACATCGCCGTCGAGGTCGGTGTGATGAACCGTTTGTTGGTCAGGATATTGACGCAGCCGGCGATGTCGGGCGACGCGCCGGGCTCGCCGAGCGGCAGGTAGTCGGCGCACGACTCGTACGAATGGACGGTGCCGGGCGCGACGCGCTCGGTGATCTGCGCCGAGAGGATCACCGCGCCGCGGTCGTTGAAGGCGCGGATGAGATCGCCCTCGGCGATGCCTCGGGCGGCGGCGTCGACGCTGTTCAGGCGCATGATCCAGTAGTCACGCCCGTCGTCGTGCCGGATGCGGTGCTCGTCGACCTCGTTGAGCCAGCTCTCTTTGGAGTCGCCCATGGTGTGGAAGCTGAAGCGCGGGTGCGGGCTCACCATCTGCAGAGGGTACTTGTCGTACAGCTCGCTGGTGTGGTGGCCCTCCCAGCTGGGGATGAACTGCGGACCCATGGCCGGCCGTTCGGGATCGACCACGTCCATCTCCAGGCGCTGGATCGCGGAGCTCACGAACTCGATCTTGCCGGAGGCCGTCTGCAGCCCCTCGAAGCCCACGGTGTCGCCGGGCCGCGGGCCCCAGTCGGGGGTGTCGCGCTTGCGACCCTCGGCGAACCAGCGCATGGCCGGGGTGGACTTGTAGTCGTCCGGCATCGGCACGACGTAGTAGCCCTTCTTCTCGAACTCCTCCCAGGTGATGTTGTTGGGGAGGTCGGTGGCGTGGAAGTAGGCCTTGCACCAGTCGTACTCGTCCATGCCGCCCTCGGTGAACACGTCGCCCATGCCCATGCGCCCGGCGACGGCGGCGAAGATGTCGTAGTCGGACTTGCTCTCGCCGAGCGGCTCGATGCACTTCTTCTGGAGCACGATGACGCGGTGGTTGGTCTGCGTGTGGTTGTCGGGGATGTAGCCCGAGCAGTTGCCGAACTCGCTGATGTCCCAGCGCTCGAAGTTGGTGCAGGCCGGCAGGATGATGTCGGCGTACTTGGCCTCGCCCTCCATCCAGATCGACTGGTTGACGACCGTTTGGACCTTGCCCTCGCGATACGCTTTCACATAGCGGTTGGTCTGCTGCATCGTGCCGAAGAACGAGCCGCCGTAGCGCCAATACATGGTGATGAACGGGTAACCCGGAGCCGGATACTGGTACTTCTGCATCTGGCTCTGGATCGACGAACCCGAGAAACCCTTGCCGCGCCACTCGAAGGGCTCGTGCATCATCGCCTCGGGGATGCGCAGGCGCGGGATCGCTTGACCCTCGGTGGAATCGTGGACGTTCACGGTCGGCTTCCGCCCCGAACCGTGGGGGAACATGCGGTAGAGGAAGCGGTACGCCGCCGCCGTCTTCTCGGGGTCGCCCGAGATGCCGCCCTCGGCATAGCCGGGAAACACGAACGAGCAGTCGGACGGCGCGCCCTGGGACGTGCCCCAGATGTTCACGCCCGGCTTGCCGTAGCCCTGCATGGCGGCGAGGGCGACCATGGTGCGCGCCCACTCGTTGCCGGTCGCCGAGCGGCAGGCGCCGCCCCAGCCGCCGAGCCCGCCGGCAGCGAGCATGGTCTTCTTGGCGCCCCACTCGCGGGCCAGGGCGCGGATCTGGCGGGCGGGGACGCCACTCTCGCCCTCCGCCCACTCCGGCGTCTTCGGCACCATGTCGGTCTTGCCGAGGACGTAGTCCTTCCATTCGTCGAAGCCCGTGGTGCGCGCCGCGACGTACTCCTCGTCGTAGGTCCCTTCGGCCAGCCAGGTGTGGGCGATCGCGAGACCGAACGCCACGTCGGTGCCCGGCCGAGGTGCGAACCACTTGTCGGAGAACAGCTCGGCGGTGGGATTGAAATAGGGATCGACGAACACCATCTTGATCCCCAGCTCCTTCATCCAGTAGCGCCGCGACGTGCTCTCGAAGGCTGAGTAGATGCCGCCGCCCGTGCTCTCCGGGTCGGAGGACCAGAAGACGATCATCTCGGTGTGCTTGAGGGCGTCCTCCAGCAGGTCGTACTGCTCGGGGATGCCGAGCCGGTGGCTGTTGCCCCACATCGGCATGGCGCCCCAGTGCCAGCCTTCCCAGCTGTCGGGGTTGTGGGCGGAGTGCGCCATGCCCATCAGGTTGAGAAAGCGGTAGTAGGCGCTGTGCCGGTAGCCGATGTTGCCCCACAGGTGGTGCGAGCTGCAGGTCGTGAGGATGGAGCCGGGGCCGTGCTCGCGCTTCTCACGGACCATCTCCGCGGTCACGAGATCCAGGGCCTCGTCCCAGCCGATCAGCTCGTAACCGGAGGTGCCGCGGTTCCGGATGTTGCGCTTGCCCGCGGGGTCCCAGTCCACGCGCTTGAGCGGGCTGAGGATGCGCTTCGGCGAGTACACCATGGAGCGCGAGGCCTGGGCGTGAGGAGAGAGCGTGGTGCGGCGCGGCGGCTTGAACGTGCGCCCGCGCGCCTCGATCACCCAGTCGCCCTTGTCGTCGTCGTCCAGGTCGATGGGCGTCATGCGCACGATCTTGCCGTCGTCCACGTCCACGAAGACGGGCCCGCCCGTCGTGCAGTTCGTCAGTCTCTCGACTTCACCCATGCTTGCCTGACCTCCGCTCCTCGATCGGTCCTGGCGATGACGCGTCGTTTGTGCGGTATCACGGCGCGTAATCCACTATGCGGACACGAGTGCCCACATGACGGGCATGGTATCGCCGCCACGGTCAGTGTCAAGCGTGGCGGCGCTGCGGTCATCGCGCGCGCGAGCCCCGCGCCGCGCCTGGGGCATGAGCTGCACTCCTGCACCGAGCCGGCGCAGGGCACAGGAGACGCGCGAGCGGTCGCGGTGGGCGTAGTGCTCGCCGGTGGCGAGGCGAGACGCATGGGCGTGACAAGCGCCTGCTGCGTCTCGCCGGAGCCACCCTGCTCGAGCGCAACCTCGCCTTTCTGGCCGCATCTTCCCGACGGTCGGGCTGTCGCTGAGGGACGCCTGGCAGATACCCGCGTCACTGCCTGCCGGCGTCGAGATCGTCGCCGACGTGGTGACGGGCTCGCCGCCGACGTCGCCTTCGCCGACCGCGCGGCGGTGGAGGCGGCGCTGGAAGCGTTCACCGAAGTGGACGTCGCCCTGCCCATCGCCGAGGACCACCTCGAGCCGCTCCACGCGGTCTACGGCCCCGGTTGCCTGCCACACATCGAGCGGCTGCTCGAGAAGGGGGCGCACAGCATCCTCGACGTGCTCCCCGAGGTACGCGTGGCCGAGGTCCCGTTCGCTGCCACCCGGCCCTTCTTCAGCGTGAACACGCCCGAGGACTGGGAGACGGCGCGGCGCCTCGCCGGCGGGCACGCAACGGACGCGCCGGCCGGATCGCCCGCGGTGCTCGGCGTCGTCGGGCGCCCGGGCAGCGGCAAGACGACGCTCATCGAGCGGCTTGTCCCCGAGCTCACGCGGCTCGGCCTCAAGGTGGCCGCGGTCAAGAACGTCGCGCGCTTCGACCTCGATACGCCCGGCAAGGACTCCTGGCGGCACGGCCAGGCCGGTGCGGAGGCGTACGCGGTGGCCTCCGCCTCGAAGCTCGCATCCGTGACCCGGCTGCAGGCCGAGGCGACACTGACCGACCTCGTGGATCGGTACTTCACCGACTACGACCTCGTCGTGTGCGAGGGCTACCGGCGGGAAGCGCCGCACGTGATCGAAGTGTTCCGCACGGCGGCGGGCCACGCCACGCTGGTGTGACCGACGCCGACGTGCCGCACCCGCACCGCTTCGCGTTCGACGACGCCGCCGGTCTGGCGCGCTTCCTCGTCGCGCAGCTCGGGCTCGGGGCCGCCGGCGCGTAGCTTTCGCAAGCGGCCGGCCCGCGCCGGACTCGGCAGTGGCGCCCCTGTTGACAGCGGTGCTAGTCTTCGGTCAGTCCGACTCCAAGCCCTTCGCCCTACGGCACAAGCTATGGGCGCTGGGCCGTACCATGGACAGACCATGGGGCAGCGCACAACGCGCTGTCGTGGGCCCGCGGCGGAAACGCGCGGACCTCCTCGTGTTTGGAAAGGAGTGGGGGATGCGCAGCATTGCGCGTTCTGTCGCGGGCGTTCGCACCGCCGCGAACCAGAAGGTGGCAGCCCGATCGCCCCGTTCACGCCTGCCGCTGCGCTTCGACCGTCACGAGCTCGCCGGCGGCGTCGCCGACATCGGCATCATGATCCCTCTCGCCTGCGGGGTCGCGGCCGCCGCCCATCTGAGCCTCGTCACCGTCTTCGTGTGCGTCGCCGTGGTCTATGCCGTCACCGCCTTGGCGTTCCGCATCCCTGTTCCCGTCCAGCCGATGAAGGCCATGGCGGCCGCGATCATCGCCCTCGGCCTCTCGGCCTCGGTAGTGAGCGCCGCCGGCCTCGAGATCGGCCTGCTCTTCCTGCTGTTCGCCGTGACCCCCCTCGCCCGCTACCTTGGGCGCCTCTTCCCGCCGGCCGTCGTGCGCGGCATCCAGCTGGCCATCGGCATCCTGCTCCTCAAGAGCGCCCTCGTCATGGCCGGGGCCGCCAACGCCTTCCCCGGCCTGCGCGTCGGGCTGAGCGTAGGCGGACTCACCCTCACCGCGGGCGTCATCGTGGCCCTTGCGATCGTCGCCTTCCTGCTCGCCGGCCGGGAACGGCGACGCCTGCCCGGCAGCTTGCTCGTGCTCGGCGCCGGGGCGCTCGTCGGCGTCGTCCTGGCGGGAGCAGACCTCACCCAGCTGCCACCTGTCCCCTCCGGCTTCCAGCTCCCCCTGCTGCATCTGCCCAGCCTGCACGACGCCTGGATCGCCCTGTTCGCCGTCGTGCTGCCGCAGCTTCCGCTCTCGCTGGGCAACTCGGTGTTCGCCACCGACGACGTGCTGCACCACTACTACGGGAGCGCCGCACGCCGGGTCACGCCGGCGAGCATCTGCCTGAGCCTGGGCCTCGTCAACGTCGCCGCGGGACTGCTCGGCGGCATGGCCCTCTGCCACGGATCCGGGGGGGCGACCGCGCACTACCGCCTGGGCGCCCGGACGGCGGCCGCGACGCTTGCGGCCGCCGGCCTCTACGCGACCCTGGCGGCAGGTGCCGCCTTCGGGCT
>Ga0315275_10007722_pt1 | contig 10413 bp, 5 predicted proteins | sample YL17G03_0_MG_FD_205557 | JGI IMG/M metagenome (GOLD analysis project Ga0315275, IMG submission 205557) | Sediment microbial communities from Yellowstone Lake, YNP, Wyoming, USA - YL17G03_0 | ecosystem: Environmental > Aquatic > Freshwater > Lake > Sediment | place: USA: Wyoming | collected...
GAGCCGGTGGCCGAGGAGCCGGTGGCCGAGGAGCCGGTGGCCGAGGAGGCTACTGAAGAGCCGGCGGCTGAGGTGGCTGAGGAGCCGGTGGCCGAGGAGCCGGTGGCCGAGGAGGCTACCGAAGAGCCGGTGGCTGAGGTGGCTGAGGAGCCGGTGGCCGAAGAGGCTACTGAAGAGCCGGCGGCTGAGGTGGCTGAGGAGCCGGTGGCCGAAGAGTCAACAGAGGTAACGGGGATATCAGAGGCACCGTCTAAGAAGAGTAGTAAGTGAGTTTGGCCGGGAGCAGGGAGCCGAGATATGGCAGACCGATTCGATAAGTTCACTGAGCGGGCGCGTCGCGTCCTGACCCTCGCCCAAGAGGAAGCTCAGCGCTTCAACCACAACTACATCGGCACTGAGCATCTTCTCCTCGGTTTGGTACGGGAGGGGGAAGGGGTAGCTTCCAAGGTGCTGGCGAACCTCGGCGTGGAGCTCAACAAGGTGCGCTCCGCCGTCGAGTTCATCATCGGCCGCGGCGACCGCCCCGTCACCGGCGAGATCGGCCTCACGCCTCGCGCCAAGAAGGTCATCGAGCTGGCCGTCGACGAGGCCCGCCGCCTGGGTCACCACTATATCGGCACAGAGCACCTGCTCCTGGGCCTGGTGCGCGAGGGCGAGGGCATCGCCGCCGGCGTGCTGGAGAGCCTGGGCGTGAGCCTGGATAAGGTGCGCGCCGAGGTCGCCCGCATCCTGGCTCAGAGCATGCCCCAGGGCGCGCCCAGCGGTCGCGGGGCCACCCGCACGCCTACCGTCGACCAGTTGGGGATGGATCTTACCACCGCCGCTCGCGCTAACAAGCTGGATCCCGTCGTCGGCCGCGAGCGGGAGATCGAGCGGGTGGTGCAGGTCCTCTCCCGGCGCACCAAGAACAACCCCGTGCTCATCGGCGAGCCCGGGGTCGGCAAGACCGCCATCGTCGAGGCGCTGGCCCAGCGCATCATCAAGAGCGAGGTGCCAGAGATGCTGCAGGGGCGCCGCCTGGTGACCCTGGACATCGGCGCCTTGGTGGCCGGCACCAAGTACCGCGGCGAGTTCGAGGAGCGCCTCAAGAAGGTCATCGAAGAGCTCAAGACCGCCGGCAACTGCATCCTGTTCATCGATGAGATGCACATGCTGGTGGGCGCCGGCGCCGCCGAAGGCGCCGTGGACGCCGCCAACATCCTCAAGCCCTCTCTGGCCCGCGGCGAGCTCCAGTGCATCGGCGCCACGACCCTGGACGACTACCGCAAGCACATCGAGAAGGACGCCGCCCTCGAGCGCCGCTTCCAGCCCATCCTGGTGGAAGAGCCCTCCGTCGAGGAGACCATCGAGATCCTGCGCGGCATCAAGGAGCGCTACGAGGAGCACCACTCCCTCCTCATCAGCGACGAGGCGCTGAAGGCGGCCGCTGAGCTGGCGGCCCGCTACGTGCCTGACCGCTTCCTGCCCGACAAGGCCATCGACCTGGTGGACGAGGCGGCTTCCCGCGTGCGCATCAAGCGCTCCTACGCCCCGCCTTCCCTCCAGGAGGCCGTGCGCGGCCTGGAGAGCCTGCGCAAGGAGAAGGAGACGGCCATCGGCTCCCAGCAGTACGAGTACGCGGCCGCCCTGCGCGACCGCGAGGTGCAGCTGCAGGAGAAGATCGAGAAGATGGCCCAGGGCTGGGAGCAGGAGCGCTCCGAGACCAAGCCCGTGGTGGGCGAGGAGGACATCTGCGAAATCGTGAGCATGTGGACTGGCATCCCGGTCACCCGCATCGCCTCCGAGGAGTCGCAGCGGCTGCTCCAAATGGAGGACGTCCTGCACGAGCGGGTGGTGGGCCAGGACGAGGCCATCCACATCGTGGCCAAGGCCGTGCGGCGCGCTCGCGCGGGCCTCAAGGACCCCAAGCGGCCCATCGGTGTGTTCATGTTCCTCGGCCCCACCGGTGTGGGCAAGACCCACCTGGCGCGGGTGCTGGCCGAGTTCATGTTTGGCAACGAAGAATCGATGATCAAGTTGGACATGTCCGAGTTCATGGAGCGCCACAACGTCTCCCGCCTGATCGGCGCCCCGCCGGGCTACGTGGGCTACGAGGACGCCGGCCAGCTTACGGACACCGTGCGCCGCAAGTCCTACTGCCTCATCCTCCTGGACGAGATCGAGAAGGCCCACCCGGAGATCTTCAACATGCTCCTCCAGATCTTCGACGACGGCCACCTCACCGACGCCAAGGGCCGCCGCGTGGACTTCCGCAACACGGTGATGATCATGACCAGCAACGTCGGCTCCGACCTCATCCGCAAGGAGACCACGCTGGGCTTCTCCACGAGCACCGAGGACGCCAAGACAGCCGAAGACCAGTACAAGAAGATGAAGGACAAGGTGCTCACGGCCATGAAGAACGTCTTCCGGCCGGAGTTCCTGAACCGCATCGATGCGACGGTGGTCTTCCACGCCCTCTCCCGCGCCGACATCCGCCAGATCGTCGAGCTGGAGGTCAGGGATGCCTGCGACCAGCTCAAGCTCAAGGGGATCAGCCTCGAGATCACCGACGCCGCCAAGGACTGGATCGGTGAGAAGGGCTTCGACCCCGTATTCGGCGCCCGTCCCCTGCGGCGCGTCATCCAGAACGAGGTGGAGGACCGTTTGTCCGAGGCGCTGCTGGAGGGTCGCTTCCAGCCCGGCGATACCGTCCGCATCGACATCCAGAACGGCGAGATCGTCATCATCAACGTCTCGGAGCCGGCCCTGGCCTAGCGTAGACCCGAGCCACGCTCGTAGGGGTCGATAACCATCGACCCCTACGTTTGTCTTAGGCGGGGTGTAGCGGAGGCCTTTAGGCCTCCATGTGGCGACCTGAAGGTCGCCGCTACATTCATGGGCGACCCTCGCGCAAAATCCCCGTCAGGGTCTGAAGACCCCGACCTACATTGGCGGAACACCACGCAGTTCGCCGTCTGCTATAATGGCGCGCGACATGACCGGCCGCGTTCTCGTCGCCGCAGGCCGCGCGCTTGGCCTTTCCTGGCGGTGCCGGCCACCCGTTTCACCGTCGCCACGGTCTCAGGAGGACGGCCACGGCTAAGCCCACGCGCACCGTCTTCGTCTGTCAGGAATGCGGCCAGGAGAGCGCTCGCTGGCTGGGCCGCTGCCCCGATTGCCAAACCTGGAATAGCTTCGTCGAGAAGACGGTAGCGGCCGCGCCGCGGGCGGCCCCGGCCTCGGCGTCGGTGGAGATGTGCGACCTGGCCGCCGAAGAACTGCTCCGCCTTACCGTCGACCTGCCGGAGTTTGAGCGCGTCCTTGGCGGCGGTATCGTCCCCGGCTCCCTCATCCTTGTCGGCGGCGACCCCGGCATCGGCAAGTCCACCCTGCTTTTGCAGGTGGCGGCCCTGGCCGCTGCCGCTGGCCGCTCCGTGCTCTACGTCTCGGGCGAGGAGTCGGCCCAGCAGCTTCAGATGCGAGCCCGCCGCCTGGGAAGCGACGGCCGCGGCATCTTCGTCGTGGCGGAGACGGAGCTGGAGGGCGCCCTTCAGGCCGCCGATAACCTCCAGCCCGCCCTGGTGGTGGTGGACTCCATCCAGACCGTCCACACCCAGTCCGCTCCCTCGCCGCCGGGGAGCATCGCCCAGCTCCGCGAGTGCACCATGCGCCTCATGCAGTGGGCCAAGCGCGGTGGCATCCCCATCTGCATCATCGGCCACGTAACGAAGGAGGGCGACATCGCCGGGCCGCGGCTGCTGGAGCACATCGTCGACGTCGTGCTCTACCTGGAGGGCGAGCGCTTCAGCAGCTATCGCCTGCTGCGCGGCGTGAAGAACCGCTTTGGCTCGACGAACGAAGTGGGTGTGTTTGAGATGACGGCAGAGGGCCTCGTCGCAGTGAACAACCCCTCGGAGGTCTTCCTGGCCGAACGCGGCGAAGGGGCCGTGGGATCGGTGGTGGTGCCGACGCTGGAGGGCAGCCGGCCCCTGTTGGTGGAGGTGCAGGCCCTCACCAGCCCTACCATGCTTGCGGTGCCGAGGCGCACCGGCAACGGCCTGGACTTCAACCGCCTGATCCTGATCACCGCCGTGCTGGCCAAGCGGGCGGGCTTGGCTCTGGCCAACCAGGACGTCATCGCCAACGTCGTGGGCGGCCTGCGGGTGCAGGAGCCGGCGGCCGACCTGGCCTTGGCCCTGGCCATCGCCTCCAGCAACCGCGACGCGGCCCTTGCCAGCGACCTGGTGGCCGTTGGCGAGGTGGGCCTTTCGGGCGAGCTGCGCTCGGTGGGCCAGTTGGAGCGCCGCCTGGGCGAGGCCGAACGCCTGGGCTTCCGGCGCTGCCTGCTGCCCCAGGCGGCCCTGCGTCGAGTCACCCCGGCCACGGGGCTGGAGCTGATGCCCGTCGCCACCGTGCGCGAGGCAATACGCCTGGCCTTCGTCTAGGATTACGCGCCTTTCCTACCCGCCACCTCTTGCCCTTGCCCATCCTCGGGCGAGTCAGTAGTATGGATTGGTTGTGTCGGACAGGCCTGGTCCGGCCCGAGTAGCGGGTGAGACATGGTTCAGGGAGGATCGTGAGGAATGAAACTGTCGGGCGCTCTTGCGGCCAAGGTAGCGAAGTGGGTGACTTTCGGGACTGGCCTGCTGGCAGTCCCGTTTCTTCTTGGTTTGGCCCTTTGGCTCGCCGTGGCGGGGGTCGGCAGCCACTCGGCCTCGGCCGCCGTCGCCAACAACGGGTTCGAATCAGGCAATCTAACCGGCTGGACGACGGGAACGGTCACAGAAGAGGTAACAGTGGTGGGGGATGACACCATCGCGGATGGTGTCGTCGTGAACCCCCTGGAAGGCGCGAAAATGGCCCGTCTGGGCACTCCCCAGCCCTCCGACCTGGAAACCCAGCCCATGGGGCCCAACGAGCTGTACCAGGACTTCACCATCAGCGAGAGCGTCCTTCGCTTCGCCTACAACATTTGGACCTACGACTACACAGGGTTCGACGAGTTTCGTTGGGAGGTGCGTCTAACCGACACCGATACCGTCATCGGTTCGGACCAGACCGAGGCCTGGGGCAGTGCGAACGATACTTCGCGCAAGTCTTCCGGCTGGCGGGTGGTGGAGATAGACACGGCGGCCTACCAGGGGAGGCCGGCCCAACTCTTCTTCAGCGGACGGGGCACTCAGGACGAGCTCTTCGCCTTCTGGGTTTACATCGATTCGGCTGAGGAAGCGCTGGGCTCGGGGGTCGTTGACCTGGGGGAGATCACGGTGAACGGTTTTGCGCCTAGTCAGAGCCCGCAGACGCGCACCATCTTCCTCACCCGGCCGCCCGGCACGGGCACGAACACTATCGCGGTGCCCGTCCGCTGCCCTGATGGCAGCGACCCCACCGGCGTCGACCTCATCGTGGGCGGCACGGACTACCTGCAGACCTACCCGATGAGCAAGGACGGCGACTCAATTTGGGAGGTCACTTTCCCCACACCGCCGGGCGACTCCGGCAATACGTTTACGTTGACATTGCAGGTCAGGTGCGGCGGCACCACCATCACCGTCAACATCGGCAGCCTCACCCTCATCGACCCCAGCGGCTTCGTCACCGATTCCGTGACCGCCGCCGCCATCCCCGAGGCCACCGTCACGCTGCAGCGAATGGACGCGGGCGTCTGGGCGGACGTCAATCCCTATGAGACCGCTGGTGACCCTCCGTCGCCCACCATCAAGCCCCAGGTCAACCCGCAGCTCACCGACGCCGACGGCCACTACGGTTGGGATGTGGTAGAGGGCACCTATCGCGTGATAGTGGAGAAACAAGGCTACGTGACCCAAACGAGCCCATCCGTAACCGTGCCGCCGCCCGTCACGGACCTGAACATCCAGCTGGTGGCGGGCGCAGCGACGCGGACGGTGCAGTGGGCGGCGGGCTGGCAGAACGCAGCGTGGTCGGGGGGCACCGCGACTCCGGCAGAGGCCTTCTCTTGCGCCGACGGCAAGTACGCGGCGGCCTACCGCTACACCGCCGCCGGCCTGGAGCGCTACTTCCCCGGCCGGGCCGACATCTCCAACATGACGGATCTCGCCCAGTACGATGCCTTCCTCATCCTGACTACCGAGGCCGTTAGCTGTGAGATGGACGTCGAAGCGGCGACGGGAACCAGCCGGACGTTGCAGTGGGCAGCGGGCTGGCAAAACGCGGCCTGGACGGGCGCCGACGGCACTACGCCGGAGAGCGCCTTCGCCTGCGCCGGCTCCAGCGTGGCGGCGGTCTACAAGTTTGCGGGGGGAGGCGCCCTGGAGCGCTACTTCCCGGGCCGGACCGACATATCCAACCTGACGGCGCTCGACCAGCACGACACTTTCCTGGTCCTGCTCACTGGGCCGGTGACCTGCGACATGCCTATCGGCGGGGCGGCGCCAGCGCTCACGCCAACCCCATCGCCTACCGCCGCAGCCACGCTGACGCCCACACAGACAGTGGCGCCCACGGCGACCACCGAGCCACCGCCTCAAGTCTGCTGTAAGGTTTGCACCATAGGCAAGGCTTGCGGGAACAGCTGCATATCCAAGAGCTACACGTGCCACCAACCGCCAGGCTGCGCCTGTAACGGGTAGGTCAAGAGCGATGCTAGTGGTCAATGCTGTGGGAGGCGAGTAACCGATCGACAGGACCGCGCACAAAGCCGGCATAGTCTAGCCTGAATCCACCAAAGTCCCAGAGGCGGCTAATTGCGGCAGGGGGTGCCTGAGGTGCTACGGCTCATGCTTCTTGTTCTGGCGATGGTTCTCTCCCTGTTTGTCACACCTATCTCCGCCCCGGCTCAGCCCCAGGGTGAGTTCACGAACTGCCCGCTGCCTGGCAAGTGGTCCATCGCGGTCTGGAGCGGCAGCGACGGCGTCCTGACTGACGATGCGCTGGCGACGTGCAGCGGTGTCACAGTGGACGCCGCCTACTGGCTCGACCCTCAGACGCAAGGTTGGCTGCGGTATTTCCGTGCGCTACCTGAGTTGACCAGTCTCGACACGCTCGACAATCTGCAGGGCGTGCTTGCGCTGGGCGGGACAGCGATCTCTCCTACCGACACGCCGTCACCGTCCCCGACCCCGGAGGCCCTTACCGTGCACTTCATCGACGTCGGCCAGGGGGACGCGATCCTCATCCACAGAGGCGAGACAGATATCCTTGTGGACGGCGGCCCCACCTCAGCAAACGTCCTGGCCTATCTGCAGGGCCAAGCCGTGGCGAACATCGACCTACTCGTCGCCACCCACCCCCACGCCGACCACATCGGCGGCCTACCCGATGTCCTCGCCCAGTATCAGGTGAGCGAGATCTGGGCCAGCGGCGACACTGCCACCTCCCAGACCTACCAGAGCTTCGCCACAGCGGTGGCCACCGAGGGAGCCACTGTCCGCGAGGTGGAGCGGGGTTACACCACCCAGATCGAAGGGCTGGGCCTCGCCGTCCTGAACCCCACGTCTGCACTGACGGGCGACCCGAATGAGGACTCCGTAGTCTTTGGCCTCACGTGCGGTGGGGTGTCGGTCTTGCTGGCGGGCGACGCCACCAGCGACAGCGAGGCGAGCATCTTGGCGGCGGGCCTGGCGCTGGATTCCGACGTGCTCAAGGTCGGCCACCACGGCTCCAGCACATCCACCAGCTCGGCCTTCCTCGCTGCCGTGACGCCCAAGGATGCTGTGATCAGCGTCGGCACCAGCAACACCTACGGCCACCCGACTCAGGCGACGCTGGATCGGCTGGCGGCGGCGGGAGTAACCGTCTACCGCACCGACCAGGACGGCACGGTCGTGCTAACTTCCGATTGCAGCACCTACTCCATCACGACCAGCGGCACTCCACCACCAACGCCGTCGCCGGCGGCCACACCAACCCCTGCACCGACAGCGACACCAACGACAACGCCGTCCGCCTGCGGACCGTGCGCGGCGACGGACTGCGACTGCGCCGACTTTGACACTCACCCCGAGGCCCAGGCATGCCTCGAGGCATACCCCGGCGATCCGTTCAACCTGGATGGTGACAACGATGGCATCGCCTGCGAATCGCTACCCTGACAAATCAGTTCTGGCGAGGCGTGGTTGTGGGAGGCGCGCATGCGCCTCCCACATGCTTTCTCGCCCGCTCAGAAGTCGATCTGGCGGTGGCGTAATAAGATGCTCTCTAGCACCCCTAAGGCCACGAAGAGGGTGATGAGGGAGCTCCCTCCGGAGCTGATGAAGGGCAGCGGGATGCCGGTCACCGGCAGCAGGCGGATGTTGACCGCCACGTTGATGAACACCTGGAACAAGATCATGATGACGATACCGGTTGCGATGAGGCGGCCGAAAGGATCGCGGGCCAGGCTGGCCGCCCGCAGCCCGCGGAACAGCAGGAAAGCGAACAGCGCGAACAGCAGCAGCGCCCCCAGCAGGCCCAGTTCCTCGCCCAGCACGCTGAAGATGTAGTCGCGGGTGGGCGTCTGCAGGTAGTCAAGCTGCGTCTGCGTGCCGTGGAGCAGCCCCTTGCCGAGGGGGCCGCCGGAGCCGACGCTGATCTCCGCCTGGAGGATCTGAAAGCCGCCGCCCAGAGGATCGGCCTCCGGGTTCAGGAAGACGGCGATACGTTCTCGCTGGTAGTCGCCCATGACCCCCAGCACCACGAAGGGGATGGATAGGGTCAGCGTGGCCAGGAACACGAGAATGTGCCGCGGGTTGCAGCCGGCGACGACTACCATCCCCAGCCAGGCGGCACCGAAGATGATGGCCGTGCCCATGTCCGGCTCCGCCAGCACCAGCCCCATCGGCACAGCGGCGATGGCCAGCGAGATCAGGAAGGTACTTAGACTGGACACTTCCAAATGGCGGTCGGCCAGGAACTTGGCCAGCACGATGATCACCAGCAGCTTGGCCACCTCCGACGCCTGGATGGACAGGCCGCCGGCGTCCAGCCACCGGCGCGACCCGTAGGCGCTGGTACCCACCAGCAGCACGCCCACCAGCATGGCCAGCGCCACCGCGTAGATGGTGGGGCTAATCTGGCCCAGCGTCCGGTAGTCCAGCCAGGCCACCCCAGCCACGACGACGACTCCCAGGGTGGCGATAACCAGGTGCCGCACCGCCGGGTGGCCAAGGCTCTGAATGCCATCGGGGTAGACGGTGCGCGAGGCGCTGTAGATGAGCAGCGCGCCATAGAACGCCAGCACCAGTCCGATCACGACGATCCAGGGGTCGAAGTTGCGCAGGGTCCGCCACTGGGTCACGGCGAACCCTCCGGCTCAGAAACGTAGCGCTGGTGGAAGTAGTAGTCGAAGATGCGGGCGGCCACCGGCGCGGCGTTCTGGAAGCCACCGCCGCGTTGCACGAACACCGCCACCGCGATCTCGGGGTCTTCAAACGGGGCGAAGCCCACGAACCAGCCGTGGGTGTCGTACTTGCCGTCGGCGTGCTGCTCCCCGAACTCGGCCGTCCCCGTCTTGCCACCTATCGATAGCCCCGCCACCTTGGCACTGCTGGCCACGCCGGAATCCACCGACTGACGCATGGCCTCCCGCATCACCGCCAGGTAATCGGGGTTCACCGGCACCTGGCGCCGCACCTCCGGCCCGAAGGTGGCCACCGTATTCCCGTGGTCGTCTTGGATCTCCTTGACCAAGCGCGGCTGTAGCAGTTCACCGCCGTTGGCGATGCTGGCCACGGCGTTCACCAGTTGGAGGGGTGTCACTGCCAGATACCCCTGGCCGATGCCGAAGCTGTAGGTGTCGCCGACGTACCAGGTCTCGCCCCAGTTCTCTTCCTTCCAGCGGGCGTCGGGCACGATGCCGGGCGACTCGCCGGGCAGGTCGACGCCTGTGAGTTCGCCCAGGCCGAAGGCCCGGGCGTAGCGGGCCAGCCGGTCCTCGCCCAGGCCGCGGAAGCCCTCGTCCGCTTTGCCGCCCGCCAGGTAGTAGAAGTAAACGTCAGAGGACATGGCGACGCCGCGGTAGAAATCGAGGGCGCCCAGGGCCGCCCAGTCGCGGAAGTAGTACACCACGTTGGGGTCGTACTCGTTCTCAACCGTGATGTAGCCTTTGCTGGTGATGACGGTGTCGGTCCTGGCCACCCCTTCTTGGAGGGCGGCCAGGCCGGTGATGGTCTTGAAGGTGCTGCCGGGAGGGTACATTTCGGCGATGGCGTGGTTCACCAGCGGCTTGCCCGGCTGGTTTAGGAGATCGTCCAGCTCTTGTTGGCTGATGGCGCTGGAGAAGAGGTTGTTGTCGAAGGCGGGCAGGGAGACCATCGCCAGGATCTCCCCCGAGTTCACGTCCATCACCACCGCCGTGCCGTTGTCGGACGAGTCCATGAACGCCTGGAGGGCCTCCGTTGCCTTGCGCTGGAGCTCGAGGTCGATGGTCAAGAACACGCTCTGTCCTGGTTGAGCCGCCCGCGCGTCCAGCAC
>Ga0315275_10007723_pt1 | contig 10413 bp, 12 predicted proteins | sample YL17G03_0_MG_FD_205557 | JGI IMG/M metagenome (GOLD analysis project Ga0315275, IMG submission 205557) | Sediment microbial communities from Yellowstone Lake, YNP, Wyoming, USA - YL17G03_0 | ecosystem: Environmental > Aquatic > Freshwater > Lake > Sediment | place: USA: Wyoming | collected...
GAGGGCGTTCAAACGGGCGATTACGTTTTCCGTCAAAAGAGGAATGTCTTCCTTCCGCTCGCAGAGAGGCGGGATCTCTATTTTGACTATGTTGAGACGGTAGTAGAGGTCCTCGCGGAACAGACCGTCTCTGAGCATTGCGGCTATATCCCTGTGGGTAGCCGCCATGATCCGGACATCGACCTTCACCGGCTCAACACCACCCAATGGAATGAATGTCTTCTCCTCTAGGACACGAAGAAGCTTGACCTGGAGGGATTGGGAGGTATCGCCGATTTCATCAAGAAAAAGGGTTCCCCCGTCGGCCAGAGAGAATCGTCCCGGCTTATCTTTTTTGGCGTCCGTAAATGCTCCCCGAACGTAGCCGAACAGTTCCGATTCCAGCAGGGTGTCGGGGATGGCCCCGCAGTTGACTTTGACGAATGGTCTTTCTTCCCTCGTGCTCAGATCGTGAACCACCCTGGCCAAAAGACCCTTGCCGGAACCGCTGGGCCCCTGAATAAGGAGCGTGCTGTCGCTTTCGGCCACATCAGGCAGGATGTCGAAGATCTCCTGCATGCGCGGGTTCTTGCTGATCATGTCCCCCAGGCTGTAACGGCCCGCAACGGCCTTCCGGAGGGTCTCGATCACCGATAGATCCCGAAAGATCTCTAAAGCGCCAACAACGTCTCCCAGACGGTTTCGGATAAGCGCTGTAGTGACACTGACGGCCAGCTCCTTGCCCGCCTTCGTGATGATGACAGCGGGATGATTATAAACCGGTTCACCAGTCTTCAGTGTCTTCTCGAGAGGACAGTTAGTCTGACAGGTGCTGGAGCGGAGGATGTCGAAGCAGAATTGATTCACCGCTTCCTGGAAGGAGAAGCCCGTAATCTCTTCGGCGGCCCGGTTGAAAAAAGTATTGATCCGCCGGTTGAGATCCACGGTAAAGACGCCGTCCGTCATGCTTTCCAGAATAGAGCAGCAGGGCAGACTCTCATCACCACTTTGGCAGGATGCGATCTCTGTAGCATCAGCATCGTTTTTATGGTTTTTCCTGTTTGTCATGGTTGAATTCTTTTCTGTGAACGTCTCTGTCAGTTACAGGTTGGAGAATTTGTTTTCTATCCAGCTTCTGATTTCATCCCGAACCCGTCGAAAACCTACCGTGATTTCCTCTTCCGTTCCCGTGAGGCTTGAAGGATCTTCAAAACTCTGATGAAAAATTATTTTGCCGCCTGGAAAAAAGGGACAGGATTCCTTCGCATGATCGCATACGGTAAGCACGTAGTCAAAATCCTGATTTAAGAATTCCTGAATGCTTTTTGAGTGATGGGCGCCAATATCAATGCCTATCTCAGCCATGACCTTAATGGCATAAGGAGACACCATGCCGGGTTCTGTGCCAGCGCTGAAGACTTCATAACGATTTCCATGAAGGGCGCGAAGCAAGCCCTCGGCCATCTGGGAACGGGCGGCGTTGTGAGTGCAGATGAACAGCACCCGTTTCTTTTCTCTCGGTACAGACATATATCACACCTTATGATTTACCCTTTTAACTTGCTGTATAATCCCTGGAGCTTTGTGCGATACATGTTCCTGATGTTTGCCTCTTCCTCCCCAATGGGTTTTACGGGGATCAGATCCATAACCTCACTGGGGGACAGATCGGAATCGGTCATGGTCTTGAGGGTGCCCTGCACCATTTTAACCAGACCTTCTTTTACCTCTTCTGGGGTCATTCCAAAGGACATCCCCAGTTCCTCCAATTCATAGAGCTGGAACCAGAAGTAGGTCGGACCCATGGCCGTCAAGATGGCGTAGGCTTCCAGTTTTTCTTCCGCCACTTCAGGGCAGTCACCCAGAACCTTGAACCATGAATGCAGTTGTTTCTTTTCTTCCTTTGAAAATGTGGCGGAGAATGCCAGGGGGTTATATCCATTGTTTACGACCGACGGTGCGTTGGGAATCATCCGGACGATGCGGGAAAAGTCGTCAAGGGCGCCGGAAATCTGTGAGATGGAAACTTTCGGGGCCAGGGAGATGACAATCGCATCCCGGCGGAGAGTTGATTTGATTTCGCCCAGAATTCCCATGATCGCCGGGGGATGAAGAGCAAGGAAAACCACATCGGCAGCAGCAGGTTTCTTAGGATCCCCACCCGCCGCCTCAATTTTCGGGAATCGCTTTTGCAAATCTTTCAGAACATCGGCATTGGCTTCGCTGACGATTACCTTGCCGGGCCATTTCTCTTTTCGTTCCAAACCACCCAGAATAATCCTGGTGATTCTTCCGCCTCCGATAAAACCGATTGATGTAACCATATGAATAAACCTCCTTCCTTCGTATATCTCTTTTGCTTTAATTTCCCCAAAAAGGATTTCCGATAAAGTAGATTCCCAAAACAGCGATGAGCGCCCCGGCGCCCTTGCGGAACCATAAACCCGCCCCCTGCCAGGTCCGGTTTTCGATTAGTTTTCTCACCATGGCCGAGGAACTTCCCGCGATCACGATGGGCAGGCAGTGACCGAGAGCAAACAGTGTGATGAAAAGGATGCCGACACCCACCTTCTCCTGAATGGTAATGATTGCCAGGATGGGCGCGATGAAGCCGAACGTGCAAGAACCGGAAAGAATGCCATAGGAGAGCCCCAGAGCAAAAGCGCCCCAGATGCCCCGCAGGTTGAGACGGTAGAGAAGGTTGCCGGAGGTGGAGCATGCTTCAACCCCCATCATGCCCAGGGCTACCCAGAGAAGAATCAGGCCCACCAGGATCTGCCAGTAATTCCCCACGTCGCCGAGCATCCGGCCCAGGAAGGCGCAGACGATACCGATTACCGCTATGGTAATAAAAAGGCCAAGGGTAAACGCAACGGAGTAGGCGCTGGCCTGCCGGGGTTGCAATATCTGCTCTTGTCCAGCCACATAAGCGACAATCAGGGGGATGGATGCAAGATGACAGGGACTGAACAGTACGCTGACCATGCCCCACAGAAAACACCCAAGGGCGGCCAGCGTCGTTGCACCCATCATCCATTCGTTGATCGTGAGAAAAAAAGATTCCATCATCATATACACCTTCTACTGGACGCCCATAGACTGAAGTTGGGCTACAATGGCATCCTCGCTCATATAACCGATGTGGCGGTAAACCTCTTTACCCGCCTTATCGAAAAAGATCTGGGTAGGAATAGCCCGGACTCCAAATCGCTCTATGGCTTCCCGGTTATACCGGAGATCGATGAAAATAACAGCAGCCTTTCCCCGGTAGCGCTTCTCCAGCTTATCGAGGATCGGCGCCATCATCTTGCAGGGTATGCAGGAGGCGGCGCCTAAGTCGACCATGGTCACCATGCCCTTGACGGGTACGTTTTTATGCCCTGCAGAAAACGCCGGCGATGCCGAGACGACGAAAAAATACATGAAAATGATTAATACGATGATCTCTGAAACACGCTTTACTCTCATAGACAAAACCTCAACAATCGCAAGAACCTCCGCAGCCCGCGCTCGCCTTAAGGCTCGAGGTGAGTTTAAATCCAGATCCTCCGACAGACTCGATGAAATCGACGCGTATCGGCTTTACTTCATCGAACAAAGACTTGTCAATAAGATAATGGATGTCTCTATCCGTGAATACCAGATCTTTTTCCTGTGGCTCGTCCAGAGCCATGCCCAGAGTGGGCCCGCCTCAACCAGCCTGCAAGAGTATCCTGATGGAAAGAGGATATTTCTCATTTTTCAAAAAGTTTTTTAATCATGTCGCTTGCCTTTTCTGTAACTTCAAACATAAATCCTCCTTTTTACTCCTCACCGAGGGGCTGTTTCACCGGTCAGGTGCCTCCAAAAATAGGGATGCCGCCGCGCAGGGAAATATCCCCGGCGAAACCGACCGTGACCTTGTCGCCTTCCACAATCACCGGTACCTGCAGTTTGCCTTTGGAATACGTCAGCATTTCCTCCAGTTTCTTCGGGTCTTCATTCACATTGATATAGATAGCCTTCTCGCCATAGGCTGCCCGAGCCTGGATACAAAAGGGTCAGGTATCTGTTCCGTAGATGATAATGTTTGTTTCCATCAATGCCTCCTGCGTATTGAAACTCAAACTTCCGCCGGGAAAAACTTCCTTTTAAAGTAAAGGGCCACGTTGACCAGTATGATAAGGACCGGCACCTCGATCAGTGGCCCGATGACTGTGGCAAAGGCTTGGCCCGAGTCGATGCCGTAGATGGCGATTGCTACAGCAATGGCAAGCTCAAAATCATTGCTCCCCGCGGTGAAGGACACCGCCGTCGTCTGCGCGTAATTCCCGCCGATCTTCCTCACAAAAAAGAATGTCATGAACCACATCGCAGCAAAATACAGGGTAAGGGGTATGCCCACGATGAGGACATCAAATGGTGACTGTATGATCTTGTTTCCCTGGCTTGAGAACATCACCACAATCGTGAACAGAAGAGCGATGAGCGTGATGGGACTTATCTTGGGCATGAATACCGTGTCGAACCATTCTTCTCCTTTGACATAGATCAGGGAATAGCGGGTGATGAGGCCGGCAAGAAATGGTATGCCGAGATAGATAAAGACGGTTTTCGCCGATTCCGCCATGGAGACGTTGATGTTGAGGTCTTTGGCAAGTCCAAGCCAGTTCAGGGCAAGGGTTATGAAGACGTAAATATAGACAGCGTAGAAGAGAACCTGGGCGATGGCGTTGAAGGCCACAAGGCCTACGGCGAATTCCCGGTCGCCTCCGGCAAGCTCGTTCCAGACGATGACCATGGCGATGCACCGGGCGAGCCCTACGAGAATGACGCCGATCATATATTCCGGATAATTGTGCAGAAAGACAATGGCTAAAACAAACATGACCACCGGGCCGATAACCCAGTTTTGCACAAGGGATACGGTCAGCAGCTTTTTATTTTTAAAGACCTTGCCCATTTTCTCATATTTCACCCGTGCAAGGGGGGGGTACATCATCAGGATCAGACCTACAGCGATGGGAATGGATGTCGTGCCAACCTGCATGCCTATAATAAAATTAGATACACCGGGGAGAAAGTAACCGATAGCGATTCCCGCTCCTATGGCCAGGAATATCCACAATGTTAAAAAGCGATCCAGAAACGACAACTTCTTTATGATACCGTCCGACATATATTCCACCCCCTTTACTTCCCGATCCAGGTCTTGATTTCCTCTTTTTTTGGGATCTTCCCCACGGATTTGACTTTCCCGTCGATAACTACCGCCGGTGTGCCGAAGACGCCGTAAGAGGCGATCTGCTTAAAGTCCTTCACTTTATCGACGGTTGCTTCCACGCCGGTTTCGGCAAGTACGTCTCTGATGAGCTTCTCCACCTGTTCGCACCGGGCGCATCCAGGGCCCAATACCTTGATTTCCATTGCAATGTCCTCCTCTTTTATTATTGACAAAACTTTTTTCTTTTAACCGACCAGCCAGCCATAGCCCATACCGGTAATAGTGGAGAGAATGACCACGATAACACAGTAAACAGCAGTTTTCCTGACCCCCATAATCCCGGCAAGGGTGAGCATGCTCGGGAGCGATAAGGCGGGGCCGGCAAGAAGCAGTGCCAGGGCGGGCCCCTGGCCCATTCCGGAGCCGATGAGCCCCTGGAGAATGGGAACCTCCGTCAGGGTGGCGAAATACATCAAGGCACCGGAGACGGAAGCGAAGAGATTCGCCCAGAGAGAGTTGCTGCCGACAAGGGCTACAATGAATCGTTCAGGAATCAGCGCCTCATATCCCGGCCGTCCCAGGAGAAACCCCGCCACAAGGACGCCGGCAAAAAGCAGCGGGAATATCTGCTTCATGAAGCCCCATGTGGCATCGACCCAGCTGACCAGTTCCTCTTTCGTAAACCAGGTCTTGAGCATGACGGCCAAGGCAATGAGCAGGATGATAGTCACATACCATTTGGCGGCGAAGATGTCTGCCCATAGGCCGCTTTCTTCCGGCGACGGTTTTGCCCAGGCGGCAAAGACGAGAATTAGGATCATCGTGAGCATATAGAGGGCATCCTGCCAGAGAGTGCGGGATTTTTCGTCTTCGTCGGGCATGTAGATAGCCCCCGCCGTGCGGCTGGCGTCATCCTTCCGATAGATAAAGGCCATGAGAAGCCCGGCGATGACAGAGAATGCAACGGCGCCGACAGCCCGTGCCAGTCCCATTTTCCAGCCGAGTACCTGTGCCGTGAGGACAATGGCCAGAACGTTGATGGCCGGACCGGAGTAGAGAAAGGCTGTGGCTGGGCCGATGCCCGCCCCACGGGTATAAATCCCTGCAAATAAAGGCAGAACGGTGCACGAGCATACGGCCAGGACCGTCCCCGATATGGAGGCGACGGAGTATGATAGGATTTTATTGGCCGTGGCACCGAAATACTTCAGTACCGACGCCTGGGAGACGAAGACCGCAATGGCCCCTGCGATGAAAAATGCTGGGATAAGACACGTCAAAACGTGCTGCCGGGCATACTCCTGAAGCATCATAAATGCTTCCAGTCCGGATTGACGAATGATGGGATGATCCCAGGGGGTGTAATAAGCGGCTAAGAACACCGCAATAATAAGTGCAAATTTAGTCCATTCTTTCATAATGTGTTAATCCACCATATTGATTGATAGTAATATATTAGTCAGACTATCCTTTTTTGCAGATGTCTTCCCGCTGAATCTCATTAAGATGATCGAGAAGCTTATTGATCTCCGGAGCTTCAGAGAGCCAGTGACGCATGTGTCCCAGGAGACTTGCCGCATAGGGGCTCTGTGCACCGTCGGTAAGGGAGTAGTTGACCCACAATCCATCTTTGCTATGCCTCACGAGACCTGCTTCCTCCAGTACCTTCAGATGCTTGGATATGGTCGGTTGGGCTAAATGTAGGGCCGCCTGAATCTCACAGACGCACATGACCCGTTTTTGCAGGATCTTAATGATTTTCACCCGGTTGGGGTCCGACAGTGCCTTCATGACTTTAATAAATTCCTTCATGGATATTACTCCCTACTATATTGCTTTGTGGAAATATAGTTGCTGATGGTATTCCTGTCAAGGATTTTTCTCTTAGTATTTTCGATACACCAATCCCACTTCACATGGATTAATATTGTAGACAGGTGGGGCGCCTGTTCTACGCCTCCGTATTATTTTTTTGAAGGAGAATTCGTGGTATCACTTTTCCGTTGACATAAATAATTTCTTCTTTTATAGTCGCCAGCCGGAAAGATGATCAGGGGCTGAAGCGCGAAGTGGTCGAAATAACAGATTAGAAATCGTGCAAAGCGCATATAGTTGTCCGTCAGGTGATACGATGAAACAAAAGCAGGCAAAGAAAAAATCCGATAGCTGGATGGATCTTTATAAGAGAAAGGAACCTGAGGAGACCGAAGTGGAGTTGGGTAAGGAACTCCCTCATGGCCCCATCCTTTTTTATAATGCACTGGTAATAGACCACTGTACAAATCCCCGCAATGTCGGTGAAATAGCCAATGCCGATGGGTATGCGCACATCGGTGATCCCTCCTGCGGTGATTACATGAAATTATGGATAAAGGTAGCTTCGGGCAGAATCGCCGATATTAAATTTCTGTCTTCCGGATGCGCGGGCGCCATTGCGACCAGCAGCATGACGACGGTGCTGGCCAGAGGCAAAACCATTGAAAAAGCGAAGAAGATAACCGATGCCGATGTTATTCTTGCCCTTGAGGGCGTTCCGGGACGCAATGGCAATTGTGTTCTTTCCGGTACCACCGCATTACTCGAAGCCATCGGCGATTATGAACGAAAAAGCGGCGGGGCCAAAAAGGGTTCGTGAGAATCAAGCTTTAAAGCGGTCGAATTTCACTTACAGTCAACTTGCCTTCCATAATCAAAAAAGTTAGTTCGAATTGAATTGCCTCATCCTGGTTTTTCTAGCAGGACATCTCCGTATTTCCAATGGGTATAGAACGCCGAAAACCAACACCAGAGCCATTTGCTTTTAGAATACTTGCCCTTTAGCTATTCATATTATCTATTTGACTTGTTCGATTGAATCATATATTGGCCGCCATATTTGTTTGGATTCAATTTCCACATAGATACTGGCGGCACCGGGCTGCGCATATATGATGCTTCAAAAAGATTACTAATAAGGAAAAATTTTGGAACCACAAACCTCGTTGTCATCGTTTACTGTGAAACAGATTCCTGTTCGTCCCGTGCTACGAGAGGTCATGGCGCATGTATCAGAGACATGCACGGACTGCGGCCTCTGCCGCGAGGAATGCGGGTTTCTGGAAAAATGCGGCACACCGAAGGAGATCGCCGATAGCTATGATCCCGGAACGAAAGGCGGGCAGGTCATGCCCTTTGAATGCAGCCTGTGCCGCCTTTGCGACGTCGTCTGCCCTTTCGAAGTCAAGCCGTCATGGATGTTTCTCGAAATGCGTCGGGAATCTGTAGATCGCAAGGCCGGCTCCTTTCCGGAGCACGTGGGATTGCTGGCATACGAAGGGAAGGGCATGTCCAAAAGGTTTACCTGGTATGGACTGCCCGAAGGATGCCGGACTGTTCTGTTCCCGGGATGCGCAATGCCCGGGACACGGCCTGCCAGGACGCAGGAGCTTTTTGAGACCCTCCGAAAACAGGATGCGACTATGGGCATCGTTCTCGACTGTTGCGGGAAAATATCCCACGACTTGGGGCGTGAGAGGTTATTTAAAGAGATGTTCGATGAAATGAAGACCTATCTCCTGGAGAAAGGTGTCCGAGAAATCCTGGTCGTCTGTCCAAACTGCCATGACATCTTCAGCAGATACGGCGAGGGCCTGAATGTCCGCATGGTCTATGAAGCGCTGCCGGAGGATATTGTTTCCGGCGCCCTGAAAAGCCATGATATCGTGATTCATGACCCGTGTGGCGTACGGTTTCACAAAAACGCCCATGCTGCAGTGCGCCGATTGATTCGCATAACAGGCATCTCCGCTCAGGAAATGGGCCATTCAGAGGAACGAACCCTTTGCTGTGGAGGCGGGGCGGGCGTGAATGTCCTGTCGCCTGAACTAACAGGCCGGTGGTTGGAACGCACCTGGAAGGAAGCGGGAGACCGCCGGATCGTCACCTACTGCTGCGGCTGCGCCAATCGTCTCAACAGTAAGGCGGCGGTGCATGCCCTCGATGTTCTCTGCGAACCGGAGGTAGCCCTGGCGGGAAAAAGCATAGTCTCCGGAGCACCCTTTACCTACCTTAACCGGCTCCGCATCAAGAATTGCTTCAAGAAGACCGTGGACGCAGCCGCCTCACGGGAAAGAACCTATACAGCGTCGGAAAAGAAAAAGAAAGGATGGGCCGTTGGTCTCTGGATTCTCATCATACTTCTTGCCGCCATTGTCGCCGTAGCAATAGGATAGATTCCAAAAAAGATGATGGTGACCATCTTGATTGCCAACGAAGAGAAGAATTTCAATGGGATGAAAAGGGTATACCGCTTGTGTGAATGATCATCCTGCGTAAATTTGTTGACTCCATCCACTTTATCTATTATAAAAATACAGGCAAAGGATGGAATGGCCTTTTGACGGAGGTCAACATGGACAGGGACGAACTAAAAAAGATCCTTGCAGGCCTCTGCATTGCCACCCTCATTTCCGGCTCAGCTCTTATGGTGTCTGGTTGTGCGACAAAAGCCAGCGCTTGAAGCGGTACGAAACCGGATGCAGGTGGCATCCAGAAAGAACAGCCTGCCAAGCCCGCAGGTAGCTGAAGCGGTGCAAAACCGGGTGCAGGTAGCACCCCAACGGAACAGCCGGCAAAGCCGGCAAGTAGCTGAAGCGGTTCGAAATAATAGTGCAGTTTGCACTATCAAAAACAACCATTTTCGATTGTTATTTTTGGGGATTCAGCAGCATGTTTCCCTAAGAACTCTGCAGAAAAATCAACTGAAAACCGAGCATGATTGGAGCGCCACCATCCTTTGCCTGTCTTAAATGCGCCGATGAGCTCCACAAGGATTAATCTTGCAGCTATTTATCCTCGATGCCGTATGCTTCTTGGTCCCGACATATGGCAGCAGACCATTTCCAGCCACGACCTGGATCGCAACCCGGAAAATTTTCCGGAGGTGATCGTCTCTTATGCACTGCGAGCGCACCTTCCTGAATTTCTGCCTGAACTCGCCCGCCTTGAATGGAGCGTCTCCCAAGCGAAAGAAAAAAGTATCTCCATACCAGATGATCAGAAAGAGAGTGCAATCAATCCCTCTCTTCTTTTGCTTGAGCTTCAGTGGAAGAATCTTGCGAATGATATGAGTTCTCTATCCGCACAGGCTCCGGAACCGGGAAAAGAATATATCCTGATATGGAAACACCCTGAAGATGGCGAGGTTCACATGAAGGCCGCCTCCCCGGAGGATCTCCTCATCCTTAAGATGA
>Ga0315275_10007727_pt1 | contig 10409 bp, 21 predicted proteins | sample YL17G03_0_MG_FD_205557 | JGI IMG/M metagenome (GOLD analysis project Ga0315275, IMG submission 205557) | Sediment microbial communities from Yellowstone Lake, YNP, Wyoming, USA - YL17G03_0 | ecosystem: Environmental > Aquatic > Freshwater > Lake > Sediment | place: USA: Wyoming | collected...
ACGTGCGAGACGGGACCGTACAACGCCACTGGCTGTGCTCCACCTTGGTCACTGAACCGGCTTCGCGGGAACGACATCGACCTTCGTGTAGCCGCGACGGTAGAAGCCAGGCACGTCGGTCGCGTCGACCTCGGTGGAGCGGATCTGCCACCCGTCCGCGACCCCGTTGATACCAGACAGGAACTTGGCCGCAGCCTTGCGCTGAGACTCGCCTTCCTTCGCCATCTCGCGGCCCTCGACGTACATCGTGACCGCGTTGAGGATGTCCGGGTCGGTGTAGACATCAGAGTCCGACATCGGCAGTCCCCCACGGCACACCGTGTAGAACTCGCAAATCTTCTGGCAGATCGGCGCAGCGATGTCACGCGAGGCGTCCTCGTTGTGGAGCACCGCGTACTTCACATCCTCGACCCACTGGGTGATCTCGTCGTCGAGGCCGAAGTCCATCTCCTGCACCTCGGACAGCGGCATCTCGATGTTGCCCGAGCGGTCGATGTAGACGTTGGCCACGAACACCGGACGCGAGCCGTCGAGGATGCCAGCAGCGACCAGCCCCTTCGCGTAGGCGTGACGCTGGTACTTGTTGCTGGTGCTGGAGCCCTTGCGCTGCTCCCACTCGAAGCCGTCCTTGGACTTCAGATCAGCCACGAGGTTGAACTCGGGCACCACCACGTCGGGGGTGCCGCTGATCTCGTCGCCGTTGAGCGACGTGTAGGTGACCCGGATGCTGTCGATGCTGCCGACGAGCCACGTCGGGAAGGTGTCCTTGATGGACTTCTCGACGTACTCCCCGAGCGCCGTTCCGATGACGGCAGCCCACACGCTCTTGGAGTCGGACTGGGGCGTGCCCTTGATGGTGAGCACCGTCTTCTGGCGGCACCACCCGAGGTCGCTCGGGCCGATGATGCCCTCGCGTGACTGGATGCTGCGGGGGCGCTTCGCGTCGAACGTGAAGATCGCTGCGTGGATGAGCGCCGAGAGTCCCTCCGGCGTCGGGATGCTCACAGGAACGCACCGACTGCGACGAGGTCGGCCAGCCGCGCGTAGGTGACGGTCTCGCCCTTGACGACGGTCGTGCGCTCCATCAGGTCCGTCCCCACAGCCTGCTGCTTCAGCGCAGCGATAGCGAGGATGCGCTTGCTCGCGTCGGCCTCGGTGACGAGTCCACGGAGACGGCCCAGCCACTCCTCGGCCAGATTCTGGCCCTCGTCGTTGGTGGACTCCGCAGCGAGCACGGTGCCACCCACGGCCTCCAGGATCTCTCCGGTGGCGGTGTTGACGGGCGGGTCGTCATCGACGTTGGTCCGCGCCGCCTCGACGGCTGCGGCCTTGGCCTCCTCGTGCCCGGCGTGGATGTCCTGGTCGGTCTCGTCGCCCAGCGCCTTGACCTCAGCGGCCATGTCGTCAGGGGTGGTGGGAGCGCCGACGAGGGTGCCGATGACGAACGCGGTGCGCTGGCCCTTGTTGTAGAGGCTCAGGCCGAACTGGTCACCGAGGCAGGTGGCCGCGCGCTTCATGGCCGTGGAGACGGCGGTGGTGAGCGCGAGGGCGTGAGCCTCGGCACGCTCCGGGTTGGGCATGTTGCCGCTGGCGTGGCTGTCCGTGTAGTGCGCGATCTCGAAGCCGTCCGAGGAGCAGATCGAGATGCGGACGGTGGCGCGGTAGCCAGCGACCCAGCGCTTCGTGTCGGGGTTCTGCTCCTCGAAGATGAAGTCCGTGGAGAGCACGTCCATCGACCAGTTGCCGAAGCCGAAGATGCGGGTGAGGTGCGCGCGCACGTCGTGCTGCGCGACGTAGGAGAGGGTGCTGCTGCCCTTCTTCAGCCCAAGGACGCGCTTCGGGTTGATGGGAGCGAGGAGCGCCTCGACCTGCTGGTAGGTGAGACGGGTGTTCGGTGTCGCTTGCGTCATGGTGTGTACCTTCCGGTTGACTTCTGGCTCCCATGATACTACAAGGGAGTTATGACTGTCTCAGATCGCGACGTGTACGCCGCCATCGAAGACCTCGTGCTGCTCCTCGGTACGGAGTCCGATCCGCTGGCCCGGCTGAGGCTGCTGACTCTCGCCAGCGACCTTGCGACTCAGACGCTAGGCCAAGCCACTGACAAGGCCCTGTACGAGTCCCGCCTGGGCACCTCGACCATCGACGATGTCGTCCACCTCAGCGGCTGGCCGCGCCACAAGGTGAAGGTCGCGATCCGCCGCCACTGTGCGACGTACGACCTGCCGCTGCCCTACAAGGACCGTGGCCCGCTGGAGTACGTCCCGATCATGTGAGCAGGGGCCGGGCCAGATTCTGGCCCGACCCCCACTCGGCTCCACCATGACGAGGAACGGTCAAGATGCTACCCGGCGCTCACGCCAGCAGGCACGACACTGACGCCAGCCATCGCGAGTGATGTAGAGGTTCTCCCCGGCGTACTCGTGACCTCTCGGACAGTGGGTCTTGTCGCTGTGGCGACCACGGCCCTTGTCGATCATGTCGCGGCTGTTGTCGGACGCCGTCCCGAGGAACAGGTGCTCGACGTTGTAGCAGAGACGCTGGTCGCACGAGTGGCACACGAACATGCCCTCGGGGATCGGGCCATTGGCCTCCTCCCAGGCGAGTCGATGAACGAGCCGACGCTCTCCGTCGACCCGCCTGCGACCGTAGCCACGGGAGTTAGTCGCGCCCTCCCACAAGATGCACTCACTCACAGCCAGACCTCTCCGTGTGCCGTGACGATGGGGACTTGCTCAGGATCGTCGCCGTGACGGACCAGCCATCCGTCTCGGTACGACTCCCTCGGGTGCGCGTGGATCGCGCGGTGCTCCGAGTCATGCAGGAGCACCACGTTCGCAGGCGCATGAGGGGCAGTCGTGGAGCCGCCCATCCCCCTCGGTTGCCGGTGGTGCAGCACTCCCTTCGGGGCTGGCAGTCCGCATCGTTCGCACCGACCCCGCGACCGCTCCTGCACCCGGAGCACGGTCTCCTCCGGCATACGCTGCTTGGCCATGCGGGACCGCCCATGCTCGTGTCGCGTGCTTGACCTTCGTCGTGTGCTTCTCGGCTGCCTTGTTGGCGTCGTCGCCGGTTCCGCCCTCGTCGCAGGCCAGGCACTTCCAGTGGTAGTCGAGCGCGTTCACGCCAGCCCCAGCGCTTCCATGAACTCCTGCGCCTCGGTCGGGTCCGCGTGGTTGCGGATCAGCGCACGGACGCGCTCCTGCGCCTCCTCGGGCGATGCCGGGATGCTCCCGTAGATCGCCATGGTGGTTGTCATGTCCCGCCTCCACAGTGGGTGCCCTTCCACGGGTACTTCCCGTAGTGGGTGACGACGTACTGGGCGACCGACCACTGGACCGACGCGGGTGCGTCAGCAGCGTGCCGCCACTGGGTGTAGCCAGCCGCTCGCGCGTAGGAGCGCCAGGAGCCGTCGATGAACTGGAACAGGCCGCTGGCCGTCGAGGTCGGGTTCTCCGCCCTCGGGTTGCCGCGTGACTCGTGGTGGATCACGCAGCGCAGGAAAGCGTCCGTCCCCAGGCTGTGGACAGCCCTGTGGACAACGGTGCGAACGGGGCGGGGCAGGTTCCGCGTCCCCACCGGGTGAGCCTTGTGCTTCCGAACCGGGGCCACGTCGAGCGTGGCCGCATCGAGCGGGGCTCCCAGGACCCGGTGCGGGGGATTGGGCTCGGCCAGAATCTGGCCGCTCCTGGGGGCTCCTGGAGCCTCGCCCTCTGCCTTGCCCGCGAGGACGAAGACGACGGTCAGGACGAGGACCAGGGCGGAGAGGGCCGCAAGCGCGGCCCGGACCCTCACCCTGCTGTCCGCCCCTCGTCGGGAAGGACAACGGTGGCGAGATCCTGCGCTTCCGCGAGTGAGAACCCGGCGAGCCGGGCGGCGTCGAAGATGTCCATGCTGGCTTCCTCCGCGATATCAGGGTGAGTGGCGACCAGATCCTTGATGAGCCGGTCGCTCACGATGTTCAGGTGCTCCATGAAGGGAACCGTGAACACACGGGAGATGTCCACATACTCCAGGTAGGAGTTGGGGTGGCTCGGGTTGACCCGAATGACAATCTCCGCCCCCTTGTCGGTCCCGTCAGGCTCCGCAGACAGGCGGGTGTTCATCCATCCGTCCGCGTCCATGAACATGAAGACCTTCACTGTCCCGCCTCCCGGTGATCCTGGTTCCAGAGCCATGCGAGGTACTGCGCGACGGACGAGTCCACGCACTCGATCACGGCAGGGTCGTCCTCGCCGGGGTCGACGAGCCCCCAGCCTTCGTGGTCCTTCGCCGGGTGCCCGTAGATCGTGTGCAGGGGCAGCGCGACGAGGTACTGCGGACCAGGCCGCATGAGGACGGCGTCGTGACCGTCCTCCGGGTGGTGCTCATGCGCGAACCAGCCACCACCTGGCGGGGCCAGGTACTCGATGAAGCCGCCGCAGATGGCGCACTTCACCGAACGACCGTCTTACCCGTGTAAGCCCAGCGGATCGCCATGTTGCCGTACCTGTTCGGACGGCGCTCGCCCGAGTCCACGAGGTAGCCCTTGCGGACCAGTGTGTTGCGCGCACCGCTCACCGACTGGTGGCTGCGCTTCAGCGCGACCTCGATGTCGTCGTCGGTCGCACCGATGGCGACGCCAGTGTGGGCGAGGTTCACGAACAGGGTGAGCACGTCGTCCTGGAGGCTCCCCTCACGGATGCGAGGGACGACAGCGCGGCTCGTGTCGGGCGCGTAGCGCCGAACGTGGAACTCGGCGTCGTCGTCACCCTGGTCGGCAACGATGGCGTTGGCCAGATTCTGGCCGTAGAGGTCCGGGTGCATACGCTGCGCTGCGGGCAGCGCCTCGATGAACTTGGTGATCGTCTCAGTCATGGTGGCAAGGTTCATCAGTCGTCATCCTCGTCATCTTCGTCGGGGCCAGCGGGTGGCCAGGGGTCGGGCAGGTCGTTCCGGTTGGGGAGGTCGTGCCGGTACAGGCATGCCTCGACGTAGGTGTTGTGCTCCAGGCACCAGGACTCGTCAGGGTTGCGGTCCATCAGTCGCGCTCCCATCGGGCTTCGAGCATCCGGTCCCGCGCGTCGTCGGGGTCCTCGGCGTAGTCCTCCTCGTCCGGCTCGTCCTCCAGGCAGTCGGGGTTGCCGCACACCTCGTCGTAGTTGTCCTTCTCGCCGCAGGTCTGGCACTCCCACGGACCACGCTCATCCGGGGGCTCCAGGTATGCACGCTCGGCGCTGCGGAAGTTGGCGTCGTTCTGTCCGATGGTCACGAGACCCACCTCCAGATTGCGTAGCCGACGAGGGACCAGAAGCCGACGCAGCCGACGATGATCGCCGTCCAGACGACTGCGTTCACCTTGTCGATGGGCGGCTTGCCCCAGCCCCTGTTGGGCAGGTCGCGGTAGCCGCTCACAACGCCAGCAACCTCTCCTGCTCGGCCTCCGCGAGACGCGCCGGGGGACAGGGCCAGGGGATGTCGAGGTCGCCGCACTCGGCGCACACGGCGCTCCCGTCGAGACCCCGGCAGCCGAAGTGCTGGGCGAGGATGGCCTTCGCCAACTCCGCCTTGCGCTCGTCGGTCATCATGATGTTCTCCTGTGGTTGGGGCCAGATTCTGGCCGACTGAGGGAGTCACTTCTCCCACTACCTACATTCTACCGTACTTGTCACGTTCTGTCACTCGGGCGGAGGGAGGGCCGTCCACTTGTAGCCGTCGCGCATCGCCAGCCCCTGCTGCTCGAACCGCTTCAGGTAGCGCAGGACCGTCTTCATCGAGATGTCGAGGACGTACGACAGATCCTCATGTGTCGCACCCGGCAGACCGCGCAGCGACGTAAGCACCACCTGTGAGTCATCGGGCACCCGGTCCACGACGTTCCACCACGGACCCGCCCGGTGAAGCGCCCAGTGAGCGTCGGGAAGGTCGCGACCACCCACGAGCAACTGACCCTCGCGCTCACCGCGCACCGCGTCGAGGAGCACGAGCCCGTCCGCCGTACCCGTGAGGCCGCTAGTGCCGCTGATCTTGTTGGCCCAGTCCTCCTTCACGTCCTCCTTCTTCATCTGGTTGGAGTGGTGGACGACGAGCACCCCGATGCCGACCTCCATCGACAACTTCTGGAGCGTCGCCAACGCCTCCACGTCCGCCTGGTACTGCGTCTTGCTGCCGTCGTTGTGACCGATGCGCGCACGGCCCAACGTGTCCACGATCAGCAGGCGCGGGTTGGGGCGCTCGCTCAGGAACTTGTCGATGAACATGCGCGGCGTCTCACCCGTACGCATGGCGTCGATGGCGATGAGCGTCAACTCGCCATCCATCGGCCACTCGACCACGTCCGGCTCCAGCATCAGCAGCCGCTCCATCAGCCGGGAGGTGCTGTCCTCCAGCGCCAGGTAGAGCACGTCACCCTGGTTGCAGATCAGCGAGCCGAACGCCATGCCACCGAGCGCGACAGCGAACGCGATGTCCAGGGAGCAGAAGGACTTGCCAGCCTTCGGCGCGCCAGCGAACAGCGTCAGCCCCTCGCGCACGATGCCGGGGACGATCCAGCGCTTCGGCGGTGCCGTCTTGTAGGCCATCAACTGCTCGTCGAGGCTGAACCGGCTGCCGAGCGTTTCGTCAACCACCGGATCGGGTGACTTGCTCCAGTCGTACTCGCGGCTCAGGACCGGCTTCGTGGGCGGACCTTCCATCGTGTGCCTCTCTCGTTGTGGGCCAGATTCTGGCCTGTCGTTGTCGTCCGTCGATGGTGTAACAGCAAGCCCTCCGCTCGCGCGTTCGGCGGCTTACTGACGGGCAATCAGCAGGGGCGCTTTGAGGGCTTGCGTCGTTGTCAGCGGCGCGTACGGCACTCCCGATGCCAGGGGACCGTCATCACGGTCAGGGCAGCCTCGCCGTCGAGGATCTCGAAGCCGCAGCCGTCGCACGCCTTGCCGACGAGCGAGCCCACGACAAAGCGCGAGCGCTCGGTAGCGGTGTTGGTGATGTGGAGCCGAGCGCACGACGTGTGCGAGAACTCGGTGCGCGACGGGGCGATGGTCTGACCGACCTGGATCGCTCCACCACAGCGGCGGCATGTGCCTGCCTTCGTCGCCTTGCGCGTCGGGCGCTTGCGGGTCTTCTGAGACACGAACGGCCAACCTCTCTCGTCAAGGTGTCTCCGACGAGGTAAGGTTGACCTCGCAGTCGAGCACCGCTTCTGCTCCTGCCACACCCTCCACGGCTCCAACCGTGGGAGGGGTCTGCCTGTCTCCAGGTAGGGGTCTAGCCTCCACCCGTTGTTACGGGATGTCAACCGCTACATCTAGGGGCGAAAGTCCTTGGCGCACACCAGATGTAGGGAATATCGACAAAGCGATCAGGCGACATAACGGTCGTGCGGAGTTCGGGTCTGGAGGCCAGAATCTGGCCGAGGCCCGGCCCATGCGCTTCCCCACGCACGAGACCGGGCCTCGAACCTTCCTAGATGTGGCTGCCCTTACGGCGACGGCCACCAGCGAGCAGCGCAGCACCAGCGAGGACGGTCGCGAGACCCAGCCCCATCAGGTACGGCGTGCTGCTGCCCGTGTGCGCGAGCACAGGGGTCGTGGGTGACGGCGACGGGGTGCTCGGCGTGGTCGTCGAGTGCGTCGGCGTCGGAGTAGGACGCTGAGTAGGCGTCGTCTGAGTCGGCTCCGGGGTCGTCTTCGTCGGAGTCGGCGTCGGGGTCTCACAGTCCTCGGAGCACTCCGTCTCGGTGGGAGTCGGAGTCGGCGTCTCGCTGTACTGCGTTGACGTAGGGGTGGGGCTGGGGGACTCGATGACAGGACACTGGAAGTCCTCGTCGCCCGGCTCACCGATCACGTCCTTGGAGTGAGCGCGGTGCCCCTCCAGTTTCGTGCTGTCGTCGTCCACGACGATGCGGACGTACGCCTCGGTGGGCTGGTTGTCAGCCGAGGGGGTGGCGTGACACACGACGACGGGGGTGTGGCCCTCGCCCCCGTTGCCAGTGGCCGATGCGGGAGCAGCCAGCCAGGCTGCCGTGGTGAGAGCGAGCACGAGCGCTGAGAGCAGCGCCAGAACCTTCCTCATGGTGATCCTTCCGTGAGAGGGCTGGTGGGCCAGATTCTGGCCTGGCCCACCAACACATGGCTAGAACGGGGTGGAGTCGTCCTGCGGGACGATGGCGATGAGGTCGGGGTAGGCAGCCGCGAGGGTCTGCGCCTGGAGCAGCGCCTTCTCGCGCGCCTCCGTCACCTTCGCCGCCGCCTTGGCCTCAGCCGCAGCCGCCTTCTCCGCCGCGATCTGCTCGGCGGTGCGCTTCTTCACGCGGGTCTTGCCGACCTTCTCGTACTCGGCGTCGAGCAGCGCGTCGAACTCCTCGCGGTGAGCCTCGCGCAGCGCCGTGGTGGCCGCTCCGTAGCAGGCGTTCGCGACCGACGTGGTGGCCTTGGCCTCGGACGGGTTCTCGGGCGTGACTGTCATCGTCTCTTGCTCCTCATCTTGGACTGCTGCACCGCCGCCAGGATGGCGACGATGAGTGCTGCTGGATTGGGCTCGGGCTCCCCTAGAACGGGGGCTCCTCCGTCTGCGGCGGGGCTGCCCACGGGTCGCCCGCAGGAGCACCACCCGTCGTCGTCGCCGGGGCCGTGGCGTTCTCCTTGTACGTCGAGAACTGGAGGTCCACCGCAACCGTCTTCGCGACGATGACGTACTTGCTGTTCTTCTGGCCGTCCTTCTCCCACCACTGTTGCTCCAGGTTGCCGGTGACGGTCACCCGCTGACCCTTGCGGACCAGCGTCTCCGCCACGTTCTCGGCCAACTTCTCCCAGCAGGAGACGGTGAGGTAGATGGGGTCGCCATCCGTCCACTGTCCCTGGGCGTCGCGCACGCGCTTCTTCCCGGCCAGGCGGAAGTTCGCGACAGCCTTGCCGGACGGCGTGAAGCGAAGTTCGACCTCGTCGACCAGGCCACCCGTCATCTCGATGTACGGCAGATCAGCCATGCCTCTTGCTCCTCTCGCTCTCAACCCACGCAGCGAGCATGGGTGCGAAGTCCACTCCGCGGAGCCGGACCTCGTCGTTCTCAATGTCTTCGCCTCGCTTCGGCACCCGCCAATGAACGACGACGCGGCCAGAATCTGGCCCCAGGTCAACCTGGGCGTGCGACGTGTTCAGGGTGGTCACCTTCATGACGACGAACGGGATGCCCTCCACGCGGGCTGGGTAGTCCGTGTGGCGCAGGCCCAGGAAGCCGAGGCCACTGAGGTACTGCTTCACGCGGAACGCGACCTTGCGCGGGGATGGCATCAGCGCGTGCGAAGGAAGATCCACGACTTGCTGGGCTCGTCGTAGTCCTTCCGGGTCGTGACCTCGAACTCGGTCGGCAGCACCTTCGGGTAGTTGCCGCGTCGGATGTGCATGGCCACGGTCGGGTTGAGCGAACGTGGGACGCGGCACCACTGGCCGGGGTGCGAACGCACCTCGTCAGCGATGCGCGCCCAGTCGAGCCGCCCATAGGTGGGCGGGTCCATCAGTTCGACAGCGTGCTGCTCGTCGGTCATCACTTCACCTCCTGTCATGTGGGCCAGAATCTGGCCGTGTCCCATGATAGCCCTTGGCCGACCCCGCTGGTTACGAGGCCGACCAAGGGCTGAGGTGGATCAGGCGTGCTGGACGGTGATCTTCGTGATGCCCGCCGACTTCGCCAGGTTGGCGAGCGAGCGCGCCTCCTGCGCCTTGCGCGTCATCTGCTGGCCCTGGGGGCCGTAGCCGAGACGGGTGGCGTCCGCCGCCATGCGGTCGTTCTCGCGCGCCAGGGCGTCGAGGCCCTCGACGAGCAGGCTCGCCTCGTTGGCGTCGAGGGCGGTCTTGCCGGGCTTGATGGGGCTGGTCATGGTGAACCTTTCATCGTGCTGTATCTCATGAGACACGCCACTCGGTCGAGCGCGTGGACTTGCACCAGGGGGGACGGGAAGGCACCAACGATCCAGCGCCCCCCCTGGGCGACTACGGGGTGGCGACGACGGTGGCGCTGCCGACCCACTCGGTGTTGACGGCGGAGCGAATCTGCATCTCCGGCTCGCCCGTGCGACGACCGGGGATGTTGCGCGGCGTGTAGTCGGAGGCCAGGGTGCGAGCGTTGGTGCGAGCGGTGGCCTCGTCGACCGCCTGGGTCACCCGGATGGTGCGCCGGATGACGACGGTCTGCTCGACCTGCACGTCGTAGTCGCGGTAGCGCGGACCCATCTTGATGTACTCGGTGCGCCGGTCGGACTCCGCCGTGACGCGGTCGTACACGCCGCAGAGAGAGTGCTCGACGCTGCCCTTGTGGAGCACCGCCGTCTGCGTGGCGATGTCCTTGTCGATCACGTCCTTGCGGACGTACTCCACGCCGTCGACCACGACGACGAGGTTCTCGATGGTCGGCTTCGGCGCACCGGGCTGGCC
>Ga0315275_10007728_pt1 | contig 10409 bp, 10 predicted proteins | sample YL17G03_0_MG_FD_205557 | JGI IMG/M metagenome (GOLD analysis project Ga0315275, IMG submission 205557) | Sediment microbial communities from Yellowstone Lake, YNP, Wyoming, USA - YL17G03_0 | ecosystem: Environmental > Aquatic > Freshwater > Lake > Sediment | place: USA: Wyoming | collected...
TCCTTCGGATATCTGCAAAAAAGCAAAATTAATGTTTATAAATTATCCCAATAATCCTACAGGAGCTATAACAGACAAAGGTTTTTATCAAAAAGTAATTGATTTTGCTAAGAAGAATAATATTATCGTAGTTTCGGATCTAGCTTATTCTGAAATGTCTTACGACGGCTACAGGCCTCCTAGCTTTTTAGAAATAGAGGGTGCCAGGGAAGTGGCTATTGAATTTCATTCTTTGTCCAAAACATATAATATGACTGGCTGGCGTGTTGGTTGGGCTTGCGGAAATGCGGATTTAGTTGCGGCTTTAGCTAAGGTGAAATCTAACCTAGATTCAGGGATATTTTCTGCTATACAATTAGCCGGCGTTGCGGCCTTGACCGGACCCGAAGATCATGTAAAAAATATGTGCAAGCTCTACCAGGAAAGGCGCGATACGTTATTTCAGGGGCTTAATTCTTTAGGCTGGCAGCTAAATCAGCTTAAAGCAACTTTCTATGTCTGGATTAAGATTCCGGATAAAAAATACAATTCTATACAATTTTCTTCGCTTCTCTTAGAAAAAGCAGACATGGTGGTTACTCCCGGGGTAGGTTTTGGTCAATTCGGAGAGGGTTATATCAGAATGGCGCTTACAGTGCCTAAAGAAATAATTTTAGAGGCAATTGGCCGCCTAAAAAAGATTTTTTAGATGGCAATCTGCTATCTTGGAATAGGTTCAAATCTAGGAAATAGAAGAAAGAATATAGAAATAGCTTTAAAAGAAATTGATCATTTAAAAAGGACAAAAGTCATAAAAACATCCTTTCTTATCGAAACTAAGCCCTCCGGCGGGCCTGCGAATCAGGGTAAATTCTTGAACGCTGCTTTAAGAATAAAAACCAGCCTTTCTCCTCTAACCCTTCTAAAAGCGCTTAAATCCATTGAATATAAATTGGGCAGACCAAAAAGATATGTCCGCTTTAGCCCTCGAGTAATAGATTTAGATATTTTATTTTATGCAGATAAGGCTATAAATTATTCTATCTTGAAAGTTCCTCACCCCAAGGCCTTTAAGCGCGATTTTGTCATGAGGCCGTTACTTGAGATCCTATGAAAATAATTAAAAGCATCAAAAATGCTCAGCAAATCTTAGAAAAAGAAAAGTTTAAGAGAAAGACCATTGGTTTTGTGCCGACGATGGGAGCTTTGCATATAGGTCATCTTAGTCTAATCCGCAGAGCGCGCAAGGAAAATGATTTGGTAGTAGTGAGTATTTTTGTTAATCCTGTGCAGTTTGGGTCGAAAGAGGATTTCAAAAAATATCCGCGAGCCTTTAAAAAAGATGTTTTGCTTTGCAAAAAAACAGGAGTGGATTTTATATTTTATCCGAATGCTAAGGATATGTATCCTAAAGACTACAAAACTTATGTAAACGTAGAAGATCTAAGCGATTGTTTATGCGGCAAATCCCGGCCCGGGCATTTTAAAGGCGTGGCTACGATTGTGGCTAAATTGTTTAATATTATCAGGCCAGATACTGCATATTTTGGCCAAAAAGATGCGCAGCAGGCAGTAATTATAAAAAAGATGGCGCAAAATTTGAATATACCGCTTAAAATAAAAGTTATGCCTACTGTGCGCGAAAAAGACGGCCTGGCAATGAGTTCGCGCAATATTTATCTGAATGCCGAAGAGAGAAAAGAAGCAGTAGTTTTGTATAAGGCTCTAAAAAAAGCGAAAGAAATAATTGCCCATGGCAAGAAAAATAGCCAAGAAGTCATTGCCATGATGTCTAGCTTGATAAAGCAGTCAAGAGCAGTAAAGATAGACTATGTATCCATTGTGGATTTTGAGAATTTAAAGCCAGTCAAAATTATAAAAAACAGGGTATTAGTTGCTTTAGCGGTAAGATTTGGGAAGACGCGTTTAATAGACAATGTAATTATAGAAAGCGTAAAACTCAAAACTCAAAGCGCAAAGTTAAAACTTAAAGTTTAAAGTTTTAAGTTTTAGTTTTGCGTTTTTCGCTTTGCACTTTGTGCTAAAGATGCATATGAATAGAAAAATTAGGATTGGAATAATTGGATGCGGTGCAATTGGTAGTTCTTTAGCTAAAATCATAAAAAAGGACTTTAAGGCCAGAGCCCACGTCGCAGCAATTTTTGATATCGACGAGAAAAAATCATTTACATTAGCCAGGAAGTTGGGTTATAATAATGTAGTTGTTCAAAGCCGACGAGATCTGATAAAAAGAGCAGATTTGGTGATTGAGGCAACGCATATGAAATTCGCCTACGATATTGCTAAAGACGCTATCAGTTCGTCGAAGGATATCATGATTATGAGCGTCGGCGGGATAGTAGCTCGATACAAAAGCTTAGTGCAGCTTGCAAAGCGAAAAAAAAGTAAAATATATATTCCTTCGGGTGCGGTCTGCGGCATAGACGGCCTTAAGGCTTTAGCGTTTGCAAAGATTAAAAAGGTGAAATTGACCACTACTAAACCAGTAAAATCCTTTGATGGCGTTGAGTTTGTGAAAAAACGATTCGGCGCCTTGGACAATATAAACAGAGATAAGATTTTATTTTCTGGGCCTGCAGAAAAAGCAATACAGTTTTTCCCTCAAAATATCAATGTTGCTGCAATATTAAGCCTCGCCGGTATAGGAATTAAAAAAACAGAAATTTGCATAATCGCCTCGCCTAAAATCAAAAAGAACATCCATAATATAGAGATTGATTCAGACGCCGGAAGAATATCCGCTCGCACGGAAAATATCCCGCATCCGGATAATCCAAAGACTAGTTTCTTGGCAGTATTATCAGCGACAGCTATGTTAAAACAGATTTTTGAGCCTATAAGATTAGGCTCTTAAAATTTAATAATGGAAGGAGGTGAATAGTTAAATGGCGACTAAAGTGACAAAGGTGGGGATAAAGAGGCAGAAGGGTTTTTTGTATTATCTTGACAAGCAAGGTGATGTTTCTTGCGCAAAGATGGCCCGTGGTAAATCCAAAGGCGGCAGCCCCAAAAAGGTAGCTAAGTGTGGTATTAAGAGAAAGACAGGTTACCTTTACTTCGTTGACAAGCAAGGTGATGTTTCTTGCGCAAAGATGAAGGTAGGCGGCACAAAGAAAAAGAAGAAGAGATAATTAAATGAGGACATCCCGCCTAATGCTAACCTTTGGCGGGATAAGTCCGAATTTATCCTGGCTGGTTATGATATATGTAAGCAGCCAGGATTCAATTCACACACATAACTTATGTCGTCCTTGGGACTCCATAAGTTATGTGTTCATTGAAATAGAGCCCCTACATTAATTCATATTTTTTGCAGGGGCTCTATTTAATTTAAGACAATATGCTTGAAAGTAAAAAAATAATTGTTGTAATGCCTGCTTATAACGCAGAGAAAACACTGGAGAAGACATATAACGATATTCCGAAGAATATCGTAGATGAGGTTATAGTCGTAGATGATTTTAGCATGGATAAAACAGTAGAGGTGGCAAAAAACTTAGGTCTTCGAGTTCTCGCACATGATAAAAATAGGGGTTATGGTGCAAATCAAAAAAGTTGTTATAAAGAAGCTTTAGCAAAAGGGGCTGATATTGTCATAATGCTTCATCCGGATTATCAATATCCTCCTAAATTAATCACTGCGATGGCAGGTTTAATCTGTTCAGGGATGTTTGATGTAGTATTAGGCTCTCGGGTTTTAGGCGGTATGGCTTTAAAAGGCGGTATGCCTTTGTACAAATATATTTCTAACAGGTTGCTAACTTTTGTAGAAAATTTTTTGTTAGGGCAAAAGATATCGGAATATCATACTGGTTATCGCGCATTTTCAAAAAAAATACTCATGGATTTGCCTATACTGGAGAATTCTGATGATTTTGTTTTTGATAATCAAATGCTAGCCCAGGCTATATACTTTGGTTATAGTGTCGGAGAAATCAGCGCACCATCTGTTTATACCAAAGAGTCATCTTCAATTAATTTTAAAAGAAGTCTTGTTTACGGGGCAGGGGTCCTGTCAACCGCTCTAAAATTCGTTTTACAGAAGTTTAATCTTAAGAAATCCGCGATTTTTAAACACGATGGAAAGAAAATTATTATTTGAGATAAAAAATAGGACGAATCTGGCTCTGATTCTGCTAATTTCTATATCCGTTTTTTTCATAATTAAAAGTTTAGCTAATATTATTTTTGCTAATCAAGCAGACGAGGGCTATTACTTATATTATGCAAAGTCTATAAGCGATAATGGAATAACGCATTTTCCTGATTTATTTAAGTTTTATTTAGGCGATAAAGCAAATTGGGTTTATCCTAGTCCGCTTAGGATTGGTTTTATAACAATTTCTTCTTTGTTTGCAAAAATCTTCGGGAATTCATTTATCAGCCTTTCGCTTTTGTCTTTATTTTCGTTTGTTGTTTTTCTAATTGTTAATTTCCATTTTATAAAGAAATATTTTAGTGAAAAAATCGCCTTATTATCTGTAGCGTTGCTGGCTTTTTCTCCAATAAACATGGCAATGGCCAGGCGTGCATTAATGGATTCAACTGCAAACTTATTTATATGTTTGGCAGTTTGGTTATTTCTGGATAGCTTAAAAGAAGACAGGCTTTTGAAAAAAATATTATTTGTTTTGGCTTATTCAGCAGCTATTCTAATTAGAGAAAACTCTGCACTACTTTCGATCTTCTTTTTAGCCTATATTCTGATTAGAAGCAGTATTATTAGAGAAAATAAAGCAAGAATAGCTGATATTTTGACTACGACGTTTATTCCTTTTATTATTGTCGGTATCGCATATATTGTAGCTGCAGGAGGGGTATCCCAAGTTGCGAATACCGCCAGGATCATACTAAATTCTCCAAAGACAAATTTATACGCCATAAATTTTGGTTCAGGGCCGTGGTTCAGGTATTTAATAGATTTTATGCTTCTTTCTCCCTGGGTATTGATTTTATTTATAGGGTTCATTTTTTATTACATCATGAAAGACAAGGGGCAGGAAGAGGTTAATTATTTGCTGTTTTTCTTTTTAAGTTCAATTATTATATTCAGTTTTTTTACGAAAAATATCCGTTATTTAATTTTCTTAGATATGCCTTTGCGGCTTTCCGCAATTCTAATGCTGAATGAATTGACGAAAAGGATATTTAAAGATAGGTTTTTTGTAGCACTTTTTATTATAGTGTTGCTGGTGTCTTTGTCTGATTATCGTAGCTTCGATTACTTATTCGTAAAAAATGGAATTTACGATCCTGTCAGTTGTTGGCTTTTACAGGCCTCTCGTATCATTCCTTGGAAATAAAATATCATGGCCAAGATATTATTTTTTAATCCTCCTTCAAGGAGAAATGTTTACCTTGATACAAATGTTAGCGTTGGCGCCCCAAGCTATCCTAGTCTTACTTTAGCCACGCTCGCTGGGAATCTAGTAAGCCAGCATGATGTAAAGATTGTCGATTTGGATCTAGCAAAAGATTTTTACAAAGTATTAATTGATGAAATAATCTTTTTTAAGCCTGATATCATAGCATCTTCTGCTAATACTCCGGATTATCTCCTAGTAAGAGATATCATGCGTAGCATAAAAGCAAAATACCCCCAAATAAAAACTATTGTTGGAGGAGTGCATATTACTGCGATAACAGGGGAAGCAGCGAAAGAGGGGTGTTTTGATTTTCTTGTCATAGGAGAGGGAGATAAGGTTATGCCAGAATTGCTATCTTCATCTTCGCCAAAGAATATAGAAGGGATCGCATATAGAAATGAGCCATCAAGAGAATTCGTTTTTAATCCTAGAAGAAAACTTATAAACGATTTGAACGCGTTACCGTATCCTGCATGGCATTTGTTTGAGTTGAATAAATATAAGAATTCAAGATTGTCTTCACGCAGAAATCCTGTTGGGCTTCTTGAGACAAGCAGGGGTTGCGCTTTTCAGTGCAATTTTTGCAATAAATTAACTTTCGGCAGCGAGCATAGAGTTAAAGAGCCTAGAAGAGTGGTTGACGAGATGGAGTATATGCTAAAAATCGGCTTTAGGGAAATTCATATTATCGATGATAGCTTTACTCAAAATATTTCTAGAGCTAAAGAAGTGTGTGCTGAAATAATTAAGCGCAATCTAAAATTTCCTTGGTCTTTGTTTAGCGGAGTCAGAGTAGATATGGTAGATTTTAATTTCTTCAAGCTGGCAAAGCAGGCTGGCTGTTGGCAGGCAGGGTTTGGCATTGAAACTGGCGACCAGAGAATTCTTGAGAATATAAATAAAAAAACAACACTTTCACAAATTACTAATGCCGTAAAATTAGCAAAGAAAGCAGGAATGAATACTTTTGGTTTTTTTATTTTAGCATTAAAAGGTGAAACTGAAGCGTCAATTAGGCGCACTATTGATTTTGCCAAGAATTTGCCTTTAGACATAGCAAAATTTGATATCTGCGTACCTTATCCAGGCACTCCTTATTATAATGAACTTAAACAAGAAGGCAGAATAATTTCTCAGGATTGGTCAAAATATAGCTGCCATCAAACAAAGGAGCCGTTATTCAACCATCCTAATATAGCTTGGGATGTTATAGAGAAATATTACAGGAAGGCTTTTGCTGAATTTTATCTACGCCCGAGTTATATTATTAGAAGATTTATCAGAAGCCTGCGGATGGGAGATCTTCCATGCGATATTCAATATTTTTTAAGATCTAAGTGGTAAAAAAGGAATTAACATATTTTGATTATGCTAATTTTGCTGTTTTTTTTATTCATCAAGTTATTCAGCTATTGGTAATTACAGGCAGCCTGCATTATTAATTGGAGATAAATACTTGAGCGATCAGGGGTATTATTTTGAATACTTAAAAAGAACCGAAAGGTTTCCTCAGTCTATCTATCATAAAGCCAAGCATAACATGGTAAGCGAAATGTTTCTTCGTCTTACTCCTGGAGCTTTGGTCCTTGATGCAGGCTGTGGGATTGGTAATGTTACAGCAAAATACTGCGGTCTTTATTCTATAGTTGGCATTGATGAGCAGCCCTCTTCAGTAAAATACTGCCGTCACTATTGCAGCGGTAAATATTTACAGGCAAATCTTTATAAAATACCTTTCAAAGATAATGTTTTTGATTTAATTCTGTTTTTAGATGCAATTGAACACATGAAAGATTCTCCTGTAGTGCTTGAAGAGTTAGCGCGGGTTTTAAAGCCAGAAGCAAAAATTCTCATATGCACAATGAATTATGACAGTCTTTCTTGGATAATTTTACAGAATTCATGGCACCGTTTTTTTGGCGGCAGTTGTAAACCTTACTCCAGAGAAATTCACCCCACGCCATACACGGAAAAGATTCTTCGTCTCCATTGCAATAAGTTCTTCCGCGAGGTTTCCTTAGAAAAGCGCCTTATGGGCATGGAGCTTTTTTATATCGGCAGGAAATAAAGCTTGCTAGCCTTAAGATTTAAATAAATTGGTAAAAATTATTTTTTTAAAATCCCACCAAATAAACAAGTATGATTTGTAATCATCAAAATTATAGGCGAATAAGCGAATTTGATTCTGTCTTTCTTTACGAATGTGAAAACTGCAAGCTCATTTTTACAGATAGATATGGGAAGGCTTTTGACTATAAAGTTCTTTATGCTGATTATTATAAGAATGAATTAGCAACTAGATTTGGCTTCGGCGTAGAATACCTGATCAGGATATTTAGATTTTTCCGCGCTTTTAAGGTTTTTACAATCGCTTATTTTTCAAAAAGTATTCTTGATGTAGGCAGTGGCAGGGGATATATGCTCTTTTATCTCAAGAAGTACTTTAAATATTATAGAACAGCTGGGACTCAAATATCAAAAAACGCATTTAATTTTTCCAGAAATAAATTAGGATTGGAAATCTATGATAAAGATTTGCTTGAACTAAATCTCAATAATGCCCAATTTGATGTTATAACAGTATGGCACGTCTTAGAGCATGTTCCTAGTCCTGAAAAATATATCGAAAGAATATCATATTTTTTAAAACAAAAAGGAAAATTAATTATTGAAGTGCCTAATTATAACTCGTGGACTAGGGTCTTGACTGGTAAATATTGGCTTGGCATGGATCTGGATTATCATATAACATTTTTTAGGCCGGAATCTTTATCTTTTTTACTCAAAAGTTGCAATTTTAAGATAAAAAATATTCATACTTTTTCTTTGGAATACTCAACTTTCTTGTCAGCCCAGAGCCTTATTAGTAAATTTACGCAATCAAACCACGTGTTATTTAATCACCTTCAAGAACATGATCTTAAGCCGCAACTTTTGATACAAATATTATTTTTTATTTTATTAGCACCTGTTTGTTTCTTAATTAATATACTGCTATATTTTTCTAAAAAAGGCGAAGTATTATTTGTAATCGCTGAAAAAATATAGCAGCAGTTTTAAGTAATCTGATGAAAAAGCATAAAGCATTAATAGTGTTACTTTTTTTACTAATCAGCGCATTCGTTTTTAGCCTGTTTAAAAATATATCATTCCCGCTATTATGGAATGATGAGGCTGAAACTGCAGTATTTGCTGAAAGAATTTTGAAATATGGATACCCAAAAGTTCATGATGGAAAGAATACCCTTTATTTGCTCGAGCTCCCTAGGGATGCGGGTTTAAATCATAAAATCGATGCTTATGTCGGTTCGGGGTGGGGGCAGTATTATTTTTGTGTTATAGGTAATTTATTAGCCAAGAACACTTCCGGCATTTACGTAAAGACCGCTTTATTAAGAATGCCTTTTGCATTTATTGGTCTTTTGGGTTTGTTAGTAATAGCATTGTCGGTTTCGCATTTTATAAATAAAAATTTAACGCATAAATTACTATTCCTTATTTTCTTTGTTTTTTTTGAACTTTTTTCAGTTTCATTAATTTTGCATCTAAGAGAAGTGCGTTATTATTCTATACTTATCTTTTTATCGGCATGTATTTTTTACAGCTATTTCAACTATAGGATAGCAAGAAATGCAAGTTTTATCTCTTACAGTGCACTCATAATTTTATTATTGATTTTGATTTTCAATACTTTTTCTCCCGCCTTCTTCATTTTTTTTATTACCATAGGAATATACGAACTATACCTTTTCGCAAAAAAGAGGGATGCAAAAGAATTCTTGGTTAATTTGTTGCCGCTATTTATAACGCTTATTCCCATGAGCTTCTTATTAACCTTTTTCAAGACTTTTATTATTTCAAGAGAAGCGGCAAAGATTTTTACTATTGATTATTTCCCTCGGCTTTTAAATTCTTTGTATTTTTTTCAAAAATATGAATTCTTAAGCCTTTTATTATTTGTAAAGATAATTTTAATAAGCCTTTGGTTTTATCTGCGAAGGCTAAAAGCGCTAGAAATAAATTTAGCATCAAAAGATAGGATATTAATATCTAATTTCCTATCAGTTTTTTTTATTACCTACCTGCTAATAATTAATAGAATGCCAACCGGTTATATTTTTGAACGTTATTATTTAGTTTTACTGCCAATTTTAGTGATAATAATATTATTGGACGCGTTCTCTATATTCGAACTTATAAATTTTATAAGTTCACGCAGCATTAAAAGCTTTATTAAAGCATCGGTATTTTCTTTGATGATTATTGTTTTCATGGTTAATGTATCCAATAAGATTGATTATGTAAAAAATCATTTCTTTGAACTTTTCCATCAATATAAAGGTCCTTTAGATTACGTAATTCCATACATACAGGCTAAGTACCCAAATACAAAAAATTTAGTCATTGCTACAAATTATGAAGAACCTTCTTACATGTATTACTTGGATAGTAAAATAACATTCGGATGTATGGGGAAAGATTTTAATCGGGATTTAGCTATCGAGCCGGATATCATTATATTCAGGAAGCGCTTTGCCTATACCAACAAGATATTCATGGAAATGTTAAATAACAACCGCTATAAAAAGATTTCTTTTCCTATATTTGATTATCCGGTAAATAACGATCCCGAATTAAATTTTCCAGATTATCCGCATTTATACAAAACAAAGATGTGTAATGAGGCATATCAGTGTTTAGATATTTATGTTAAGCATTAATATAATGATGCGCTAGTATCGGAGAGGGAGTATGGAAGAAACGCAGGCTATAGTTATTAGGGGCGCCAGAGAGCATAATCTGAAAAATATAAACTTAGAGCTTCCTCGCAACAAACTGATTGTGGTTACTGGGCTTTCTGGTTCAGGAAAATCCTCTTTAGCCTTTGATACTATTTATGCAGAGGGCCAGCGTCGCTACGTGGAAAGTCTCTCCAGTTACGCCCGCCAATTCTTAGAACAGCTGCAAAAACCAGATGTAGAGCATATTGAAGGTCTATCTCCGGCCATCGCTATTGAGCAGCGTACTGCCGGCGGGAATCCC
>Ga0315275_10007730_pt1 | contig 10408 bp, 5 predicted proteins | sample YL17G03_0_MG_FD_205557 | JGI IMG/M metagenome (GOLD analysis project Ga0315275, IMG submission 205557) | Sediment microbial communities from Yellowstone Lake, YNP, Wyoming, USA - YL17G03_0 | ecosystem: Environmental > Aquatic > Freshwater > Lake > Sediment | place: USA: Wyoming | collected...
TGAGGGTCTTCTCGTCCGCGACGATGTTGCCGTGGCGGTTCAGCTCGAGGCCGGGGGTGGACTTGGTGGCGAGGGGGTTCGGCCCCTGACCGATCGCGATCACCGCCGTGTCGATAGCGATTTCGTACTCCGAGCCCTCGATCGGCACCGGCCGGCGCCGCCCGGAAGCGTCGGGCTCGCCAAGGAGCCTGGCCGGGAACGCGACGAAAGCGAGGGTTGCGGGGGCGCCGGATGGCAAGGAAGACGAGCGAAACGCCCGGAGGCGTAGTCGCAGCCTACGTCGAGGACGTTTCGCGAAGTCTGACGCCGCCAGCCGGATGCCAGCGCAAGCCGCAGCCGGAGCGGCTCCCGGCCAGGCTCCGAACTCCATGCGCTGGATCCTCATCCCGGTGACGAACCCCTCGTCGTTTCCGAGGATGGCGAGCGGCGCCGAGAGCCAGCGGAAGTCGATCTGCTCCTCCTCCGCGTGCTCCAGCTCCTCCTTGCGCGCGGGGGACTCGTTGCGGGTGCGCCGGTAGACGCAGATGACCTCCTCCGCGCCGAGCCGTTTCGCCGTGCGCAGGCAGTCCATTGCGACGTTGCCGGAACCCCCACCACCGCACGGCGTCGCCTTACTCCCATCCTGCTTTTCGTCTACACTTACAGTCCGTGAATCGTTGCCGTTCAGACAAAGGCTTGAGGACGCTGCCGGATTTGACCAGCCCGACACGCGCGCAAGAGGCCTGAGCGATGCCCCCCAAGAGCGTCGTCATCGAGAATCCGGTCATCAACTCGCCGTTCGACGAGCCGCAGCGCCATTTTCGGTTTGGCGAAGATGGCATCACCGACGAGATCATCCTCGGCCGGCGCCAGAGCGAATACTTTGTCCCCATCGCGAGCCCGAAGAAGAGAGGCCAGCGCGTGCTCTTCGAGACCGAGTGGCTCGAGGAACGGCGTAAGGAAAACGAATTCATCAACAAGGTCAGGGAGCGGGTGACGCGTTGGCGTCAGGGCAAGCACGTCGGGATGACCAAGGCCACGCGGGCGCTGTTGGAATATTGGACTCGGGATGGTCGTGACCGCCGCTTGTTCTTCTGCCAGATTGAGGCGCTGGAGACCGCGATCTACCTTGGCGAGGTTGCCCACAAGTACGGCGACGCCTGGATCGAGAACGACCTCCGGAGGGCAGCCGAGGACGGCGGCTCAACGCTCCACCGTGTGGCCTTCAAGATGGCGACCGGCTCAGGCAAGACCGTGGTCATGGCGATGCTCATCGCCTGGCAGACGCTCAACAAGCTCGCCAACGCCCAAGATGCACGTTTTGCTGATGCCTTCCTGATCGTAACTCCCGGAATCACCATCCGCGATCGGCTGCGCGTGCTTTTGCCGAGCGACCCGGGCAACTATTACCGTCAACTCGACGTGCTTCCGCCTGACCTCATGCCCGAGATGGGCAAAGCCAAGATCACCATCACCAACTTCCACACCCTGCGCCAGCAGGAGACGACACCGGCCGGCAAACTGACCAAGGCTCTGCTTCGACAGGGCGGCAATGGCGGGGCGTTCACGGAAACCCCGGAGCAGATGGTTCGCCGCGTCTGCCGGGAGCTCGGGACAAAACGCGGCATCGTCGTCATCAACGACGAGGCGCACCACTGCTACAGGCCAAAGGCTGCAGACGAGGGCGAAGCACCCGAGAAGCTCAAAGGTGAGGAGCGGCGCGAGGCAGAAAAGCGCCGCGAAGAGGCGCGCGTCTGGATTACTGGCCTCGAGGCGGTGAACGCCAAGGTCGGCGTCAAAACCGTCTTCGACCTCTCGGCGACCCCCTTCTACCTCCGCGGCTCGGGCTATCGCGAGGGCACGCTTTTCCCGTGGGTTGTCTCGGACTTCTCGCTGATCGACGCCATCGAGTCGGGCATCGTGAAGGTGCCCCGCGTCCCAGTGGCGGACGACGCCATGACCGGCGAGCAGCCGACGTACCGTGAGCTTTGGACGCGCATCCGTGACGGCCTGCCAAAGAAGGGACGGGGGACAGAGGCGATCAAGGGTGAGCCCAAGCTCCCCACCGAACTGGAAGGCGCCCTCCAGAGCCTTTACGGGAACTACCAGAAGGCGTTCGCCCTATGGGACGCGAACGCCGACGCCCGCGAGCGGGGCCACACCCCGCCCGTTTTCATCGTCGTGTGCAACAACACCAATGTCTCAAAACTCGTCTTCGACTATATCGCTGGCTGGCAGAAGACGCTGCCCGATGGTTCGGCGGTCAACGTGCCGGGCAAGCTGGGACTCTTTTCGAACGTCGGCGCGGACGGCGGCTGGCTGCCGCGACCCACGACGATCCTCATTGACAGTGAACAGCTCGAATCCGGTGATGCGATGAGCCGCGACTTCAAGCAGATCGCGGCGCAGGAGATTGAGGAGTTCAAGGGCGAGTATCTACGCCGCTTCCCGGGCCGAAGCGCCGAGGAACTGACCGATGAGGACCTTCTCCGCGAGGTACTCAACACCGTTGGGAAGATCGGCAAGCTCGGTGAGCAGATCCGGTGCGTCGTGTCGGTCTCAATGCTTACCGAAGGCTGGGACGCGAATACCGTGACCCACATCCTCGGCGTCCGCGCGTTCGGCACACAGCTGCTTTGCGAGCAGGTCGTCGGCCGCGGCCTGCGGCGCATGAGCCACGCGTTGACTTACCACCAAGTGCCTGCTGGCGGCAACGTGATCGAGGTCGAATCGTTTGCGACTGAGTACGCCGAGGTCTACGGCGTGCCCTTCTCGTTTATCCCCTGTGCGGGGTCCGCCACACCCACTCCAGGGCCGCAGCCGACCCGCGTGCGTGCGCTGGAGGAGCGTGCGGGCTGCGAGATCACGTTCCCACGGGTCGTCGGCTACCGCTTCGAACATCCGGCGGAGCGCCTCTCCGCCAGGTTCACCGGCGACTCGGCGATGGAGCTTTCGACGCAGGACGTGCCGACCCGCACCGAGAACGCCCCGATCGTCGGCGAGCGCACCATCCATACGCTCGACGAACTGCGCCAGCACCGCAAGCAGGAGATCGATTTTCTGCTCGCCAAGCTCGTCCTTGAAAAGTACTTTCGACAAGAACCGGACAGCCAGGCGGCGAGCGACAGTTCTGCCCATCGCTTCGACCCCGAGGTCAAGGCGTGGCTGTTCCCGCAGGTGCTTAGCATGGCCCGGGATTGGCGCGAGCATTGCCTCCGCCTGAAGGACGACGTGTTCCCGCAACTCCTGCTTCTGGTGGAGCTCGCCCACCGCGCTGCCGAGAAGATCTACTCCGCCATCGTGGCGGGTACAGGCGGCGCGCGTAGGCTCAAGCCGATCCTCAAGCCGTACGACACCACCGGCTCGACCCGTTTCGTGGACTTCGACACAACGCGTGCCGTCTGGGCGACAGTGCCCGAAAAATGCCACGTGAACTACGTCGTTGCGGACACTGGGTCTTGGGAGCAGAAGCTGGCGCAATCCCTCGAGGACATGCCGGAAGTTCTGTGCTACGTGAAGAACCAGAGCCTCGGCTTCACCATCCCCTACGCGCTCGACGGCGAAGAGCACGCCTACGTGCCCGATTTCATCGCCCACCTTGACGACGGGCGCGGCCCGAGCGATCCGCTGCAGCTCGTGCTCGAGGTCACGGGCCAGCGTCGCGGCGACAAGGAAGCCAAGGTCGCCGCCGCGCGGAACCTCTGGGTGCCTGCCATCAACAACCACGGTGGCTACGGCCGCTGGGCATTCCTCGAGATCACCGATCCGTGGGATGCGAAGCGAATCATTCGGGAGCTGGCTGCTAGCGCGTCGCTGCAAGCGGGTACGACATGATGGACGACACACAGTCGGCGACACCGCCATCAAGGGACGCTCTTCTGAGCTCCGGGTGGCGCGAGGTTGTAGAGAGTGCCCCGGGCCGCGACTGCTGGCACTACTTCCCAGCGCTTCACAAGCGGGCGAGCGCGTTGGCGGAGCAAGGAAGGCGTGACGAGGCCAGCGTCCTGCTCTTGCTCAGCCGGGCTTGTAGCCTCGCGCTGCAACCCGACGACGCCGATGGCCCTCTGGTGCCAATGTGGCGTGGCGAGAATGAACGCAGCGCAGCTGTCTCCGATTTTGAGGACGGCGAACTGGCCTTCTTTGCGGCGACGCTGGACGACATTGACGCCCCTGCCCTTCAAGCGAGGATTGGCGATCTCCTCTGGCTAAGGCGGCGCGACCATGCTGCCGCAGAGAAGGCCGCAGCTGCATACCTGACGTCATCACTTGCTCTGATAGAAGCGAACGACCTCGGGAGGTTGGACTACCAGCTCCGGCGGGCGCTGGATCTGGCAGCCGAGCTCGGGAAAGCCAACAACACATTCCAGAAGGCGACGACCGAACTCGCTGCCGCGGTGGCGCGGCTTGAGAGCCGTGGCCAGCGCAAAGCGACCATCGGGATCATCCGCGCACTTCTGCATCACCGACAAGGAGACGCTCAGAGTCTCGCGACAACCATCGCCACGTGGGCTGAGGAGGCCGTGGCCGAGAAAGACTGGATTTGGGCGCAGCACTGGTGGGAGTTTGCGCTGCAATACGCCCGGCTCGCCCACGACACCGCGACCGCCGAGCGAGCGCTTCGAAGCAGTGCCCGCGCGTTTGTACTTCAGACCGACGAGGAAGAGGCAAAAGGGCCGGAGAGGTTTGGCGTCGGGGCTCATTGGCTTCAGGCTGCAGTGGCCAGACTGCAACAGGTGAAGGGCACGAGAGACGAGCGCAATGCGCTATTGAGGCGTGGCCTGGCTCTGCAGGAGAAATCTCTCGGGCAAATGGGCCGCAGCAGTTTCTCGATGAATCTGAAGGAACTTGTCGAAGCTGCCGAGCAGGAGGTAGCACAGCCCACCGCACGCGAGGCGATTATCGCGCTCGCTCGTCTCGGCGCGCCCGCTCGCCGGGCAGAGCTTGAGGATCAAACAAGGAAAGCGATAGAGGTCGCACCACTCAGCCACATCCTCGGCACCGTTGTATTCGACCGCCGTGGTCGCGTGAAGGCGACCACGCCCGCCCTTTCTCTTCATGACGGCCCGGGTGCAGAAGATGCTTTTCGGATGCGCGTTGTTGAGACCGCGGTGTTCCAGCAGGGACTACACGCGCTCGCAGTGGATCGAGCGCGCGAGGTGATAAACGACCGGCACGATGTACCCTTTGGCGAAATGTTGCTTCTCGCGCAACTAAGTCCGTTCGTCCCCCCTCGGCGTGAGCACTCCTTCGCTCGGGGCCTTTACGCGGGGTTCCGAGGTGACTTCGGGGTGGCAGCCCACCTGCTCTTGCCCCAACTCGAGAACGCGCTTCGGTGGTTGCTCAATCGTGCTGGCGTTGTCACCATCTCGCAGGATCCCCAAGGAGTCCAGAAGGAACGCAATCTGGGTTTGCTCCTTGAGATGGCCGAGCTTGAAGCCATCCTCGGACCAGATACAGTCTTCGACCTCCAAGCGCTGCTTGTAGACGAGCAGGGCCCGAACCTGAGGAACGAGGTGGCACATGGTCTTGTCGATGACGATGCATTCCTCCGTTGGCCCCCAAAATACCTCTGGTGGTCGATGCTGAGGTTGTGCGTGTTGCCACTGTTGAACGTCCGCGAGGGAAATGATGACCCCAAGAAAGATGACACCAAAGAAGACGAAGAAGAGCGGCCCGATTCCGGTTGAGGCAGTCAAGCACAAGGCGAAGCGGGCGAACATCCCGACGCAAGAGCTGCGGGAGTTCGTCGCTGAGGACGAGGCGAAGCCCAAGACCGTAGCCTTCGAGGGCCTGCTGTATGCTCGCGACCCCTCGCTGGACCCGCAGCTCGTCTGGAAGGGCAAAGACGAGCAGGACCGTTCGCCGCTCGAAGTGCCGGCGGTGCCGGTCTACATCCAGGAGAAGATTCAACCGCGGGCGATCATCGAGAACCTGCGCGCCGAAGTGCGAAGGGAACGCAAGGAGGCGCCGGGCCAGATCGAGATGTTCGCCGACTTCAACGGCATCCAATGGTCCGATCTCGTGGATTTCTATCACCACGAGCAGAACTGGTCGAACCGCCTGATCCTCGGCGACTCGCTGCTCGTCATGACCTCCCTCGCCGAGAAGGAGGGCCTCAAGGGCAAGGTCCAGATGATCTACCTCGACCCGCCTTACGGCATCAAGTTCGGCTCCAACTGGCAGATCTCGACGCGCAAGCGCGACGTCAAGGACGGCAAGGTCGAGGACGTCACCCGCCAGCCCGAGCAGATCCGGGCCTTCCGCGACACCTGGACGCTTGGCATCCACTCGTACCTGACATACCTGCGGGACCGCCTGGTCGTCGCCCGCGAGCTGCTTACCGAGTCCGGCTCGATCTTCGTGCAGATCGGCGACGAGAACGTCCACTTGGTTAGATCGCTGTTGGATGAGGTCTTCGGCGCGGAGAACTTCGTTGCGTTGATCTCATTCCGAAAAACAGCCGCCGTGAGCAGCCCGATGGCACGCGTCGACGTACTTGCGCAAACGTGCGACTACCTTGTGTGGTACGCCAAGAACCGCGGACAAGTAAGATACAAGCAGCTCTTCCTTCAAAAACTCGCGGGGGGTGAGGGCTCCGGTGAGTACGTCTTTGTGGAAGAGGGCCTACAGCGCAGAAAGCAGACGGCCGAAGAGATCGCTGAACCAACGCGGCTTGTTTCAGGGGCAAGACCCTATCGCCAGGACAATCTGACCTCAACTGGCCGCTCAGACGAGCTGTCGAAAACCTTCTCACATCAAGGCCACGACTACCTGCTGGCGGGCAACATTCACTGGAAGACCACGCTCGCCGGACTACAACGCCTCGCTAAAGCTGATCGCATCGAACGCAGGGGGGTTTCACTCGCGTACGTTCGTTTCCTTGGGGATTTCCCAGTTTTCCCTCTAGTCAACACGTGGTTAGATACGAGCTGGGGATTCGGTGAAGACAAGACTTACGTTGTGCAGACGGTTCAAAAGGCTATCGAGCGCTGCCTGCTCATGACCACGGACCCCGGCGACCTCGTGCTCGACCCCACCTGCGGCTCGGGAACCACCGCCTACGTCGCCGAGCAGTGGGGCCGGCGCTGGATCACCGTGGACACCTCGCGTGTCGCACTCGCGCTCGCCCGCACCCGGCTGATGGCGGCGAAGTTCGCCTACTACCTGCTCGCCGACTCGCCCGAGGGCCAACGCAAGGAGGCCGAGATTTCTGGCCAAGTGCCCTCCGGAGGCAAGACCGAGAACGACGTTCGCCGCGGCTTCGTTTACCGCCGCGTCCCTCACGTCACCCTCAAGTCGATCGCCAACAACGAGGAGATGGACACGATTCACGAGCGCTGGCAGCCGAAGCTCGACGCGCTGCTAGTCCGCATCAACGCCGCTACGAAGAAGAAGCTGCCCGCGTGGGAAGTACCGCGCGAGCTGCTCGACGGATGGCCGGCAACCGCCAAGAAATTGCTTGAGGAGTGGTGGGGGTTGCGCCAGGAGTGCCAGAAGGAGGTCGACGCCTCGATCGCACGCCACGCCGACACCGAGTTGCTCGTCGACCAGCCGTACGAGGACGCGAAGCGCATTCGCGTAAGCGGCCCGTTCACCGTCGAGAGCCTTTCCCCGCACCGCGTCCTTTCGACTGACGAGGAGCGGCCGGCTTCCGAATGGGAGGCGCGCGCGGAGGCCACGACCGGCCAGTTCGAGCTGATGATCCTCGACAACCTCAAGAAGGCCGGCGTGCAGAACACTCGTCGCGAGGAGCGGCTCAAGCTCGATCGGCTCGACACCCACGCCGGCCTCTGGCTGCACGCTACCGGCGAGTATACCGACGCGGCGGGCGAGACGCGCCGCGTGGCGGTTTCGATCGGCCCTGAGCACGGCACGGTGGGTTCCGAACAGGTTAAGGAGGCGGCAAAAGAAGCGCTCAAAGGCCCAGGCTTCGACCTGCTGCTTGTCTGCGGTTTCGCCTTCGACGCCCACGCCGGCGAGACCACCAAGGAGTTCGCCCCCTCAGACGGCCCGGTCGTGAGCGAGGCCAAGCAGTGGGGCAAGCTGCGCATCCTGCTCGTGCGCATGAACCCTGACCTGGCGATGGGCGACGAGCTGCTCAAGAAGACCGGCGCCGGCAACCTCTTCATGGTGTTCGGCGAGCCCGACGTGACGATCTCCCGCAAGGACGGCAAGGTCGTCGTCGAGCTGAAGGGCGTGGACGTGTACGATCCCACAACCGGCGTGATCCGCTCGTCCTCGACCGACGACATCGCATGCTGGTTCCTCGACACCGCCTACAACGGCGAGAGCTTCTTCGTGCGTCATGCGTACTTCACCGGCGCCGAAGAGCCTTACGACAAGCTCAAGCGCTCGTTGCGCGCCGAGATCGACGAGGCAGCCTGGTCGGCTCTCTACTCAACACGCAGCATGCCGTTCGATCCCCCTGCAACGGGCAAGATCGCGATCAAGGTGATCAACCACTACGGCGACGAAGTGCTGAAAGTGTTCGAGGTGTAGTTGCGTTCCCCAGAGAGGTGGTGGGCATGAGCGAGGACTACTACGACACCGCACAAGTGTGCCTGAACGGGCATGTCGTCAACTCCTTCTTCCTGAAGCACCCGCAGCACAACCTCTCGCACTGTCAGGCGTGTGGCGCGCAGACGGTAACGGTTTGTTCGCACTGCAAGGCGAACATTCGTGGCGCTTATGTCCTCGGGGGTGGTTGGCCTTCCGACCCGATCCAAGCTCCACCCGCCTTCTGCCATAAATGCGGAAAGCCATACCCGTGGACCGAGAAGCGGCTCGGAGCCGCCAGGGCGCTGGTTGCCGAGATCGAGGGCCTGGACGAAAGCGATCGCGCAATCCTGACCACGAGCCTCGATGACCTGGTCCGCGACACGCCGGATGCGACGGTCGCCGCGGTCCGGTTCAAAAAGATCGTGAGCAAGACCGGGACGGCCGTCGCACAGGGCTTCAAAGACATCCTCATCAATGTCGTGAGCGAGACAGTGAAGAAACTGATCTGGCCCTAGTGTGAAGGAGCGCGAGGGGCTACGAAGTCGGTAGGTTTGGCTTGGCGACCTCGCCGCGGGCGAGGCGCGCGAGCCAGTCCTGGATCCCGAGCGCGGCCTGCTCGCCAGCGCCCAGCCACCTGACGGTGCGCAGGCAGTACACGACGCCCCAAGTTCGCAGCCTGGCAGGCGCGTCTCTGCTGGCCTAGACTCGACACCATGGAAGGGCGTTCCTTCTTTACCGCGGACGACGAACTTCACCATTTGCACGTTGAAGCGTTCAAGATCCTGATCCGCCTGAACAGTTCCGCTGACGAGGCCTACCAGGCTGGCGAGGGAGGACCCCTTCTTCATGGTTCGTTGTTAAGCATGACGGGGGACATGCTGTGTCTACACCGTTCGGTCTGGTGCCTGTGCGATGGCGGGTGGGCCTTTGCCGCACCCGTGCTTTTGCGCACAATGATGGACCTGATCTTTAGTACTCTCGCAGTCGTATTTGCGAAAAACGACAGAGAATTCATGGCCTTCAAGTACATGTATGGCTTCCAGAAGGAGGGGCTCGCGAGTCCCAACGCCGCCGGGTCCGCCAAGGAAGACGCACGGGCAGACCTTGCAAACGCAATAGAGCAGATGAGCGCGGACGACCAAACACGCGCCAGGGCATTCCTAAGGGCAAAGCTTGGAAGAAATTGGTACAAGCCTGAGTACAGGAACCCCTCGGACGTCCTTGAGAAAACAGGGCGGGGCCAGCAATTCAAGGACCTCTACGCGGACCTCTCAAGTGCTGCGCACGCGGGATTCGCCGGGCTCCGCGGATTTCGCGATCAGCCGGGAATCATCGACTCAGCGCCCAGGAAGGACAAGGCAGCGCAGAATCGCGCCCTTATGCTATCGACGAGACTCCTTCTCGAGTTTGCCGTACTCCGGGCTACCGTTGAAGCGCCTGCGGCCGAGCACCAGTGCCGGCAGCTCATCTCCGATCTTGCGGACGCAAGCCGTGCCTGCCAGCTTACGCCCGAACCCAAGAATCTGTGACCAGCTCGAAGTTTCGGGGTGCATCGGCAAAGACACAAATGCCAGTGTGCGGCGACGAGAAACCGCAAGGTGCTGTGTGGTGCCCTGCCGAGGCTATTCCGGGAGCTGCGGCTTGGCGACCTCGCCCCTGGCCAGGCGAGCCAGCCAGTCGTGAATGCCGAGCGCCGCCTGCTTGCCTGCGCCCATCGCGAGAATCACGGTGGCCGCGCCGGTGACGATATCGCCGCCCGCGAACACGCCCGGGATCGAGGTCATGAGGGTCTTCTCGTCCACCACGATGTTGCCGTGGCGGTTCAGCTCGAGGCCGGGGGTGGACTTGGTGGCGAGGGGGTTCGGCCCCTGACCGATCGCGATCACCGCCGTGTCGATAGCGATCTCGTACTCCGAGCCCTCGATCGGCA
>Ga0315275_10007731_pt1 | contig 10408 bp, 8 predicted proteins | sample YL17G03_0_MG_FD_205557 | JGI IMG/M metagenome (GOLD analysis project Ga0315275, IMG submission 205557) | Sediment microbial communities from Yellowstone Lake, YNP, Wyoming, USA - YL17G03_0 | ecosystem: Environmental > Aquatic > Freshwater > Lake > Sediment | place: USA: Wyoming | collected...
AGCTGGTCCGCCGGCAGGGCGAGTGGGCCGTGTGGACCGAATCCGACGGTGTGCTCGTCGGTGTGGTCACGGGTTCGATCGATGCGGTGGCCGTGGAAAGGCTCGACGGCGAGATCGCCGCCCGTCTCGATTCGAAACCCGTGTTCGTCCTGTTGGATCTCGGTGGAGTGGATTACATATCGAGCACGGGATGGGGGCTCATCGCGAAGTATCATGACGAGATCCGGCGATGGGGTGGTGTGATGGCGCTTTGCCGGATGCGCCCGGAACTCTACGAGATCTTCGGTTTGCTCGAGCTGGAGTCGATCATCAAGGCGTACGTCACGCAGGACGATGCTCTTAAGGCGTTCCGGGGCCGGGGAGGGGAAACCCTCGCGAAACGGGTTGAGGAAATGGACCGGGCTTCCGCCGCTTGCAAGGAAGCGGCCGACGCCAAGGCCGAGGCTCTGCTCGGCGGGAATGCCTCCCGCGCGGGTGAACAAGCAGACCATGCCGCCATCGACGATATCCTCGCCGAGAGGGCCCCGTCCGCACCGCCGCGGCGCGAAGACACCGCCCTCGTCCCACGCTCCGGCGAGAGCGGTCCTACCGCCGTTTCGCGCGGCGGTCTCTCATCCACGTGGAAGGCCGACGATCTCGACATCCTCGACGATGCCGAGGATAGAGACGGCGCGCCGGAGACAGAGACCGGCGGGGAAGAGCCCGCCGGCGCCTCGTCGGCGCCTTCGCAGCGGTTCGACGTCGACTCGGCCGTCGAGGACGGCCGCCTCGCCGGCGACAAGAAGATCAGAGACATCGGTTGGGAGAGGTACGGGGAACGGTTGAAACAAGAGGGAAAAAAGCGCAAGGCAAAGCGGGATGAAGAGGGGTTGACGTGAGAAAGATCGGCGTCATCACATCGAAGGGCGGAACGGGCAAAACGACGACGGCGGTCAACCTCGGACACGGGCTCGCGCTTTCCGGCCAGCGGGTCCTGCTGGTCGACTGCGACGCGCAGAGGAACGTGGCCGTCACCTTCGACGTCAGAGGAAAGAAGACCCTGTGCGATCTTCTGCAGTACGGCGAGATGGAGATCATACAGGTTCGCCGGAACCTCTACGTCGTCGACTCGGGCGGCCGGGACCTCGCTGAAATAGAGATGATGCTCGCGGCAAAGAAGAACCGCGAGTCGCGTCTCTCGAGGGCGCTCGAAAACCTCAATGGCTGCGACGTGGTGATATGCGATTGCTCCCCCACGATCAACCTCATCAACATCAACGCGATCACCTACGTGGACGAGGTGATCATACCGGTCAGCATGGACTACCTCGCGCAGGAGGGGGCGAGGCAAACGCTCGACATTATCGAGGAAATCAACCAGTTCTCGCAGAAAAAAACGAAGGTGCTCGGGATACTACCCACGTTCTTCGACGCGAGGACGAAATTGTCGAGGGAAGTGTTGGACAACTTGCGCAAGCACTTCGCCGATCTCGTCTTCGACACGGTGATTCGTACGACCACTTCGCTGCGGGAGGCCCCGAGTTTCAACCGTACGATTTTCGAGTATTCACCGCTTTCCCACGGTGCGTTCGACTATTATCAACTCACGGAGGAGTTCCTTAAACGTGCAGCCTAAACGGAAGAAGACTCTTGGACGCGACGTTTTCGTGAGCCGTTCCGACAAGGAATCGGGGACGATCGGAAAGATCCTCCAGGGGAGGCGTTTCCACGAAGAAGCGCGGATCAAGGAGATCGAAGTGCGGGTCAAACTAACCCCTTCCAATCTAAAGCAGTTGGACGTGCTGAAGACGAGTCTCGAATCGAAGGGCAAGGGGAAGTTCTCGCGCAACGACCTCATCCGGGTCGCCATCGCGCTTCTCTCCGCGGACGATTTTTGAGCGGACCGTCGGGGGGATCGGTTAAACTGACGATTAACACGAACCGGGACACCGCCTTCGCGGTGAACGAACGGCCGGCACCATGGAAAACTACGATCTCAGGAGCGAAATAACCGCCAGGGGACACAGGTACTTCGTGCAAACGAACCTCGTCCCTGCGCAGAAGATCATCGTGACATCGGTGTTTCACGAGGGGAGCCTTCTATCGAAGGAGATCGAATCCTTCGATCCGTCGGTTTTGCCGGACGCCGCGCGGACCCTCGTACGCGGTTACCACGAAGAGAAGAAGAGCCGCATCAACTCGCTGCTGACGATCAAGGACAAGCTCGAGAGCTCCGAGGACGCCAAGTCGCATCTCAAGCTCGGCGAGGCCCTTTTTCACCAGAGTCTCTTTCGCGAAGCGATGTCCGAGGTGGTCCGCGCGGTGAAGCTGGGCGCGGGGCAGTCGAAGGCCTTTTCGATCCTGGGCAACTCGCTCGTCGCCCTTGGCGAATACGAAAAAGCGATCAAGGCGTTTCAGAAGGGGCTCGAGCTCTCGCCCGACTACCCGGATCTCCACAACGATCTCGGGTGCGCGTATCTCCGTCTGAAGCGGTGCAGGGACGCCGTCGTGTCCTTCGAGAAGGCCGCCGATATCAACAAGTACTACCACGAAGCGCACATCAATCTCGCCATCGGGCTGTGCCTCAACGTCGTAGAGAAGCAGGAATTCGAACTCGCCAAGGGCCTCAAGGAGCGTATCAAGACGATCCTCGGCAAATGTCTCGAGCTAAAGCCCTCGCTGGATACCGAAGAATTCAGGGGCGCGCGCCGCGCGGCGGAGAGCGAACAATACGAGGAAGCATACGAGACGCTCACGAGGGTCAAAGAGGAGACGGCGAGGATGTCGCGGGATCACCTCTCGCTCGACCTGTACTTAATACTCAAGTTCAACGTTGATGGGCTCTCCGAGGATGACATCGATCGCTATATCGACCGTGCGCGGAGGCAACTCGAAGCCAATCCCGGGTACGCGGATTTGCAAAACGACCTGGGTGTCCTGTATACTGCGAAATGTAAACTTTATATTGACAAGGCCCGGGATTCGTTTCAAAGATCGCTGTCCATCAATAGAAACTTCAAGAGAGCGGAGAAAAACCTCAAGCTGACGGTCAACGACGGCCAGGGTATCCACCTGCTTCTGAAGGCGCTTTTGGACTGACTCTTGCATTGAGTCACCGGTGAGAAGGGGACCTTATGGAAAAGTTGATAATTTCAGAGGAAAGACTCAATTCCCCCGTTGCTCTTGCGCTTCTGAGCCTCAAAGGGACCATTGAGACGACGAACGCCTCCACTCTCGAGGAGGCGATCAATCGGATCATCAATGACCGGTGCTTCCGTATCGTCGTCGATCTCGCCGGCGTGACGTATATCAGCTCGGCAGGATGGGGCATTTTCATAAGCGAGATCAAGAGAGTCCGGCGCAATTCCGGAGACATCAAGCTCTCCGCGATGACGGCTCCCGTGAGAGAAGTTTTTGACCTGTTGGAGTTTAACAACATTTTGAAGCCGTATCGGGACAAAGAGGACGCTGTCAGGGACTTTCAGTCGGTCGCCGGTATCAAGACCAACGACGAGGGCTGATCCAGGGTCGCTGAAACTACCGCCCGAACGAGAAAAGTGTGGAGGTTGCGCGGGTATGACCGTTCACGGGATCGTCGTTAGCGTTGTTCCCGCCAGGGATTCTAACGACGTAACAATATTAAAAGTAAGCGGTTATCTGGATACGACCACCGCGAGCGAGCTCGAGAGCGCTCTCAACGGGCTTCTGAAGAAGGACCGTTGCAAGATCGTCGTCGATCTCACCGGCGTCACCTACATCAGCTCGGCCGGTTGGGGGATCTTTATCGGCGAAATCAAGGAGATCAGAAACCGCGGCGGAGACCTCAAGCTCGCCGGAATGGTCGGCGACGTGTTCGAGGTTTTCCAGCTCCTCGAGTTCCAGACGATTCTCGAAGCGTATCCCTCGGCGGAGGATGCCGTCGAGGTCTTCACGCGACGGACGCCCGCCTAGGCGTGTGCCGCCCTCCCTGTCAGTAGCTCTTCTCCCCTCACCGGCATTTTAATCTTAACCGATTTGGCGCGGGATTCTATATTCTAGACACGGCGCTGAATCGGTTGGACCCCGATCGAGGGCGATTCGGTCGACGTGAAAGTGCCCGACAAGGTCCTCCCGCCGCGCGCCGGATAATTCGCCGGGGAGATATCGTTCATCATGACCCTCAATTTCAATCTCGTCGCCACCCTCGCCGCGGTCGTCCTCATCCTCGTCTCCTACGCGGCGTATCGCGGTACAACGCCTGCCCTCAAGAGGCGGTCGAGAGTGTTTCTCACCGCGTCGCGCGTCGCTTCTTTTCTCGCCATCGTCTTTCTGTTGATGGATCCCAGGTACGTCGTGCGGTCCGAGCGGATCGAGCCGGCAAGCGTCGTCGCTCTCATCGACCGGTCCGAGAGCATGACGCTCCCCGCTCTCGGACGGGACGCCGGCGCCGCGCCGACCCGTTTCGAAACCGCGCGGCAAGTCGCCCACCGTATCGAGCGCTCCGTCGAGACCAAAGGGGCGGTCTACGAGGAGGTGTACTTCTCGGGCGCAGCGCTCTCCGCGCCGTCGGACACGATCGCGGCTGACGGCCAAGGAACGGATATCCGGGGCGCGCTCGAGGAAACGTTCAGACGGTACGAAGGACGAAACATCGCGGGGTTTGTCGTCGTCTCGGACGGTGTCGATACCGAGCGGCGGCTCGTCCGCTCGCCGGTGCCGCCGGTCCCGGTTTTCGCGGTGGGTCTTGGAGACACGAACGCGCCCGAGGACGTTCGCATCAAGGAAGTGGACTACAGCAGCATCGTCCGCGTGCCGTCGCGAAGCACCATCACGACGACGCTGGAATATTCGGGGCGGCTTGGCGCGGATGGCGGGGGAGCGAAGCGGGTCCGGATCCGTTTGACCGAGAACGAGCGGACGGTATTCGAAAGGGACACTCTCTTTACCGCGGGATCGAGCGAACTCGTCGAGGAAATCCCGGTGGAGTTTCGCGAAACGGGAAAGCGACATTTTGTTCTCGACATCGCCGTCCAGGGTTTCGACGCCGAAGAAGGGAACAACCGGCGGGAGATCGTGATCGACGCCGAGAAGGCGGGGCAGAAGATTCTCATCGTCGATCTCGCGCCCGGCTGGGAACTCAAGTTCTTGACGGCGCTCGTCCGGCGCGACCCGTCTTTCGACTTCGACCTCGTGTCGATCGTGGGAGACCGCGCCGGTTCGACCGGCGCGAAGATCGTCGCCCCGCGGGATTTTGCCCGGCGGCTCAATGAATACGATGCTCTCATCATTGCGTCGCTCGGGCGCGAGGCGCTTGCGCCGGCGGACCTCTCGGCGATCGAGTCGTTCGTCCGCGACGACGGCAGAGGGCTTCTCGTTCTCCCGGGTCCGGGATCGCTCTTCGAACAACAGGCGGCCTGGAACCGTCTCGCCTCGCTTCTTCCGGTTCAGGGCATCGCGCCGATGCGGTTCAATCTGAGATACACCACGGTCCGGCCGGGACCGAACGCCGCGCCCCACCCCGTCACCTCTCAGCTCGTACCGGTCCTCGGCCAGACGGAGTGGCAGCAGCGGAGCCCGCTTTTGGGGTTCTACGCCCCGCTCTCGCCGAAACCGGGCGCCGAGATCCTTCTGGAGACGGAGGGGTCGCGCTCACCCGCGCTTGTGTGCGGCGAAACGGGTAACGGGAGGGTGGCCCTCCTTGCCGCCGGCCCCATATGGCGATGGAAGTTTCTCTCGGAGGAGCACTCGATCTACGACGACATCGTTTCGCGGCTGCTCAATTTCGTTTGCCGCGGGAGGAACAACGAGAGATTCGTTTTGCGATCGGAAAAGAATCTCTACGATTCGGGTGAGCGGGCGATGCTCACCGCCGAGGTTTTCAACGAGAAAATGCAGCCCGTCACCGGAGTCCCCGTCAAGGTGGAGGTGTCGAAGGCGGGTGTTGACGGCGATGTGCCTCTCGACGTCCTCTCGATGGGACGGCAAGGGTCGGACAATACGAGGTTCAAGGCGGCGCTGCCGCCGCTGGGACCGGGGCGGTACCGGGTGGTCGGGAAAGCGGATCTTCCCAGCGGTCCGGTCGCGTCTCCGCCTCTCGACATCACGGTAAGCGACGTGTCGGTCGAGTTCCAGCGCGTCGGCCAGGACCGAGCGAATCTCGAGATGATCGCGAGACAAACGGGAGGAGCCTACACGGACGAGAGCGGAGCCGACGCCCTCGCCGGCGCCATGAGGATCTCTCAGAGGGTCACGCCGACCTCGACCGAGGTGACGCTTCGCACGACCGTTGCCGTATTCGCCGTGATCCTCGTTCTTCTCAGCGTCGAGTGGATCGTACGAAAGCGAGCGGGTATGATCTGATCGCGGTGAAAAAAGGGTTGCAATACGCCCCCGGGGGTGTATACTGTCGCGTTGGGAGGTGGTGGATGTGCGGTGGCTTTTCTTCTCTTTGCTTTCGGTTCTCTTTCCCCTCGTATCGCACGCCGAAGTTCTCATCAATGAACTCTACTATGATCATCCGGGTAGCGACGAAGGCTATGAGTTCGTAGAACTCTTCAGCGCGGATGCGAGCGCCGTCGCGCTCGCCGGCTACTCGATCGAGTTTCACGACGGCTCATCGAGCGTGTGGGTCGCGCTCTGGCGGGCAACCTCGGCCGACACCGTCGGTGCCGGGGGGCTATTCGTCGTCGGCGGGGACCTCGTGACTCCGAGCGCGGACGCGATCGATGATCTCGGTCTGCAGAACGGGCCGGACGCCGTCCGTCTCGTCCGTGACGGTCTCGTGGTCGATCTCGTCGGTTACGGTCCTCTCGATTCGAATTCGTACTTCGAAGGGAGCCCGGCTCCCGATGTCGAGTCGGGGTGGAGTTTGGCGAGACGCCCCGACGGTGAGGATACGGACGATAACGGCTTGGATTTCGATCCGGCCTCGCCCAGCCCGGGTAGGTTGAACACGCCACGTCGCGACGTGGCGCTGCGAGCGGCGGCGGAGACGCCGCTTTGCGACGCGCGCCCCGGCGCGGGCGTGGAGGTGTTCTCGTTTCACCTCTCGAACCTCGGAATCGACGCCGTCGATCCGGGAGAGGTCGCCGTCCGTCTTGAGGATTCAACCGGGACGGGGGCCGTTATCGCGGTCGATGCCCCGGTGACCTCTCTCATCGGCGCCGGCGACAGCGTCCGCGTGGAGATCGGTCTCGATCTCGCTCTGGGCGAGCACTGGATTCTCGCAACCGCGGATCACACCGGAGACGAGCGGCCGGAGAACGGTCTCGTGAAGATGCGCCGGCGCGTGGGTTTTTCTCCAATCCTCGTGAGCGAAATCATGAGCGATCCTCGCGCCGGATGTCCGGAATACGTCGAGCTCTTCAACGCGAACGCGGTCTCGTACGATCTCGCGGGGCACAGGATACGCGACGCCGCTCATCCCGGCGAGCTTGTCACCGCGGTGAGCGTCACGATCCCGCCGGAGGGCTTCATCGTGTTGACGGGTGACGCGGAGGGACTCCTCGCGTGTTTCCCCGGTCTTTCACCGGGCGCCGTTTTACAGATCGACGGCGCGTGGCCGTCGCTCAACCAGACGGGGACCGGCGGGATCGCCGACTCCGTCATCGTCCTCGATCGCGAGTCGATACCGGTCGAGCGCGTGGCGTATCCGCCGCAACCGGCGGATGAGCGGGGACGGAGCCTCGAGCGGGTCGATCTTTTCCCCGGCGGCGGACCGCATACCTGGGTTCTCTCCCGCGGAGAAAAGGGCGGTTCTCCCGGCGCGCGGTCTCCGTTCTCCCGCCCCGCCCCGTCGACGCTCGCTCGTGTCGCCGTCTCTCCCAATCCGTTCGACCCGTACCATTCGGAGATTTTGGTGGTGTCGGTATCGGCTCGCGGCGAAAGCGAGCGGGTCATCGTGGAAGTGTTCGACGTCTCCGGTCGCCGCGTCGCCGAAATCGGAACGACCCGGGTCTTTCCTTCGACCCTTGTTTGGGATGGGACGGACTCGAGCGGGCGAACGGTGATGCCGGGGATATACATCCTCGCGTGTGAATTTGTCTCTGCCTCGATGGGATCGCGGTCCGTAGAAAAGGTGGTGGTGGGGTGTGGGCGAAAAGAAAAACCGGGCTCCTAGGGTTGACTCTCTCCAGTGCGCCGCCGGCCGTTCGTGTGGTCTTCTCGTACTTCTCGTTGTCGCGGTATGGGGCTCGGACACCCGCGCTCTCGGGCTCGCGCTATTCGAGACGCCGCGAGAACGCGCCGTCGGTCTCGGTCACCCGGGAGAGTCTCTCGTCATCGAAGGGCTGCCGCCGGGTGCCGGCGGCCGTTGGAGGGTCGAAGCGGGTGAATGGTTTCTCTTCGGCGTGGACGGTCTTAGGACCAGTGCCGTCGCCGTGGAGGTCGAGAAACGAGGGTGGGAGTGTCTCCTGTCCGCGGCGGTCCTCGGCGCACCGGTCGGACGGGAATACGGGTTCGGCGCGGGGGTAAGCGTACCGTTTGCCGGACGCGTTCGACTGGGCGCGGCGCTTCGGCTCGACACCGTCGACATCGAAGGGTGCGCGCGGTCGCATCTCTTGACGCTCTCGGTCTCCGCGCTGCTCCGCGTAGCGGACAGTGTAGTTCTCGTCTCGCGCGCGGCGAACATCCGTCTTGCCGGCGAGTCCGTCCCCGGGGCGTCGGCGTCGGTCGGCGTCGTGTTGTCTCCGGTGTCCGTCCTCTGCGGTGTCGCCCGTCTGGAGGTGTCGCCGGCGGGGCTGGCGTCGTTCGGTGTGTCTTCGCGCGTTCGCGTCGCCGATCGTCTCCTCGTCTCCCTCGGGTACGAGGAGGATACCGGCTCGCTCGTGGGATCGATTTGGATTTGCGTCGGAGGGCTCGGTCTCGATGCCGGTTCGACGTTTCACCCGGTGCTCGGCGTGTCGCAGGCTCTCTATTTGTCGTGGGGGAGGGGGTGGTGATGTCCGCGCGGATTCTTGTCGGCTGCCGCGAGTGGGTCGCCGTCGCGGTGATCGTCTCGAGCGTCGCCGCGTGCGCCCCGCACTCCTCGATCCCCGCCGCTCGGCGAGAGGGGGTTGAGGGAATCGAGCGCGGATCCGAGTCGCGCGATGACCAGACGGCGCAGTCTCCCGATACCACGGGAAGAACCGATGAAAAGCTCCTCGAGTCCGGGGCTCTCGACGGCGCTCGGCCGACGGATCTCGATGACGCGTCCGTGGATCTCCCGGCGGATCCGGCACCCATGCGCCGCGTCGGTGCCGGCTCTTTGGAACTCGACGCCGTCACCGGTTTCCGTTCGGATTCGAGGCTCCGCTACGAAGACCGCCGGGGTTTCTCCGCCGGCGCTCGTCTTGACGAGAGAGGATTCATCGGATTTCTCCGCGTCGATGGAAAGGGCGTGTTGAAGACGATACACGTCGGGCGCGTCACCGTGCGTGGCGGCGAACGCCTCGTTCTCGGACGAGGCATGGGCTCGTACGCGACCGCCGGCCTCGGTCCGGTTCGCGCGGGTTTCGCCGCGTCCCCTTCTTTCTCGCGTTGGTACGGGTATCCGGGATCCGCCGTCGAAATCGGGTGGCGGCGTTGGCGCCTGTGCGGCGTCGCGCTCGGACCGTCCGCAGGGGAGATGGCCTTCCGCCCGATGTCGCTGTGGACGTCGGTTCTGCACGATCGGGATCGCGGTTCGGTGGGCGTTACCCTGGGGCAGCCGTTGGGTCCCGCGGCCGCGGGGGTGGCGCCGGAGGCCGCGCGGGGGGAGGGCCCCCGCGTGGTCTCGGTCTTCGCCTCGTACCGCGGCCGGAGCATCGAGAGCTCGGGAGAGGCCGCCGGGATCGAGGGCGGGAAGGTGTTCTTCGCCGCTCGGGTCGTCGGGAGGACGAGGGCGCCTAGATCCCGATGGTCGGCGCTTTTCTTTAGGGCGCCGCGCGAATCGCCCCTCGGGGGATCGGGTCTCGAGCCCGTCGGGCGGACCGACCAGGGGACCACGCTCGAACTCTCGCGGTCCTTCGGGGCGATCGGTTTATCCGCGGTTCTCGTCGCCGGCCGCACCCGATCCGAAAGGTGTCAGACCTCGTACCGCCGGTTGAGCCTGGTGCTCTCGGAGCGTGGCGCGGCGCCGGTTTGGTGGGAAACCTCCGTGGTCCACAAGGACGGGTGTGAAGAAGCATTCCCCACAAACCCGGTCGACATCGAGTTCACGAGGGAGAGAACAAGCGATCTTCGTCTCCGTGCGTCCGTCGGTATTCGCGACGGACGGTCTCTCTGCTCGTCGGTGCGGGTCGATGTTTTACCGGGGCATGTGGGAAATCGTGGTGTGGTTATTGTACTCTCGACCGAACTTGTCGGCGAGCGCGTCGATGGCCGGTTACAGGTCGCGGCGCACGCGCTCCCGCCGGGCCGGCCCGCGTTTCTTTGGCGGCCCGGCGTGGGGGCCTACGAGTGCTTCGCCCCGCTCTACGGGGACGGGTCCGAT
>Ga0315275_10007734_pt1 | contig 10407 bp, 11 predicted proteins | sample YL17G03_0_MG_FD_205557 | JGI IMG/M metagenome (GOLD analysis project Ga0315275, IMG submission 205557) | Sediment microbial communities from Yellowstone Lake, YNP, Wyoming, USA - YL17G03_0 | ecosystem: Environmental > Aquatic > Freshwater > Lake > Sediment | place: USA: Wyoming | collected...
TTGCACGATATCGGCAAGAACCTTGTGATTATGATGCTCAAAGGCGCAGGTTTTGACGTTGTTGACCTTGGAATTGACGTCTCGGCTCAGAAATTTGTCGAAAAGGCAAAAGAAACCAAGGCAAAAATTATCGGCATAAGCGCCCTGATTACGACTACAATGCCCGCAATGGAAAAGACAGTCAAGGCCCTGAAAGACGCAGGCCTTGCCGTAAAGACAATGATTGGCGGAGCTCCCGTAACGCAGGCTTATGCCGACAGGATTGGCGCCGATGGCTACGCACCCGACGCCGCATCAGCCGTTGACCTTGCAAAATCGCTTATCGGTAGATAATTTTTCCATTTACAACTTTCAAAACATCACTGGTTTTGATGTTGTTTTTTGTTTTTTTTGCCACTTGGTTGTATGATAAAAACCGACCTATTCTCTTGACTTTGTTGTAGTTTTTGGCGTAAAATTGGGGGGGTATGCAGAAGATAAAAAACCCACTGCTTTCGCAACTCTTTATGGAAACGAGCTTTGTGCCTAAGGTTCAGCAGCTAAAACAGCTTGCTGCAGCCGAGGAATTATACAAGATAGTCTCGCCAAACCAGGAGTACCCCTTTGAATTTGTCTGTTTCAAAATTACAGGCTTCAGGCCCAAAGGCCAGACAAAAACAGAGATGATTGCCGGCTCAGAACTTTTGCGGGATTTGCCGGTTTATGTTTTTCTCGCAAGTGCAAGGCTGAAATTGAAAGCCGATCAGCAGAGCGAGAAGATTTATTCAATCGGGGAGCTTTCAAAAAAATTCAATGTTTCCAAAAGGACAATCGAGCGTTGGCGCAAGAGGGGATTGTTGTGCAGAAGATACATTTTTAGCGGGAGCACGCCGGCAATTGGTTTTTCATCTTCTGCCGTTGAGGAATTTGTAAAAAAAAATGAGGACCTTGTAAAAAAAGCCTCTCAATTCACCACAACTCCTCCTGCGGTCAAACAGGCCATTATCGAAATGGTGCAGCAGTTAGGCTCAGACTTCGGCGAGCTCAGTCGAGCCGAGGGCAGTTTGAGCAGAACAGGGGTAATAAAAAAAACGGCTGCTCATTTCAAAAAAGCCACTGAAACCATCAGGCTGATTGTTGTTGACTATGAAAAAAGGCACAAAAAACAAATATTCAAAAGTTCTCATCCCCTGCTGGGTTCGAAAGAGACTTCGTTAATATACAATATGTATGAATCCGGCAGCTCCATTGAGCAGATTGCAGACAAATTCAACAAGAGCGGCAGTACGATGTACAGGATAATAGACAGAAGAAGAATAAGAAAGCTGCAGGCTATGAATATTGATTATATTATGAGCGATGAGTTTGGGCAGCCGGATGTGGAGGGGAAAATTTTGTCGGCTCCTGTTTCGGTACGCAGGACACCGAAGGGACTTTTACGTGAATCTCGCGCAAAGCCCGACAAAAACTGGCAGGAGTTTGTCGAGGCGATTAAGAAGATTCCCGCGTTAAGCCGCCAGCAGGAGGTTGAACTTTTCCGCCGATATAATTTTTTAAAGTATCTTGCGGCAGGCATGGTTAAACAATTGAGCCTGACGCGGCCGTGTGCAAATACCGCCCACCAGGCTGAGCAGTTTTTAAATCAGGCTGAGCGGATAAAGAATCTGATAATAGAAGCGAATCTTAAGCTTGTTGTCCGCGTTGCGGGCAGGCATACATTAGGCGCCAATCTTGAAGACCTTATCAGCGAAGGCAATATGGAGTTAATCAGGGCAGTGGAGAAGTTTGATTATGCGAAAGGCTTTAGATTCAGCACATATGCTTTGTGGGTAATTGCCAAAGAATTTGCGCATCTTCCGCCGACAGGGCCGGGCGGTGCGGAAAGAGGTAATTTGGATGAGATGTCTATATCCGAGCATTTGAAAACGAGGTCTGCCGGCGTTGAGGCGGTTGAGAAAGCTCGCAGCAGTCTTGAGCAGGTAATAGAGGATAATTTATCTGAAAGGGAACAGTATATTATTCGTTATCATTTTGGTCTTACCGGCACGGTGGTGAAAAAGAAATTTAAAACGCTCAAGCAGATAGGCGATGAGCTTGGTTTAAGCAAAGAGCGCGTACGTCAGATAGAACTTATTGCCCTTGGCAAATTAAGACAGACCCTCAGTCCTGAGGAATTTGAGCTTTTGACCGGCTGAAAGGAGATTATTTTTTCCTGACCCCGTCGAGTAAGTGGTTGGGCCCTACGGTATAGAGCCGTTTTTTATCTTCACTGTTGATATGACAGGCGATGACCTTTCCGACAAAGATTATGTGGTCGCCTGCGGCAAGTTCGTTTTCGAGAACGCATTCGAAATTTGCCGCCGCGTCATCGAGAATAACCGAATCAATTTTATCGGCAGGGCTGTATTTGCAGCCGGTTTCGGCAAATTTATCGGTATCCCTTCCGCTGTGTGTGCCGAAAAACATCGTCTCCTCTGCCATTTCTTCGCTCGGATATGCTACGGTAAAGCACTTGCTGTGTCTTATGGCGGCCGTTGAATATCTTTTTGGCGTAAGAGCGATTGCCAGCATTGGCGGCTGGCCGCTGGCAATCATTGTCCAGCCGATAGTTACGGGATTTGGCTTGCCGTTTTTGTCTTTGGCGATTGCTATGACAATCTGTTCGGGATATTTTGTTTTTATGGCCGTATCATAACCGGTTTTTTTCTGCATTTTTATCTCCCTTAACCGTTTGCAAATTTACCCATTTGAGCATAGAATTATATTTATATTGAATCCTTTAACAAGGAGAAAGTAAATGGCGAAAATAGGTTTTATAGGTGCCGGCAATATGGCCGAGGCGATTATTAAAGGCATTATTGACACAAAGGTCTATAAGGCACAGGATATAATTGTCAGTGATATTAGCGCAGACAGAATCCGGCAACTCTGTGATGAATATAAGGTTATATCTGCAGGCAGTAACCCACAGTTGGCCAAATCTGTCGAGATTCTTGTTTTAAGTGTCAAGCCTCAAAGTATGCAAGGGGTTTTGGACGAGATTCGGGGGTCTGTGAATAAAAATCTTTTGATAGTTTCAATCGCCGCCGGTATTACAACAGGCCGGATTCAAAAAGTGCTCGGCAATGTTCCTGTTATTCGTGTAATGCCCAACACTCCGGCTCTGGTCGGCCAGGGTGCAGCCGCCATATATGCGACAAAAGAGGCTGCCGGCAGACTCAAGGAAGTCGAACGGATATTTTCTGCGGTTGGCGTTGTTGTAACAGTTAATGATGAAAAACTGCTTGATGCGGTAACGGCGGTCAGCGGCTCAGGCCCTGCGTATTTCTTTTTACTGATGGAGGAGATGATAAAAGCGGCTGAAAAACTCGGTTTGGAAAAATCCGCTGCCCAAAGGCTTGTGCTTCAAACTGCAAAAGGGGCGGGTTTTCTTGCGGTCGAGGCTGTGAAGAAAAATCAGTCGCCTGATGTTTTGCGAAAGAACGTTACTTCTCCCGGCGGAACAACAGAGGCTGCTCTGAAGGTTTTTTCAAAGTATGATTTTGAAAAAATAGTACACGATGCCTTGCGGGCCGCTGCCGAGCGAAGCAAAGAACTTTCCGGTAAATAGAGCATTATTGTAAGTATTTGCGGCTATTGGCCTTATAGACATTTCTTGAAAAAACATCAAGATTTACGGGAACGTTTGCTATCGGGGATTGTATAACTTGTTGTAAAACGGTTGCGAATCCTGAGTTATATGGATGATTGACGAACAGGCAATAATTAAAAACATTATCAATGGCGATGTCGAGTCTTTCAGGCTGCTGGTAGAAAGGTATCAGAAGTCCGTTATGCGAATGGCAGGCAATATAATTAGAGACAGGCATATTTGTGAAGATATTGCTCAGGATGTGTTTTTCACGGCATATAAAAAATTAAAAACTTTTAATAATGAGCAGGGTAGTTTTTCTACGTGGCTGTTTACCATTGCCCGCAACAAAAGCTTAAATGCGATTAAAAAAAAGAAAATACCATTGGCAGGTGAACTGTCAGAGATTGTCGCAGAAAGGAATTCTCCTGATATTCTCCAGCAGCAGGAATTTTTAAATGAACTGGACAGGCAATTACATTCTTTGCCGCGAAATCAGAATACAGTATTTGTCCTGGCTGAATTTGAAAAATTGCCTTATGAACAAATTGCTCAAATTGAAGGTGTAAGAATCGGCACTGTCAGGACAAGACTGCACAGGGCCAAAAGAAAACTTGCAAAAGCCTTAAGATTGGATTGGGAAATTTAATGGACAAGAAAAAACTTTACGAACTCTGGATAGAGAAAAAACATCAGGTTGAAATTAATAAATCTTTTCCTGATAAGGTAATGGGCCGGGTATATGAATATGAACGCCGGCCAAGATGGTTTGATATCCCGCGGCTGATAGAAATTATTTCGGTTCATACCATTATAAAAAATGGTTTGGTGGTAATTGGTGCGCTGGTTGGATTTATCAGAGTAATTTATGTAATTACGATGGTTTTAAGTAAAGGAGTTTTAAATGGCTGAGATAACTGCAAATACAGGGCATAAAAGGCGTATCTGGGTAGCTGTAATACTCTCATTAATTTTACCGGGGCTGGGACAGATATATTGCGGAAGGCTGGCCAAAGGCCTTGTTTTTACCGTTCTGAATGTCCTGCCGGTGTTTTTGATAATAGACATACTTCTATTAGGCAATCGTGCTGTTTTGGTGCTGGTCGTGATTGGTTTGCTTGCCTTCGGAGGGATTATACAGCTTATCTCAATCATTGATTCAATTTATCTGGCCGGGAGCATCGGGTCGAATTATGAGCTTAAGGAATATAACAGATGGTATGTGTATTTTCTTTTGATTTTGCTTGTCAGCGGCGGCAGCGCTGTTGGAGTCAGCCCGCACAGAGGCAATCTCATTGAAGCCTTTAGGGTTACTTCAGCCTCTGTGTATCCGACAATATTTCCCGGCGACAGGATTTTGGCCAATAAAACTGTTTATCGAAAAGTTGAGCCGAGCAGGGGTGACCTTGTGGTATGTCTTAATCCTGAAAAAAGGGGGCAGAACTCTATAAAAAGGGTTGTTGCAATTGCAGGCGATACAGTGGAAATGAGAGATAATCAGCTTTATGTAAACGGACAAATACTTCAGAGGCAGCCTTTATCGCAAACAGAGCTTGAGGGATTTAAAATTAATGTTCGGGACCCGAATTTTCAGGGTGATGTATTTTATGAGATAAACGGCAGCTCAAGGTATAAGATTTTTCTGGCCAAAACGGCTGGCGATGAGAAGATGCGGAATTTTCCGGAAATGACAGTTCCTAAATATAATTGTTTTGTTCTTGGCGACAACAGGAACGATTCTTATGACAGCAGGAATTACGGGCCGATTCCCGTAGCTACGATAAAAGGCCGGGCGGACTGGCTTTACTGGCCGACTTCGCGTTTTAGCAGGTTGAATGCCAATTAAAAACTGACTATTCAACCACAATAGCCTCGACGGGGCACTCATCTGCTGACTGCTGGACGGCGTCTTCGAATTGAGGCGGCACTTCATCGACAATGACTTCTGCGATTTCATCTCCCATACGAAAGACTTCCGGACAGGTCTCGACGCACAGGCCGCAAGCCGTGCAACTATCGTCAATTTTTACCTTCATATATTTTTCCCTAAACAATTTTTAAGGTAGCCGGGATAATTTTTAAGGCGGCCGGGTTTGCCGGACACAACCGCGATATCGCTTATGGCTGCTCGGTTCCCCGTCTGACCAGGTTCACGAACGCAATTTGCCTGGGACCCGGCCGTATTAGGTCGCCTGATTTTAGCCATTGTCGGACAAAAGGCAAGCTTAATATTTGTCTGCTGCGGACGTTATGTTAGCCGGGACAATTGAGTTTGACTATTTGGTCTGCTGCAATTATTATGGTCTGGAAAGCATAAAAAAACCGGAGTAGGAATGGCTTATACTGTACTCGCAAGAAGGTATCGCTCACAGAGGTTTGACGACGTAGTCGGCCAAAATGCGATTTCGCAGACACTTAAGAACGCGATAAAAACCGATAAAGTCGCTCACGCCTACCTTTTTACCGGCACAAGAGGCGTCGGCAAAACGACTATGGCGAGAATCCTTGCCAAAAGCCTTAACTGCCTTTCAGCCGCCCAGCCCACAACAGAACCCTGCCTTAAATGCGATAGCTGCATTGCCGTAAATGCCGGCGAGGATATTGATGTTATTGAGATAGACGGCGCATCAAATCGCGGCATAGAAAATGTAAGGGAGTTGAGACAGAACGCAATCTACCGGCCTGCGCGGGCAAGGTATAAGATTTATATCATTGATGAAGTCCATATGCTCACGACCGAGGCGTTTAACGCACTTTTGAAAATTCTCGAAGAGCCTCCTTCACATGTAAAATTTATCTTCGCAACAACCGAGCCGCACAAGGTGCCTGCGACAATCCAGTCCCGTTGCCAGAGATTTGATTTTGCCAATATCAGTCCTGCCGATATTATCGGTCAATTAAAGAAGATTCTTACGGCTGAGAAAATAAATTTCGAGGATGACTGTATTATTGCTCTTGCCAGACTTGCCAATGGTTCGATGCGCGATGCGTTGAGTCTTGTTGACCAGCTTATCAGCACAGGCGCCGAGAAACTGACCGTTAATATGCTCGAGGAATGTCTCGGCCAGCCGAACAAGGAAAAGATTTACGAGCTGCTCGAAAAAATCGGCTCATCTGATGCCGCCGCGGCTCTTGTCAGCCTCGATGCGATTCTCAATTCCGGTCTTAGCTGCGTCGGTGTTCTTGACAGTCTGGTCGAATCGTTTCGCGATATGATGGTTTTAAAGACCTCTGCCAGCAGCGGTGAGTCGCTTGTAATACTGACACAAGCGGAAAAAGATGCGCTTTTGCGAGAAGCCCACGGCTTTGATATTCCTGCACTTGTTTATAATGTTACGCTCTTCGAAAAACTCCGCTGGCCGGTCAAGAACAGCGACAATCCCCGCGCGCTGCTTGAAGCGGCGATTCTAAGACTTGCCCTGAGTGAGCATTTTATGAGTGTAACAGAGCTGCTGTCGCAGACAAATGCCGTAAAGAACAATCCCGCGACGTTTAAAAAAAACACTCAGGTAATTGAAAAACCTCCTCTAAAGCAATCTGCCCCCCCAAAAACGCCTGAAAAACCTGTTGTTGACTCTGCCGGTGATATTGAACAGATAAAACAGAACTGGGACAAAATCATTGATTTTGCAAAATCGGCCGCCAATGCGAGAGTTGCGGAACTTTTGAAAAAGGCAGTCCCGCTGCGATTTGGCGGCAATATACTATCGCTTGGTTTTGATATTGGCGATGAATTTTCGATGAAGCTCTGCCAGAGCAACGGCAGGCAGGATGTAATCGAATCGGTTTTGAGCGGCGCTGTCGGCGCAAAAATAAAAACTGTTTTCGAGACTATCAGCGGCGGCAAAGCTGCACCAAAGACGAAACCAGCCGGCGCAAAGGCGAGTAAAAAAACGATAGATGAAGCCGCCGGCACTCCGGCGGTCAGAACAATCCTTTCCGAACTTGATGCGAGTATTTTAGATGTAACAGAGGAAAACGGCGAATGAATTCTGCATATACACAGAGCCTGAGCAGACTGGTAGAAGAGCTTTCAAAGCTGCCGGGCATCGGCACCAAGACGGCTGAACGACTTGCATTTCATATATTGAAATCGGAAAAAAATGAGGCCCTTTCTCTTGCCGATGCGATAGCAAAGGTCAAAAGCAGCATCAGGCAGTGCAAACAATGTCATAGTCTTTCAGAAAGCGATTTATGTTCGATTTGCGCCGATGCGAAACGCGATAAAAACATTATTTGTGTTGTCGAGCAGTTCAGGGACCTTGTTGCGCTTGAAAAGACGGGGCTTTGCAAATGGGTTTATCACGTTCTTGGCGGTCGTATCGCACCGCTTGAAGGTATCGAGCCGCAGAATTTGACAATTGAGCATCTTGTCAGCCGGATTCGCAGCGGCAAAGTTACAGAGGTTGTGATGGCGACAAATCCAACCGTTGAAGGTGACGGCACAGCATTATATATCAGTTCGTTGATAAAGCCGTTAGACGTTAAAGTTACTCGTCTTGCTCGCGGTCTTCCCGGCGGCAGTCAGATTGAATACGCCAGCGGGGCGATTCTGACCGACGCCATTTTAGGCCGCTGCGAAATGGAATAGGCCTTTAAAACCGGTTTTTCGCTGATTTTTCACCGTTTTTGACACATCAGATTGCTTTTTTTATCCATATCTGCTATATTTAATTGAACTGGAACGGAATTTGCATATTAAGCACGAATTTCTCTCGGAAGTAATATGAAGCTGGATATGACAAATCAGATGCGTCTTGAGCAGCGAATGAAGCTTGCGCCGCGGATGATTCAGTCGATGGAGATATTGCAGCTTCCAATGCTTGCGCTTCTGGAAAAGATTGAGGCAGAGCTTAACAGCAATCCTGTTCTGGAGATTGCCGAGCCGTCTGAAGCCCAGACCAGCTCCGAGACCAACGTAGAGCAGCAGACTGATACCGAAACCGGCGAAATCAATCGTGATGACAGTAAGGCCGATGATTTTGAACGTCTTGCTGATTTTTCAGAGCAAGCGGATGACTATATGTATCGTACCGAGGTTTCAAAGCGTTCTCGGGACGAAGATGAGCCTGATAGAAAACTCGAGGCGATAAGCAACACTCCCGACAGGGGGCAGTCTTTGCATGATTATCTTACAGAACAGTGGCGGCTTGTGGATGCAGATGAAAAAACCAAAAAGGCCGGCCAGACGATTATCGATTATATTGACGAAAAGGGTTATCTAAAGGTTCGGCTTGAGCAGCTTCACAATAAGGACACCAATGTTTTCGGTATGGAGCATCTTGAAAAGGCATTGCAGCTTGTTCAGCAGCTTGAGCCTGTCGGCGTCGGCGCGCGCGATGCAAAAGAATGTTTGTTGATACAAATGGCGCAATCATCCGATGATATGGGCTTTGAGATGGAGCTTGTTTCGAAATATCTTGATAAGCTTCTTGAAAACAAGCTGCCGGAAATTGCAAAGAAGATGAATTGTTCCATTGAGCGCATCAATGAAGCTCTTTTGCGTATGCGCAAGCTCGATACTTCTCCCGGCCTTGTGATAAGCAAAGAGCAAAATCATCCGATAAAGGCCGACATCATTGTTGCCCCGGCGGAGGGCGGCGGTTTTAAGGCTTATCTTGCCGATAGAAGTGTTCCTGCTCTTCGGATAAACGAGCATTATGCGGATATGGCTAAGGACAAAAAACTCGATACCAAAACCCGCGATTTTTTAAGAACCAATATTCGCTCTGCAAGGTGGCTGATGGATGCGATTGAACAGCGAAAGCACACTTTACTACGGGTAAGCCAGGCCGTTGTTGACCGTCAGAAAGAGTTTTTTGAAAAGGGTACGATGTATTTAAAACCTTTGCCGATGTCCCAAATCGCTGATGCGGTCGGTGTTCACGTAGCGACGGTGTCACGTGCGGTTGCCGGCAAATACATTCAGTCCCCGCAGGGCATTATGCCGCTGCGTGACCTTTTTGGCGGCGGGATGGAAACCGATAGCGGCGGGAGCGAAAGTTTCGAGGCGATTCGAGCCAAAATGCAGCAGATAATCGACAGCGAAGACAAATCAAAACCATTCAGCGACGATGCGATAAAAAAGAAGCTTGAGCAGATGGGCGTAAAGAATATAGCCCGCCGGACGGTTGCCAAGTACCGTAAAATAATGAAAATCCCCACAACGAGATTCAGAAAACGCTTTTGATTTTTTTGCCCCTCTTATGGTGTGTCAGCCAATAACAGCCTTTATAATTATGAAGATAACTATTGCCGTTACAATCATAAAGACAAGTATTGAGCCGAACAGGAGGAAGGTCTCCCACAGGAAAGAGACGAATTCAATTTTATCGACTTTGATAGCTTTATAAATTACTGCTATGACTGCAATCAGAGGCAGGGCAAGAAGCAGTGCCTTTGCCGTTGTGCCTATATCCACAGGCGACATAAATCCTGCAAGAAGATATTGACATAAATTTAAGCTGCTGGTCATTGATTCTGTTCTTTTATATTGTTACAGTGAGCCACATATACGGCATTTATAACACACAAAAGGTTAAGCATTCCTGCCATACCTGTATAGATTTCTCCAATCTCTCTTGGTTTTCCGAAAGAATCGAGGTGATATACGCTGCCGGACAGGTGTGCAAGATAAGCAACGGCCGGCGAATTGAGCATTTGAGCCCAGTACCAGGGTGTTCTTGCGTCGATGACGGCGATTGAGCCGAGCCAGATACCCAGCACAAACGCAAATGCAATTGAGAAGAATATTATCGCCGCCCGTTTTGGCTGGCCGATTATCCAGTGTCCCGCCC
>Ga0315275_10007735_pt1 | contig 10406 bp, 6 predicted proteins | sample YL17G03_0_MG_FD_205557 | JGI IMG/M metagenome (GOLD analysis project Ga0315275, IMG submission 205557) | Sediment microbial communities from Yellowstone Lake, YNP, Wyoming, USA - YL17G03_0 | ecosystem: Environmental > Aquatic > Freshwater > Lake > Sediment | place: USA: Wyoming | collected...
GAAGATCACCGAGCCCCGGCCACCTGCTTCGTTGACGACGTCGACTTCGATACCGTTGCCGAATGGCGTTCCCGGCTCTGCGACCAACATGCCGATATCCTGAATGCACACCTTCTCCTCAATTTCATAGCCGGCGAGGAGTGTGCGGACATTGGCGATGCGAGCCGACGAGCCGACGAGGCAGTCAGCAAGGGTGGCGTTGTACACCCCGCAGGGGAGCGCCGTTCCCCCGATGGTGACGGAGCCCCCGTTGTCGCCGAGTGTCACACGGCCGGCGAACGTGACATTGCGAATCCGGGCGAGATCTATTCCTGGAGAGATAAAGACAGCGCCCCAGTCTGAAGCAGTGCACCCCTGGAGCATCAGTTGCTCGACCTGTCTTTTTGAAGGGTTCTGGGTGGTCATGATCGATCGGTGTTGTTCTGGCAAGTGGTGGTATTCATTCCGCGCTTCTCCTCGCGGAGGACAATGTTCAAAAGATACGAAAAATGATCCGGAGATGCATCCCAACGGGGGGTGCGTTGTGACCTGCCGCACGTGTGTACTGTTGAGAGGGAAGAAAGAGGCCGAGAAGGCCTGATGCTGGAGGACGGGGAAGCGGCATTGGAGGGGGTTGGTTGAACTGTGGAGGCGGGTGTTGACTCTCTCGACCTGAACATCTACTTTGGAATGGTCGCATAATGATCCTTTCCGTAACCCGGCACATGGCTCTCACCACCACACCCGGCAGACGAAGCACCGAGTTGTTTGCCTTCGTCGGCCGCCACACCATTGCCTTCTTTGAGCACCTGGGGCGCTACGTCGGACTCATGTGGTGGGTGATCCGCAACATCGGCAATGTGCGTCAGTATTCCAGCAATGTCCCCGCCCAGATGGTTCAGATCGGGAATGACTCCATTCCCATTGTGACGTTCGTTGCAATGTTCGTCGGGATGGTCACTGCTGTTCAATCCGCCTACCAGCTATACGCCTGGATTCCCCGGACGGTTGTCGGGGGACTCGTCATCAAATCTGTGCTGCTTGAGCTGGTGCCGTTGTTGACCGCGCTGGTCCTGGCCGGGAAAGTCGGCGCGACGATCACTGCTGAAATCGGATCGATGCGCGTCACCGAACAGGTGGATGCGCTTGAAGCAATGGGATATGACTCCATCTCATTCCTTGTCACGCCGCGCGTTCTCGCGGGGATCCTCATGTTTCCGGTTCTCATCGTATTTGGAGACCTGCTTGCGGTGCTCGGGGGTCTTTTCGGAGCGGTGGTCGTTGCGCACGTCCCGGCCGGACCTTTTATCAGCGGTCTCAAGACGTCGTTTGCCACCTGGGATGCGGTGTTCGGATTGATCAAGGCGACGATTTTTGGTGGCACCATAACGTCCATTGCCTGTTACCAGGGGTACTATGTCAGAGGAGGATCCGCCGGCGTCGGCAAGGCCACGATGGAAACGGTGGTCCTGACGTGCCTGACCATCGTGGTCCTCGACTTCATACTCGCATCCGTGCTGCTCTGAATGATCACCGTCCGCGATATCCAGAAGAGCTTTGACGGGAACACCGTCCTGCGAGGAGTGTCCTTCGACGTCCGTGACCGTGAAACGGTGGTGGTCCTGGGCAAGAGTGGCTGCGGGAAGAGTATCCTGTTGAAGATGATCATCGGTCTCATGAAGCCCGACGCCGGTTCGATCATTGTCGATGGCGGCGACGTCGTACGCATGAGCTACAGTCGCCTGCAGCAGGTGCGTCTCAAGTTCGGTTTGCTCTTTCAGGGGGCGGCGCTGTTCGATTCGCTGAGCGTGGGAGAGAACATTGCACTTGCCTTGCGCAGGCAGAAGGGGACAACGGAGCGCGAGATCAGCGAGCGTGTTCGCACAGTGCTGAGCTTGGTCGGGCTGGAATCCGTTGAGCACACAATGCCCGCCCGGTTGAGCGGAGGGATGAAGAAGCGTGTCGGCCTCGCCCGGGCAATTGCCCCGAACCCTCAGTACATGCTGTACGACGAACCGACCACGGGACTCGATGTTGAGACTGCCGATGGGATCAGTCTCCTGATCAATGACCTTCGTTCCAAACTCGGGGTTACGTCCATCGTCGTTACCCACGACATCCATAGTGCCTTCGTGGTCGGTGACCGGTTTACCATCCTCGATGGTGGCGTGACGCTGATGAGCGGTACTCGTGCAGAAATTGAAGCGAGCAAGAATGAGGATGTACAACGATACATCACCAGTTCCCTCTCAACCTCTGGGACGCACAGGCTATGAAATTGAGCAATGAAGCTCGCGTTGGATTCGTGGTCTTTGCAGCCGCGATCCTCTTCATCGGGGGAGTGATCTTTCTACGGGGGATCGACCTTCGCTCCAAGCAGTATTCCCTGAAGGTCCTCTACCGGAATGTCACAGGCCTGAAGACCGGTGATGTGGTCACCGTGGCCGGACTGGCGATCGGACGCGTGGAAACGATGTCGTTTGCAGGACGCAGCATCCAGGTGGATCTCTCCATCCAGACGAAAGTGCATCTTCCGAAGGACTCCAAGGCTATTGTGAAGAGCGAGACCATTATGGGGGGAAAGTTCATTGAAATCACACCGGGCCTTGACACGAAGGTGCTGCAGGACGGGGACTCTCTCAGCGGCATGTATGAAGCGGATCTGTCGGAATTGACGTCCACTCTTGCTCCCATAACGTCGAATGTCCTCGGAATCCTCGAAAACGTCAATTCCACATTCGATGAACCCACCCGCAGACGGGTGCAGGAGATTGTGGTGGATCTCGGGCGTTCCGCGTCGCGGCTGGAGGAAATCATCCGGACCGAGGGCCCGCGGGCAGACCAGGCCTTTGCCGACTTTGCGGCATTCTCGCGTGACCTCTCCCGGTTTGCGCGGACTCTGGATACGATCGCCCTCGCCCAGCGGGACAATATCGACACCAGCATGACTGCCCTTCGGCGAGTGGCGGTGAACTTCGATCGCGTGTCCGCGAACCTCGAATACACCACCGAGGCGCTCAATGCCATCCTTGCCAGAGTCAACACCGGACAGGGCACGCTTGGAAAACTGGTCCAGGAGGAGACGTTGTACAACAACCTCGACAGTCTTTCCGCGAATTTGAACCGGCTTGTGAGAGATATCAGGGAGAACCCGGATCGATATGTGCGGGTATCGATATTCTGAGCGGTGAGAGGCTCCGAGCACAGAAAAGCCCGCGCATCGTTTCCGGTGTGCGGGCTTCTCTCTTTCAGGCCGGGAGGTATGGTCCGTGTGTTCCGACAACTGTGTCGGCAGGCGCTCCGCAGCAGTTCTAGAAGCTTACCCCGATCGATATGAACTGGCGTGACCCCAGGATCCCGAACGGTTCGTACGCGTAGTCGACCCGTACCGGGACTCCCGAAATCGGGTACCGGACTCCGGCGCCCGCGGTCCATCCCCGTTCGTCGGCGTTCGTCTGGTAGCCGACCCGTCCCGAGAAGATATTGAGAAAGCAGTATTCGGCGCCGAAATTTGCCCGTTCTCCGAAATCGCGCGGGTGGCGCGACTCAAAACAGAGAACGAGCGAATGCATCGAGTCGATCCCGGCGAACCTCAGAGGCTCCACCGTGACACCAAAGCTGATGGCAAAGGGGAGGGGGAAAGGCTCGTTCTCATACGTCAATTCTTTGGAGACGTTCTGGACCGTAGCGCCGAAACGTATCCCGTTGTAGAGAAAATCATAGTAGGCACCCACATCAATGGCAGTAGCGCCCTGATTGTAGGAGCGCTGCTCAAGGGCCAGCGCACTGTCGGTGAGGGAGGAACCTGCTGTGGACACCCATGCATCGCCCAGATCCTGTCGAGTATACTTGATGTGCACGCCATACGAAAACCGGTCAGAGACCTTCTGGGAGAACGCACCACCGACGGCGAATGCCGTGGGCGAGAAGGTGCCTGTTTCCTCGTACCCCTGGCTGTTCGCCGAGCGGACGGTCTGGTAGAAGGTTCCGTAGTCCATCGACAACAGACTTATCCCCAGGACACCGGTGCTCCAGAGCTTGGCGGCGACGGCGATGGCGTTGTAGTTGATATCGGCGATTCCCCTGGTGTGATTCAGACTCACGTCCACATCACCGGGAATCCACCCCAGCATAGCGGGGTTCCAGAAAATCGCATTCGCCGTGATGGTATTGACCACGCCGACATTTCCTCTCCCGACGACCTCCGCCGAGACGGGGTTCTCCAGAAACCGGAACCCGACCTGCGCCTTCTTGACAAACTGCGCATGGAGCCCGTCGATTGACAGGAAGCAGAGCGTGAGGGCTAGAACGATGACTCTTGATAGGGTATGCATCAGAACCTCCGGTTCCGTTCTCTGTCTATCGGACGATCACAAACTTCACGAACTGATTGTCCAGCGGACGATCTGCGCTGTCGCGGCAATCGGTAACGGCGAGAATATAGATGCCGCTGCTCACGTACTGGTTTCCTTCGGTGCGCTGGTCCCATTCATGGTCCGCGGTCCCGTAATGCAACAAGGTGCGGACGAGGTCCCCCGTTTCCGTGAAGATACGCAGCGTGCACGTGATGGGAAGGTTATAAAAGGAGATCTTGTCGGGAGTCCCGCCGGTCAGTCCCGCCCCGGCAGCGATCGTTGCGGGGTTCGGGACAACGCGGACGGCGTCCGACGAATTCATTCCCGGTTTGAATGCGACGGCCGGGAGTTGTGAGCGGGTAATGAAACGCGAGCTCTCCAGGGGCCGGCCAGCGTCGACACCCGAGGTATTCTGTGTCCCATTGTCGCGGGCGGTCACTGCATAGTAGAAATCAACTCCGCGAGTCGTGTGCGAATCGATATACGTCGTGAGGTTCCGGTCGGTGGTCTCGAACACCAGCTCCCACCGTGCGTTGCTTTTCTGGTCGAGCGGGTCGTTGACCAGGAGCGCACCGCGTTTTCTGTACACCCGCCATGCAGCCCAGTCGTCAACGCCCGTTACGGGATCAATGAAATAGGACGGCGAAGGATACGACCAGCGAACGGAGATCTGGTCCGGACCGGACAGGACATCGATATCCGGTGGGGGCGGCGCGGCAGGTATGCCAATTCCGTGGTTCATCTGGTCCCACGCCCAGTTTGCGCGATCGAGGGTCTTCCAGAGCGAGTCTCGTCCCGTGAGGACCCAGGCTTTCTTTGCGGAGTCGGTCACGGTCCCTGCGAGCCAGAGACGACCGATAGAGTCCGCCATTTCCCAGCTTATTCCTCCGACACCGACCGCGTACACGAACGTCAGAGAATCAACACGGCCCTGGGCTTTGTTCTTTGTCAGGGAGCACGGTCCCACGGTGAGGAATCGCATCGGCCCCTTTGGAGGAGCGGTTGAGAGACCAGCCGTAATCGGGTCGAGCGGGAAGCGCCCTCGCGAGTCGTCTCCTCTGTACGTGAGTCTCAGCCCGTCGTCTCTTCTGCCCCACAGGTCGAGCGTGATTGAAGCGTGGGGCGCGGCATACGGCTGAAGCAGATTATCGGTCCGATCGGTGGCGGATTTGTCGGCATGGAGGAGGGCATAGCCTGGAATCTGCGCCGAATAGAGGAACCCCGTGGTGCGGTCGGGGTCGCCGGTGTCGTCGCGTGAGCCGTTCGCGTACGGCGTGGTTGTGGTATTCCATGCGTCCCAATAGTACGCGACGAGGAGCGAGTCGCGGGGGAGGCCGGGCACGGTTTCAGATTTGCGTTTGAACCAGCTGTCCAGATCGTCTTCACCCTCATAGGAGAATGATCCGAAGACGTTCCGTTCGCCGGCTTTGGACGGCCCGAAGCTGAATGCAAACGGCCACCAGAAACCGATGGTCTGGTCGGGAAGGGTATCCTTGGATGTTGATGACTGTCGGGGCAGTCTGATCTCGCCGGTGAATTTGTGCGTCGCTTTCCAGATGAAATAGTTGGCATGGTACGGGTTGCTGAAGCCGTAGATCTCAACGTGGCTCCGGATGCCGAACTGTCCGCAAACGTCTTCAAATTCAATCTTGATATCCGATTTGAGTGTGGGATCCACGTACCAGCGATACGGGGCATCGAGCTGGATTCCATCGACGATAATGTGGGGCGGCCGGTAGCGCCGTGTTTCCATCGCCCAGTCGGTCGCGCCGTTATTGGTCAGGGCGTCGCCGCGGGTGTACATTCCGTGCTTGACGCCATTCTCGTCGAGGATCCCGTTGTCGTCGAGGACCAGCGGGTTGAATATCTGATACAACATATTCGATTGCCACCAGTCCGCCGGCCAGTAGAAGATTTCGGTGTTCTGGCGGTCCTCGCCGGTCAGGTTCCAGCTGAACTGCGACTGCATCCCACCGTCCCCCATGAGCTTGTTCATGCTCATCATGATGTTGCCGACATCGAACATCATCGGCGACGGTGTGTAGTTGGGCTGCTGTGCGAAAGTCGCAGGCATCGGGAACAGAAGTGCCGCGGTGAGGAGTATGATGATGGATGATCTCATGTGGTCTTCCTCTTGAATGGGGGGCTCAGATATCCAGGCGCAGACCCAGGATGATCCGCCGCGGGTTCAGGAAGATCGGGGTTTCCCACCAGCCGACCTTGATGTGATTATCGTCAGACTTGTACTGTCCCCAGAGATCGCTGCCACCCTTGTCCGGTGTCTGCAGCGACTTCTTGTAGTCGTCGTACTGGGTCTGCAGCATATTGTTGGTGTTCAGCCATTTGTTGTTGGTGAGATTCTTCACTGTCACGACGAGCTCAAGGTTTCCGTACGGTGTGTGGAAGACTTTTGATCCGCGGAAATCGATGTTCCAGTAATTGACGGCATCCACGTAGTTCCAGAGCTTGATGTCGGTTTCTTCAGGATTGAGGAGCACCCGGCCGCCAGCGCGCCATTCAAAGAAGAAGTTTGCGTACAGGCTCCCAAACCAGTACACACCAAGAAATTCCGGGCCGAAATTCTGAGGAGTGTGAAGGTTCAGGTTGATATTGGCGCGCGGGAGTGGCTCTGTGGTTGTCACATTTGGCGAGCGGAGTTCGGCGTTGCGGGCTTTGAGCCGGTTCTCATACACTTTCGCGAGTCCGGATTCTCCGCTGCTGACGACCATATAGTCGTACATCGCGTTGAACGTGACGAATTCGCCGAGCGGACGTTCCAGACGAAGCTCAACACCGCGCACATCGCTGTACCCGTCCGGGTAGTATTTGTTCACGATGTTGTCTTCGTAGTAGTTGATGAACTCGCGGTTCAGCGGACTGTTGCTGACGTCTTTGTAATATGCCGATACATTCACGATGAAATCCGACAGGAACATCTGTTCATACCCGAACTCGTAGGAAACGGTCCGTCCCATGGTGAGATCAGGGGTCGGGACGCCCGTCGAACCCGAGTAGACTGTCAGGTCATACAGGAAGGCGCTGGGTGGCCGCTGGTAGAAGTGCCCGTAGTTGAAGTAGAGTTTGCTGCTTTCCGTAATGGGGAATGAAACGCCCAGCCGTGGCGAGAGATATGCCTGAACCCGGTTCTCGGTCTGCGGCCAACCAGGGGGATCGGCCAGCAGGGCGCGCCAGTACGTCCATCGTTCGTAGCTCATGGCGGCGCCGGGGAGACTGGGATAGATATCGTTGTAGAGCGCGGCGTAGTCTTCGTCCGCCGGAAATCCCGTTGCGTACCCCTTCTTCATCGGGTTGAAGTAGTCAAGCCGGAGGCCGGCGTTGAGGATCATTCCCTCGAACTCGAGCTTGTCCTGGAGGTACACGCCGATATCCAGGGGCGTTGCCGTGTAGTACTGCCAGGTGTCCGGGGTGTAAGCGAGTTGTGATTGGAACCATGTTCCCGTATAGACGAAGAGATCCTGGATGCGGGCAGAGAATCCCGCCTCAAGCTGGTTCCTGCGCCCAAGTTGTGCCGTCATGTCCCCCTTCAGCTGGTACACCCATGATCGGGATGAGTCGATGCGCTGCGGTCCGCCGAACATGGTGAAGTTGTTCTGGGCATCATAGCCGTAGTTGGTGGATGCATTGGGGCTGCCCAGGTTCGGGACGTAGTAGCTGAGATTCTGTTTGAGTCGGGCACTGTAGAAAGTGACCCTGGAATAGGCGTTGTTCGTGTCCAGAGAGAATGGATTGAGCTGCTGGTCAGTGAACCCGACCTGAAAATCCACGGTGTAGAAGGCATTGGGCGAAACAGCGTGCGTGAATTTCGCGCCGCCGATGATATAGCGCTGGTCGAAGTACTGAAGACGGCTCAGGTTATAGAGCTGGTTGAAACTCCCGTTGCCGATCAGGCGCGCATTTTGAGCCACGGAGCTTTCTGTGCTATTGAGGAATCCAAAGCTTGACGCCTGGTCGATCAGTGCTCCCCCGTAGCTCGTGGCCCGGCCGCCGCTCGAGGTCTGGATCTTGGCGTACATCCCATTGACCGCGAGCCTCATGTTGTCGCCGAGGATGGTCGTGAGTTTCAGCTGGGCATTCCAGTCAAGATAGCTGCTGCGGGGCCCGATGGGGAGCGCAAGCTGCGAATTTTCATATTTGTACCCTGCCATGAGCGTGGTTTGCTCGGCGAACCCGCCGATGATTGGAAGCCCGGCTCCCGGGAATGGGCCGGTGATCGTTCCTTCAAAGAAGTAATCGGGTTTCGGGGCGACAGCATACCGGGGATGCTGGAGATTCCAGAGCTCGGCTTTCTGGGTGGAATCCAAAGCCCGGTCCGGGGTTGCGGGGTTGGCCCATCCTTTGAAATTCCGGAACTCCGCCGGCACCGTGGTGTCCTTCGGGTTCACGCCGCGCCACATGTAGGGACCCGCGTAGACCTTGTAGATCCAGGAATTGTCGTCCCATGGACTCACCCCGAAAAACCGTTGCTGACCGCCGGGTGCCACGTCCAGCCGCGCAGAGAAGGTATAGCGATCACGGTTGCCGTCTTTTGTTACCACATTCAGAAGGCCTGACCGTATGCCGCCGTACTTCGCCTGGAATCCGCCCGTGAGCACCTGAATCTCCTGGATTGCCGTGGAGTTGAGCGCAAGGTAGGAGTTCTCCGTCCGTGGATCCTGCAGTGACATACCGTCGAGGCGGACATCTGTTTCGCGTATTGCTCCGCCGCGGACGCTCAGACCGTTGCCATCGGATGTGCTCACCAGCTCAACGCCTTTGATCCGTCCCACAAATTCGTCGACCCGGAGCACGGGCATTTCCGCGAGCCGTGCCGTGCCGATCACCTCCTGCGTCGCAGAAACATCCTGCTTAATGAAGACCCGTTCTGCGGTGACGATGACCTGGTCCATGGCAATGGAGGAAGGGGAGAGGTCAAAGTTGAGCGGAATTGTGCGGTCGAGATCGACCCGCACCAGGCGCTGGGTCACCGAGGCATATCCAACCAGTCTGGCCGTAACGACGTAAGTGCCCGGCGGTACGTTCAGTATGAAGTAGTATCCGTCGGGATCTGCGGATCCGCCCATGGGTCGATCGAGGGGAACCTCGGAACCGTCAGCAAGAATCGAATGCGTGATAAGCACATTCGCTCCGGGAAGCGGTTCGCGTGATTGCTGCTCAAGGATTCTGCCGGTGACCTTCCCGTTCGCTGCGAGAGCGCTGGGTGAAAGAACCATGGCGAAGGCAAGAACCGGCAGGAAATGGCGGAACAACGCTTGAAGGGAGAAGTGAAGTTTCATGACAAACCCTTCTCACTGGATAGGAGTGTACTGTGAAGACGCGCAAAGGACAATCTGTGGAAAATCTGGCCGCGTGAGGTCTACGAAATCCGGGGATGCCCGCGTGGCCCGGAAATCATGAAGAGTACACGAACAACCCGTACTTCCCACCGCCTGAAGATGAGATGATACGGGAGAAAAAGAAAACGGCATGACGCCCTCTCATGCCGTATGAACTCCGACGCTCTGCCCAACCCTTCACACATGAGTACGGGGCTATCCATCGCTCAGAACGAAACTCGTTTCCTCGGTCAACGTACGAAAACGCTTCGGCTTTGTCAAGCAAATCTCTCCTGTGGTCAGCACCCCCGGTCCATTGGTTGTCATCAATCATGGTGGAACGCGCTCTCTTTTCAGGCTTGTTTCTCGATGAAGTCTGTGCTACCATTACCTGTCAGTCCCGTGGGTTCAGTCTGTCTGAACCTTTCAGAAGGGGCCGAGCTCCTGAAACCGTTTGCCGGGCCCTCCTGCTGCACACGGGGAGTTCTGTGATATGGAACAGAAGAATCTGCAGAGAATGATACGGCTTGCGGCGGAGTTCTTCGACGCGAAGAACGACCCCGCGCAGATCTCCATCGACGACGAATCCATGAGAAAGCTTCGCCAGATTCACCCGGCGTCGCTGTCAGAGGAAACGGACAGGGATGGGCCGATCGCATGGGTGCTCGTGATCCCCACCACCCGCGAGCTTATGGAGCAGTTCATTGCGAAAACCATCAGTGAGCGGGAACTCCTCGAC
>Ga0315275_10007736_pt1 | contig 10405 bp, 9 predicted proteins | sample YL17G03_0_MG_FD_205557 | JGI IMG/M metagenome (GOLD analysis project Ga0315275, IMG submission 205557) | Sediment microbial communities from Yellowstone Lake, YNP, Wyoming, USA - YL17G03_0 | ecosystem: Environmental > Aquatic > Freshwater > Lake > Sediment | place: USA: Wyoming | collected...
CCTGATACCCATCGATTTCAACCGTGAAATCGCTTCCTGCGATTCTTTCCGGATGATGTCAGCGAGTGCGAGTGCTCCCACCGGCCGCTCATCTTCAAGCAGGAAGACAACGGTTTTGCCCTGCCGGCTCATGGTTTCAATGCGCTGATCTGATAGTTCAATATGGTTTTCCTTCAGATATCCCGGGCTGACCACCTTCAGGTTTCGCCCTGAAACGAGCGCTTCCACACCTTTGCCGGGAATCGCACGGAAGTTCTCTATCGGAACAAGATCGAGATGCTGGTCCGCCGCACTCTTTACAATACTACGGGCGATCGGGTGTTCGGAATTTGCTTCGAGCGTTGCAGCCATCTGCAGTACCCCGGATTCGCTGAGCTGCCCGAGCGGGAGAACGTTAGTTACCCCGAATGCTCCTTCGGTCAGGGTGCCGGTTTTATCAAAAACGATTGCCTGGAGATCCTTTGCCCGTTCGAATGCCTGACGTTCCCGTATGAGCAGACCGGACTGCGCAGCAAGTGCAGTGGATACCGCGACGACGAGTGGTACGGCCAGCCCGAGAGCGTGAGGGCACGCGATTACCATCACGGTTGCAGCTCGCTCAACCGCAAACCCGAGTCCGTGTCCGAGCGCAAGCCATCCGGCAAATGTTATGACACCGACGCCGAGCGCAATAATGACAAGAAAGAGGGCAGCCCGGTTGGCGAGGTCCTGTGCATGGGATTTGCTCTCCTGTGCCTGTCTGACCAGGGTGATAACCTGGTTCAGGTACGTCTCCTTCCCGGTCTTGTTTACCTGAGCAACAACAGATCCTTCGCCGTTGATGGCACCACCTATCACGGTGTCGCCGGGATGCTTTGAAACCGGTTTTGATTCCCCGGTCAGCAATGATTCATTCATAGTGCTTATACCGTCAATTACAATTCCATCGACGGGTATCTTCTCACCGGGTTTGATGAGAACATGGTCACCGGGCTGCAGCTCCGACACGTTCACGGTTATCGTTTCATGATCTTTTACGAGGTGTGCATCCTGGGGCATGATCTTTACCAGTTCCTCAAGCGCCCGGGAGGCCCCGAGAACCGACTTCATCTCGATCCAGTGGCCGAGAAGCATGATGTCGATAAGCGTTGCCAGTTCCCAGAAGAATCCCTCGCCCTGCAAACCGAACACAACAGCAGCGCTGTAAAAATACGCTACGCTGATCGCTACTGCAATCAGTGTCATCATTCCTGGAGTGTGTGCACTCAACTCACGGAAAATTCCTTTGAGGAATGGATACCCGCCATAGAAATAGACAATAGAGGCAAGTATGAGTTGAAGGTACATTGAGCCGGGGAAATCAAACCGGAATCCTAAAAACGACTGGATGACCGGTGAGAGAAGAAGGATTGGGATTGTGATGATCGTTGAAGTGATGAACCGTGTCTTGAAATCTTCCAGATCATGAACGTGAGAGCCGGCTCCCGTTTGATGGGACCCCGTATCACCGCCAGGATGTACCGGTTGGATCGATTTGGTATGATCTGATTCAGCACCTTTATTTATTGCAGGATGATGCATACCGCGCTCCATTTTATTGCTCCAATGCCTGTATCAATAGGAAAATATATCCGTTCCGGATATATCGGAAGAGAGTATCAAATCACCATAAATGTTTCGTAAGCCGGTCTGAATAACGGAAATTGTTCGATAGGGAATTACCTGAGGTCCGGTTTAATGCCGGACTCCTCAGGTCATCGACATTCCGGAAAATTATTCTCCACCAAAAAGGTTCCTGCATCAAAAAGATCACGTAATCGTGAAAAACCCTGATCACGATGGGTGACGGGAGAGTACGTGAGATTTGGAAAAATAAGCCCGTTCCTGCCCCCATCTGCCAAAACAGGCAATTTCAGATCGACCCTGAATTGTCCGGGTCGCGGAAAATGGCGAATTACCGCCCACCTTTTTTAAACAAAGGTTAAATTGCCGTTTTCCTGGCAAAATACGGCAAGCAATCGCTTGAAAAATTACCCTGACAGACCCTTTTGGTTGGCAGATCTCCTGTTTTATCGAACACAACTACAGGTATGTGAAAGAAGGGTTGTTTTGGGGGTTTGGAATTACGCTCAAAACCGGTATGAAACCTACTCAATTCCTCCGTCGGAGACCTGTCTCCAGCAATAGGATTTTGATCAACAAAACATCACTAATTCGCAAAAAAACAGCACTATTGTTTTCGGAAAACCGCAAAGCGTGTCCCGTTTGGCTGGATTCGGCATGAATCGAGCGCCGAAATGACCGCTAATAGCACCTATTGGAGGGTGATCGCTTGCTAAATGGGCCGGGAAGCTTGGGAATGTGAACGACGCTCCAGATTGGGATACTACCGCCCTCATCATGTTTTTTTAGCCAGATCTTCCATCAACTCTGCCTGAATTTTCTGGATCTCCAGGAGTCTCTCCCCCTGGTTAATGAGGAGATGATCAATTTTCCTGTGCAGCTGGTGAATTTCCATTTCTGCATTGAGGTTCACCTGGTAATCGTGTTCGGCATTCATACGGTCTCTTTCCTCCTGCCGGTTCTGGCTCATGATGATGACAGGAGCCTGAATTGCAGCAAGGGCTGAGAGGACGAGGTTAAGCAGGATGAACGGATACGGATCGAACGGCCTGAGCACAAGGATGAGTGTGTTCACCGCGATCCATACAAGAAGGAGGGCGGTAAACATGGCGATGAATGTCCAGCTTCCGGCAAAATCGGCGAGCCGGTCGGAAACCCGGTCCCCAAAGCTCAGCTGCCGATCAAATTCGATATTGATATTTTTCGCCGTGAGTTCATGGTCTTTCATGCTTCGTGCGATATTCTCTTCCAGCGAGGAGAGCTCTTCTCTCTCTTTCTCCAGAATCTCCCTGATATATTGTGTCCTGAAGTGGTTCAGATCACCGCTGCAGATGTAACATTCTCGTGACCACGCAGGATATTCTTTCCGGATTAGGACTGCGATCGATTCGGGGATCAATCCCGCAGGTACGACGTCGTTTCGTTTCTTGTGTTCCCCGCACACCTGGCAGGGAAATGTTTCCTGATCAGCCATCCTTGTTCCTCTTACAAAACTATGGATCTGCAATAATATATAGGAAAAGGAGCGTTCAGGAACACCCGGATAGTGCCTTGCGAATCCCCATGGGGGATGAGTCTTCACCAATTATTTTGGAATCGGGGAAGCGATGCTGAAGAAAGCATTTCCTATCACCACAACAGTCTTTGCCCGGATAGCCAAAAATCATCCCGGACCATAGATAGAGATATGATGCCACGAAGCAATTGTAGCCCATCACGGCATGGCGATGAATTCTCCCGTAGCAGTCCGGTCGGGCTGATGATAATCTCACTAATGGGCATGCTAACTGGAGGGCGGAATCTCCAGCGACGATTGCACGATACATAAAGCCTGCCGCGTGAATCCGGAGTATCCGGACCTTGGACCCGCGATGCGTAAGAAACAAGGAGTATGAACGGCTTTGCCGGAATATGAATAACGAAAATAAAAAACAAGGAGTGAAATGTCACAACAGCTTGGCGGACAGCCTATTATAATTCTCAGGCAGGGAACGACACGGAGCCGCGGGCAGGAAGCCCAGAACAGCAACATTGCCGCTGCAAAAGCGGTGGCAAACGCAGTGCGGTCGACACTCGGGCCAAAAGGCATGGACAAGATGCTTATCGACGGCATGGGAGATATCGTCATCACCAATGATGGTGCCACCATCCTCAAGGAGATGGACATCGAGCACCCTGCCGCTAAGATGATGGTCGAGATCGCAAAGACCCAGGACGACGAAGTTGGCGACGGAACGACCACGGCAGTTGTTATTGCTGCAGAACTCTTAAAGAACGCGGAAAGTCTGCTCAATCAGCATGTTCACCCGACCGTTATTGCCGAAGGATACCAGCAGGCTGCGGTAAAAGCACTGGAAATTCTTTCCACAATTGCAATAAGCGTGAAACCGACCGACCGTGCAATGCTGACAAAAGTTGCGGAAACGGCGATCAGCGGCAAGGGTGCAGAGGCGTACAAGGGTCTGCTCTGCGATATTGTCGTACGGGCGGTAACGATGGTTGCGGATCCGGACGGGACCGTGGATATCGGGCATGTGAACGTACAGAAGAAAGTTGGCGGTAAAGTGGAGGATACCGAGATCGTCGAAGGCATGGTCATCGACAAGGAACGGGCACATCCGGGGATGCCCAAGGTTGTAAAGAACGCAAAAGTCCTCCTCCTCAACGCAGCGCTTGAGTACAAAAAAACGGAGGTCAATGCGAAGATCAATATCTCGCGGCCCGACCAGGTGCAGGCATTTCTCGATGAGGATGAGCAGATGGTCCATACTATGGCAAACAAGATCGTGGCAAGCGGTGCAACGGTTGTGTTCTGCCAGAAGGGTATCGATGACGTTGCCCAGCACTATCTCACAAAAGCCGGCATTTTTGCCGTTCGCCGGGTAAAGAAGAGCGATATCGAAAACCTTGCACGGGCCACCGGTGCGACGATTATCAACAGCATCGATGTCATTACCCCCGGCGATCTCGGGGCTGCCGGCCTTGTGGAGGAAAAGAAGCTCTCCGGCCAGGAGATGATCTATGTCTCGAAATGCAAAAACCCCAAGGCGGTCTCGATCATCATCCGGGGCGGTTCGGAGCATGTGATCGATGAGCTTGAACGTGGCGTGCATGATGCGCTTATGGTCGTCAGTGATGTCGTAAAGGACAAAAAAATTGTCGCAGGAGGCGGGGCTCCCGAGATCGAGCTCTCGCTCCAGCTGCGGCGCTATGCATCAACCGTCGGGGGCCGTATCCAGCTTGCAATCGAGGCATTTGCATCTGCGCTCGAGATCATCCCGCGTTCCATTGCCGAGAATGCCGGCCTCGATCCCATTGACATGATCGTAGCGATCCGGGCTGCGCATGAAGCCGGCAACAGGACCTTCGGGCTTGATGTCTACGAGGGCAAACCGATCGACATGCTCAAGGCAGGTATCGTTGAACCCCTGCTGGTGAAGACGCAGGCGATAATGAGTGCTTCCGAGGCTGCGGTCATGATCCTGCGCATAGACGATGTCATCGCATCGTCAAAGGCAGCAGGGCCTGCCGGGGGTATGCCACCGGGCGGGATGGGCGGGATGCCCCCGGGAATGGGAGACTATTAGGAATGCAGACTACGATGGGGAATGGCGATTTTTATCAATAAGCCGTAGGGAAACTATGTTTTTGCTGGCTTAAACCAATAATATCCCCGGCATTATCCAGAAGACCGGCAAGATAAGTTTTTACCCATTCCTCGTTCTCATATTCCTCGAACGGGCGATATGAACCCTGTATTGTAGAATTCTCTTTATCAAATCGCAGCAATCCTATGGGAGATCCACCCTTTTGCACGAACTGATCCAATTCTTCAAGCGGATGCCTTCGTGAACTGAAAACAAATTTTGTCTCATTTTCAAACCCGACAGCAATTGCGACAAGCCAGGCTTTTTTTGCTTCTGCAAGCATTTCATCTACCAGATCAGAAGTTTTTCTCATGTCTCACTCAGGTAGGGGATTGCTGGTCATCGCATAAATAATTCGTTAATACGAATAACAAACATGAACGAAATAGCAGCGGTAGTGGCTTTCCCCTGAGTGCAAGAAGAGAGGTGATGCAGAACCGGGAATGTATCCCACGTCCGGAGCGGAACGGCAAAAGATCTCCTGGCGGATTTGAAATAACAGGCGAACACTTCAGGCTTTTTTCCCCGTGATCGTTCATGGTCGCCCCGGGGATGCAATATATTGAAAAAGCCCTTGCTCATTCACGGTATGAGATTATCGAGGATGATGAACCCTATTACGGTGAGATTCCAGAGCTGGCTGGAGTCTATGCAACCGGGAAAACTCTCGAAGAATGCCGGGCCAACCTGATGGAAGTGATCGATGGCTGGATTATTGTCAGGTTACGGCGTGGCCTTCCTATTCCCCTGATAGATAATTGCACCATCGAGGAAGTCGTAAGGCTGGATCAGAGTGCCCGGGCATAAGCTTACTCCGGTCTCGTGGACGCGACAGGCGGGGTTACTGCAACATCTCGCGACAACCCGGTTGATAAACAGATGGTCGCACCACGAGCTCATATTATTTCCCGAAATATTTCCCTACTTCTTTCAGGTTCTCGCGGATCGGGAGGCTCTGGGGACATTTCTCCTCGCATTCCCCGCACTCCTGGCAGAGCGACGCGTAATGAGGGGTGCCATCGAAGAAACCACCGAGGAACATTGAATAGATCTCCCGGGTCTGTTCTTCGTCTTCGTACATGTGCCCACGGTTGTAATACTCGAAACACTCCGGGATGCTCACGCCGTGCGGGCAGGGCACGCAGTACTTGCATCCGGTGCACGGGATCGTGATCCGCTTTTCCAGCTCTTTCCTGACCTTTCCGAACAGGGAGAGCTCTGTCTTTGTAAGCGAGTGCGGCATCCCGCTTTTTGCAAGGGCGACATTCTGGCGGACCTGCTCTGGGGTTGACATGCCGGAGAGGACGACGGTCACTTCCGGATGGTTCCAGACCCAGCGGAGGGCCCATTCGGCAGGCTGGTGCTGGACCTTCGCTTTCTTCCAGATCTTTGAGATACCCGTGAGATCCCTGGCAAGCAGGCCACCCCGGATCGGTTCCATGACCACGATACCGAGTCCTTTCTTCGCCGCATATTCCAGCCCCTCCGTCCCGGCCTGGTAGTGCTCGTCCATGAAATTGTACTGGATCTGGGCAAACGTCCAGTCGTAACTTTTCACGATCTCCCTGAAGAGCGTTATGTTGTCATGGAATGAGAACCCGGCATACCGGATCTGACCGTCAGTGAGGGCATCGCTCAGAAAGTCCGTAACACCGAGCGCCGAGAGGTTCTCCCAGAACGGGCGGTTGAGCCCATGCACAAGGTAAAAATCAATGTGGTCGGTCCTGAGCCGGACAAGCTGCTCATCGAGATACTTGTCCATGTCCTCCCGGGACTTGATCAGCCAGCTCGGGAGCTTGGTCGCAAGGTGCACTTTTTCACGATACCCGCCGGCAAGTGCCCGTCCGACAACCGGTTCGCTCTCACCATTATGATAAGGATACGCGGTATCGACATAGTTCACACCATGGTCGATCGCGTACCGGAGCATGCTGGTTGCCTTTTCCTCGTCAATCTGCCCGTTATCCTTCGTTGGGAGCCTCATGCACCCGAACCCGAGGATGGAGAGTTCCGGTTCGGCCTTTTTCATTTTCCTATAGAGCATTGTCCTTCACCGATATCCGTGATCCAGATTGCGTCTGCGATACTGTATAAATTCTTGCATGGGTGGATCTCCCCTCCGGCCGGGAAAAAACCCGGGCTCCCTATGTGAGGGGTGCCTTAGGTGACATCTCTTCTATGGGGGAATCTGAGAGGGGCCGGGTCGGGTCTCGCGAGCGGTGCAACCGTGGGCACTAAGCCGGGAATGGCGCCCCGGGTGGCCGGTGTGGATGACGGGAGCTGGGATTAGGCGCAGAGAGCGGAGCGGGCTCGACTCATCCGAGAATAAAGGGGGTCTGTGATTGAAGTTATAATTGATTACCCCACGCGCTCAGAAAAAAATCTGCCTGCAACAGAAACCTAATCATCACTACCGGCAAATACTTGTTAATAATGATCCGGGATGTCCTATGAAACAAGAAAAAAAATCCGGTACCGAGAAAAAAGCACCGGCAGGACGAGGAGAGGGGCTCAGCCAGTTAGAGCGGAGCATCCTGCAAAAGTCCACCGAGCGCCACGACAAGGCACTCAGAATCCTCAGCAAACTCTAATTTTCCATCGTTTTTACATGCTTTTTCAGCCACTGCTCAATATCCGCAGGTTCAAATTTGTATGATGCTACCGCCAGCATGAATTCAACGATGGTCTCATCATCCACTGCAATATAGTATCCCTGCTGGCCCAGCACATTTTCTGCTACGACAAGTGCAGTCCGCTTGTTTCCGTCAATGAACGGATGTTGCGATCCGATGGCATGAAGAACAATCGCAGCCCTTCGGAAAATATCCTTTATTTTGTTGACCCGGAAGACCATAAAATGAAGAGTTGATTCTGACAGGACACCATTGGCACCCCCGAACTTCACAATGATTTCATCGTGAATCTCGATGATCTTCTCAACGGTGAGACCGGACATTATATTTTTTATCTGTGCTCCGGTTCCATGCAAATCTTCCGCTTTCTCATTTCGGTGGAGACCTGATCTTCCGTATCACGTATTCCCGGCCGGGGATCCGATGCCGGCGTGACCGGTGGGGCCTGGCCGGTCCACCGCGGGGCGGTGCAGCCGGGGGCACTATACCGGGAATGGCGCCCCGGCCGGGCCAGTGTGGCAGGACGGCGCTCTGCTCAGTCAATCGTATGAGGGGGCTCAGCTTCGATGATCGCCACAGGAGCTGGCCATGCTCCGCTGAATTTTTTCAGACCGTTCTGATTAACCGGACCCCGTAACGGAGATCATGTCCGATGCTCTTTCATCCAGTCATGGGAAAAGATCTCGGCCTCACCGTTCACGATCCCCAGGGCAATCTTCTCAGCAACAAATTCTGCAGAATCCGGAGGAAACGGGCCGGTTGGCTCCTGTTTATCTTCGGGCACCGGGACTGCCCGGATGGTGTTTTTCTCGAAATTGGTAAGGGTAATGTACGGATAAACGATGCTGACAATAATATTGTCGGCCTGCAGTTCCTGCCGGGCGGCAAGGCTGACTGCGGCCAGGGCACGCTTGGACGATGAATACGGGCTCATGCCTGGCAGGTTCATCAATGCGGTACCGGAGCTGATGTTAATAATCGTCCCGCCTCCCTGAGCTCTCATGATCGGGATCACCTGTTGCATGGCGACCAGCGGACCTATAATATTCAGGTCATAAATGTAACGAAATGTACCGACATCAGTTTTTTCAACCGACGCATCATAGCCCTGACCCGCATTATTGACCAGGATGTCAATCCTGCCAAAATGCTTCATCATCCCGTTGACCATCTTCCTGATCTGCGGGATCTTTGTCATGTCGGTGGGAATTGCCCGGGAACCGGGCAGTGTACCGGATATTTCCCCGAGTACCTCCCTGGATCGCGAGACAAGCCCCACCTTAACGCCGTTTTCTGCAAGGAACCGTGCGGTTGCAAGACCTATCCCCGAAGAAGCGCCGGTGACAATCGCGGTTTTCCCCTTTAATCCTGAAAAATTCTCATTCATATTTCCATCACACTCATTCATTTACCGGGTTCAGGCGAGTATGTGCTCTGAGGAGCAATAGATTTTTCATCATGTTTCAAAAACCGGGATACATCTGTTCATTCACTAGTTCCGTCCGGATCCATGGCCGGGCCGGTGTCCCGCGTGGCGGTGCACTGGGGACCGATCCAGTAGCACCAGGTTTGATGCTATACCCGCTCTATTCGGCGGTGTCTGTTGGTTCCCTGCCTGGCTGACTATATGCAACGTTCGAGAGCAGGTCGGCCTCCGCATTCTGTTCTCCTGGTATCCAGATAAATCTCGTTTTCCTACCTTCCAGCAGCCAGCGGATTTCCGGGACAAACTTTTTTGAGGTTTCTGATTTTATCTGCCAGATACCTTTCATCTGATATATGACAAGTTGAGAATCACCTCTGATTACGATCTCGTCATCAACATCATTCTGGCTTACCCATTCCGCCGCACGTTTCAATGCAGAATATTCCGCAACATTGTTCGTCATCCCGGCACCGGAGCCAACCACTCCGCATCCACTTTTCACTTTTTTCCCATCTTTGTAAATCACGTATCCGTACGTTGCCACGCCGCCGGGGTTTTTTGGTCTGCATAATCCGTCAAAATAGATGGTGATCATGTCTTCAGTATCTCCCTATCAACAACGAACCAAAGGAAATATTTGATTTCCGGATCCTTGTCGTTCCCGGGAACCAGTCTGCTCTGGAATGGTGACTTACCGGGTCCCGGCCTTGTAAATGCAGACACATGGTATCCTATTCATCACATTCAGATTTAGGCCTAGTGTAAAAGCCGGGTTGGAGGTATAAGGATCTTTCATCATTTCCCTGAATTGCAATTTTCTTTTAGCACCGGGGCCCGGGGGGAGGGGAAATGGGGATTTGTCTAAGATTCTCCGTCGTATCAACCTGCTCGCATCGACCTCATCTTTCACACCTCAATCCGGGCTCTGTGCGGCCCCGGTTTGCCCATCCGGGGGTTCCATTTCCGGATATACTGCACAAAACGATGCAGTTTTACACACGTTTTCCAGGAACGCGTTTTCCGCACGATTTACGCCAAACGGGGCGATTTTCTTTGAGCTATAAAACGCTAATGTACGCTAATGGGAGGCAAAACTC
>Ga0315275_10007739_pt1 | contig 10404 bp, 5 predicted proteins | sample YL17G03_0_MG_FD_205557 | JGI IMG/M metagenome (GOLD analysis project Ga0315275, IMG submission 205557) | Sediment microbial communities from Yellowstone Lake, YNP, Wyoming, USA - YL17G03_0 | ecosystem: Environmental > Aquatic > Freshwater > Lake > Sediment | place: USA: Wyoming | collected...
ATGACCCGGTGACACGGGATGACAATCGCCACGGGGTTGAGGTGGTTCGCCCGGCCCACCGCCCTGGCGGCCCCGGGATTTCGCAGGGCGGCGGCGATCCCGCCGTAGGTCGCCGTCTCGCCGAAAGTTATTTTGCCGAGCTCCGCCCAGACTTTTCTTTGAAAACCGGTCCCGGCGGGAGCGAGCTTCAATGTAAATTCACGGCGCTCGCCCCGGAAGTATTCTTCGAGCTGGCGGACGGCGGGGACCAGCGCGTCGGGCACGCTGCCGGGTTCCGGGCAGCCTCGCCGGGCAAAGTTGACCTCCGCTATCCCGGCCGCGGTCCCGGAGATTTTAAGCGGGCCGACGGGCGACCGGCACCAGGCCGTCAGCTTCTTCATCGGGCATGCCTCCAGGACGCGAGGTCGGCGCCCGGGGGCGCGGATTCGCGGATCCTGTCCATGATCTTGGGGATGTGCATCTGGTGATAGCGGAGCCGGGAGATCGCGTTGGGCCGCGCCGGGTCGCCGTTCCAGCAGTGCTCGGCGCGGTCGCCGTAGGCCACTTCGCCGCCGTAGTGCGGGTCTTTGGTGCTCTTGAGAAAATCCTCCATCAGATAGACAGCGTTGTTGAGGTAATAATTGTCCATGTCGCCGCAGTAGATGTGGATCTTGCCGGCGAGCCTCGGGCCGAGTGCCTTCCAGTTCCGCTCCAGGATGTGCCGGAGATCGTAGTGCTCGCGCCAGTAGGCGGCCACCTGCTGATCGATCTCTCCCGTCAGCTTGTCCCAGATGCGTTTCGGATAGCCGTCTTCGCCGACGGGCGAGAAGACGGCCTCCCAGATATCCCACTGGTCGCCCGACCGGGAGTGCGTCCCCAGCGCGAGCTCCCTGTGGTTGGATTCCTCGAGCGTCGTCAACACCTCGCCCAGGTAATTGCGCTGGCCGGGCCGGGGAGTTCGTTTCCACCGTCTGTCGGCATAATAGGCGTTCTTGTGCTCGTAGATATTGACTACCGTGTAGGCCCGGAAATCGATCGGGTCCGGGCAGGCCGCCCAGCAGCCATTGTATTCGTCAGGATAAAAGACCTGGATACCGAGCGCCTCCCAGCCACCGGTCGAGCCGCCGTAAAGAAACCTCGCCCAGCCCTGCCCGATCCCGCGGAACCGCTTTTCGACCTCGGGGATGAGCTCGTGGGTGATGGCATCCCCATATGGCCCGAGGTTGGCGGAGTTGACGGCGTAGGAGTCGTCATAATACGGGTTGGCGTGCTGCACCTCGATGATCAGAAAACGGGGTGTGTCCTCGGCCACCCAGTACTTGTAGAATTCATGGGCGTATTCCTCGACTATCCTGTTGTATCCCTCGACCTTGAAACGCCCGCTGTACTCAGGCTTGAGGTTCGGGTCCGGGGGCGTCTCCCGGAACCCGCCGAAGGTGTACGGAAAATGGCCGTGGAAGATGATCAGGGGATAGCGCGCCTCCGGATGGCGGTCGAAACCCTCCGGCAGAAGGACGTGCGCGCCGAGAAACATCGGCCGGCCCCAGAACTCACTCAGGAGTCTGCTCTGGATCCTCACGTGCTTGATGTACTTCGTATCCGGAGGATCGGGGATTTCGGCGATAACCTGGTCGAGAAGGATCCTGAGCGTTTCTTTTTTTTGGGGGTCCAGGCTCATTTTCGCCGGACGGCTGTAGAGGTTTCCGGGCTTCCGGTTCCACTGCTGGCCTTCTCCGCGGTCCGGAGGAAGCTTGACCACGTGCCCGTCCGACCGGCAGAATGTCTCATACCTGTTGATCAGGGCCTGGACCCAATATTCGCCGGGGGGAAGCTCCGCCAGGGATCGCACGGGATAGCCGAAGGCCCTATCGTCGATAAACGCGGTTTCTCCAGGTTTCAGCCCGTCGATATCGGCGCCGAACACGAGCTGGGTATCCGGGCCGTCGCTGACCTGGAAGCGCGGCTCGTCCGTTCCGTCCGAAGAGATGAGAAGGAGGAGGCGGCCGTCGACCGGCCCCGGCGCCGTCTCCGGAGAATACGAGACTTCAAACCGCAGCTTGGACTCGAGCGGCCCGGCGCCTCCCGGGAGCGCTGACGAACTCAAGGAAAGCACCGTCACGAGCGCCGCTCCAAAGACCCCGGTCAGGCCGACTCCGGCCGTCAATCTTTTCATCGTATTCCTCACCTCCTGCGCCCCGGGAGACTGTATCGCGTTATTCATCCCCGAGCTCCCGACTCAGCGGACAAACAGGTTTTTGCTCGAGAAGTTGGGGTCGCTGGTCAGGTTGACGCCCAGACGCCTGAGCCCGGCCTCGTCACCGGGAGTGGGAATGTGCGTGAGGTGGACTTCCCGGCCGCGCAGCTCAGCCAGCTTTTCGAGCGCCAGCTCGGCGGTCGGGTTGGCCGAGGCGTTGATGCTGAGGCTGATCAGGACTTCCTCGACGTCCAGGCTGACCGTCCTGGCGCCGAGGATGTTCTGCTTGAGGTTTCCCACAGAGTCGATGATGGCGGGCGAGAGAAGGTGGAGCGTGTCCGGGACCTCGGCCAGCCGCTTGACTGCGTTCAGGACGAGGCTCGAGGCGGCATGCATCAGGGGGGAGTTCTTGCCGGTGATGATGTCCCCGCCGCCCAGGTCGATCGCCGCCCCGCAGTAGACCCCGTTGTTGCCCTTTCCCGCCAGCCTGGCGTCCTCGGCGGCCTGGCGCGCGGCAGCCACGACCGGCCGGTCCTCGGGCTTGGCCCCGAGCTCCTTCATCAGCAGCTCGGCCCGCTGGACCGTTTCCTTGTCGGCGAACCCCATGATGTATTCGCACGAGTAGCGGAAGAAGCGCCGGATGAGCTCCTGCTTGGCGGCCTCGCGGATGGCCCCGTCGTCGGTGATCGCGCACCCCGCCATGTTGACGCCCATCTCCGTGGGAGAACGGTAGAATGACTCCTGGCCGGTGATTTTCTCCAATATTCTCTTGACCACCGGAAAGATCTCGACGTCCCGGTTGTAGTTGACCGCCGAGACGCCGCAGGCCTCGAGGTGGAACGGGTCGACCAGGTTGAAATCGCCGATGTCCGCCGTGGCGGCCTCATAGGCGACGTTGACCGGGTGCTTCAGGGGCAGGTTCCAGATGGGAAAGGTCTCGAACTTGGCGTAGCCGGAATGTATGCCCCGCTTGTGGTCATGGCAGAGCTGGCTCAGACAGGTTGCCAGCTTGCCGCTCCCCGGGCCCGGCCCGGTGACGATGACGAGCGGTTGGAGCGTGTCGATGTATTCGTTGGCGCCGTACCCCTCGTCGCTCACGATGAGGTCGACGTCGGTCGGGTAGCCCTTGGTGAAACGATGGGTGTAGACACGGATGCCCCGCCTTTCGAGCTTGTTCTTGAAGACCCTGGCCGACGCCTGGTCATCAAACCGGGTGATGACGACGGCGGTCACGCCGATCCCCCAGTCGGCCAGATCATCGATGAGCTTGAGGGCGTCGACATCATAGGTAATCCCGAAATCCGCCCTCAGCTTCCTTTTTTCGATGTCGCCGGCATAGATGCAGAGCAGCAAGTCGCCTTTGTCCTTGAGCTTCTGCAACAGCTTCATCTTGACGTTGGGGTCATAGCCGGGGAGCACCCGCGCGGCGTGATAATCGAACATGAGCTTGCCGCCGAACTCCAAGTAGAGCTTGTTGTGGAACCTGTCCACTCGCTTCAGGATGGCGTGCGTCTGATGCTCGAGATAGCTGTCGTTGTCGAACCCTTTTTTTCCGTTGATCACATGCGCCTCATTCCATTGAGTTTCTGTAAAAACTCTATCTTATGCTTACCGCCCTGTCAACGGCCTGAAAAGGCCGAAATCATCCCCGTTCGGGTCAGGACCTGACGGCCGCTTCAGATCGATAGAGCAAATAACAACTGGGCCGCGAAATACGGCGCCAGGACCAGGACCTCGGCGGCGCGGAACGGTTTCCGGAACCTCTTGAAGCCGTTCACGGAGTCCGAAAAAAGGAACAACAGCCCGCCGGCGAGAATGAGCAGGCTCTTCGGCTCCAGGAGGGTCAGATGGCGGCACACGCCCAGCCAGGCCATCAGGACTGATACGGAAATGTAAGCTGTGACCGGAAGGCGCAGTCCGCCGAGCCCGGGGCGGAGGATCAGAAAAACGGAGACTCCCCAGGCGCCGAGCGCTGCGAGTGCCGGCAGCGAGAGAGTTCTCGTTCCCCGGGCGAAGGCGATGATATAGAGGATGTGCCCTGCCATGAAGGCTGTCATGCCCTGCCGGAGCCTGTTCGAGGGGAGCATCAGCAGGAAATCGCCGATCAGGCCGAAACAGAGCCCCGCCAGGACGATGTACCCGTAAGCTTGGGAGGCGTCAGTCGACCTGTCCCAGGCGAGCGAGATGATCAGGACCATGGTCAGGGGCTTGAAAGCGTAGTGAGTGAATCGCGACTTCTGGTAGGCCCCGGCGACGGCGAACGCCGCCGAGACGGTGATCACGATAATCGACATCCAGAGGCTGAGGCCCATGGAGTCAGCTATTTCGCGGTCCCGTGCAGCAGCTTGAAGTCATCGAACAGGCCATAGCCCAGGACGCTGTACCCCGAGCCCGGCGGAAATCCGCCGGCCGCCCCCTTCTGAAACATGCCGGGCCAGGCTGTGCCGAGAGGCGGGTTGTTGTGATGCGGACCGAGCGTGTTCTTGAGCGTGCCGAAGACGGTCACGGCGACGGTGTTGTTCCCTGCGCTCAGGAGGTTCGTGATGTCGAGCTCAAATGGGGAAAACGCCAGGAACCCGGCGGACTTATCGCCCACCCTGACCTCCGCCACCGAGCCCAGCCAGCCGTCGAGCTTGACGAGATACCTGTCTTTTCCGGCGGCCGCCGGGACGATCTCATAGCTCTTGATATAGCTGACGCCGCCGGCATACAAGGGCCTCCCCTGCTCCGACCAGGGCCCCAGGGTAAACGGCTTCTGCGGCACCATCCGGAATCCTTTGTCCTGACTTTCCAGACCGAAGTTCCCCAGAACATAGACCGCTTCGAGCTCGGTGAAGATCGTGAACGGCCGGCAGGCGAGCGTAATCCTGTTCTTTCCGGGACGCGCGAACCGGCCCAGCTCGAAGACGCCGAAGCCGTCGTCCAGCCACCACTCGTTCGCCAGCGGCTCGGCCTTGGCCCCATTGACCGAAACACGGAAGAGATCCGGCCGCTCGACCACCAGGCGCAGCGAATCGAAATCCACGCCGGGAGCCGCCTCAAACCAGAACGTCGCCTCAAAACCGGAATCGGGTGCAAACTTGTCAAGGTCCAGGATGTTCGTCTTGTACTGGACGGCGCTGTCCCAGGGGTTGGATTTCAGTCCGTGGTGCGCGAATGTCTTTCGCTGGGCGTCGTAAAAGTAGAGGTCTTTTTCCAGCCGCCCGCCCAGGCTGAGGTCGCAGTAGTCGATGGTCAGGACGTTCGCCGAGCCCGGTTGGACATCGACCGGGGACGCCGCGCTCGTCTCTTTCCAGTCCCAGGCGCCTTCGGCGGCCGGCTGCCCCTTTATCGCGCGCAGACAGAACAGGGCGCTTCCCCCGGGTGGAAGGTTGAATTTCACGGAGGCCCGGCCTTTATGGACGGTGCAGGAGTAGGAAATCGCCGCTCCCGTAAAAGGATCCCAAATCTCCGCTGACCTGCCCTTGGCGATGAACCGCCCGCTCATGGGCCGGTCGGGGCTGACGTTCGCCAGGAAAACCAGCTCGCCGTCGCCCAACAGGCGGCGGTGGTGGAAGAACATGGACTTATCCCCGTCGAGGTCGCCGAATTCAATGTCCTTGGCGGTGACCCGGCCGAGCTCGGTGAGGCCATCGGCCTCCGGCACCTGGAGCCAATTCTTGGGATAGTTTCCGGCCAGGCTCGATACCGCCTCAGATGCCTTGCCGTCCACGAAGCCAGGAGCATCGACCACCGCCACGACCCGCCCGCCAGCAGCCAGGTGCCGGGATAGCAGGTCGACGGTCGGCGCGTTGAGGTTTTCCGTCCCCGGGGCGATCACGATGACATCATAGCTTCTCTCTCCCACGACCATCTTCTTGGACTCGGCGCGCCCGTGGTTGCGGAGCGTATCCTCGCTGGCCAGATCGTACTCGACGTGGTTAGCTTCGAGCCCGTTGATAAAATCCGTGAACCGGTCGCCGATCGCTTTCACCCGGTCGGATTCGGCCGCGGGCGTATAGTACATCCAGGCCGACGTCGCCGGCTCGAGGACGAGGACTCGGTTGACCTGGCGGCCGAGGCTCATGGCCACCGACAGCCGGCCCAGGTAATCCCCCATGACCTTGTAGGCGGGCCACCAGGGCTCGTGGTACGAAAACGACTGCGGGTGGTCGCGCTTCCGGGCGCCCATGATGGTGATGTAAGAGAGATGCTGGTTGATGAAGTTGACGCCCAGCGCGAACTCCCAGTCGGCGATCCGCTTCTGGTCGAAGAACCTCAGGTCCCAGCCTCCCGCGCCGTAGGTCTCGGACATGGTGCGGGAGCGGCCGAGCTGGCTGGCCACGCTCCGGATTTCCTTGGGGGGCCGGGCGTTGCCGAACTGGCCGTGGGGGCCGGTTGCCCACTGATTCATCAGGACGTCGATCCCCGGCATATGGGCGTAAGCGGCCATGGCCAGGTAATCCGACGTCATGTTGGGGTTCGGCCATTCGTGCTCAAAGTAGTGGCCGGTCAACCAGAGGTTGTTGGCCGCGCAGTATTCATAATAGGGCTTGGCCCAGCCCTCGATGAACAGCTCGAGCGTGGTGGCGAAAAAGTTGTGACGGACCGTCCGCCAATCACCCGTCTCTTCAAAGAGCGACGGAAGCTGCGGGCGGAGGTCGTAGCCCCATTTCTTCTGGAAACTATCGAAAACGCCGGGAGTGAAAGTGACGATGTCTTTTCCCATGACCGACGCAATGTGGGCTTCGTCCTGGAAGCTCCCGGGCACGGTCAGGCCGAACTCGGTGCCGACCGCGGCCTTGTAAGCATTGAGCGTGATGTCGAGGAATTTTTCGGTGACGTCGCGTCGCATCAGGTCGACGTACGTGTAGCCGCCGAACCAGGGTGACGGAGCCGCTTTCTGGATATCGAAAATGTAGTAATCGCCGGGGCCGAGGGCCTCGGGGGCGCCGGCCTCCAGGGCCTTCTCGGTGATGTCCTCAAAATTCGAACCGGACCTCTTCATGACAGCCAGGGGCTTATCCGGAAAAGCGGCGGGGAGCTCGGCCGCCCGGGTCAACCGGAGCCCGAGCCCGGCCGAATCCGGCATCTGCGCGGGGACGTGGCCGCCCGCAAACCCCGATGGATACGAGTTCTCGTCGTAGATCCAGACCTTCATACCCAGGCTCTTGCCGGTCTCGACGGTGTGACGGCAGAGCTCGAACCATTCATCCGAAAGATAGGGCGTGATAAGCCCGGGCCGGGGATGAATGAAGACTCCGCCGATTCCGTGGGCCTTGAAATCGGCGAGTTGGGTTTCGATCTGCGTTTTGGTGACCCTGTTATTCCAAACCCAGAGCGGGGCGCTCCGGTATTCGGCCGGCGGGTCGGCAAAGAGCCGCTGGACGTCCGCGGCCAGGTCGCCTTCGACCTTGGCCCGGCATCCCTCTAAGACAAAGCATCCCGCCAGGATGATGCTGGACCAGACGAGGGCTTTTCTCATGCTCTCCTCCTCTCCTAGCACGGTATCTTATTAAAGGACAAGAACCGAACACAAGAGTTATTTTCAGCTTGGATTCTCCAGGATGGACGACTCCGGGCAGTCGGCTGCCGGCGAAGGCGCAGTCGGAGCGGAAAAGCGGATGCCAGGAGAACAAAAACCCTGGAGCTTGTTTGGGACTAAGACTTGAGCTGGCGGAGAGGGTGGGATTCGAACCCACGGTCCCGGCATTCACCAGGACAATCGCTTAGCAGGCGATCCTGATCGACCACTCCAGCACCTCTCCGCGCCGGTTGAGGCGATGGTATTCTAGCACGTTTGGGGGCGCCTGGGAATGGCGGTGTACTACCCACCCTATACCCTTCCTATACAGGGAGGGAAAATTGTCAGTGTTTGCGCTTGCGCTCATTTCCGCTGACACTTTTTCAGACTTTTATCTGAGTTTATTAACCCCTCGTACCTCCCCTGGGAATCAGGGGAGGACTCGAATCATGTAAGTGTCAACGGTAGAGGTCGGAGGGAGAGGGATTCGAACCCCCGTTCCGGAGACCGGAAAGCGGTTTTCAAGACCGCCGCCTTCAACCACTCGGCCATCCCTCCGCAGTGTTTCTTATTCTACCTGCACAGCTCCGGGGCCGCAAGCCGTTGCGCGGGCGGATGGCGCCCCGGCCTCCCGCTGGGCAAGTCGCGAGCTGTATCCCGCAACGACGCTGGATGCCACGAGCAGAATGATGCCCGCGGCGAGCAGCGCCCGGGTGCGGCGGCCGGTTCTCTTCCATTCGCCAAGAGCTATCCCGAGCAACGATCCGAACAGGATCTGGCTGGCCATCAGGACGGCCCAGCCGACATAATCCGTCTTTCCCATGGCCGGCTGGCCGGTCTTGAAGCAGATGAACTGCGAGCACCAGATCACCCCGGCGAACGCGGCGAAAATGTAGTTTCCGGAAAGCGAAGCGCCCCTGGCGCGGACGTAGTCGCCGGCGCTCTTGTTCTTCAGGTTGAGGAGCAGGCACCACAAGAAGTTCACAGCGAACCCGCCCAGAAGCGCCACGGCCAGCACAGGCATGCCCTTCCAAATGACGGGGGTCGCCGGAGCCGTCGATAGGGCCAGGCTTTCGATCGTCGCGCCCCCCTGTAGGCCGAATCCCAGGGCGGAGCTCATCACGCCCGAGAATATCGCCACCCTGAGGCCTTTTTTGAAGTTGAACTCGGCGACGGCCGACTTCTTGTGTTCGTCGGAAAGCTCCCTCTCCTTCGACATGCCGGCCAGCCCGACGCTGACAATGCCGGCCAAGGAGATGAGCACCGCGGCCAGCGAAACTAAGCCTCCGCCGGGGCTGAAGAGCCGGCCGACCGTGCCCTTGATGATCATCGGGACCACCGTGCCGCAGGCGGAGACGAGCCCCGCCCCGATTGCCAGGCCCAAGCCGACTCCGAGATACCGGATCATCAGGCCCCAGGTCAGCCCGCCGAATCCCCAGGCGGCGCCGCACAGAAAACAGTACCCGATCTCCCCTTTCGGCGCCGCGCCCAGCACGGAAAACACGTTGGGCGAGGCCGCCAAGGCCAGGCCCCAAGGCACGATCAGCAGGCCGACGACCGCGTAGATCAGCCAGTAGCTCTCCCAGGACCATTTGGAGATTTTCTTGAAGGGCAGGTAGAAGACGGCGCCCGCCAGGCCGCCGAGCGTGAAGATGATGATGCCGAGAGCCGGGTTGGTCACTTCCGGAGCTCCAGGACGTCTCTTTCGTATTTCTTGACTTCCCCCAGCCAGCCGAGGCCGACGGGAACGTTCAGCCGGCGGCAGTGCTCGTCCCAGACGCTCCCGAACGGCATGGTCTTGAGCTCTTCGAGGACCGCCAGCCTCGAGGTAAAGTCGCCGCCCGCCTCCATCTGCCTGAGCTTCGAAACCGGCTCGAGAAGGGCCCCGAGAAGCGCCTTGAGCATGGAGCGCGTGCCGATGACCCAGGCCGCGATGCGGTTGATGCTGGCGTCGAAGAAATCGAGCCCGATGTGCACCCGGTCGAGGAATTCGCCCCGCACGATTTCCCGGGTGAGTTCCTGCAGATCGTCCGACAGGATCACGACGTGGTCGCTGTCCCACCTCACCGGCCGGCTGACGTGGAGCAGGATCTCGTCGAGGAAGAAAAGCACGGAGGAGACCTTGTCGGCGACGCTCTCGGTCGGGTGGTAGTGCCCCATGTCGAGACAGATGAGGAGGTTATTCTTCACGGCGTATCCCAGGTAGAACTCAAACGAGCCGATGGTGCAGCTCTCGACGCCGATGCCGAAGAGCTTCGGCTCGACCGCATCCAGGAGGTACCGCCTGTCCCGCTTCACGGCGAAGATCGTGTCCAGCGAATCCTTGAGGCGCGCGCGCGACGCCTGGCGGTCGACGGGAGTATCCTTGTAGCCGTCCGGGATCCAGAGGTTCGTGACGCAGGGGGTGCCGAGCTCCCGGCCCATGTACTCCCCGATCCGTCGGCAGGCGATAGCGTGGTCAACCCAGAACCGGCGGATGCCGTCATCGTAGTGGGCCAGGGTGAAATTGGAGGCGGCCTTGGGATGGGCGAAAAAAGTCGGGTTGAAATCCAGCCCGATGCCCTGCTGCCCGGCCCAGGCGACCCAGCCGGCGAAGTGCTCCGGACCGACCTCGTTGCGATCGACCTTCCGGCCCCCCGCTTCGAGATAGCTCGCATGCAGGCTGAGGCGGTGCTTTCCGGGAATGAGCGAATACACCTTCTCGAGGTCCCGCCTGAGTTCGCCGGGT
>Ga0315275_10007740_pt1 | contig 10403 bp, 9 predicted proteins | sample YL17G03_0_MG_FD_205557 | JGI IMG/M metagenome (GOLD analysis project Ga0315275, IMG submission 205557) | Sediment microbial communities from Yellowstone Lake, YNP, Wyoming, USA - YL17G03_0 | ecosystem: Environmental > Aquatic > Freshwater > Lake > Sediment | place: USA: Wyoming | collected...
CGCCGGTCGGCACGGCGATCGAGACGGCGTCGACCTTTCCCAGAAGTCCGCGGTAGTCCGTCAAAACCTCGCAGCCGCAGCCGTCGGCGGCCTTTCGGGCATTCTCCTCCACAAGGTCGGCGACGCCAACAACACGGCATTCCTCTATTTTCCGGTATTTCTGGAGGTGGTAGCGGCCCAGATGGCCGGTCCCCACCACGCCGATTCTGATCTTTTTCATAGGCTTGATAAATAGGGATAAATAGGGACAGAGCCCCTATTTTTTCCTTGAATAAATAGGGGCTCTGTCCCTATTTATCTACATAGGATCAACGGCAGATTCCCCTTTCCGACGTCCGGATGAAATCAAGGAACTGCCGAACCTCGGGCAGCCCCTCCACCTCCTCTTCGACCTTCCGGATGGCGGCGGCGAGGAGAAGTTTGGAACGAAAGACGATCCGGTAGGCCGCCTTGAGGGCCGCGATCGTCTCTTCGGTGAATCCCCGCCGTTTCAGACCGATCGTGTTCAGCCCGAAGAGCTTCGCGAAGTTGCCGGAGGCCATGACGAAGGGGGGGATGTCCTTGGTCACCGCCGAGGCGCCGCCGATGATGCAGTGGGCGCCGATCCGGGTGAACTGATGAACCCCCGTCAGGCCGCCGATGATCGCGTGATCCTCCACAAGGATGTGGCCCGCGAGGTTCGCCGCATTGGCCATGACGATGTGGTCCCCTAATTTGCAGTTGTGGGCGACATGACAGTAGGCCATCAGCAGGTTGTGGTCGCCGATCATCGTGACGCCGATGTCGTGGACGGTGGACCGGTTGATCGTGACGTACTCCCGGATCGTGTTGTGGCTGCCGATGACGACCCGCGTCGCCTCCCCCCGGAATTTCAGATCCTGGGGCGCGCCGCCGATCGAGGCAAACGGGGAGATCCGGTTCTCCTCGCCGATGTCGGTATGGGTTTCGATGACCACATGGGGGCCGATTTTCGTGTTCTTCCCGATATGGACGTCGGGGCCGATGATGCTGTACGGCCCGACATCGACCCCATCCGCAAGCGTCGCGTCCGGGGAGATGATTGCTGTCGGGTGGATGTTCATCACTTCTCCTTTGACGGCTTCTTAAAAAGGCCGGATGCCGCGTTACGCTTCCTCCTTCGTCGTTGCGGCTTGTTCCGGGGACACGTTCCGATCCCTTTGGGCTTGGGGACACCTTGCAGCAAGGTGTCCCCCATATGTCCCCGACGCCTCATTTTCAGGAGTCGCGCGCCTTGCCTGCGGCCTTTTTACGAAGCCGTCCCATTTTCAAGACTTTTTTTACGAGGCTTCTCCTTTGCCCCTTTTTCCTCCAGGGCCGCTACCCGGCGCTGAAGGGCGGCAAGCGCCTTGCGCATCTCCGGGAGTTTCGGGAGGCAGGCCTCCATTTTCAACCACTCCCGATGGGGCATGTGGGGTGTTCCGCCGACGATCTGCCCCGGCGGGATGTCCTTGTGGATCCCTGCCCGGGCGGCCGCCATGACGTGATCCCCGATCCGGATGTGGCCGACGATCCCGGCCTGGCCGCCGATGACGACCCCCTTCCCCAATTGCGTGCTGCCCGAGATGCCGACCTGGGCGACGATTACGGAAAAGGCCCCGATCACAACATTGTGGGCGATCTGGACGAGGTTGTCGATCTTCACCCCCTCCTGGATCCAGGTCCGTCCGAGGGTTCCGCGGTCGATTGTCGTATTTGCGCCGATCTCCACGTCGTCGTCGATCTGGACGTGGCCGACCTGCGGGATCTTCCGGTTTTCCCGGCCGGGAAGGGCGAAACCGAAGCCGTCGCTGCCGATGACGACCCCGGCATGGAGAACAACCCGTCGGCCGATCCGGCACCGACGGTAGACGGTGACGCCGGGATACAGTATGGAGGCCTCTCCGACGGAAGCGTCCCGGCCGATAAAGACCCCCGGGTAGAGCACAGCCTTTTTCTCGACGCACGCCCCGCGGCAGATGTGGACGCCGGGATAGACCACGGCCTCCGGTGAAACGTCGGCCCCCGCTTCGATGCCGGCATTATTGCTGATCCCCGCCGTCTCTTCCTCTTCGGGGTAATAGAGATCGAGAAGCCGTCCCAGGGCGGCGTAGGGGTCCGCAACCGTCAGCAGGGTTTTCCCCGCGCAGGCGGTTCCCTTGGCTACCAGGATCGCACTGGCTTCGGTGGTCTCCATCCGTTTCCGGTATTTCGGGTTGGCTACGAAGGTCAGATCCCCGGGGCCGGCCTCATCGATCCCCCGGATCCGTTCGATCACGATCCCGCCGTCGCCGCTGACGCTGCCATCCAGAAACGAAGCGATCTCGCTGAGTGTTTTCTTCAATTTGATCACTTCTTCGGCTTGTATGTCTTGTTGAATTCGTCAATGACCCGTTTCGTCAGGTCATTTTCCTTCGAGTAATAGGCGAGAGGGATCGCGCTGACATCCACGATCATGCTGTATTTTTCCTTTTCGCCGATGGACTGGACCAGCTTCAGGATTTCGGGGATGATCTTTCTCGAGAGATCCTGATCCTTTGCCTGGAGCTCCTCGTTGGAATCCTTGACCATGATCTGATAGTCCCGAAATTTCTTCTGGTAGGCTAACTCTTTCTCCTTCATGGCATCCTCCTTGAGGAGAGGCCGCTGTTTTTCAAGCTCATCCTTGAGTTTTTTCAACTCGGCTTCCTTCTCCTGAATGGCCGCCTTGTCTTTTTCGAAGGACTTCTTGAAATCCTCGGCCGCCTTCTTGCCGGTGCTGGAGGTAAGCATGATCTCCCGGATATCCACAAACCCCGTTTTTTCCGCCGCCTCGGCGGGAGAGGCCGCGAAGGCAAGGGCCAGAATCAAAATAGCCGCAACGAACCATCCATATCTTTTCATGAAACATTTCCCCTTTCCTGTTTGTGCATCATTAAAGGAAGGCAACAGCACCCTTCCGGTTTGCTACATGAACATCCCGATCGAGAATTCCCACCGGCTGGCGGCTTCATCTTCCTTCCTGTCGAGGACGTAGCCCCACTCCAGACGCAGCGGTCCGATCGGCGAATACCAGCGGATGCCTATCCCCGCCGTTTTCCGCATATCGCCGAAGTTATAACCGCTTTCCCAAGCATTGCCGGTATCGAAGAAGAGGACCCCCTTCATCCCCGCGTTCTTTATCAGCGGAAATATGTAATCGAGGTTGAAGTTCAGCATCGTGAGCCCCCCGATGACGTCCCCCGTCGCGGGATCCCTCGGCCCCACCTCCCGGAGTCCCCGCAGCGAATTGATCCCCCCTAAATAGTACCTTTCAAAGATCGGCACCTCTTTCTCCTCGTTGCCGCGGATCGTTCCAAACCGTCCGCGGGCGCCGATGACCGTGTCCAGCGGAAGGGGGAAGAACCATGCGGAGGTCGCCCCGTACCGAATATAGCTGACATCGCCCTGCAGCGGGCCGCCGGTGTATTCCACCGAGGCGCTGTTCTTCGATCCGGTGGAGGGAAACATCACATCATTCGTTGAGTCTCGTGTCAGGGTGACAGTGACGCCGCTGCTCGTCGTTTGCCCTGCCTGTTTCTTGATGTAGTAAGAGGCGGCGTCCTTGATGTCCTTCACATTGTCCAACGACAGGCGGTATCCTAAATAGCCGGTTACGTACCGCCAGAGGGGGTAGCCGAAGGTGGCGCCGAAGCCCTTGGTGTCGAGGTTGTAGGAGTCGTATTCGCGGTAGAGTTTCCAGATGTCGAATTTGCTCCAGAGGGGCATATCGAAAAGCCAGGGCTCCGTGAAGGAGATGTCGTAGAGGGTGGAGCGGGAACCAAGGCTCGCCTTGAGGCTCAAGGTCTGGCCGCGTCCGAAAAGGTTCTGCTGGGAGACCTGGGCCGAAACGACCGCATGGTCCAGGGCGCTGTATCCGGCGCCGAGGCTGAAGATCCCCGTCGGTTTTTCCTTGACGCGGATGTTCACGTCCGTCAGGGTCTCATCGGGACCCTTCTCGCTCTGGAAATCGATCTCCTCAAAATAGCGCAGCTGGTTCAGGGCCATGTAACTGTTCTTGAGCTTGGTCCGGCTGTAGAGATCCCCCTCCACCACGGAGAGCTGACGGCGGATCACCTTGTCCCGCGTCTTGTTGTTGCCGGTGATGTTGATCCGGTTGAAATAGACCAGCTTCGCCTTGTTGATTTCGTAGGTCACATCGACGGTCAGGGTTTTCTCCTGCGGTTCGGTGCGGGGAACGACGTCGGCGGCGGCATAGCCTTCGTCGTTGCACACCTGGGTCAGGTAATCCATGTCCTTCATGATCGCTTCACGGTCGTAGAAGTCCTTCTTCCGGATCTGAAGCTTTGCGAGCAGCTCCACCCGGGGGGTTGCGAGTTCATCTCCGGTGATTGCGACCTTGCCGACGCGGAACTGCTTTCCCTCCGAGACCGGAATCTTGATGCGGATCCCGTCACGGTCGTATGTGATGACCGGTTCGCCGATCTGGGCGTTGATGAAGCCGTTGTTCAGGTAGAAGGCGTTCAGTTTGCCCACGTCCTGTTTGAGCTGGTCCTTTTTGAGGAGGCCGGAGTCGGTGAAAAAGTGGAAGATGCCCCATTCGTTGGTGGTCATCATGTTCTTCAGTTCCTTCGTGGTGAAGGTCCGGTTGCCCTCGAAGCTGATGCCGCGGATAAAGAGCTTCTCGTTTTCGACGATGGTGACGACGATGTGAACGTCCCGTTCGCCTCCCTTTTCGATTGCGTAACGGATCTCGGCGTTGTAGAACCCCTTGCTGTCATAGAGGGCCTTGATCTTTTCCATGTCGGCCTTGAGTTTCTCGGGGTTTACGGTCTGCCGGTTGCGGACGCTCATCGCGCCTTCGATGTCGTCCCGCTTCACCGCCTTGTTGCCCTGGATCCGGATCTCGGTGACCATCGGTTTTTCTTCCACAAGGAAAGTGATCGCCTTCCCCTCGGCAACCTCAGCCACCTCCGCGGTGACGTCATCGAAATAACCCATTTTGTAGATGGCCTTGATGTCGGCGGAAAGATCCGCATCGGTAAAGATATTGCCGGGTGCGCTCTTCAGGACCTGTAGGATGGCGCTGGCTTCGATCTTGCGGTTACCCTTGAATTCGATGCGGGCGATCCTCTCTTCGGCGGCGATCCGGAGGAGGATGTCCATCCGGAGCTGGGCCAGAATGGCGCCCAGGTTCTCCCTGCCGCGGCCTTGAACGAACACTCCCGGCAGGACCTTCTCCTCGCGGAGATCGATCAGCCTTGAATCGATGCTGATCCGGTCTCCGAATTCGGAAACGCTTCCCGAAACGGCATAGTGGGCGCCGGCCTTTTTCCCCACCTCGATGACCAGGGCGTCGTTGATCCGTTTCCCTTCCGTACCGGCGTTGATCCGTTCCCGTTCGACCAGGCGGAGGTTTTTCGATTTCTGCAGTTCCGTCACGACCCCCTGATAGAGGATCTCCTGGAGTTCGGCGGCCCTCTGCAGGGAGGTGCTGTGGACCTCAAAAGGGAAGAGAGCGACTTGCTTGATGTTTTCTGCTGCCGTCCCCGGAATGGGTCCGAGGAGAGTCATGATCAGAAACGTTGCGATGCATGCAAAGGGCAATTTTTTATTCACGGGTATACATCCTTCCGTCGCGCAGACCGATGTGATGGGACATCCGATCGGCGAGTAATGGGTTGTGCGTGACCACGATCAGCGTGATCCGTTTGGTCCGGTTCAACGAAATCAGCATGTCTTCTATCCTTTTTCCGGTCTCCGTGTCAAGATTTCCCGTGGGTTCATCCGCGAGGAGGATCTCCGGTTCGAGGATAAGCGCCCGGGCGAGGGCTACCCGCTGCTGTTCCCCGCCGGAGAGCTCACCGGGTTTATGGGTCATCCGGTCGCTTAAGCCCACCTCGCCGAGAATGGTCTCCGCGCGCCGTTTTGATTCGTGCTTCGGCATCCGCTGGATAAGGGCGGGCATCATCGCGTTTTCCAACGCGGTGAATTCAGGCAGGAGGTTGTGAAACTGGAAGACGAAGCCGATCTTCCGGTTTCGGAAGGCGGCAAGCCGCTTCTCCGGCCAGGTGAAGACATCGACACCGTCAAAAAGCACGGCGCCGGAGGTCGGATGATCGAGCGTGCCGATAATGTGGATCAGCGTGCTCTTCCCCGCGCCGGAGACCCCGACGACGGCCAGCGATTGCCCTTCGGCAATCTCAAAATCGAGCCCTTTGAGGACCTCGATCCGATGACCGTCCTTGATGAAGGTTTTCTGAAGGTTCCTGATTTTAATCATAAAATAATGTGAGGCGTGAAGCGTGAGGCGTTAAAACCTCCTTACCCCTTACCCCTTACCCCTTACCCCTTACCCCTTACCCCTTACTCCTCTGTCCTCATTCGTAGCGCAACGCCTCCGCCGGGTCGAGGCGCGACGCCCGCCAGGAGGGGTAGATCGTCGAAAGAAAACTGATCAGAAGCGTTCCCAGGATGATGATTCCGACATCGCCGTAGTTGACCTGCGAGGGGAGTTCGCTCAGATAATAGACATCGCCCGGGAGGATCTTGAAGCCGAAGAGCCTCTCCACGAAACGGGAGAGAGCCTCTAAATTGAAGGCGACCGCCAGTCCCGCGAGAGAGCCGAGGAAGGTGCCGATCGCCCCCACGACGAGCCCCTGAAAGATGAAGATCTTCATGATCCCTGCCCGGGTGGCGCCCATCGTCTTCAGAATCGCGATGTCCTTGTTCTTTTCCATCACGATCATGATCAGCGCGCTGATGATGTTGAAGGCCGCGACGAGGACGATCAGGGAGAGGATGATGAACATGACCCGCTTTTCCAGTTTCAGCGCCGAGAAGAGGTTCCGGTTCATCTCCATCCAGTTCCGGCCCCAGTAGGGGAACCCCAGCTTCATTTCGATCTGCTTTGCGATCCGATCGGCCCGGTAGATGTCGTCGACCCGGATCTCGATCCCGGTGACCAGGTCTCCCATGTTCAGGAACTCCTGACAGTTCTTGAGCGAAATGTAGGCTAAGGTCGAGTCGTACTCGAAGAACCCGGATTCGAAGATGCCGACCACGAGGAAGGACTTCATCCGCGGAACCATGCCCATCGGCGTGCTGACCCCGGAGGGGGAGACGACGTGGACCGTCTCAAAGAGAAAAACCCCGAGGTTCTTTGCCAGCTCCCGGCCGATGAGGATCCCGGGAAAGCCGGATAACTCCGGATTAAGACCTGGGATTTTCCTCTCTCCCTCCCCGAGGTATTCGAGCTTCCCCTCCCGGATTTTACCCAGGTTGATCACCTTCATGGCATCCTCCAACGAGAGGCCGCGGAGGACGATGCCGGTGGCGCTGCTGCCGTTTTTCAGCATCGCCTGGCTGTAGATGAAGGGGGTGGCGGCGACCACGCCGGGGATCTGGGCGACCTCGCGCATGACCCGGGGATGGTTCTTCATCGCGCCGCCGTGTTCCATCAGGATGATGTGGGAATTGATCCCCAGGATCTTGTTGCGCAGGTCGTTCTCGAAGCCGTTCATGACCGCCAGCACGATGATCAGCGCCGCGACGCCTAAAAAGATCCCGGCGATCGAGATAAAGGTGATGATGGAAACGAACACCTGTTTCCGTCTTGCCCTCAGGTAGCGCAGGCTGATGAACAATTCATAGGAGGTCATCGAGGAATGCTCTCGTAAAAAGTCTCAATCGTTGTCATGGGGACACCTTGCTGCAAGGTGTCCCCCGCCGTCCCTTGTCCGGAGAAGCGGAAAGAGGATCACGTCCCGGATCGAAGCGGAGTCGGTCAGCAGCATGACGATCCGGTCGATCCCGATCCCCTCGCCCGCCGTCGGCGGCATCCCGCATTCGAGGGCGCCGATGTAATCCTCATCCATCTCATGGGCCTCCAGATCGCCGGCCTCCCTTTCTCTGAGCTGCATCTCGAACCTCCCGCGCTGGTCAACGGGGTCGTTCAGCTCGGAAAAGGCGTTCGCGATCTCCTTCCCGCAGATATAGAGTTCGAAGCGGTCGGCCAGCGAGGGGTCCGCAGCGCTCCGGCGGGAGAGGGGCGAGACGTCGACGGGGTAATGGGTGACGAAAGTCGGCTGAATGAGGTTCTGCTCCACCGTTTCATCGAAGATCGCCATCAGCACCTTGCCGGGCGGGTCGCTCTCTTTCACCTCGATACCGAGCTTCCGGGCATGGTCGGCCATTCGGCCGGCGTCGTCGAGGAGGGCGGTTTCCACGCCGCCGATCTCCACAACGGCATCGCGGACCGTGAGCCGCCGCCAGGGGGGGGTCAGATCGATCTCCTTTCCCTGATAGCAGAACTTGTTTGAATTAAAGAGCTCCCGGACGATATGGACGAAGAGTTCCTCCGTCATGGCCATCAGGTCTTCGTAGGTGGCATAAGCCTGATAGAACTCCATCATCGTGAATTCGGGATTGTGGAAGGCGGAGATCCCTTCGTTCCGGAAGTTTCGGTTGATCTCGAAGACCCGTTCCAGGCCTCCGGTGATCAGGCGTTTCAGGTAGAGCTCGGGGGCGATCCGGAGAGAGAGGTTCATTCCGAGGGCGTTGTGAAAGGTCTTGAAGGGGCGCGCGACGGCGCCGCCTGCCCGGGATTGCATCATCGGTGTTTCCACCTCCAGAAAGTCCCTCTCCTCCATGAACCGGCGGATCAGGCTGATGATCCTGCTCCGCTGGTGAAACACCTTGCGGACCTCGGGGTTCACGATCAGGTCGAGGTGGCGCTGGCGATAGCGGATCTCGACATCCGTCAGGCCGTGCCACTTTTCGGGCAGCGGCCGAAGCGATTTGGAGAGCAGCCGGAGGCCGTTTTCCTCCACGTCGATTGTCAGCTCCCCGGTCCGGGTTTTGAAGACCCGTCCGGCCACCCAGAGGATATCGCCGATATCGAGCCGTTTGAACAGCGAAAATGTCTTCTCCCCAAGCTGGTTCTTCCGGAGGAAGGCCTGGAGACGCCCCTTGCGATCCTGGATGCTGATGAAGGCGCCCTTGCCGAAGTCGCGGACGGCCATCAGACGGCCCGCCAGCGTGAAGCGCTCCGTGATCTTTTCCAGCTCTTCGGGGGCCATCGGTCCGAATCGGTCGCTGACCGAGGCCGTGGTATCCGCGACCCGTGCGTCGTTGGGATAGAGGTCGATCCCGTCGGCCTTCAGGGAGTCGATCTTTTCTCTGCGTTTTTTCAGAAGTTCACTATCTTCTTCCATAAACCCTCTGCGCGGTCCGTTTTGTTATAAAGTGGATTTGACTATATTTTTTTTCCGCATTAGTCAAGCACGAAATAAGCAGCCGCCGGCTGTGGATGCGGGCGAAAGTCGCCATATTCGGGACGCCCCGTCGCCTCATCATTAAATGGCGCCGGGGGGTGTGCCCCCAAATTTAGTGTTGCGACAGGCGGGTGACTTGTGTATGATCGACCCATCATAACGTTTCAGGATAAGGAGGAGAAGATGATCAACAAGGCGATCCTGGTAGGCAGGCTGGGGGCGGATCCGGAGGTGAGGTACACGCCCGATGGGGCGATGGTGACCAATTTCCGGATAGCGACGGATGAGCAGTGGAAGGATAAGAACGGCGAGAAGGTGCAGAAGACCGAGTGGCACAAGATCGTCACCTTCGGGAAACTGGCAGAGATCTGCGGAAAATACCTGGTCAAAGGAAAGCTGGTCTATCTGGAGGGGCGCATCCAGACCAAGGCCTGGGACGACAAGGAGGGCGTCAAGCGCTATACCACCGAGATCGTTGCATCCAACATGCAGATGCTCGACTCGAAGGGCCAGAAGGGCGCAGATGCATCGCCGGAAGAACCCCCGCTTCCCCATCCGGGTGTGGATGGGCCTCTGCCTGAGGAGGACGTCCCCTTTTAGAGGGGTTCAGGTTTAGAGGGGGTTAGGGCTTCTTTTCGTCGCACTTCTTCTCGGCGCCCGGCGTGATATCGATTTCGTTCGGCTCACTGCTGGATTTCTTGAAATTCTTAATGCCCCGGCCAAGCGCGCTGCCGATCTCGGGGAGTTTACCGGCGCCGAAGACAATCAGGACGATCACCAGGATGATCAGCAATTCAGACATGCCTATTCCAAACATATTCTTCCACCCGCTTTCTTTCTTTTCATGAAGTCGATATTAGATGATCTCCCGTGCCTTGTCAAACCGGAACTTCTTCAGGGCGTCTTTCGGTCGGACCCCTTCTCCGGCAGACGCATGTGGATAATCTGTCCCGATTTCCCCAGGCTTCCCAGAGGCTTTCCCTGAAAGGCGAGATTGATTCCCCCCGCATTGCCGATGTCTAACTGGAAATAATCGGAGGCCATCCGCTCGATTTTGTCTCCCGGTTTGAGGAGGGCCTGGTAGGCGGGGTTCCGGTCTTCGGTGATCCGGATCCATGTCAGTTCGCGGGCCTCGATCACGAGGCGGTACAT
>Ga0315275_10007741_pt1 | contig 10403 bp, 10 predicted proteins | sample YL17G03_0_MG_FD_205557 | JGI IMG/M metagenome (GOLD analysis project Ga0315275, IMG submission 205557) | Sediment microbial communities from Yellowstone Lake, YNP, Wyoming, USA - YL17G03_0 | ecosystem: Environmental > Aquatic > Freshwater > Lake > Sediment | place: USA: Wyoming | collected...
AACAAGTACAGGTGGTGAAGCTTATAACAGGGGAGATAAAGTCCCTGAAATATATAATGAGCTAGCAGTATTTCTGTCTCACAACTTTACAAACCCATCTACAGGGGAACCTATTGATATAACTCCTAACTCTTTATACTTCTTTGCTAATAGCTACGTGGACGGTGCTTCTAGACTTGCAGAACTAGCAGGTGGGCCGTTCCTTGGTAAAAAACAATTTGATCCTAAGTTGGACGTGCCTTTGATTGGTTCTTTCTTTGGCTCTGCATCAAGTGTAGATGCTCGTGAGTTTGGTAAGATGGAAGATAGAATTAAAAATATGAAGGGTATGCTTAAGATGTATGAATCTAATCCTGAGCAGTATGAGAAATATGTAGAAGCGCACCCAATGAATGAGGACTTAGTAAAAATATATGAGAAAGCTGTAGGTGGGGGCTTAAATGAACTGTACCACGTAGCTAAGGAATACAGAAGGATGGAAGGACTTACTCCTAGTGAAAGAGAAGCCCTTATCAAGCCTGTAACTTTAGAGATAAACTTATATAAACACGAACTACTTGAACAGTTTAAGGCATATGGAATGGAGCCTGACTAACCAACCCTCCACGTTCGCACCCCTATGTATTCATTATGAGTGACTACATAGGATTTAACTTTTACTTTAACTCTTTTTGATCCTGAGTCTAAAGCGTACATTAATTCTGCTGTGCGTAGAGTAGGAATAAAAAAACTATCCCCAACTTCCATAGATTCAAATGGAAACATCCATTCTGGTTCAGCTAATTTATGCTGCATCCTCTAACCACTCTTTAGGAAATTCTGTTATAAACACATAGCACCATACTGGCTCCAATACTACAGAAGTCTTCCACCCAGTAGTTAGCCGTACTCTAGAATCAGCAGGTTCCATAACTCCTAAGTCTCTCATGGTAGTCTCAAACTCACGTGAACTAATACTACGCTCAGCTAAATAAGCTTTAAATACCGTCCTAGATACTTGTAATGAACTCTTATCTGTATCTACTCTAGCTACCAACTGCCCGCGAGGTTCCATAGCTACTTTGCTTTCTTTTAGAACCAGCATGTTATTCATATTCTTATTTATAAAGTCCCCTAGTATAGACTGATAGTCTATTTTATTAACTGTGATTACTTTATCTTTTATATGAGTCATTTCTGCTACTACAGTTGCATATACTCGTTCTAAATCTAGATTAATTATTCCGCTATTAACAGCAATAACACCAGCAGTCATGTTAGCTTGAACTAAGTTTTCATAGAATCTATAGGCTGAATCGCCTGTGCGGAAGTCTTTTCTAAATCTAAGTTGCCAATATTTCATAGTGTCTAGTATAAATGCATCACCTACTTTAAACACCTCTTTAATAAACCTAGAACCAGCATGACCGTAGTTATATCTAAATTGGTCAAATACTCTTTGCCCAAACTCACCACCTTTATCACCACCAAGTAACTCAGGTTTCTTAACAAAAAACTCAATTAACCTAGCCGCTTCTCCATCAGGTGAAGCTTTAATAGATTCTAGTTTATTGTATATAGATTGATTAGTGGTAAACATCCCAATTAGTGATGCTGACTGCTCGTGTTCACGTTCAGCGTTAACTGAGCCTTGCATTCTAATTTTCGCCTTACCATGCGAGATTTTATGTATTAATGCAGCAAGCATTTTTGGGTCTTTATCCCCTATTTCATCTATACCTAGTGGTATATTATGCAGAGCTAAATAGCGCCCCGTCATACCATTATCTGTAGATTCAACTACACTTAGTTCTTTAGGATTACCAAATGCGCTTAAAGCCGCATACATAGCCCCAGTCTTACCACAACCTGACCTACCTAACAAAGATACAGCTACGCCTGAAGTAGATGTATAGCACATTAAGGGGGAACCAAATCCACATAGCATTACAAATGCGTGTAGTTCTAACCCTTTATTGTTTAGTTCATTAGCGGCGGTCTGCCACTTTTCATAAGTACCTACAGATATTAGATGTTTAGATGTGGTTTTTATCATTGATGATGCAGCGGCTGGTCGTTCCGTACCGTCATTACATACCTCATTAGTGCCTATTACAAAATTCTTTTTTACCCATATATCAGTACCGTCTGTTATTTCTTCTGTCCAGCCCATTTGCATACGCATGACTTCCGCTCGTTGGTTATTAACCATATATTGCCCCCATTTTATTACATATTGTGTCAGCTGGTTCACAGCTGTTGGATTATAAAAAACACCGTTACCTGACATTATTACTTTAAATTTCTCAGTAGCATATACATCTTTCATTGGTAACGTAAATTCCCTAACCGCATCATTAGGAAGTATAAGTCGCATTACTAAACACTCCCCCTCTGAAGAGCTAAACATTCTACGTATAGGGTATAGGTCATGTGGAATTAATAAGATCGGGTCTTCTGTGTGCTTTATTCCATCCTTATCTATTTTTGTAGGTGGTATAAAATATATGCCTCCGTTTTCGCCACGTACAAAAGGCATTAAGAATTTTGGAAACACTAGAGTAGTTGGCGCTGGAATAACTTCGGTATTCTCGTCCTCCCGAATTGGTTCCTCTTTATAAACTTTATCTCCTGCGATTTGTAGTTCTCTGGCGAGGGCAAAGGGGGAGTTAATTCTTCCTCTATGCTTACACCCACTACATAGCTCAGGTGAATTTGCATGGAACCAGTCGCAGGTTCTTGGTTTCTCAAACGAGTTTGCTGTTTTGATAGTTTCTTCATAGTTATATTTAGAATACTCATTAGACATATCATGGATAGCTGTTTCACCATCTGCACATTTTATAGCTATAGTTAGTCCAGCTGCCCATAAGTCTCTGGACGCTGTCTCTACATGCATTAAAATGTCGCGTATCTGGGCACAACCGCTACCATTAATACTTTTATCCGCTAGTTCTGCAAAGGTATATGTAAAATTATCTAGCTTTAATATAGCCTTAGTTTCATCATCTAACCCTTTAGGAAGACTAGCTAATATATTACTTATTGAACTTGTCAAGTCTTCAGTTGAATCTTTCGATCTTTCAGGTAAATCTTTCAATCTTTCAGGAGTTTCAGCTCCATCTAAGAAATCTTTAAATGCTTCAAACGAGTACTGATTAAACTCTGTATCTATAAACTTGGTAGGTGATGGTGGACTAGTTTTATAGTTAAAGGTATCAGGGCAACGCATGATACGTGCACCATCTGCCATTACCGCTGGGTCTGCAAATATTCTATCTAAGCAAAAATGTTTAAACTTTACCGCATAGGGTAAATATTCCTCAAATGGAATTTCATCTTCTAGTAGCCAATACGCATGGATGCCAGTTCCTGAGTCTATCTTTATAGGTGGGGGTAAGTCGTTATCTAGTACAAATTTATCTAGAGCTTCTAGGGCAGTAGCTTTATCTATGTATCCTTTATTATGTTTTGCTTTCTCTTCACCAACATCTAAGTCAATAAAAAAGGAGCGGAAACTATGGCAGTCAGTCTTCTTCCTGCTATAGCCGTTAAAAGCACCTAATGCTACAAAAGTATTAAGTCCTTTATTATTCAAAGTATTTATGTGCTCTATTACGCCATCTATCGTTTCAGAAAAATAGTTTGTAATCTTGCCTGTATCTGAGTTTATACCACTGATACAATAAACGCCTTGCCTCGGTAATGCTTTCTTATAGAATTGTTTTAACATAATCTGAGGGGCTAAAAAAGCAGGGTTGCCCCTGCTTATGTGTTTAAAATGTGAGAAGTAGCTTATATCTTTTCTATAACCTAGTCCACTATTTGAGTATCAACTATACTATTTAAATATCCCTTTGCATTTTCTATGCTGGTTACAGGTAAGATACCTTTGGCTAGATCAATCTCTAATATAGAAATTAAATCTTTTATAAGGTCTAGGTTCTTTTCTCGTAAATAGCCACCACGAAACCACGCATAAACAGTCATGCGTGATACTCTCATAAAATCAGCTATGTATTTAGCAGGTAAATTAGCCTTTAAACATAACTTAGCTAAAGCTATACCAGCACTAGTAGAGTTAGAATTTTTTGTTGAATTAATAAATTCATCACTATATGAACGTGCCATTACTATTCCTTATGTTTTAGACCATTTTTTAATAGTAGATGCTACTTCTTCAACTTTATCAGGTGCAATAGTATTAGTAGTTCCACGTTTTACAGGCTCAGATATTTCTTCTGGGTTATTATCTAATGCTTTTAAAAACTCCACTTCTGTAATTTTAGGAGCCTCTTTATACATATGAATACTAATAGCACGTTCTGCATCTTTGCTTTTTGATTGCTCTTCAATAATAGCTAAATCAGATTCAGGTACTCCGCTCACTGGAGAAAATACTACCTTAGAGTAAGTTACTGAAGTATCAAACTGCATTCTGGTTACTATCCTACCAGCACTTACATTGTTATTAGCTAAGTACTGTACGTAAGGACGGAATGGGCGTTTACCGTCTTTCTCTTCACCAAAAACTGACGTAGATGGTAAAACTAATTCCATTACATCACCTGCTGGATCATTAGGTAAAACTACGGCTATTCTCCACTTAAGCGCACACTTAGACCCAGTACCATTGTTACCAGAACCTTTGATGCTATGTGGGCAAGTTGAACAACTAACTGACTGTGGGTTCTCTACATCTTTATCTGGTGCATTAGAATCAGAAGACCAGCAAGTAGCATCGGAAGTTTCTCCTTCTACAAAAGCTTTGTCATACATAATACGTGAAGCTTTATGCGCCATTTTTACAACTATGACATTCATATATCTGTCTTCAATAGCGCCTACTTCTTTGCTACCTGCGTATTTACGGAATACGCCACCTTTAATTCTTAGACTCTTACCACCTGTTGCACCACCTGCTACTGCTAAAGTATCAGCATCCAGTCCAGTTTGAACTAAGTGTGGGTTAGAAGCTAAAATATTTGCTAATTCATTACTCATTGTAATTTCCTATTTTGAAGTTGGTTTACGAACAGTTATTGCAAACTCTCTGAACACACTAACGCCGGGGGGTAGACCCTCTTCCTCTACGCTATGTTCTGAAAGAAATGATTTAAAGTTACCTTGGTGTATCCTACGTTCTAGTAGATCAATAGCCTCATGCTCTAGAACAAAATCCTTAAAACTACCCCAGTCATTGCAGGTAAATCTTTCCTTGGTGCTACGCATAACAGTACCTTGTGCTGTCTTGATACTATCAGCTCCAGTAGTGTTACATATAGCTAGCATTGACTGTTCTAGCAAGAGCATATCAGCTTTAATGAGTTTCTCTTTAACTTCACAGTCAGCTAATATTCTCTCACGTTCATTACGTAATGTCAAGTATGCTTTTACTAATTCGTCTAAACTTAATTGTTCGTTCATTGTTATATTCCTAGTTCTTCTTTATATAAATCGACAAGTTTTACGTGGTCATCTACTTTACCCTGTAGCATCTCATACATCTTACGTTCTACTTCAGAGCCTTGTAAGTTTACTACCAGCATCTTATTAACTTGTCCTAACCTATCCATACGTGCTATACATTGAAGATATGTTTCTACACTCATTACAGGAGACCAAAATATAATAGTGTCTGCCGCTACTAGTGTAATGCCATGTGCTCCAGCTTTAGGTTGTATGATAAGTACTCTTGGTTCGTCTGTAGACTCAAACCTAGTTATTATTGAACTTCTTGTTGATGCGGATACTGCGCCATTAATTATTTCATTGGTGACTCCTTTTGCTGTTAAGTGATTGGATACTAATTCAATAGTGTGGGTATAGGGGACAAATATGAGTACCTTATGTGACGCTTCATTTATTACATCCATCATTTCTTTAAGTCGTGGACTTACATCAAACTCTACTACCTCATGTGTATCTGTGTATACCGCCCCACCAGATATTTGAAGTAATTTTGTTAGTCTACTCGCCGCATTTACTGCGCTTATTTCTTCGCCAGCCGCCTCTATAAGCATTTGGTTCTTTAGTTCTTTATAGTACTTAACTACCTGTGGTGTTAAAGGTACTTCTCTTGTTTGATATACTACGTCAGGTAGGTCAAGACATTCTGCTTTGGTAAATCTTATCGCTGGTTGTAGTGCATTAAATACTATCTGTGTAGCTATAGGTCTTGGCACCCATTTAAACTGAGTAGCTTGGAACATAACCTTATCACGCCACGCAGTAAAGAATTTAGGTACTAGATCAGGTGATACTAACTTAGATAGTCCAAACGCATCTAAAGGTGACTGAGCCGCAGGAGTACCTGTCAGCATCCAAAGTCGAGTGCTCGGTTTTAGTAATTTAGCTAAAGTTTTCCAGCGTTTAGTAGATGCTGTTTTATAGGCTGAACATTCATCAACTACTATTAGGTCAAAGGCTGTTTTATTTATCTCTTCACTGACTGTGCACATGCCATCAAAGTTTATAATAACAAACTCGTACTCACCATTTATAATCTTAATTCGTTTAGAAGCATTGCCATGAGCTACACCAGCGGTTCTGTGCATAGCTGTTTTAAATATGTCTGCTTGCCATGCGGAATACATGATAGATAAAGGGCATATAACTAATACTCGTTTAACTAACCCTCTATTCATTAAATAATCAGCCGCCCATATAACGCTAGCTGTTTTTCCAGTACCAGCTTCGTTAAAACAAAACGCTCTATGTCTAAGAGATAAGAACTCAGACGTGGTTCTTTGGTGTAGGAAGGGTGCGTATAATCCGGGCCAGTCGTAGTCTACAGCTATTGGGGAGGGTATCTTTAATGTACTAGATACTCTGGTCATGTGTTGCATTTCTTCTAACCCCCATGCCATTACTATATCGGCATCAAGTCCATCATCATTTAAAACTAAGCATCGTTCTAAATGGTCAGTAATTAGTGGAACTTTGTTTGAACTAATTTTAAACATTACCGCTTGGTTATCATTTATTAGTTTCATATATTCATTGTATAGATAGTAAAGCCCCTTTCGGGGCTAGTTTTAGTTCTTTATTTTTTACGTTCTTTCTTACTTGTTTCGGAAGTTAAACCTCCTTTATTATTGCGTGAGAATGAGCGATTTTTAGTAGCTGATTCAATACGTACTCCATCTTTATTAGAACCTCCTTTGGATAACGCTTTAACGTGAGCAATATCTTTCCCCTCTCGTTTATCCGCTTCACCATTTTTGTTTTTATCTACACCTGTTTTATCCATAGCACGTCTAGCACGTTGCCTTTCCATACGGTTAGCTAACTCACCTCTAGCTACTTGCTGTTGGTATTCTTTTTTATAGGGTCTATCTTCTGGGTTTTTATATGCCATTATCTTCTAGTCCTCTCTCTGTAAAATTCACAATCAGTAATAGGGCACCAACCACACAAAGGAGTGGGGTTAGCAGTCCAAACATTTCTATCATAAGACATACTCATCCTAGCTAAATCAGGGGTAAATGCTAACCACAATTTATCTATCTGCGCCCTACTATACTCTTCAGGTACAAAGCTATTATGCACTATGAATAACAGTCCTGCTTTTATGTTCTGTACTTCTGGAAAATGTGCAAACGTCATTAATGCCATAAGTTTTAACTGCTTTACATCTGGATACTTATTACTCCCTGTTTTGTAGTCTATTATATAGGCAGTATCACCATGTACTATTAATAAATCTACGATACCTCTAACCCATCTATCTTCAGCATCAAAAGCTATGGGGTGTCTGTCCTTACACAGAGCCATTTCATACTCCGTGTACTTAGTACCCTCTATGTCTATAAGGCTATCTGTTACTGCTTGAAACTTAGCGTAATTAACTGCTAATGGAGTTCCATCTTTCACATAGCCTTCTAGAGCCTTATGCACCTCAGTTCCATAAGTCATAGCCTCAGATACTTTCTGCTCATAGTTCTTCAATACTTTTATCTGGTGGTACTGCTTTGGGCAGTTTAAGTATTGTTTTAAACCTGAAAACGACCATGTGTAGCTACTCATTAACAACTCCTATATTGTTTAATGTCTATTATAACATGACTTTTATTAACAGTCACCATAACTATATCCTGAACTGAACTCACATGCTACAGGTAATCCCTTAGCCCAACTAGGCGGGGTAGACATAACACCTACAATAAACTTTTCAGCCTCCTCTAATTCATCTTCTGGTACTACGCATACGGCGGCATCGTGGACAGTTAGTGCAGGTTTATAACGCTCATTTATCTTTAGCATCTGTTCACCTACGATTATCCTAGCTAGAGCCTGAACTACATTTTCTACCAATGCCCCACCCCATATAGACTTCATGCCCATACGTGATTTGTATTGGTAGTAGCTTTTTGCTTCTTCTGTATATAGATGTAGGTCTGGGTACTGTATATATAGCCCATTAGGTAGCTGTATTCCTTTTTTAGTTACTAGTAAGCACTTGTTCTTTCCATAGTAATAGTCTTTTCTATTAGCTTTTTCCCCTGCAAAGTTTGTATACTCCCAATTAGCAAGATTTTTTATTACCATATCTCCATCTTTCCATAGAGATATAATCTTATCATTAGTCTCTCTATATAATCTTACTATACCCTCACATTCCTCTAATGGTAGGTCAGCTCCGGGGGGTTGGGTCTTTAAAGTGTGTTGTAATTTAGACGCACCTGTACCAAATCCAAGTCCTAAAATACAAGTTTTACCAACAAAACGCTCAATAGGGTTTGCTTTGCTAATAGTTTTATCATATATCTTAGAAGCAAAGATAGAGTACACGTCCTCTTCGTTGGCAAATTGTTCTGTTACATCATCTTGTCCAGCCAACCAAGCTAACACCCTAGCCTCAATCTGTGAAGAATCGCAGTTAATAACTATATAACCATCTTCAGCCATAATAGAGTTCTTCAGAGCTTTCTTTTTCTTATCCCTACTAGGTAAATTCTGTGCATTAATAGCATCTAAGCCACTCCATCTTCCAGTATGTGCCCCATAGTATTTTAATGGGATAGGTAAATAACCCTTGTTTCGCGCACCAATACCTATAAAACGTTCTAGCCTTGATTCCTCTATTGTAGATTTAGTGCCGAGCCGTACTGTACATAGTTGTTGTATGAATAAGTTTTGGTTCTCAGATAACTCTATAAAACCCAAATCATTCTTAGCTAGGGCATAAGTTTCTTTACCAGTAGTATTACTTGTCTTCATAGGGGGTTTAATTCCTAACTCAACTAATAGCTCTGCAAATTGTTTATTACTAGCTAACTTTTTACGTACTTCCTCGTCTGTATCACAGTTAAGTTTTTCTTTTAAAGAGCTAAGCATCATCTGCTTTTCTTCTACAACTTCGTCTAGCCTTTCAACTAACATAGCATCATCGACTTTAAATACAGGGAATATAAACATCCTCAAAGTCATATCAATTAAGCTAAGTTCATCTTTTGGAAAGTCATCTATTAGTATTTTATATAATTCAAATGTAATATCGACATCGTTTATGCAATAGTCGGCATAGTTTTCCAACTCAGCGCTAGTAAAGTCTTTTCTACGTTTACCTTTTGCATCATTTACTTCTGTACCTTTTTCATTTAGCCCATATCTAATTGCTAATGATGCCAGTGATCCTCCTACATCTATACCATGTATAGCCCTAGCCATACTTAACGTATCTATATATAGTTCAGGTTCAACTCCTAGTATCCATCTGAGTATAGCGCCGTCAAACATTGTGTTATGGCACACAAGAATAGAGTTAGCCCAGTCATACTTAGCTAGAGATACTTTTAATTCTTCATGTGTACCTGTATGCCACTCTGTCTGAGCGCCGTCTACCTTTATACCTACACCTATAATCTCAAATCTTTTATCTCTAATATACTCTTCAGTAGTTTGCTTTCTTAATGTATAGCCCTGCGCCCAGTAAGTTTCAAAATCCAAAGTTATAATCATAAATATCCTAAAGCATTAGCTATCCATACTAAATTAGTACCTATAAACCCTGAGAGTATAAAGTTCTGTATTCTAATTAGAGTCATAAACCTAGCGGCGGCAGTTTCTAATAACCATATTTCTTCCTCAAACTTTCCTGAGTCTTCCATATCATCTACGGTACTAAACAGCCCACCTATAATTGCCTTAGTAGGCATTGACAGTTCTTCTCTTACTGTTCTTTTTTTCATTGTATTACCTTTGATGTTTAATTATATTCATTACCACAATGGGCTTTCTTTCTTACACCCACGACATATCTTTAAGTTAAGTATATAGGATTGCCTATAGTGCTTACATACATGGGGTGGACAAAACCATCTCTTAATTAAGTTTCTCATTGCGTCTCCTAATATGTTCGTCCACAGATTTGTCATACCCTGCAATCTGTTCTGCAGTGGTGGCGCATGTTGAACGTACAA
>Ga0315275_10007746_pt1 | contig 10400 bp, 18 predicted proteins | sample YL17G03_0_MG_FD_205557 | JGI IMG/M metagenome (GOLD analysis project Ga0315275, IMG submission 205557) | Sediment microbial communities from Yellowstone Lake, YNP, Wyoming, USA - YL17G03_0 | ecosystem: Environmental > Aquatic > Freshwater > Lake > Sediment | place: USA: Wyoming | collected...
TGAGGGAAACATTTACAAGGCTGCAAGTTGGAAAACACCCACTAAAGGTATCAGGGGAAATATTAATAACAATAAAAAACCACTTTTAGGTTATGAGTTTTATCGTTATTAGTGTAACATTTTTTAAATAAAATTCGTATAACATAATGTACTAACATATAAATCAATGAAAAAAGATTTAACATTTGGCACTGATTGTCGTGGTGATGATGCTTTATTTATTGAAAGAAAGCATTTCATTAATGAATGGGAACTCGATCTGGAAGTAAATAAATTTTTTCAACAGATTTTAAGTCCAACATTTTTTCGTGTTATATATGATGGTATTGAATCACATTCTCATGGTTGGATTGAAAATGGTGAGATTATTCAATGGGGTTAGTTTGTAACATTCTTTAATTAAAATTCGTATAAGTAAATATAAACCAATAAAATCAAAACATTATGACAACAAGTGAGCTTAAAAAAGAAATGAAAAAAGTGCAAAGGCATTATAATAAAATTTCCACCATTGTTAATAGTTTACCAAATGATGTTCAAATGGCAATTCATGAATTTCATGTCGAAAATTGTGGGTTGCTTCATTGTACAAGATGGGGTTTACAGGCAAGTGAAGAACTTATTAATTTTGCCAAAGAAATAATAAAAACAGCTAACGAATAATCCAATGACAAAAAAAGAGTTCAAAGAATTATGTAATGATCAGACCTATACAGGTTGGAATGGTCAGAGAATCAGGATAAACGCTTTTTTCTTTGATTATAAAAGCGGTACAACAGCAGATGGTAAATATTTTGGCGGTTATAAATATATGGTATCAGCCAGTTATAAATCATATACTAAAGCGGAATTATTAAATATGTTTTATCATTGGTTTGAGAATGATATTGATCTTCCAGTTGATATTGGTTTAAAATGTGCCAATAGTGATGAAAAACGATTTAAAATATCGTTAAGCCTGTAACATTTGTACCAAATTTTCGTATAATATATTATAATCAAAAACAAACACAATGAGAATAATTAGTGTTATTGAAATCAAAGACGGCAATGTACACAACATTGATTCGTTTGGTATTTTTGAAGAACAACTATCACAGGAAGTTGTTGATAAAGCAGAAATGCTTTTCATTGAAAAAATCCGTGATTATGGTTGTGAAGCAGAGGACGATGAACTTGATGAAATAATTGGTGATGGTTATTATGATGGTATGAACTTTGCAATCAATCTTGTCTGGTCACAAATTTAACCTTAAATAAAAAAATATATGAAAAATGTACTTGCAACCACAGAAACAATCAAGAATGTTTTAAAGAACTGGATTGATGAAGCCGATCATGATACAATCGAAATGATCTACAATCAGAATTTTGACAATGAAATTGTTTATGATCCTGAAGTTGGATTATTTGAAGTTCCCGTTGATGAAGCGAAAAGAGTTGGGATAGATGAACTTTGCAATCAAAGATGTGTCTAAAATATTTTAGATAAATCATAACAATTTCAAAAATATTTCGTATATTTGTATGTAAATCGTTCTTTAAAATTGAATAAAGCAAAAAGTAATCAGTTGTAAACCTCACATTTTGCTTGAAAGGTAGGCTAACCACTTTATCAGAGAAAATTGGGAACGAAAAGTACCTGATATAAGATGCCGAGATATAAAGTATAAAGTGTAACGTATGGATTCAGACCAGATAGACTTACGTCAAGAGGAACAGTACACCTGCTATGGTTATGTGGGTAAAGATTACTTTTTAATTATAATTATTTAACTTAAACCTGTAATGCCATGAAAGGAAATGTTTCCATAAGAGGTGCTCCGTAAGCAAGACCTTAATATATATACCTTTAATTTAAACAATTTAATAATAAATGTTCTTTGAAAATAAAACCTGTGGGTGCGAAAATCCTTGCAAGGTTAATAATGACCGGGCAATTAATTATATTGGGGCTTAAACCCCAATCCATTTCTGGCATATAGATAGGACCTGTTTTTTAACCAAGCCAGTTTCCTGTATATCCGGTTAAATCATCATCCGCAGGTTTTTTACCCCGCCTCCGTTGTCTGATAAGATGTACATGGCGGGGTTTTTTATTTAATATTGTAACATTTTTTTCATTATTTTCGTATAATGTATTATAATCAAAACATAAACCAATGACAACAAAAAATGAAAAAAGAAAATTGATTGCTGAAGGTTGGGTTGTAACCGATCCTTCATGTAATCAAATGAGAAAAGAAATAGTTGAGGATGAGATATATACTTTTCGTGAAGACAGAATATCTGATCCCGTCACAAAAAAATCAACTGTGTTTGAAAAGAAAATGGATTACAAAGATTATAACTGGTATGAGAAAATTAATGCGTGTGAACCTTTTGGTTATACCGCTAAACAGATTGATAAATGGATAGCTGAAGGTGAAGAAATTCCATTAATGCTTGAATGTATTTTTGAACTGTCAATATAAATATATTCTTATATTATATTGTAACATTTTTTTTAGACCCCATGATGTAACATTCATGGGGTTTTTTTCGTATAATTAATTAGAATAATTAAATCAATTATGTTTATTGATGATCTATATCAAAGTTTATCACAGATAAAACAATCCGTTGTTAATATCCGTACACCTAAAAACGTGGATATTGGTGACAGGGTATTAATTGGTGATTATTCAAGTATGACGTATGAGAATGGTAAACATCTGGAGGTTAATAATGGTGATTATGATGATTTTGAAGATGGTGATGTATTCATTGTTATTGCAATAAACCAAAAAAATATATACGATGCTTGTTTTGAAAAATATATGCAGGACTTAACCATTGTCCAATTAAAATCAAAAAGATATTACAAGATCACTTCAAGACACGTAAAATTAATGTAACATTCTTTAATTAAAATACGTATAATATATGTCAGGGTACAACTTGGGTGAAGTAATCCACTCCTGCCTTAAAGTGTAACTTTAGATAGATTCTAAATAATATTGATAATGAAACCTTTATGATTTATTTTCGTATAATATACTATAACCAATAAACAATCAAATCAATGGAAACACTATTCGTTTATAATGATGGTGGTCGTAAAGCTGCAGGATTTAAAGGTCATACCGGAGATTGTGTGACAAGATCAATAGCAATTGTTACAGGTAAACCATATAAGGAAGTTTATGATGCTTTAAATGAATTGTCAAATCCATTTAATAATAAAAAACATAAAAGGATAAGGGGTAAATCAAATGCCAGAACAGGGGTACATAAACCCGTTTATCATAACTATCTTTTATCACTTGGTATGAAATGGACACCAACAATGCTTATAGGACAGGGTTGCCGAGTTCATTTAAGAGCCGATGAATTACCAAAGGGTCGTATTATATGCAGACTTTCAAGACACTTGACAGCGGTCATTGATGGCGTAATTAACGATACGTTTAATCCGGCAAGAGAAACTAATGTAGTTGAATTTAAAGAAAAACTTAGTGATATTCAAAGAAAACAATTTGCTGAAGTTGAACATAAATATACTTCCGGAAGATGTGTTTATGGGTATTATTCATTTTAATTAAAAACATTATTTGTAACATTTTTAATTAATGTACGTATAATCAATGTACAACAAAAACATAAACCAATGATAACAAAATTTAATTGTTCTTGTGGCAATACAGACCCAAAGAAAGCAAAACATTATGATGGTATGCTCGGATATGAAGCCATTGTTTGTATGTGCTGTGGAAGGTATTATGATTATACTGGTGAACATCCTGCAGATGACTGGAGCAAATGTTATATAACCAAATCGTAACATTTGTATTTGATTTTCGTATAATGTACAAAACCAATCACAAACAATCAAATGGAATTTACAACAATCCAACAAGCTAAAAAAGATACGGGTTTAAGCTATATCGGTGGTGTGAACTTATCATCAAAAATGAAGAAAAATATGAAAGTATCACATCAGTATACATATGCTATTTACTTAGCACCCTCAAAACAATCCGGTTATAATGTTTGTTCACATTCAACCCCAGAGTGCCGTTTGGGTTGCTTAAATACAAGCGGTAGGGCGGGAATGGAATTAATTGCAGGTAAAACTAAAACATCGAATTGCCGTATACGCAAAACCCGTTTATTCTATGAACATCCTGAATATTTTATTGCATGGATGATTAGTGAAATTAAAATGTACAAACGTAAAGCCGTAAAGAAAGGTTATTATTTTTCGGTTCGCCTTAATTGTACAAGTGATATCGATTGGGCTAATGTACTAATTAATGGTCAGAATATCTTTGAAATATTTCCTGACGTTAACTTTTATGACTACACAAAAAACTCTAATAAGTTCAATAATAAACCCAATAATTATCATTTAACGTTCTCATTTACAGGTAGAAATTGGAACTTATGTGAAGCGTTACTTAAGACAGGTCATAATATTGCAATGATATTCAATATAAAAAATAAAAATACTTTTCCTTCAATGTACAAAGGATATCCAATAATCAATGGTGATTTAACGGATTATCGTATTGCTGATGCACAGGGTGTTATTGTTGGATTGAATTGGAAACATATTGCAAACAAAGAAGTTGAAAAACAAATATTGCAAAGTTGTTTTGTGATACAACCTGATGATATTAATTGTAACCATGTTGCAGCCAATGTACAGGAAAACATATTAATATAATATTATAACATTTATTACAAATTATTCGTATAATATTATATAGTCAATAAATAATAAACAAAATGAGTGATTTACAAAGAGAAAATCAGGAACGGATAAGAACCAAAAGTTGGGAAATTAAAATTGCTCTTGCTCTCAAGGGTAAAATAATTACTAATGTCCGTTATCTTACCAAAAAAGAAATGGAAGGATTCGGTTGGTATCGTAAAGCTCTTGTTATTATTTTAAATGATGGTACTTGTTTATTTCCTTCTGCTGATGATGAAGGTAATGATGCAGGAGCATTGTTCACTAATATTAAAGGACTTGAAATAATACCAGTAATATGAAAACAATGGCTGATAAAAATTTAACTTTTGAGGAACGTTAATCTCCGCAAATTATACTGCAAATAAGGGGTGTTAATTGCTGCATATTATACGGCGATTAGCATTCTAAATAATGTTTAAATATTTTAATTAAATCGAAATATAATTCATAATAACCCAAAAAGGTGTTACATCTACTACATAAAACACCACGAATCTTACCAGTATTATGGTTATGGTCAATATGTTTATCTTTACTCGATTTAAATTCTTTACCACAAATATCACAACTGGTTTTAATTAAAAGTAAATCTAATTCATTATCGTTAAGGTTATATCTATTTTTACGACCTCTTCTCATAGCACGTTCTCGATATTCTTTATCTTTTCTATATTTTTTTCTTTTGTATAAATTACAACATTCTTTACATCTACCCTCAACACCATATTTACCATTTTTGTGTTTTGAGAATTCATTAAGAGGTTTTAATACTTTACACATTCTACAAATCTTTTCCATAAACATAAATACTATTCTCCGCAAAATTCACCGCATTTTTTGTAACATTCGCCGTAAATTTTCGTATAATATATAACCAATAAACAATAACTTTAAGTAATATGAATGATACATACTTAATTAATGGGTCTGGATTATTTTTCTTTAATTCCCGTTTAGATAATAAAGTAAAAATCGAAATTCTAAACTGGTATAATAATTTATCAAAAGAAGAAAAAAAATTCGTTGATATTTTAAGGAATGAAGCAAGTGATGAAGCAATATTTTTTGCAAATGGTGATTAATTTTAAATAAACAATAACTTCAAGTAATATGTCTAAACGCAATCTAAGAGAGGAACTTATCAATACCATTTTAATTAAGAATGGTAATGATGATGATCCAAATGAAAGAGCTTATTTAAAAACACTTTCATTAATTGAATTAAAAGTACTGGCATATGAAAATGATAATCTGGAATATATTTGTGAAATATAATCACACAAACAATAAATTTTTAGTATTTATTTGTAACATTCTCAATTTTTTTTCGTATAATTGCATAGATAATGTTCTTTAAAATGGTGTTGATGTCGTGGGCGGACAAGACATGAAGAGTAGCAAGAAATGTACAACACCCCTTCTCATTTCTCGTGAGGGGGAAATAGAGTCCCACAACAAGGGATCAGTCAACCTTGAGAAAGTTGATGAAAACCTTGCCCTTACGAAAACCAAACTCAATTTGGTTGAGCCTGTTCGGGTTACTAATAAAAAACGTTCTTTATTTAATGATAAGGTTGATACTGTTTCGATAACGGCTATCGATCTTGTGTGTGAAGTGTTAACACGATGTACGCCAAGCCCATATTGGTTCGATTCCAATCAGTATCACAAAAAACGTTCTTTATTTAATGATATTTAAGAAGCAAAAACCAACCGTAAGTTGTAAAGGTGTGCAGGGGGTGATCGAATACCCTGCGACAAATGGTTCATCCGCTCTCCCTTTCACCGAAAGGTGACATAAGTGGCTCGTATGACGGTAGCACTACAGCCTATGCAATGGCTAACGGAAATGGTTGCACGTGGTGGTTTGCCCCACCCATAGGCAAACGTGTAGAGAAATCCCCGTTTCCCCGAAACTCATTTATGAAGAATCAAAAAGGAAACGGGGATTTTTCATTTATATCTGTAACATTTTCATTATAATTTCGTATAAGATCATATAAACTAATAACAACACAATAAAATGAACACAAACTGGTCATCCCCAAAAAGAAACATATTTGCTGCAATGCTGGATTTAAGAATGGCATTAGCAAGCGGTCATAAAGCAAAACTCATTCGTATGTGGAATGAGGAGTGCAATTTTCCAATAGAAAAGAAAAGTATATATGGTGATTTCAGGTGTTATGAATTTTCATATGGAACGCCATCAACTGTTGATAAGATAAAAAATGATTCAAGCCTCAGTGATTTTGAAAAACACCTTACCCTGAATTATCATACCTGTTATGGCACGGAAAATGCAATGAACCATTACTATAACACAGGGGAACTATCTAAAGATAATTTCCGGGGTGTTGGTTTTTCTCATTTGGTTAAGGTTGCTGATATGGTTAATTTCTTTGAAAAAGATGGTGATATTGAAAGAGTGCGAATGTTCAAAGAACAATATATCACAGGTGAAATTGCAAATAACAATCATTTCTGGGATTTCTTCAGATTGAAAAAAGGATTTTCTCAATGGAATGTTGTAAAATTCAAACATAAGGTTTGGGTTGTTGCATTACTGGACGATAAAGAAAAGCAACCGAGAATACCTGTCTTTGTGCATATATTAAACGTACTGATGTATCCGACAAAGTTTATTCCTGTAAGAGATGTTTTACGTATGACAGAATATACAGACTACACATTTCGGATTGGTGATATAACCAATGGTATTTCTGTACAATTTCAAATACCAAAGAAATTTAGCTTTTAATTTTGGTTTCCATTGTTGTTGTTTTGATTGGTTTGCCCTGCAGGAGTGATGACCCTGCAGGGTTTTTTTATTTAAAAACTTTATAATATATTATACACCGGGTTATTATTTTTGTAACATTTTTAATTAAAATCCGTATAACATATTGAACTTAGGTTGGGTTCGTATTCACAAAATACGCAGAGGGTGTACTCTGTGGTACTTTATTATTTAACATTAAAATTATTCTAAATAAGGTAATTGTACTACTAATATTGTAACATTTTTAATAATAATTGGTGTTTTTTGTATTGGTTTACAGTATTTATATTAAATTTGTATTATGAAATATACTGACGAATTAAAAACAATTGACACACAAGAAAAAGCATATTTACTTGGATTTTTATATGGTGATGGAACAATAACTACATATACTGAAAAAACAGGAAGAATAAGATTTTTAACTAAAATATCTATTAGTATTAATGATAAAGATTTAATATTTAGATTAAAAAAACATTTTCCTTTTTTTAATTTAGGTATGTTTGATTATTCTAAATATAATGAAAAATGTACAAAACAAATATCAATAGCAAAATCATCAAAAGAACTATATTATGATTTATTAGCAAATGGAGTATATCCAAGAAAATCATATGAAAATGCAAGTAAATTGAAAATACCAAATATTGAAAGTACATTAATACCACATTTTATTAGAGGTTTTTTTGATGCTGATGGTAGTGTTTATGTTCGATCAAAAAGACCAAATTTAATTACTATTGAATTTTGCTCAGTATCTAAAGAATTATTAACCGAAATTAATTTATATTTAAAAAAACATAATATTAATTCATGGAAAATCCAATCAAAAAAACATGAAAATAATAATTGGCAAACACTTTATCAATTAATCTATATTAAAACATCTGAAATACTTAAATTAATTGATTTTATGTATTTCAATGCTAATATATCATTGAAACGAAAAGCTGAAAAATGTTTAAATTATAAACCGGTTAATAAAGTATTGGATAGAAATATAAAATGTTCGATCTGTAAAAGTAATCATGTAAGTAAAAATGGTATCAGAGGTAATTCAATAAGATATCAATGTCAAAATTGTGGTAAAGGATTTTCAATTAAAAAAGATTTTAAATAAGAATATAATGAAAATGATTTAATAACTATTTTTATTTAAAAAAGAATTTAGTTATATTTTGTAACATTTATTTTTACTTTACGTATATTTGTGTATGTTTAATCAATAAAAACAAAACACATGAAAATTAATTTAAGTGAATTATCAGCACAAAAAATTGATGCTACAACTAATAATCAAATTAAAATGCGACTGTCTGAAAATGCCACATCAATGGTATTTCAGCTATTCACAAAAAATGTTTACAGTAATCCTATTGGTACTATTGTTCGTGAAATTACATCAAATTCTTTCGATTCACACGTTGAAGCAAATGTTAACACTCCCGTTATTATAAAAAAATCTATTGACAAACAAACAGGTACAATATATATATCATTTATTGATTTTGGTGTTGGTATGTCTCCCGAACGTATAAAAAACATTTATTGTGTTTATTTTGAAAGCACTAAACGTGTTGATAATACACAGATCGGAGGATTTGGTATCGGTGCTAAGTCGATACTTGCTTATAAACGTGCCACAGGTGCAGGTGAAGGCGAATACGATAATAGCTTTTATGTTATCACGGTTTTTGATAAGGTTAAATATTACTATTGTATATATGAAGGTGCTGAAACTCCTGTTGTCAGCTTGCTTCATCAGGAAGCCACAACCGAACACAATGGTACTGAAATACGAATACCCGTTCTGGAAAGAGACCTGAATACTTTCAAAAAAGAAATGATAAGACAATTGTACTATTTTGAAAACATAATCTTTGAAGGGTTTGAAATTCCTGATGATGATAATTGTTTTAATTCGAGTACAACTTCTCCTACAAACGATTATACAATTGTCAGGGGTAAACATTTCCTTTATCGTGGTACTGACTATTCAAGCCAGATTCATGCTTGTTTGGGAAGGGTCGCATATCCAATTGATTATAGTGTATTAAACTTAGAGTTAAGCGATTACAGGCTACCACTTGCAGTAAAACTTGAAGTCGGAGAAGTTGGTGTAACGGTAAGCCGTGAAACGTTGGACTATTCTGAAAACACAATTAAGATACTGAAAAAGAAACTGGAACTGATTAAAGATGAAATTAAATCCATGCTTGTTAAACAGTATAATAATATTGTTACATTGGAACAATATTTTAACCTGAAATATGAATTTGGTACATTGGAACTAACCAAAGACGTAAAATTACAAACGGGTAAACTAATTGCTATAAAAGATATTGATCTTACTAATTTCAAGTATTCATTTATGACAATACCGAATGACAGGCAATTATTTAAATTCTTTTTTCAGTCAACTTCTTATGGCAAAAAACCATCAAGAAGCCGTTATTCAAGCTCCAAATATGAATTTGAAGGTGGTTATGAGGAACTGAAAAAAAATAATAACTTATTGTATGTTAACGGCGAATTAAACCGTAAAAACATCAAGCAATCATATTTAAAACAAACTTATGGTTTATATCATATTGTAAGAAAAAGAGATATTATGACTGTTGATACAACTGGTAATATTATGCTTTGCGGTTATATACGTAACGAAATTGCTGAATTATTCAATGTACAGGTTGGCGATGCTGTTGATAAAAAGGGTAAGATAACTCCATACATACAATTCTTACTTGATATGCAAAATGAATATTTCAATATTGTATGTAATCATGCACAGGATTATAATACTTTAGTTGTACCTGATGATTTTGTTCAATTACGTAAACGTGGTGGTAGTGGTTTAACGCCAGAAAAACTCAATAG
>Ga0315275_10007749_pt1 | contig 10399 bp, 4 predicted proteins | sample YL17G03_0_MG_FD_205557 | JGI IMG/M metagenome (GOLD analysis project Ga0315275, IMG submission 205557) | Sediment microbial communities from Yellowstone Lake, YNP, Wyoming, USA - YL17G03_0 | ecosystem: Environmental > Aquatic > Freshwater > Lake > Sediment | place: USA: Wyoming | collected...
GCTGATCGGCGGAATCCGCGAAGCCGCTCTTGTGAATCGTGGTTCGACCCTGCAAAGCGCCATCATGGAGAGCAACTTCGCTCTTCCGAAGATGTTCGTGCAAAGGTTGGGAGACTTCGCGCAGAAATTCTCGGCAGAAGGTTTGGCTTCGAGCATTTCTGCCAACCAGCTGAACCTGGCGACGTTGAACGCCATGCCGACCCAGAACGCAGCGCAAGCGCTCAAGGCCTACGGCGTCTCCTTCGAAACCAAGACGGTGAACTCGCGGGCGGAGATTCCTCTTTCCCTCCGATCATTCACTTTATTTGCGAACCGGGGTGACCACGTTGTGCTCTATCAATCCGGCGACAAGGTCGTGGGGGCTGAGTCGGCGCCTCCGTCCGCCAGTCCCGAGGCAGTCGCCGATCTGCGCAGCCAGGTGGAGTCGCTCCGTTCCGAGATCGAAACGCTGAAAAGAACGCGGCACCGCTAAAGAAGAAATAGGAGACTTGCATGGCAACCGACGAAATCCTCCGGCTACACTACTACGAGCGTCAGTACCTGGGCGCAGCCGATCTGGAAGATCAGCAACTGTATCTTCGCGACATGAGACGGCGCCACAACATCGGTCATCACACCTGGGGCATAGTCATCGGGCTGCTCATGGTGGAGGAGCCAGTGGCGGGAGATCCGACCGCTGTCGATGTCTACATCCAGCCCGGTATGGCCATCGACGGCTTTGGCCGGGAGACTATTGTCATGTCGCCGGTGAAGCTCGACCCGCAGCTGTTCGAAGCCTTCGCCAACCAGCAACATCGCGCGGTGTGGATCCGGTATGACCAGGAGCTCGCGAATCAGGCGCGGGGCGGGTTCGCCCAATGCAGTGGTACGAACCAGTTCGGAAGGATCCAGGAAACTTACAAGATCGTCATCGATCCCAAGCCGCCCACCCACGAGGACGTGACGGTGAACGGCAAGAAGGAGGATCCGACCTCGACCGATTTGCCGATTCCACTCGACGAGTCGATCCCCTATCAGGAATTTCCCGACGATAACAACCAGCCGACTTGGCTGATCCAGCTGGGCTGGGTGAATTGGGACGGCGTGGCCGTCAAGTTCATTCCCACGAATCCAGCTTCGCGCCTTACCGATGATCGCTCGTACGTGGGAGCCGTCGCCGAAACCATCTACAGCCCGGTGCCGGTCCCTGGCAAGCCGGATCCGGCGTCCGATTCGCCTCGCTTCTTCATTCAGCCGCGCAAGCTGCCTGCGGACGCGGACGCCGCCGACTTCGCCGAGATCAAGGGCCGGCTCCAGGTTGATGGAAGAATCATCGCTTTGAAGGATGTCTTGCTCTACGGCAGCCAGCTGCAGTTCAAAGACTCCGGTGGCGGCGACGCCAAGGTTCCTCTCTGGATGCAGCGAACCGCAGGGCCGGGCGGAGCGGGTACCGATCTTCGAGTCCACATCGGCGACAAGCCTGCGGACGATACGGTGCGGCTGAGCATCGGGCCGAAGGATGGCGCCAACGAAAAAGACGTGCTCGCGGTCCGCGCCAGCGACAATGTGGACATTCCCACCGGCCAGCTTAACTTCGGGGCCTCACTGCGCCAGATGATCAATTTATGGGAGGACAAATACGGTATCGGTATTCAGCCGGGCACTCAGTACTACCGCAGCGGCGGCGAATTCCTCTGGTTCCGGGGCGGTAAGCACAGTGCTACACAGGGCGATCCTGGCGCGGGCGGAAGCTTGCAGATGAGCCTGGACGCGTCCGGGAATCTAGGTGTCCACCATGATCTGAGTGTCGGCAACGACATCAACTTCGGTGCGACCACGCGCCAGATGCTCAATCTGTGGAATATCAATTACGGCATCGGTGTGCAGAACGCCACACTATACAACCGTACCGACTTCGATTTCTGCTGGTTTCGCAGGGGCACGCATTCGAACAACCGCAGTGATCCGGGGGGCGGGGCATTGGCGATGAAACTCGATGCCGGGAGCAATCTCTCGGTGATGGGAGATGTCTCGGTCGCCGGCAACCTGTCCGTCACGGGATTGCAGAATATCTTCAAGGTTGTTACCCAACCCTTCGCGCTCTCCATGGCCGGACTGACCACCCCACGTTTCTGGACCTACAACTACGGTGGCTTCTCGCATATCTACGCCGCCTATGTGGTGCTTCAGGGCTTCAGCATCTGGAATAATGACGGCAACACCTCATTCACGACTTTCGGCCACGCTTCGGACCCCAATACGATTCCCCAGCACGTCTACGTCAAAGTGGACACAATCAGCCTGACGCAGACCACCGGACATTGTTTCTGTTCCGAATCCAAAGAAAGCTTTGAGGGGGACAACACCGTGCTCTTCACCGTCGTGGTGATGGGACGTCCGTAAACCGCGGGCTTGGAGGGTAACGATGACAGAAAGATTGAAAGCACTCGAAGAAGAGCTGCGGAAGGGACGCCAGATGCTTGCCGAACTTGACCAACGCCGAGCCGACCTTCGCGATACGCTGCTGCGCATCAGCGGCGCGATCCAGGTGTTGCAGGAACTCAGCAGCGGCGAATGTCAGCCGGCCCACGTGCTGGCCATGACTGGTGACTAGTACGCTTCGCATCGAACGACTCGTGACCACATATCTTGTGCCCCTCGACCATCCCGCACCGCAACAATTGCGCGCCGAGATGGACGACCTCGCGCGCAAGTACGTGGCCGAGTCCTGCGGCCGCGCCCTTAGCGCCCTGCTCGATCCGAACGATCCTTCCGTGTGGGTGATCGGCGACGTTTGTCTTGATCTCCTGATCGACGTTCATGCCGCACAACCCGACGACATCGCCTCCTTCTGGGCGTCCAGGATCGCCGCCTCCGTGGCGAAGGTCATCTCCGGCGGCGGCGACGGCGTGCGGGTCCTGCATTTCGTCAATCGCGCCGCCTATCTGGCCCGATTCCTGCGCGACCTTGCAAGTGGAACGGCTTGGGACCAATGGTATTACGGACAATTTGATTCTTTGCGCAGCCTCCCGGCCGCCGCGGCTATCCGGGAAGCGCTTTTTCGTGAGCCGGAGGAGGCGGAGCCGGCGCTGGTCCATCTGTACCAGACAAAGGAACTCAAGTTGGTCGCGGGCTGCCTGACCGGCCTTGACCATCGTTTACTGCTGCAGCTGTGCTCTCCGGCAGAGACTCCTCCCACCGGCGAATGCTTCGCCGCGGTGATCCGGGCGTGGGTCGAGAGCGGCGCAGGCAGCGGCGCTTCCGATCTGGAGTTGTACGTGCAAATGCGCAGCAACCATCCTGAGCATGCGCCTGCTGAGGTGCGCTCCGGCATTGTTCACTTAAATGCAATCGCCGGGTGGATCCGGCACTCTCAGTTCAACTCGATCATGGCCGCGCTCCGGAACGGCTTTGTGCCGGAGACGGTGAAGCATCTCCCGTCGCAGGAGCAGGAGAGTCTGCTTTTTTTGTACTCGCTATGCGCTGCGGAACCGGCATGGATCGAAAGCCTGAGCGCTCTTGAGGAAGCAGGCCCGCCTCCGCCGGCTGCGGAAGAGCGGTCGTCTGGACGCGCCGATGGCATCACTCGCTTCAGGTCCTCTTTTGGAGGTCTGTTCCTGGTACTGCCTGTCCTGATTGAGAATCAGGGACTCCTGCGCCTTTATGGCAACGCTGAAGACAAGGTTCTGCGGTATCTCCTGCTGCTTGCATGTTGCGGACCGCACTCCGCGAGTGCAGAGCGCGATCCGGCGTTGCTGCTGGCTGCCGGGCTGGACGAAGCGCCGGAAAACGCCGAACTGCAGCAGGCCCGGCTGCGGCACAAGGCAGACAATCGCGGCCAGGAAACAGGTGAGGAAACCATTGAGTTCTTCCAGACACACATGGCCGGTTTCTGCGCTGATGCCGGCATGCGCACGGAACTGGCATGGGCCGCAAATTTGCTCATGCGCGGTCTCGCTTCCCGTCTTCCGGGCTTGAGCAAGAGCAGCGCCGAATTCCTTTGGCGCAACGTGCTTGCGGGTGATGCCTGGTTTACCGTCAGCCCGGGCATGATTCTGGTGGAACTTTCCTCCCGGCCGCTTGAAATCGTGATGCGAATGGCTGGTCTGCATGAGTTGACGTTCCGTCTTCCCTGGTCGCCGGACAGGGAAGTCAGAATCCGGCCTGAAAACCGATAGGAGCGCAAAGATGCCATTCACCTCTACCACAGAACAGCTCACGCGGGAATGCCGGTGGCTCGAGCTGTTATTGCGTCGGCAAGTCCTCCGCCTCCGGGCTCTGCGGGCGCAATGCCCGGAAGAATTTCGCGGTTTATGCATTGCCGACGGCGAAGTTGACCTGCTGCTGGCCGATTCGGACGATCCTTCCACTGCCGAGGAAGCAGTCTTGCTCGCTCGCGAGAGCGCCGGAGTTGCTGAAGAAATCCAGCGGCATGCGCCGGCATCGCCCGAACTTCCACTACAACAGCTGCGCGGACGATTTGAACTTTCAGCCCTGGAATTGCGGGTTTTCGTGATTGCTCTTGCGCCCGAGCTGGATCTCCGTTTCCAAAGGCTGTACGCCTATGCGCAAAATGATGTAACCCGCAAAGCGCCCACGGTCGATCTCGCGCTGAAGCTGCTCTGTTCCAGGCGCGAAGAACAATGGGAAGCGCGCACGATGTTCAGTCCGCAAGCGCCGCTGTTTCGCCATGCCCTTCTGCAGTTGTCGCCGGATGAACACGGCCGGGAGCCCTTGCTGGCGCGCAGCCTGAGCGTTCCCAGGAGTGTGGCTGATTTTGTGCTGGAACAGTATTCGCTGGACCGGCAATTGAATGAATCCTGCGCTGTGATTGAGCCGCGGCGAAAGATCGCGCAACTTGATCTGCCGGACATGCTCAAGACGCAGATGCAAATGGCGCTGCCCTCCCTGCGCAACGGCGGATCAGTTGTTTTGAGCGGAAGACAGGGATCAGGCAAATATTTCGCGGCGGAAGCAATGTGCGGCGAACTGGGCCGGAAGCTGTTGGTCTGCGAACTCTCCCGGCTCGCCACGGAGGAGGCCGGGGTGGCGCCGCTGCTGCGCCGCGAATGCAGGCTGCTCAACGCCGGTCTTTATTTGAAAGCGGGCAAGCCGCCGGCGCCGGAGGCGGAGAAACTTTATGCGTCGCTGTTCCGGGACCTTGAGAAGCAGCCATTTCCGCTTTTCATCGGCACGGAAGAAGATGCTCCGGCCACCGTCCGGTGCGAGGGCGGCACGCGATTCCAGTTCGAGTTCAGAATTCCGGAACTCGGTGTCCGTCGTAGTTTGTGGAAGCGCGAGTTGAACGGCTCCGGATCATTCCCCCACGTTGAAGCCGAATTGAACGATCTGGCCGGCAAATTCCGCTTCACTCCCGGACAGATAAAAGAAGTTGCGCAGGAAGCCAGAAATCTTGCCCTGCTTCGCGGCGACAGCCATGTCGTCAGTCCCGGTGACATATACCAGGCCGCGGGTATCCGGTGCAATGACGGTCTCCGATACCTGGCGCACAAAGTGGAGTTGATTTTCACCTGGGACGATCTCGTGGGCCCTCCGCGCGTGCTCCAGCAGTTGAAGGAAGTGGCCAACAGCGTGCGGCTGAGGCATGTCGTCCATGCCGACTGGCGCTTTGACACGAAGACAGGAAAGAACGCAGGCATCAGCGTTCTTTTCTCGGGAGCGAGCGGCACTGGAAAGACCATGGCGGCTTCCGTGCTGGCGCGTGAGCTGCAATTGGAGCTCTATAAAATCGACCTTTCCACCGTCGTGAGCAAGTACGTGGGCGAGACCGAGAAAAATTTAAGCCGCATCTTCGATGAAGCCGACTACTCCAGCGCCATATTGTTTTTCGACGAGGCGGATGCGCTCTTCGGCAAGCGTTCTGAAGTGAAAGATGCGCATGACCGCTATGCCAACCTGGAAGTGGCATTTCTTCTGCAGAAGATTGAGCAGTTTTCCGGGCTCGCGGTGCTGGGTACCAATATCAGCCGCAACATCGACGCAGCCTTTGTAAGACGCATGCAGCACATAGTCGAGTTCCCCTTCCCGGATGCCGACTATCGCGAGCGCATATGGCGCGGCATGTTCCCGCACGAAGCTCCGCTGGGAGTGGATGTGGATTTTTCCTTTCTGGCGCGCCAGTTCGAATTGTCGGGCGGAAATATCCGCAACGTTGTGATCGCCGCAGCATTTCTGGCAGCCGAGCAGAACCAGCCGATCTCGATGAACCATCTGGTGCATGCCACCGGACGCGAATATCAGAAGATGGGTAAACTGCCCTCCAAAGCGGACTTTGGAGACCATTTCAGTGTGCTCTCCGCAATAACTGACGGTAGCCGAGTGTAAGTTACGAAAGCCGACAATGATCACCAAGGAACAAACCGTCAGCGCCGAACCTGAGGTGAAACGTCGCCGTCCGAAGGAGGTGAAGAACCCTCATGGTTTTGGCGGCGATGCCAAAAGCGCGCTGGAGGCGCGGCTGGGCGTAGCCCTGTCTGGATTTATCGCTCCGGAAGAAGCGGCCGCCGCTCTTTATGCTGATTCCGAGAAAGGACGCATTGCTTCAGTCCTTGAACTGCAGCGCAACCAGGGGAATTACTACGTCCAACAGGCGATTGCGAGTTACCAAAAGAAAATGGCGGCCGCCAGCCCGTTGAAAGCCGAACCGCCGCAACCCAAGACCAAAGATCAGGAAGTAGCGCCCGCAGAAAAGAAAGTCACAGCGGAAGACAAGTCTAAGCCATCCGCTGTACTTGATAAGCAAAAGAAGCCGCAGCCACAAGCCGGAACCGGAAAAACGGTGGAAGGGAAGGTCTCTGCCCCGGACAGCAAGCATGTGCCGCAGGGCCCGCCGGCAAAAGTCGCTGAACACGGAAAGCCGTCGCCGGCAGGAGGGGCGCCAAGTCCCAAGATGGGTACCGCCGCGATGTTTGAAAAGAAGGCATCGCCAGGCGCGAAGCAACCAGCTGCAGTGAAAGCAGGCGACACCGGAGCGACGGGCGGCGGCAAAGGCGGTGATCCGGTCGGCGAGTGGAAAGGAAAAGTTCAGGCCAAAAAGGCCGGCATCGGTCCCACCAAGGTCGCGGCCGGTGGTGGAGAGTCGCTCAAAGCCGCAGCCGACAAATCTGCCACCAGCCGCGAGGAGCAGGCAAAGAAGCTGCCGCAAGAAGGAGAGAAGGCAATTACTCCTCCGAAACCGGTACAGGGACTGCCTGCGATTCCAGATGATGTGAGCAAAGCGGCCCTCAAGCTGGTGGATGAAAAGCTGGGGTGGAAGTTTGATCCGCAGAGGCTCCCTGATCTGGCCAAGGAAAGTCCGTTGCATCACATCCCTGTCATTGGCAAAGAATTTGTCGCTAAAACACCCGTACCGGATGAGGGGAAGAAAGACACTCCAGCCGGCAAGAAGGAGGAAAGCGGCAAGAAGAAGGAAGCGAAGGAAACCGCGCCGCCGCCCCAGCCGACCCAGGCGGACAAAGAGGCCGAGCTCAAGAAACTTTCGCGCACCGGAGCTACGGTCAAGGATGAGGCGCCGCCGGCGCTTGAGATTCCGGAAGGGAAGAAGGTCGATATCGGCAGCGTGGTTGCGAGACTCATCGCCGAAGAAAAGACGCACAGCGACAAGATTGTTGATGACTCGCGCAACGCCGCCTTTCCGAACGTGGCGGAAGAGATAAAGAACGGCTTCGGTACAAAGCTTAAAGACGAAGAACTGGAAATTGTGGATGGCGAACTTCGGCGAGTCGCCGACGCTGCGGGCGTGGAAAAAGGAGAGCTGGACAAAAAGGTAGGGGAACGGCGCAAAGAACTTGCCGACCAGAAGAAGACCGTCGAGGAAGACCGCAGCGCGTCACTGGAAGAGGCGCGCAACAAGAAAGAACTGTCCAGCAAAGCGTTTCTGCAGACCGTCAACGATGTGCGCAATGCCATGGACCGCAACGCTGCAGGGCGGGCGGGAATGGTCAAGGGCAGCGTGGACGCCGAAAAGATCCGGGCCGAGCGTGAGCAGTTGATCGAAAAAGTAAATCAAAAAACCGGAGAGGGAAATGTCAGCTACGAAAGCAGCGCCAAGAGACTGAAGACAGGTCTTGATACAGAGGCAGCCAGGCAGATCAAGGCCTATCAAGTTGCGGCCCTGGAGGACCAGGAGGAGCTCAATAAGGACGCTGACACAGTCGACAAGAAGAAGGCGGCCCAGGTGGCGTACCGGCCTACCAAGTACTGGGTCGACGAACAGACCGCAGCATTGCGCAAAGCGGTGGAAGTCGACAAGGTAGCGATTGACGCGCAGCTTGAGATCTTCGAGAAAGAACTGAAGAGTGCGGCCGGAGACGCGCGCGACAAAATCCGCGACTGGGCGGCCCAGCGGCTGGGCTACGAACGAAGCTTCTTTCAGCGGCTCTTTGACTGGATTTCAGACTGGCTGAGCAAATCCAAAGTTGAATCCGAGGCCTGGGCCAAACAGAGAGCGGATGAGAACAAGGCTTCAGTGGACAAGGATGCGCTGTTTCTGGACGCGGAGGTTGCCAAGCTTTCGAAGATGACCCAGGAAGAGGCCGAGAAAGAACTGGCCAAGCTGACGGAAGAACAGTTCGCCATCGTCGCAGCCTATTTTAAGAGCGGTGGTGATGCTCTTGGAGTGCTGGCGGCAAGGCTCATGGCGCGGATATCTGCGCAGCAAAAACCTGAATTGATGAAGAAGCTGGAGCAGGAGGTCCTGGCCTGCGACAGCTTTGAAAAAGTTGATGCCGTCGCGGTGGGGCTTGATCCCAGCTTCAAGAAGCAGGCGATAATCAAATCCGACAGCCTGCACAATGCCTTTGAAGGGCCCGGCACAAATGAGGACGGAGTGTTTGCCGCGCTGGGCGGGCTGACCGCCATCCAGGGAAGGGCTGTCGAGCTCTGCTACAAGGACCGTTGGCAGGAAGACCTGAAACCCCGGCTCAAAGCAGAACTTGACGACTGGGCGACATTCACCAAGCACGACATCGATCGTGCCAACTCCATGCTGGCCGGCGATCAGGCCGCAGCCGTGGCAGTCCAGCTCGACCAGGCGATGCATGGCACCTGGGGCGGTCTGGGCGTTGGCACCGATGAAGACACGATCTTTGCCGCACTGCGGAACAAGTCACCGTCAGAAATTGCGGCGATCAAGAAGGCCTACAAGGAGAAATACGGCAAAGAGCTGCAAGGCCAACTGGAAGGCGAGCTGAACGACTGGTTCGTGCGCGGCACGCATGACGTTGACCGCATGAACGCGCTGTTAAGCAGCGATTCGGAGTCGGCGGACGCGATCGCGCTCGATCAGGCAATGCACGGCGGCTGGCTCGGGCTCGGGCTGGGCACGGACCGCAAGGGGATCGAGGACGTCTACGCGCAGCAGCAAGCGGAATTGGAACAAAAAGCCGCTGCCAAGGGATGGGACACAGCCAAGCTGAAGAAGGAAATCGGAAACCTGCACGCCAGGGTAGGTCAGATATACAAGGACAAGTACAAAGTAGACCTCAGCTCCGCGTATGACGACGAGCTTTCCGGCTCAGAGCTGCGGCTGATCACAGGACTGCACGAACAAGACCTGGCCAAAGTAAGCGGGGCGAAGATCGATATTGAGCACCATAGCATGTTTTATGCCGACGACAAGATCATCAACAAAGCGATGCAGGACCAATATTCCACCGAGTTCGTAAACAAGAAGCGCGATCTGAATCTTGCCCTGGATGAAGAAATGGAGGCCGACAAGGCGGCCTTCCTGGCAAAGAAGGATGAGCAGGGATATTACAAAAAGTGGTCACCGGAAAACACGCGTGCCCGGCGCAAGGATATTGACAAGACGGCTGAAGACCAAGCCAAGGTCGCCGGTGCAGCGAACTTTGACAAGCTGGAAAATGAGTATGACACCCAGTACAAGGGCAGATTCACCTTCGCCGGAGTGCTTACCTCAACCCCCAGCCTCGGGCTGCGCAAAGACGTTCTCAGTGACACCCAATTGACGCAGCACGATAAAGCCCAGAAGCTGATTGATCAGAAGGGCTACCTCTCAGACATCCAGGAGACGCGCTACGCGATTAAGGGCGCCGGGACCGACGAAGATGTGATGTCGGGGGTGACGAAGGGCAAGAACAAGAAAGAAATGCAGGACTTTCGCGAACGCTGGGCGAAGGACGAAGAGAACAAAAAACTGGGGATCACGGAAGGGCTGGACGAATTCATTCTGGATGACTACAGCGGGCGTGAGGGGAAAGACATGGAACTCACGCTGAAATACGGCGAGGAACCTGACGATCCCGACGACCAACTGGCGAAGGCCAAGGCATTAAGCGCGTTTGAACATGACGCCTGGTCGTCAAAGTTCCTGGCGAAGCGGGAGCTGGAGGTCGTCGACCTGGACGTTGCCGCTCTGGACAAACAGGTCACGACCTTT
>Ga0315275_10007750_pt1 | contig 10397 bp, 11 predicted proteins | sample YL17G03_0_MG_FD_205557 | JGI IMG/M metagenome (GOLD analysis project Ga0315275, IMG submission 205557) | Sediment microbial communities from Yellowstone Lake, YNP, Wyoming, USA - YL17G03_0 | ecosystem: Environmental > Aquatic > Freshwater > Lake > Sediment | place: USA: Wyoming | collected...
GACACCGTGCTACAATGGATCGAGGAGGTCACCCGGGATGAGCACCATTCGTAAGGTCGGCATCGTCATCAAGCCCCACGCCCCCCGCATCGAAAGCGTCCTGTCCGATCTCGGCGCTTATCTCGACCGCCGCGGCATCCCCTATCTTCTAGAGGAAGCGGCGGCCGAGAAGCTCGGCCGGCCCGGCGGCCTCCCTCGGGCCAAGATCCCCGAAGAGTCCGACCTGGTGGTCGTCCTCGGCGGCGACGGCACGCTTCTCAGCGTCGCCCACATCGCGGCCCGCCACGGCGTGCCCGTCATGGGAGTGAACCTGGGCAGCCTCGGCTTCCTGACCGAGGTGACCCTCCCCGAGATGACGCTCGCCCTGGACGCGCTCCTCGACGGCGCGCCGGGCGTCATCAGCTCGCGCCTCCTGCTCGAGGCGATGTTCAAGGGCGAGGCCAGTTTGTGCCTCAATGACGTCGTCATCAATAAGGGGGCCGCGGCCCGGATGATTCACTTGAAGATCTGGATCGACGACCGCGCGCTCGAGACCTTGAAGGCCGACGGGCTGATCATCGCCACCCCGACCGGCTCGACGGCCTATTCGCTGGCGGCCGGCGGGCCCATCCTATACCCGTCCATCCCGGCCGTCCTGCTGACCCCGATCTGCCCCCACACCTTGAGCTTTCGTCCGATCGTCATCTCGTCCGATACCCGGATCCGCGTCGAGCTTCTAACGTCCGGGGAAGAAGTCTACCTGACTTTCGACGGACAGCGCGGGGGGGCGATGGTGAACGGCGACGTCGTCGAGGTCCAGCGGGCGAAACACTCCCTGAACCTGGTCTCATCCCCGAAAAGGAACTATTTCGGCCTGCTCAGCGAGAAATTCTCCTGGGGGGGATAAGGACGCTCGGGACGGGGGATTCGCTCCCTCTGGTCAGGACCTCTCTTTATTGACATTTCCACCCCCCAAATCTATGATTGAACTCTTAAAATGACCCATCACCCGCGCGTCTTGATCGTCTCGCCCGAGGCGGCCCCGTTTGCCGTCTCCGGAGGCCTCGGCGAAGCCGCCCGCGGCCTGGCCTCAGCCCTCTCCCGGCAGGGCGCCGAGGTCTCCCTCGTCCTGCCGAAGTACCGCCGCCCGGCGATCGAGTCGCTGGCCCTGGAGCCCGTTCTCCCGGAACTTTGGGTCCCGCTCGGCGGCGACAAGGTCAAGGCCAGCGTCCATAAAGCCGAGACGGATTTCGGTTCCGTCTACTTCGTCGACAATCCGAAATATTTCTGCCGCCATGAAATCTACGGCTCAACCAAAGAGGAATATCTCGACAACGACGAGAGGTTCGCGTTCTTTAACCGGGCCGTCCTCGAACTCATCCTCAAACTGAAACTTCCCGTGGACGTCATCCATTGCCATGATTGGCCGACCGCTCTCGTCCCCCTTTTCCTCCGGACCCACTATGCTCAAAAAAGCCATTTCAAGGACACGGCGACGGTCCTGTCCGTCCATGATGCCGCGCGCCAGGGCAAGTTCCCCCCTGAATCACTGGCCTGGACGGGCCTTAACTGGGATTTTTTTACTCCCGATCAGCTGGCCCTCAACGGCCGGTTCAATTTCTTGAAGGCCGGGCTGATCTTTTCCGACGCGCTCAACATCGTCCGGGCGGATTGGAAAGAGGCCCTTTTAGCGGGCGTGGCCGGGAGCGGATTCGAAGGGATTCTTCAAAGGCGGGCGGATGGGCTTTCGGAGATCCGGAACGGTTCGGATGAGACGACGTGGGCGGCGGCAGCCAAAGAACATCTCGAGCTCTATGCCAAAGCGATAGGGACCAAAAGAGGAGGTCAAAGTGGCCGATGATATCATCAACGTGACCGATGCGAGTTTTGAGGAAGACGTGTTGAAGTCCCCTCTTCCCGTGCTCGTCGATTTTTGGGCCGTCTGGTGCGTGCCCTGCAAGATGATCGCTCCCCTGGTGGACGAGATTTCCGTCGAATACAAGGACAAGCTCAAGGTCTGCAAGCTCGACGTGGACGGGAGCCGGTCGGTGCCCGCCCGTTACGGGGTCCGGGGCATCCCGACGCTCCTCCTGTTCAAGGGCGGCGAGCTCAAGGAGACCATGGTCGGCGCTCTGCCGAAGGACAAGATCATCACGGCGATCAGCAAGCATTTTTAAAAAGGGGACACACACTTTGGGGACATGTACTTCGGGGACACCTCGTTCCCTATCAGGGGAGGAAGATGGATGTGTCCCCGAAGTACATGTCCCTAAGGTACATGTCCCCAAAGTATGTGTCCCCGATAGCTAAGAATTTTTTTATGAGCGAACAATTCGATGTCGTCATCGTCGGCGCGGGGCCGGCCGGCCTCTCCGCGGCCCTCTATACCGGCCGGGCCCGGTTGAACACGCTTGTCCTCGAGAAAGGGATCCCGGGCGGCCAGATCCTGATCACGGACTGGATCGAGAACTATCCCGGCTTTCCCGAAGGCGCGGCTCCCTTCGATCTGATGGAGAATTTCCGCAAACAGGCGGTCAAGTTCGGAGCCCGGATCGTGACCGACGAGGCTCGGGGGATCGGCCAGGATGGAGACCGTTGGATCGTTAAGGGCGGCAAGGCGGACTATTCGGCGCGGGCCGTCATCGTCACCACGGGCGCGGCCTACCGCCGCCTCGGCCTGCCGAACGAGGCCAAGCTCATCGGCCGCGGCGTTTCGTACTGCGCCACGTGCGACGGGCCCTTCTTCCGCGACCGGGAGATCGCCGTCGTCGGAGGCGGGGACACGGCCTTGATGGAAGCGGAATTCCTGACCAAGTTCGCCAGCGCCGTCCACCTCATCCACCGCCGCGACAAGCTCCGCGGGACCAAGATCCTCCAGGAGCGGGTGTTCGCCAATCCGAAGATCGTTTTTCACTGGAACTCCATCGTCGACGATATCCTCGGCGAGTCCAGCCTCGATAGTGTCGTGCTAAAGAACGTCAAGGACGGCTCGAAATCGACGCTGGCCGTCGAGGGCCTGTTCGTTTCGATCGGCGTGGACCCGACCAATGAGATCGTCAAAGGCGTCGTCAATCTCAACGAATGGGGCGAGATTATTGTCGATGAAGATATGGCCGCGTCCGCGCCCGGGATCTACGCCGCGGGCGATGTGATCGCCGGCGCTCCGCATCAGGTCGCGACGGCCGTCGGGACGGGCGCCCACGCCGCCATCAGCGTGGACGAATACCTGTCCACGAAGTAATCAAAAAGGTCTCAACACATTGATTCCCTTGTCATCCTGAGCGGAGCGAAGGATCTCATTGTTGTAAGGATGGCATAATGGAATGCGCGACCAATATTATGTTTATATTCTGACCAATAAATATAACAAAGTCTTGTATATCGGGATCACCAGTGATTTGCTAAAACGCGTTTTCGAACACAAGCAAAAATATGTTGAAGGTTTCACCAAGAAATATAACGTCGATAAACTTGTTTATTATGAAATATTTGAAGACGTCGAGTTAGCGATTGCCAGAGAAAAATATTTAAAGTCGAAAAGACGTCAGATCAAAATCGAATTGATTAAAAAAAGCAATCCGCAATGGAATGACTTATACGTCAGTCTATGAGATCCTTCGCTTCGCTCAGGATGACAGGGGAGGGATGAGCCTATAAGGAAAGCGCTTTATTAATGACCTGCATGCCACTTATCGCAGCTCTGTCATCCTGAGCGGAGCGAAGGATCTCATCCAACCTCGGGACAAAGGACGGGTCAGCGCTGTTTCAGCTTCTGTTCCAGCTCTTCGACCCGCGCTTTGAGCTTTTTGAAATCCTTGACGATGTCGTAGAGGTGAGGGGCGAGGGCCCAGAACTTCCGCCAGTCTCGGATGTCGAGGTGAGGGCTCCCCGACACGAAAGCGCCCGCCGGGATTCTCCCCGTCACGCCGGACTTCGCAGCGATGATGACGTTATCGCCGACGTCGATGTGATCGGCGATGCCGACTTGGCCGCTGAGGATCGAGTTGCGTCCGATCGTCGAGCTCCCGGCGATCCCGACCTGGGCGATGAGGATGGCATTCTCCCCGACCTCGACGTTATGGGAGACCATGACCAGGTCGTCGATCTTCGCCCCCCGCCGGACGATCGTTTCGCCCAGGGTGGCCCGGTCGATCGTCGTGTTGGCCCCGATCTCCACGTCGTCCTCGATGACGACCGTTCCGATCTGGGGGATCTTGAGGTGGGCGCCGTCCTGTCCCTTGAGATACCCGAACCCGTCCGCGCCGATGACGACGCCGTTGTGGATGATGACGCGGCTGCCGACGCGCACGCCTTCGCGGAGGGCGGTGTTGGAATGGACGACCGCGGCCGCGCCGATCTTGACCCGGGGATAGACCGTGACATGGGGGAAGAGGACCGTTCCTTCCCCGATCTCCGCTCCGTCGCCGACGACGCTGAAAGCGCCGATGGAAACGCCCTTGCCGATTTTGGCGGACGGCGACACGACGGCCGCGGGATGGATGCCGGGCTCCGGCCGGTAGGGCCGGTAAAAAATCTCCGTGGCCCGAACGAAAGCCAAATGCGGATCCTCCGCCCGCAGGACCGGGGTCCTCTCGAATTTCAGGTCGGGGGGAAGGATGACCGCCGAGGCCTTCGTTGCCTCCAATTGGGCCATGAATTTCGGCTTAGCGCAAAAAACGAGATCTCCCGCGCCCGCCCTCTCCAACCCGGCCACGCCCGTGATGAGGACCGCGCCGTCGCCCTCAAAAGGGACGTTCAGGCGTTCCGCCAGCTCCTTGACCGTTAGTTTCATTTTAACTCCGCTTGCGTTTTCTTCGCCTCGATCCGCTCGTTGAGCACGGCGGCCAGTTCCGCTCCCCAGAGCAGGATGGCCAGGGAGAACGAGATCCAAAGTAGGAAGAAGATGATCGAGACCAAGGTCCCCCGCAGAAGCTTGCTGAGGACGATGCCGACCGCGGAAAAATTGGCGACATAGATGACGAAGAGACGCTTGAAGATTTCCCAGAGGACCGATCCGACCGCCGCCGCGGCGGCCGCCGCCCGGGTATGGACCTTCGTCTCCGGGATGTACTTGTAGATCACGAACAGGACGAGGAAGCCGAGGACGAAAGGGAGGAGGTACTGGAGAAAGACGTTGTCGACGAGGGGCATGACGTCCGGGTTGAGGGTGGTCCGGACGAAATCGCTGGCCTTGATGGCCCGGTGGACGGCGGTCCAGACGGCCGTGATCGACAGCGAGAAGAATAGGATCACGGCGATGATGAACATGATGACATATTCCATCAACCGGTTGTAAAAGAACGACTTGCGACGCTGCGACTTGAAGATGGCGTTGATGGCGTAGATCAGGTTGGAGAAGAGAAAACTCCCGCCGATGAGGGACCCGACCAACCCGAACCAGCCCAGGTTGCCGATGTTCTTGGAGATGCCGCTGAGCTTGGTGAAGAACGAGATGTCGAATTTGGCGAAAAAGTCTTCGGTGAAAATATTCAGACTGCGAATGGCCAGCTCGTAGTTGCCCATGATCTTGGTCGCGGCGAAGGCGAAGAGGGCCACGAGCGGGACGGCGCACAGCAGGGTGAAGTAGGAGATGACGATCGAATGGTTGAAACAGCGGTCGTCGTTGAACCTATTGAAGGTCGTACCGAGAAGCTTGAACAGCGGCGCCGCCATGTTAATTCAAGGCGTGATCGCCACGTCGCTTCGCTCCTTGCGTTGACCGACCTTTTTGCCCCCCCTTAATTGCGTAAGGGGGTAGGGGGATTAATAGAATAAACATAGGTGTTTATTCCTAATCCCATATGTCATCGCGAGCGACCGAAGGGAGCGTGGCGATCACACATTTCAGGATGATCCCAAAGGGATCATTTGACCCACTTAACCATGAGGATGATGAAGGTGACGAGCAGGGCGTAAATGACGAGCGTTTCGATCAGGATCAGCCCCAGGAGGAGGAGGAAGCGGATGTGGGGAGCGGCCGCCGGGTTGCGCGAAATGCCTTCGCAGGCGCTGCTGATGGCCTTGGCCTGGCAGAACGCGCCCGCCGCCGCGGCCAGGGTGATGATCCCGCCGCTGACGATGATCGAGAGCTTGTAGAGGGACACTTTCTGGTCGGTCAGGCCGGTCTCCTGGGCCAGGAGCGGCGCGCCTGCGAGGAAGACGAAGAACATCAGTAGCCCGAGGGCTTTCAGGTTCTTATTCATGGTCGGACTCCTTTCTCAAAATGTGTGATTGCCGCGTCGCTTCGCTTCTCGCATGACAATTAATTTTATGTCATCGCGAGCGACCGAAGGGAGCGTGGCGATCACACCGATGTTTTTACGCATGTTCCTCCTCGTGGGCGACGGCCCCCGAGATATAAATGCAGGAGAGGAGGACGAAGACGAAAGCCTGCAGCAGCCCCGTGAATATGGACAAGGCCATGAAGGGGAGCGGCAGAAAATAAGGGATGATCGAGGCGATGACTACGATCAAAACCTCTTCGGCGAAGATGTTGCTGAACAGCCGGATGGACAGGGAGACGGGGCGCGAGAAATGGCTGATGAGCTCGATCGGCAGCATGAGCGGGGCCAGGACCGGGATGGGCCCGGTGAAATGTTTCAGGTACTTGAAGACGCCCTGGGCCCGCATCCCCTGGTAATGGTAATAGACGAAGACCGTCAGTGCGCAGCCGATGGTCACGTTCAGCTTGCTCGTCGGCGACATGAAGCCGGGGACGAGGCCGAGCAGGTTCGAACAGAAGATGAACAGCCCGACCGTCCCGATCATCGGCAGGAACTTCTTGCCCTCCGGCCCGATGATGTCGGTCAGCTGGCTTTCGAAAAAGCCGATGATGAGCTCGAGGACGTTCTGGAGCTTCCCGGGCACGGTCGACCGCTTCCGCGCCGCGAGCCCCAGGAAGAGGGCCAGGGCGACGGCCACGATAAGGCTCATGACGATATAGTCGGGAACGCAGTTGGCCGGGTCTTTGACGTGGATGCCGGCCAGGCCGAGCAGGGCGGCGATCGGCCGGCCGAAGGCCTTGTTGAACAGCTCGACGATGGCGAGGCTGTGTTCTAGTCCTTCCATTGTTTCATGCGGGCGAGGGCCACGGCGATTTCGACGAGAAAGACGGGGATCACCGTCGAAAAGCCCGCGGCGAACGCCAAAATCTTCCTTGGATAAACGAGGATTATAAACAAAAAGACGCCGAGAATCAACACGAAACGGCCGAGATAGAGGAGGATGCCCGAGCGGAGAGCCCGGGCTTTGTCCTTCTCGAGGACCCGGGTCAGGGAGCTCTTGAGCCAGATGAAACCCAGGGTAGCCAAGGCGCCGCCGGCGAAGAAAAAGAGGCCGGTCAGAAGGTCGAACAACAGCCCGGCGGCGAGGCCGAGAACGGCCGCCGCGCCGATCACCTCGAGCGGGATGCGGCGGAGGATCTTTTCTTCGATGGGGTCAACGGGCATGCGATTGTCCTTTCAAAAGATTGGGGTCGCGTCTACAATCGGCCGCAAAAAAGTGTAAAGTGTAGACGCGACCCCAGAATTCTCATAACCCTGTCATTGCGAGGCTGGCGAAGCCAGCCGTGGCAATCTCGGCTTTCACTCCTCCAAATCCTCTTTATTGTACTTATTGACCCCCCGGATCAAGCTGATCAGCCCCGAGGCGACTCCTAATAGGGTGAAGATCATCAGCATCCAGGGCTTCGTGTTCAGCCATTTGTCGAGCCAGTAGCCGAGGAAAAGCCCGACGGCGATCGACGACGGCAGCATCAACGCCAGTGAACTCAGGCCGGCGATCTTCCGAAAGTCCATGATTATCAATTGTATGGGGGAGAGGAGGGAAAAGTCAAAAGGTGAGATTGCCAATAAAGGGGGACGACGCATCCTGTCCCTAATAAAAGCTAATTGGAGAATATAGGGACAGGATGCGTCGTCCCCCTTTACATTGTCATCCCCGCGGAGGCGGGGATCCAGGTTACTATCCGAACGGGCTGGATTCCCGCTCCCCACTTTCGTGGGGACGAGTTTACCCCCGCGGAGGCGGGGGCGGGAATGACGGTTAAGGGATTGGGACAAGAGGAATTGGGGACATGTATCCTATTTCTCTTGAAATAGGCACGTGTCCCCAAAGTACGTGTCCCCTCAAGTGTATCAACAAACGGTAACCGATAATCCTTCCTTGCTGATGTCGTAGGCGAAAAACCGTGCCCTCCCGTTGGGAGGGTCGGATTCGAGCTTCGCCCTTATCCTTTCGGTATCCTCCGGGGACCTGGCGATGATGAGCAGGAAGCCCCCCCCGCCCGCCCCGAGCAGCGTCGCCCCGTACATATGGGGCTTGATCCGGGCCAGGATGCCCTCGATGACGTCCGTGGTCGAGTCCGGATCGATGCTCTTTTTCAGGCCCCAGGCCGTGTCGATCAGCTCGCCGAACTTTTTCAGGTCCTTGGCGGCCATCGCCGCGCTCAGCTCGGGCGGGAAGGCATGGAGGGCCCGCAGCGTCCGCATGGCCTCCCGGTCCCGGTCGAGATAGCGGCCGACGACGGTCCGGAGGATGTTCTTGGCCAGCCGCCTCAACCCCGTGTAATAAAGCAGGGTCAGGCCTTTGTTCAGGGCCGGGTCGAGCACGTCGGGCGTGACGTAATGGATCCGCGGATCGGGAATAAGCCCGGGGTCCGTCGTGATGACTTTTACTCCGGGAAGCACCCCTCCGATCTGGTCCTGCCATCCGCCGCCCGTGGTCAGCTCCTGCTCGAGCTGGAGGACGCGGTGAAAGAGCTCGCGCTCCGTAAGCACTTCGCCCATCAGCCGGTTGACGACGGCCATCAGGACGGCTCCCATAATGCTCGATGTCCCCAATCCGCTCCCCGATGGGATGGCGGCCAAAGTGGTCAGCTCGATCCCTCCTCCGAACTTCTTCAGCATGTCGGCGAGCGTCCGCGTCCCTTTCGGCCAGGCCGCGGTCGCCGGGGAGAACCCGGACAGGGCGAGGGCCGCCTTGGCCAGGCCGAACCGGCTGGCCGGCTTCCGGTAATCGAGGAGTTCGTCTAGCGTCCGGACGGTGACCCCCGCGCCGTGGTCGATCGAGAAGATCCCGATCTTCGGCTCGCCGGTCACCCGGGCGTAGACCTGGATGGGCGGCTGGCCGTTGAGGTTCGCCGCGGCGTTGATGACGCAGCCGCCGTGTTCCAGCGAATAGGGCGGGGTGTCCGACCATCCGCCGCCCAGGTCGAAGCGGGCCGGGGCGCGTCCCCAGACGATCTCGTCGGACCGCAGGGCGCATTTCGGTTGGCCCCCGGCCCTGGCCGTGCTGAGGACGATGGTCCGGCCGACGTTCTCGAAGGCCGCGTCGCGGGCCGCTCTCGCCCAGGCGCGCGGCGGCGCCGCGGAGGGCATGGGGATATTCAGCGAGCCGAGCCAGGCGCGCTCGGCGGGGGAGAGCCGGTCGTCGACAGCGGCCGGGGCCCAGGGCATTGCCCGGGGGGCCACTTCCGCCGTACTCGCCCGTGGATACAAACCACGGGCGAGTGGCGAGCCGAAGGCTCGTCCCTTGACGGCCCACAGAAGGCCGCGGCCGTTGATGTCTTTTTGCCCGGACGCGGACCCAACAACCGAACCCAGAGAGTGGAAGATTCTGGACAAGGCGAGCTTTTCGATGCCGGGGGCCAGGGAATTCTGGCCGAAGAGCCGGAACGCGTCTTTGATGATCCCGGCCAGGAGCGCCGCCCGCTTGTCCGGGTCAAGACCGCGCAAAACGTGATGAAGCTCGACGGCGGAGAATCCGCTTCGCGGGCTGAACAAGCGGGCCGCGTTCGCCCGGATCTCTTCCGCCCGGTTCTCGCGCCGCCTTTTGTGGAAATCCTCGTGCGAGGCCAGCCCGGCCATTTCCTCAAAACTGTAGCGGTCGGCGGACTGCCAGGCTTTTTTTTGAGCGGCGGACGCTTTTTCCGGCTCGAGCATCCACATCCACTCGGTATAAGCCGGGGACATTGGTTTATTCTCCCCCCCCTTTTCTAAAGGGGGGTGTGGGGGGATTATACGATCGACGGCGGGAAAGAACCGGCCGTTCCAGATCATTCGCTCCTGGGATTTGACGCGCGCGCCCCAGACATCCTCCGCCCGCGCACCCATGATCTCCAGCCATTTTCCGACCGGCCGGTTGAGCATGGTCAAGGGACGAGCCTTCGGCTCGCCACTCGCCCGCAGTTTGTATCCACGGGCGAGTACGGCGGAAGTGGACCCCCGAGCAAAGCCCGCCCTCATTCGCTCGCGAATGAGGACTGCAAAGCCCGGGGCACTCACCCGCGATGTAAATACGCGGCTGAGTACGGCGGAAGCGGATCCCCAGACAAAGCCTGGGGCCCCTACCGCCGCCCCGGCCGCCGTGGAAATGAGACGAAACAACCAGGAGGAAGCATGAAAGACGACGAAACCGAA
>Ga0315275_10007751_pt1 | contig 10397 bp, 18 predicted proteins | sample YL17G03_0_MG_FD_205557 | JGI IMG/M metagenome (GOLD analysis project Ga0315275, IMG submission 205557) | Sediment microbial communities from Yellowstone Lake, YNP, Wyoming, USA - YL17G03_0 | ecosystem: Environmental > Aquatic > Freshwater > Lake > Sediment | place: USA: Wyoming | collected...
GGGATCGGCGTGACGTTGATCGCCGGCGTGTTCATCATAGTGAAAGCGAGGAAACGGTGATTCAATGCCATTGAGAACACGAGTATATACAAATGTTCATAGCAAGAGAGAGAAGGATATAAACGTCGAAGTGGAAATTGCCAAGAAGATAAAAGAATTGGAAAAGCAGTGTTTCAAGGTTTATAGACACGATTCCATCAAGATTGTCGAGGATATTCGCGACGACCGTTGGTATATTTACTTCGATATCGTGTACGATCCTCCATCCGTGGCGAGAGCATCGCCTGAAGGTTGCCCGAAATGATGATGGACGATGGTCGAGAAGTGTTCAAGAATGACATCGTCGGAAATGGAGATCGATGTCGATTTAATCATGGAGAACGTCAAAAATCGAATCCTTGATTATATTCTGACGAATGATATTAGCGATGACGAGTTTCTCATTTTCGAGGCAATCATGGCTAGGGCGATATCCAACGTGATAGGGTTTGCGAGGTTAAAAAGAGAAATCAAGATGAAAGACGGGATGACCTCCAGTCAAATCAACGAGGATATAAATGACATTATAGTTGGTCTTTCGGAAAAAATCGAAGCGTATTTCGACGTGATAAATCTCGATGATGATGAATTCTTGATCTTCAAGCAATTGGTTACTGAAAAAGTAGATCGGTTTATAGCTTTGTCGCTTCTTGAAAGGATGAAAAAATGAAAGCACGGGTTGGATTTGAACCAACGGGAACGAGATTATGAGCCTCGCAGACTAACCTGGCTATCTGACCGTGCTGCTGATGTAATCGGCAATTACCAATGCTATTTCTCGCACGCGTTCCATCGTCAACGATTCGTTGATTTCTATCAACGACACATTGCTGATGCAGAATCTTGTTATTGCCGACACGACGATGTCATTTTCCATCGATCCGTGCATCTTGTAAGTGACGATGCCTCTTGACGAGAGATATTTCCACAACATGTCATTGAAATCGTCATCCTCGTGAAGATCGGCAATGTCAAGAAGATATATTTCAAAATTCCTTTTTAACGTGTCGAATGGCGCTGAATGGATGTCAAGAATGATGTCGTCGCACGACAGGTTTTCCACGCGCTTGTCGAGGAAGAGCCTGAATGCCGAGTTTCTCCCGGCGATGCGATTCGTGTCGATCGTGGATCGAAGGGTGTTCGCGATGTATAGCTCCGACTCGATACCTTTCTGCAAGAGAGCGTCACGTATCAATTTAGCGAACGGCTTTGCCATCGTGTCGCAATTTCTCGGGCCTGGCTCGCAGAACGCGTGTGGAACGGAAATGATGACGGTCATGGATCGAGAGTACCTTTTTTCATTTTTATCTTTTTCGAAAGCCACTTGTCGATCGTCGTTTGCTCGGTTTCTAGCAGGAGCACGTGCCTCGCGATCCACGTTTCGAAGATATTCCTTGTTTCTGCATCAGGAATGATGTTCATGCGTTCGCAAATTTTGCGGAAATCGACTTCGAGATGCTCTGGGATCTGGATCATCGAATCGCCCGTTCGCAAAAAAAAAAGAAAAGATCACGCGAGGACTTGATCGAGCTTGTCACACGCGTTGTAAAGTTCTCTAGAAATGCTGTCGATGACTCCAAATAATGTCGACGGTTCTTCCGATTTGTTTATCGTGATACGACGTGAAGATTCAACGATGACGGAAATCGTGTTTGTTTTTTCGTCGCTGACATCAATGCTCTTGAGCATTTTCGGCTTTCCTATTTCATTAAAATATCCCGTGATGTCATCGCGTGTTGATTTTAAAGCTTCAGGGGTAATTGATTGCAATCCCACGGATATGTCGCAATAAATGACGATGTTGAAGGGCATTGACTGTAGTAAATCCCTTGATTCGGGAATTATATCGACATGTTCGGCGTACGCATCTCCCTTCTTGTTGAAGGGGATAGATCGGTCAATCAAGAGTGACGTGTTGCCTCGACCGTCGTCATTTAATCCGACATCCATGACCTTTCCAACCGTTTCGAGACCTCTACTGTTTTCGTGGAAGTATGATTCGAGATCATACATGTATTCCTTTAATTCTTCATTTTGTGCCATCATTATCAACCATATTCGTGATGATCGATCACTATTTTCTATCTATTTAAAAATTACGTGGATGATTTAAAAACGATAGAAATTAAATCATAGTAATCGAGAATTAAAAAAAGAAAAGAGGGATGATTGATATTAAAATTGCATCGAATTTACGCATAATTCGATGCATTTGCGTTCTTGACCCAACGATGCGGGCACATGCCCGTTTTCTTGGACGCTTTCTTGCATTTCTTGAGGCGAACAAGCGTGTATAAACCGCTATTCTTCCGAGCACCTGGGTTTTTGACTGGTTTCTTAGCTGCCATGTTATGTCACGAATTTGTTTGTTTTTGTTGGTGTTTTTGATCCCGGTAATTAGTGAGGATCAAATCAACGAGATCGAGATGAATATTCTCCCTGCTCCTTTTAAATCTTTCGTCGTGATTCCAATCGGCGCGATGCGAAACCATCGAGGAAAACCCGTCGTGCCGGCCAGTGCCGCTGTCCGTTCGCAATCGTGGAAAATGGTTTTCTCGTGCGAACGGAGGGATGCGATCGTCGATCTAACGACGTTTTCCCTTCATTCTCCTCCAATTTCGCCTGGGATGAGATCACGTCCTCTGTCGATCGCGAGTCATGTTACATCGGAAAAAATAGGTTCGTGAAGTCGAAAATGTTCATTTTTCGACGCAGGACGGGCATGGAATGTATTCCCCGTGGCGATCGAAGAGTTTTCCTGCCGATCCGCACGTCCTGCATGCCCCTCGATTCTGCTTGAACATTGCCTTGGTGTTCGCGACGAACCGCTGGAAGTCGATGCCGTGCCACTCGCAGTAGAACTCGGCAGCTATTTTCAGCAAGGATTTCTGATCCACTTTTCTGCGAGCTTTCCTGAACACGTGCGATAGATCCCAGGGACTTAGATTGTTTATCACGGACGGTATTTTCACGATCTCGCTAATCGCTATGGCAGTTCTTCTTGACATGCCACGCTGCTGGTAGAAAACGCGAGCGCAAAGAGGGATGTTCTTGTCATATCCATCTTTCTTTCTCTTCGCCGGGAGGATACCTGGCTTCATCTCGAAGAGCTTGAAAGAGAGATGCACGAGATCGAAGTCGGTGGGCATCCATGTTGCCATGATACCGAGTCTCCACATCGATGCAAGATACGTGCCGATCGAACGTACATCGCTCTTTCGCATGCCTGTCCAAAAACCAGTCACTCCGTAGAGCACTGGCTTGTCGGAATCCGACAACTTTTCTCGCTGCTCCTCCCACCGGCCGTCATTTCTCGACGCGATCATGTCGTTGATACCGTTGGGAATGTTAATTCCCTTGCGTTCGGTGAGTAGCGTGCCTAGTTCTCTCCCGTCGTTATCGACGATCTTCCAATCTCCAGCAGGAAGGCTTTTTTCCACGATCTCGATGTTGATGCCGCTATCCATGTAGAGAAGTTCGACGATGTCGTGAATTTCTTGCTTGACAGTGTCAGGCTCTCTCGTGTCAATTTCGACGATCACGCGCGATCCACGATGCCATACTTTATAAACTTTGTTTAATATGATCTATATCGTGCAGATCGACGTGAATTATTTCTCGATCGTGAAAGGATGGTCATCATGATTTTCACGTGATCTTGAACATTTCATTCCAATTTCGTGAAAAAACAAAATCTTGAAGAATGAGGAGATGAATCGATGGCGTGCAATCACGAATGGATCGATTATCAATCGTTTGACAAAACAATGCCCCGTGATTTAAAAAAATGCAATCGATGTGGTTTGGTCTTGAGGGCCGGGAACATAAATAACATGAAGCCGTTATCGTACCCGAGTTGTGGCAAATTCGTGGCTTGGGCAGAAGACATAGCTGGAAATCACCTTGTAGATATCAAGTGCACGCGTTGCGGGGCAATTGCCATCCGACCGTCACAATGTGTTTTAGGAATTTTTTGAGGAGAAATGAATCGTGAATGCAAAACGACTCTGCATAGTCACCAAGAAAACGGAAGGCGAAAAACGACATGAATATATTGCAACTTGAACTACGAGATTTGATGGAAGCATTATTCAGGCTCTATCCCCCCGTGGCCGTCCGGCCAGAGTTTGCGAAGGATTTGATGCGAACAATGAGTCGAAAGAATCACGAGATCGACCGACTCACGAAACTCTTGGAGAAAACCGAGGCATTCGTTTGGCAAATATGTAGAACACGTCTAAGAAAAGGATGGTGTCCAGTTGATTGCAATGGGGCATACTGTGGAAAGGATGCCTCGTCGCCTGTCGACGGTTATAACAAGCAAACTGGCGCGTTTGAATTCACTCGCAACGTCGAGAAGACCGCCTCGAAAATCCAATGCATAAAATGTGGTGCCCTTGATCCAACATGTCCTCTGTGCCACGGATCTGGTGAACAAATCGTGAAGACGCCCGCCCCGACCACCACGAACAGCCCAGCGTTTATTGCCGGTTTGAATCGCGTGCGAGACTCGTTGCGCGAGCAGAAGCCCTCCGCGCATCCCGAGAATGCCTCGGGCATACGGGTCGAGAACGGGAAGGTTGTCGAAAGGTGGAGCACGTTGAAGCCCTCTCCTCGCCCAGAAAACCCGAACGGGCGATGCCTGGAGATGGAGTTACCCCCGACCACCAAAGCCGAATGCCATCGGTGTAAATGGCACGATCCGGGTGGTTTTAATGGAGATACCGACGAGTACCCACAATGCACGAACCCGAAATGGAATCCCGACGAAATCGGTTGCTCTGTATTCGAGCAGAAGGACTCGCCCGCCCCGAATGCCCCGGTGGAGTTAAAATCGGATAAAAGCATCCCGGTTACAGCCGCGGATGTGGACGGGAAAGCGGGCGAATTCTTGATCATCGAATTCCATGTCGTGCGATATAATGGTGGCATATCCGAGGTCACCACCATCGTTGATTTCGACCCGTTGTTTAAAATCGATGAATTAAAGCGGGAGTTGGCCGAGATGACTGAACGATGGATTTCTATCAGCAATTCAAAACCGATGTTCTCGGAGAACATCGAAAAAATGGCAGAAAAACTCGACGTACTCGTTGGTAATGTTTGTGAGTGCGGTCATCACGAAAACCATCATCCAAGAGTCACTACATTCCCACGAACGAAAGATCAACATATGAGTTATCCTTGTTTCGTTAAAGATTGTGAATGTAAGGACTTCAAGAAAAACGAGAAGCCCGCCACAAATGCTTGTGTTGATTGTAAATGGAACGAGCATGGTAATTACTGCAACAAGCACGACCGCATCGAATCCACGACGTGCAATGATTTCAAGCAGCGTGGGAACGATGATGATGAGACGCCCGCCCCTTGCCCCGATCCAGCGAAAATTGAATGCACGTGTCCATACGCGTCACGACCGTCCGAAACATGCCCGGTGCATGGTATCGGTGGAACGAATTCATATTTCAAGCCCGCCCCGAACGCCCCGAATGTCAACGCGACCATGAACACCTCGATGGATCGGCCAGTCGGTTTAAGTCGAGGCACGGTCACCCCCGGTGTTCCCCCATCGGACAAAGGTGTTGACGGGGACGAGAAAGCGGGCTATCCTGAACGACATCGTTTCTCTGGCGTGTATCCTGAGGCCTCGTTCATCGACGAGGTGGATTACCGAAAGGTGGAGAAGGAGTTGGCGGCGGCACGGGCTGAAATCGAGCATCTCCATTCGATAATGCAACCACCGGTTCAAACTGCTTTCACGAGAGAAGCAGGTGGCATCTGCCCGAATTGCAAGAAGGGAGCAGAAATCATCGTGAATGATCAATGTCCAAAATGTGCAAGCATACATGACGTGATGCAGAAATTGGCCGAGACCAAATCGCTCCTTTCAGAGGCACGATGCCAGGTCACCCGACGAGACGAGTCCATCACGAAACTCGAGAAAGAGTTGTCGGCGGCACGGGCTACCATTACTGACCTGGAGAAATACAAGGCCGCGATGGACGAGTTGATTCACAGCGCGTCGTTCACGAGCATGGATGATGAAACCGGGCATCGTGTTATTTTCAACAAGGTTCGAGATGCTGGAAAGCGGTTCGGCGCGGGCAAGGGGGGAGATGAGTGAATGAGAAACATGCAACTTGGTATCACGCTTCCTGTTCCCGCTGTCAATTTATTGAACCGACTCGCTAAGGATATGAATGACGATTTCGATAAACCGGTGGTTCCGCACATGTATCACGCGCAATGTAAATGGAACGGGTCGAGTCTCGCCGCACAAATCATTATCGATTATCTGAATGAGAAATACCCTCGGGCGACGAGTGATGGATATGTGGGGTAATTGAAACGCGAGGCGAGCAAGAAATGACCAAAAAATCGACATGGGATAATCACGATCATTCAAAACGACTTACCGATGTTTACAACCTTCTTGAAGAAAAAGGAGAATTACCTTTAACGAATATTGCATCAAAGTTGAATATTTCAGAGCATTATGTTTACCGGCTTCTTAAAGAGATGATAGAAATTGGTTGGGTTATTGCTATTCAAAACCGGCGATACGTGACAGATTTACGCAAGGCGAGGAGAAAATTGTATAAATTAAATGATGAGAAAAACGCGGTGAATGATAACGACGAATGATTTCTATTGCCCGGATTGTCATGTCGTTCATCTTTTTCCGAAAAGAACGATGCAGATATCGACACGAGTGTCTTCAATATTCAAGAATAAAGAAGAGACCTGTATCATGATAAGCGGTGTTGATTTGCATGCATGCGACTCATGCGAGTCTCGTGTAAAAAACACCGTGAAAGGAGGAGATGATAATAAGTAGATACGGCCTCCGGTGTTTCGCTTGCAAGAAAATGTTCAAGAGCAAGTTGATCGTGTGGCGAAACAAGCGGAATGAACCCGTATGCAAAAATTGTGCTGCTGATCAAGAAGACTCGTGGGAAGATATTGAAAAGGCAATGGATTGGTGTGAACACGACTTCCAGCGAAGTTTTTATTTCTTGTATATGGCATGCCGGAAGGAGAAATGCCCCTCGTGTGGGATGGAGATATTCATCGTGAAAGACGAGGAACTCGAACATTGCAGTAGCTGCGGGTGGAATAGAGACGAATAAGAAACGCGAAGAAGAATACTACTTTCCGAATATATACAGATCGATATTTATAATCATGCAGGAGTGATAAATTTGCGAACGGAACTCGTGAGAATGAATGATGTTGCGAACGAGATTATCGACATGAAAATTTCTTTAAATAAAGTTGAATCCCTTTTCGAGGACGTGGACACGCCGGAGGTTGACAAGATCGAGATCGAGAAATGGATTGCATTCATCGCGCGCAGGATCTGCGTACTTGCGTCACAAGTAGGCGATCAAAAAGCTTTATATACTCCGGATAATATTGTCTATTTATGAACGTGCAGATTTATTTTCGTGGTGACAGTTGTAACCTGCAAGACATTTCTCAAGATAAAAAAAGAGAAATTTTCACGATTGGTCTAAAAAGAATCGTGAATGACGTTAATGACCTCAAGTTTTTAATTCTCGAAAATAACTTTTTTGGGATCAAGGAGATACGAGGAGACTCGATCCTGGTAGACGACGGCTCTCAAAAGAACGTCAACTTCATGTTACATGTTGACGAAAATTTTCATCCGTCAAACGGAAATGACGTGTTCTGCCTATTTTCTACAGTCAACAGGGTTTTTTTCAACGATGAAATTGTTCCAGTTCATTCAATAATGCCCGTGCCGAAGATACCTTGCGAACGGGCGAACGGTACTTCCATTCTTAACAATGAAATCAAGGAGAAAATACATGATCTCATCGAGCTGTTCGGACGTGGAGCTGAACGTCTCGGTGACATCATCTCGTCACGAGAACTTTCAAGTGTCGAGTTTCTTGAACGAATAACAGGTGAACACCATGAGTAGTATCACTGATAAGTTAAAGGCTGCTCGCGATAAGGCAGAACGTGATCGGATTGCTGCCGACGAAGCGGAAAAAAGGAAAGTCGATGAAAAGAAAAAATTGGAAACTGAAAAGGTGGAATGTGACTTTTGTCACAAGAAATACAAGGATATCGATGTACATAAGAAAAAATGCGAGTCAAATCCAGAGAATTCTAAAAAGGACGTTTCTTCTAAAGTGATGACACCGTTCGCAATGGATACGGATTCTGCTTTTTTTCACATCGACGAGAATAGCCCCGTTTTCAAGAAACTCGTCGAAAAACTATCTGGAAGAAAGAATAGATCCGCGTCGGCTATCTTCACGGATCTGATCGAACATTGTAAGAAATCGAAAAATCCCGTGTTCGAGATGATCGTCAAGAACACGACGGACGCGAGGAGACACTGGCGATCGATCGTGATCAGCACGATTGATGCGCTGATCGACATGGGAGTAATTTGAAGGCGTATCTCGATCAAGAATGCGTGTATGTAAAAAAATAGAATTTCTATGTAAAAAAATAGAATTTCTATGTAAAAAAATAGAATTTCTATGTAAAAAAATAGAATTTCTATGTAAAAAAAAATTAAACGGTGATTACAATGGTAGACCACGAGAGATGTTGGAAGGAACTCGAACGTGATATTATCGAGGAGATAAAATTTCTCAAGGATGGAGCATTGGTGAATACGCCTGATTGGTGGAAATACAAGATAGAAACTCTTGAAAGTATCTTGAGATTAATGAAAAGGCTGGAGAATAAACAATAGTGTGCAAAGAAAATGGAAAAAGAAAAACGATGCATGTACTGTGGCGGACTGTTGCCGGACGGTATCAAGGGAAACGTGAAAACGCACGGCAAAGGAGATTGCAGGGCAGAGCATAACAAGGAAATGATAAGAAAGACAAATTCGTCAATAAAAAAGGAAAGATTGATCGAAATTTTGAAGTTTGTCGAACATAGATTCAAATTGAATATAGATATCGATGGACTGGCTGACATGCTCACTGTTATCAACCTGCATAATATACCGCTAGATGATTTCGTGATGACCGCGTATTATTTCTTGAGCAAGTCGAGTAGCTTGCCACTAACGATTGCTGGCATTGAAAGGGCAGCGAGAGATTGGGATATCGTGAATCATCGCAAGAGAACGAGAAAATACAAGTTGATGTTAAAAGAAAAGATCTCGAAACTTGAAAAGATATTATCGGAATCACCAAATGAGGTGCAAAAACGAAAAGTGGAAAACTCGATCAGGAGATACGAGAGAATGCTTTCAAAATCACCTAAAATAGGTTTTAGCATAATGGGGTACAATCTTGTTTCGTCTGCAATCACGTTAGAAGTATGTAGCATGCGCGAGAAAATCGTGGCGATGATTACCAAGTTTGTCGATATCAACAATTACGACGAAGATGTAAAGGCGAAGATGCTGGAGCAGTATGATGTGTTGAAGAACGTTTTCGTCGGGAGAAACCATCGGGTTGTCCTCGCGGGGCTTTTTTACCACGCGATGCTCGTGTTTAAACGTGATATTTCGATGAATGATGTCGTTGAAATATTCAAGATATCAGGTGTTGCCATGAGGTACATTTATTCAGAGATGCGATGGGAAATGACAAAACAAAATGCCGCGATGGTAAAACGACGTGAAACGGGGCACGAAATTGACTCGTAAGGTTAGCGGGCGTATTTTTTTCAACAATGGATTTACTTTGACGATTTCGTTGAATAATGATGATACCGAGAAATTGAAGGTTCCTTTCGCGAGAAAATCGATAGAAAATTATGACGAGATAAACTTCGCGGAACGAAAAAAATTCCAGGATTTCGTGATCAATTCACGGTCGTTTCTTTTTGAAAAAAGCGGGGAAATTGATGGTTTTATTCTCGATAATGATGAAAGAGTTTATGCATCTTATAGAAAAACTCTCATGTATTACAGGGAAATCGTTGCTAATGCTACCGGAACGCCAATGTCACTCGGTGGGATTGGAAGTGTCGTGATAAAAGGCGTGAATTTAGGCACGAAACTTGGAATTACATTCCGCAGGATTGCCAAAAAGAGACCAGACATGATTTTTATCGGCAGGGAGAGAAAAAAATCTCCTGTTCACGTCATGCTTTTTTTTTCCACGAAGATAGATGTTGTTGGATGGAAGAGTGGATGCATTGACCCGAAGATAAAAGCGAATGAGTTTTTTATAAAGTGTCTCGGGGAAATGGGTTTCGATACAACCGAGTTGAGGGTTGTCGTGCCGAGCATGGCAAGGATCGAACACGAGTGAGCACGGTTTGATTGATTGTATGGTGGTAGGTATGCGTGCGCGTGGGTGATTGCATATCTACCGATAGCTTTATATACCGGCGAGAAAATTAGAATCTTG
>Ga0315275_10007752_pt1 | contig 10394 bp, 8 predicted proteins | sample YL17G03_0_MG_FD_205557 | JGI IMG/M metagenome (GOLD analysis project Ga0315275, IMG submission 205557) | Sediment microbial communities from Yellowstone Lake, YNP, Wyoming, USA - YL17G03_0 | ecosystem: Environmental > Aquatic > Freshwater > Lake > Sediment | place: USA: Wyoming | collected...
GTTCCGACCTTGCGCAGGGCTTCAAGGCACGTCCGTTCGTCTCGAGCGCCGGCCCCAACCCGACCGACCTGCTGTACGACGACGACTTCAGCAGCAAGGTCTACGCCGTGTTCGGTCAGCTTGCTTACGACGTCACCGACAACCTCGAGTTGGCGCTCGCCCTGCGCTACGACAGCGAAGACCGCGAAGTCAGCAACAATGTGCCGGTCTGCACGGCAACCGACCTCACGTCGTGCCGCGCGCAGACGCCGAGCTTTGCATTCGGTAGCAACCCCTACATCAATCCGGCCTACACGGTGAACTCGGCGTATGCGACGTCCGGCATCCCGGACCGCAGCGAGACCTTCGACCAGCTGCAGCCGAAGCTCACTGCGAACTGGAAGCTCACCGATGATTTCGCGGTTTTCGCCTCCTACGGCTACGGCTTCCGCAGCGGTGGTTTCAACTCGTCGGGCAGCGCAGCCACCGTCAACACGTTCTACGGCCTCGCCGGCCGTACGCCGCTGTGCCTGGGGGACAACACCTCAGGGCCAAACGGACCCGTCTACCCGCCGGCCTGCAACGCCTCGTCGCAACTCAACCTGACGGACGTGAACGACACATTCAAGCAGGAAGTTTCGAAGGCTGCCGAACTCGGCTTCAAGTCCTACTTCCTGGATCGCTCGCTCAGCGTGAATGCGGCGTTGTTCTATACGAAGGTCGAAGACATGCAGTTCTTCAACTTCTTCGCCGGCCCGTTCGGCCTGCTGCGCGCCGTCACCAACATCGACGACGTCACGATCAAGGGCGCCGAGATCGACGCCCGCTGGCAGATCAACGACATGTTCACGGTCTTCGGCGGGTACGGCTTCACCGACGGCAAGATCGACAAATACACCGGCCGTCCGTACACCAAGGGCAACGAAGTGCCGTACGCACCGGAGTACACGGGCAACATCGGCGCCGAAGCCAGGTTCCCGCTCACCGATTCGCTGGCACTGATCGCACGTGTCGACGGCTCGTTCATCGGCGAAACCTGGTTCCACCCGGTCCAGCAAGAGCGCCTGCCGAACTTGTTCGGTTACTTCGGGTTCGGCCAGGGCGAATTCTCGAAGCAGGTGCGCGACCCGTACGCGGTGTTCAATGCCCGCCTCACCCTGCAGGCTGAGCAATGGGGCGTGACGGCCTGGGGCCGCAACATCGGCGACGAAAGCTACCTCGCCGAGATCATCCCGGCGCCGGAGTTCGGCGGCTCGTTCGTCCACGACGCCCCGGGCAGTTCGTACGGCGTCGAGTTGAACTACCGCTTCTGATATAGGCACCGTTCCCTCCCTCTCCCACGTCGGTGGGAGAGGGTCGGGGTGAGGGGCCGCGGTGCTAAACTCAGCGCCGCGTGCATACCCCAACCGAATTCCTGCTGCGACCAATCACCGCCGCCGACGATGCGGCGATGGCGCAGGTCATACGCACGGTGATGCCCGAGTTCGGCGCGAGCGGGCCGGGCTTCGCCCTCAACGATCCTGAAGTGGACCACCTGAGCGTCGCGTACTCCGTGCCGCGCTCTGCGTATTTTGTCCTCTTGCGCGACGGCAACGTCGTCGGTGGCGGCGGCATTGCGCCGCTTGCGGGCGGCGATCCCGACGTGTGCGAGCTGCGCAAGATGTACTTCCTGGGCGAGGTGCGCGGGCACGGCCAGGGTCGGCAATTGCTGCGGCACTGCATCGATGCCGCGCGCCAGTTCGGCTACCAGCGCTGCTACCTCGAGACACTCACTGGCATGGATGCCGCCCAGCACCTCTACGCGGACACGGGCTTCAAAGTGCTATGCAGTCCGCTCGGCGCGACGGGCCATTACGCCTGCGACCGCTACTTCGCGCTCGATCTCTGACGCCCGCCCGATGCTGCCTGCGCTGCCCCTCACCGGCCTTCGTGTCCTGACGTTCGAGAACTTCGGCGCGGGGCCGTTCGGCTCGATGTACCTCGCCGACCTCGGCGCTGAGGTCATCAAGATCGAGAACCGCGACCAGGGTGGCGATGCCACGCGCTCGATGGGCCCGTTCTTCCTCGGCGAGCACGACAGCCAGTTCTTCCAGGCGTTCAACCTCAACAAGAAGAGCGTGACGCTGAACCTGAAGCACGCAGCCGGGCGCGAAGCGTTCCAGCGGCTCGTCCGAACGGCGGACGTCGTGCTGAACAACTTGCGCGGCGACCAGCCCGAGAAACTCGGCCTCGATTACGCGACGCTTGGCCCGATCAACCCGCGCGTGCTTTGCGCGCACCTGTCGGCCTACGGGCGCGACAACGAGCGCAAGGGCTGGCCCGGCTACGACTACCTGATGCAGGCCGAAGCGGGTTACCTGCACCTGAGCGGCGAGCCGGGTTCGCCGCCTGCGCGCATGGGCCTCTCGATCGTCGACTACATGACCGGCATCACCACGGCGGTCGCGATCCTGTCGTCGCTGGTCGGCGTGCTGAAAGGCGGCCGCGGTCACGACATCGACGTTTCGCTGTTCGACGTCGCGCTGCATCAGCTGACCTATCCGGGAGCCTGGTACCTGAATTCCGGCTATCGAACGGAGCGCCTGCCGCGCAGCGCGCATCCCTCGACCGTGCCGGTGCAACTGCAGCGCACCAGCGATGGCTGGATCTTCATCATGTGCATGACACAGAAGTTCTGGGTCGAACTGGTCCGTACGCTGGAGCGGCCGGATCTCCTCGCGCACGCGGACTACGCGACGGTCGAAGCCAGGCGCGCGCACCGCGACGCACTGACGGCCGTGCTCGACGCACTGTTCTCGACGGCGACGACGGCGGACTGGCTCCGCAAGCTGCAGGGCGTGCTGCCGGCCGCCCCGGTCTACGACCTGCCGCAGGCACTCGAAAATCCCTACCTTCGCACCATCGGGATGGTGCAGGACCTGCCCCACCCGGCGCAGGAGAATTACCGCGTGCTCGCCAACCCGATCAAGCTGGACGGCGAGCGGCTGCCGAGTCAGCGCGCGCCGCAGCTTGGCGAACACACCGAGGCCGTCTTGCGTGAACTCGGTTACGACGAAGCAACGATCGTGGAACTGCGCGCCAAAGGCGCTGCGTGACCCCGGCCTCAGCGCAGGCTTGAAGCACAGGCCCGGAACGGCAAGGCAGGCGCGCTCAGGGTGTAACGGGCATGACGAAGTCGTGCAGCACACGCCACGAACGGCCATCACGCTGCCACACCCGCACATACACGGCACGCACCGGCGGCTCGCTCCCGCGTGCTGCCCGCTTGTCCAGCAGTTCCCCGTGGGTGACGGCGAGGTTCGCGCGGGCGGAGCCAGTCACGGAACCGACCGAGACCGCCCGGACGTCGATGCTCGAGGAATTCGTCTGGTGCAGGTGGTGCAACGCCGAGTTCAGCTTGCGCTCGGCCGTGAGCAATTTCTCGAGAGTCGGCAGCGTCTCGTCGCAGGTGGCACCTGTGTGTATCGCGGCCGCAGGCATCGCTGGCTGATTGATCGACTGGTCCAGCGCGATCCGCCACTCGCCGGCATCGGTAGGACGCCAGACCGTAAGGTATTGACCGGTGTCTGCCACCTTGCTGTCCTGCGCGGTATAGCTCCACGTGCCGAGCGTCACGGCGAGACTCGAATCGCAGGCCGTCTCTGCCAGCGCCGGTGCCCACTCGAGGCGGCCGGTGGCCGGCTCGTGCGTGACCAGCCATTCCCGGGCGCGCACGGGCAAGGGCCGGAACATCACCGCGTCGTCGGCCAGGAAGTGGTCATAGGCTGCACGCATCCCGGACTCGAGCGCCGTCTGCGCGAACTCGCGATCCGTCGCGGTGACGTCGGGCGCGGCGGCGGCGGGAACTTCTGTCGGCGCCGCGCGACCAACGTCATAACCCGCAAGCGACGCGCAGGCCAGCAGGGTCGCGCGCAGGAATGACCTGGCGAAGCCGGGCACAGGGTGAGGCGTTTTCATTCTTGTCCGGCGCAGGGCGTCCTCCGGGCCAAGCTTATCCTGCCGCGCACGGCCACGCCCACCCGCGCGGACGATCCGCGGCCGCATTCTGTTAAAGTCACGGGAATCATCACCTTGCACTCGACCAAAACCACCATGAAGAGAATCCTCGCCACGTGCCTGTCGCTGTTGCTGGCAATCACCCTCGCCCTGCCCACGCCGGCGCTGGCGGACACCAGGACGGACCAGCGGCTGCTGAATTCGCAGCGAGTCTTCGAGTCCTTCGTCGACCTCACTGAGCAGAGCATTCCCAGCTGGCTGCTCGAACGCGCCTATGGCGTGGTAGTCGTACCCGGCGTGGTCAAGGTGGCCCTGACGATCGGCGGACGCGGCGGCAAGGGCGTCATGGCCGTCCGCAACCCCGATGGCACGTGGAGCCTCCCGACGTTCGTGACACTCGGTGGCGTGAATTTCGGCTTTCAGTTCGGCGTGCAGTCGACTGACGTCGTCCTGGTGCTGATGTCCCGCGAGAGTGTCGAAGGCATCGCAGGCGGCAAAGTGACGCTTGGCGCGGATGCCAGTGTGGCTGCCGGACCGCTCGGCCGCTCGTCGTCGGCGGCGACGGACGCAACGTTCAGCGCGCAGGTGCTGTCCTACTCGCGCAACTCGGGCCTCTTTGCCGGCGTCGCGCTCGACGGCACGGTCATCGCGATCGACAGGGGCGCCAATGAATCGGCGTATGGCATCTCGGGCGTGCTCGCATCGCAGATTCTTGAAGGCAAGGTCACGAGCGTGCCGCCGGCCGCGCAGGAATTCACCGCCGCACTGACGCGCGCGACGAAGGCTCCGGCCTCGAAGACCGCCCCTGCCGCACCGGACGTCAGCCCGGCGCCAGCCGTCACGCCCGTGCCCGCACCGGCCAACGAACCCGCCAAGACCTATCCGATGGAAGATCCGAGCCCGGGTGCACCACCGCCTTCGGGCTGAGCTTTCAGGGCAGGCAGAAGTGGCGCCCGCCCCGAACCCAGGGTAACGCCGTCGCCGCAAGCCCCCCCTATACTCGCGTCGTTATCCGCTGAATTACAGCCACTCACATGACGCGACCCGAATCGAGGCGGCGGCGCACCACGGATGGCGGCCCGGCCCGGATCGCGGCTCCAGCTTATGTGACCCGTCGCATCCCCTACTACGCGATGCTCGACGAGGAAGCACTCGTCCGCATCGAGGCGCAGGCAGATCGCCTGCTCGAGCAGACCGGCATCGAATTCCGCGACGATCCGGACGCTCTGCTGCGGTGGCGGAATGCCGGTGCCGACGTGCAGGGCACGCGCGTGCGCGCCGCCCCCGAACTGGTGCGCGACCTGCTGGCGACGGCGCCCCCGGAATTCACGCAGCACTCCCGCAACCCGGCGCGCTCGGTCCGCATCGGCGGCGAGCACCAGGTGTTCGCCCCGGTGTACGGCTCGCCGTTCGTGCGCGATCTCGAGGGCGGCCGTCGCTACGGCTCACTCGAGGATTTCGCGCGGCTGGTCAAGCTGACGCACCAGCTGGCGCCCCTCCATCACGCCGGCTTCGTCACGTGCGAGCCCTGCGATGTGCCCGTCTCGACGCGGCACCTCGACATGCTGTTCACGCACATGACCTGCACGGACAAGCCGCACCTCGGCGCGATCACGGAAAAAAGCCGTGCGGCGGACAGCGTGGCCATGGCGCGACTGCTGCACGGGGACGACGGCTTCGAGCAGCGGTGCGTGATCATGGGCAACGTGAACACCAATTCGCCGCTGCTGGTGGACAAGGTGGTGACCGAAGCAGCCGCTGTCTACTGCGGCGCCGGCCAAGGCATCGTCGCGGTGCCCTTCATCCTTTCGGGCGCCATGGGACCCGTGACGACGGCGGCGGCCATTGCCCAGGCGCTCGCCGAAGCGATGAGCGTGGGCGCCTTTACGCAACTCGTCCGCCCCGGCGCACCCTTCATCCTCGGCAACTTCCTGTCTTCGATGAACCTGCGTTCGGGGGCGCCTACGTTCGGCATGCCCGAGCCGCTGCTGTCGAACCTCGTCATCGGCCAGCTGGCGCGACGCCTCAACCTGCCACTGCGCTGTGGCGGCGCGCTCACGGCCTCGAAGGTGGCCGACTTCCAGGCGGCGGCAGAAAGCGCGGATTCGATGCTGTCGACCGTGCTCGGCGGCGCGAACTTCGTGCTGCACGCCGCCGGCTGGCTCGAAGGCGGCCTCGCGACCGGCTACGAAAAGCTGGTGCTCGACGCCGACCGGCTCGGCGCCTACGAGGTCATGTTGCGCGGCATCGAAACGGATGACGATGCCGTCGGCCGCCATGCCTACGGCGACGTCGAGCCAGGCGGCCATTTTCTCGGCTCCGCGCACACGCTCGGCCACTACACGACGGCGTTTTACGAATCGGCGCTGTCGGATTCAAACAGTGTCGAGCAGTGGGAGGAGCAAGGCAGCAAGGATGCACAGCGTCGCGCCTACGAACGCTGGAACAAGCTGCTGGCCGAGTACGTGCCGCCACCACTCGATCCGGCGAAGCGTGAAGCACTCGTCGACTTCGTCGCGCGCCGCAAGTCGCAACTCCCTGAAGCCTGGTACTGACCGTCGATCGACCGGAGTGAGCCGTGGAAACCCAAGCAAAAGTCGTGATCATCGGCGGCGGCGTGGTCGGCGCCTCGATCCTCTACCACCTCGCCAAATTCGGCTGGAAGGACGTCATCCTGCTCGAGCGCAGCGAGCTCACGAGCGGCTCGAGCTGGCACGCGGCCGGCCAAATCCACACTATCAGCTCCGACCCGAACATCAGCCGCCTGCAGGGCTACACGATCCGGCTGTACAAGGAGATCGAGGAGATCTCGGGCCACTCAATCGGCATGCATTCGACGGGCGGTTTCTACCTTGCATCCAACCAGGTCTGGTACGACTACCTCAAGCGCGAGCGTTCAAAGGCCCGGTACCTGGGCCTCGACCAGGAATTCGTCAGCGTCGAGGAAGTGGCGCGCCGTCATCCCCTGATCGATCCGCGTCATTACATCGCGGCGCTCTGGGATCCGCTCGACGGTGACATCGACCCGTCCGGCGTGGTCTACGCCTACGCCAAGGCCGCGCGGGTGCACGGTGCCCGGTACTACACCAACACCCCGGTGATCGCTACGCGGCAGCGCAAGGACGGCAGCTGGGACGTGGTCACGCCGCAAGGCACGATCAACGCAGAAATCGTCGTGAACGCGGCGGGACTCTGGGCTCGCGAAGCGGGCCGCATGGCGGGCGTGCACCTGCCGGTGCAGCCGATGGAACACCACTACCTCATCACCGAAGACATTCCGCAGATCGCGGAGCGCATGAAATCCGGCGAGCGCCTGCCCGCCGGCATCGACTACGAAGCCAACATCTACTTCCGGCAGGAGCGCAACGGCATGCTGCTCGGCACGTACGAACCGCGCTCGACGCCCTGGATGGTGGGCGGCACGCCGATGGATTTCGGCCACGAACTGCTGCAGCCCGACCTCGATCGCATCGCGGACCGTCTCGAACTCGCATTCGAGCGCATCCCCGCACTCGGCGCCGCGGGGATCAAGACCGTCGTGAACGGTCCCTTTACGTTCGGGCCCGACGGCAACCCGATGATCGGGCCGGTGCCCGGTCTCACGAATTACTGGGCCGCCGTCGGCGTGATGGCGGGATTCTGCCAGGCGGGCGGCGTCGGCCTGTGTCTCGCCGAATGGATGATCGATGGCGAGCCGTCGATCGACGTCTGGGCCATGGACATCGCACGGTTCGGCAACTTCGCCACGCCCGACTGGGGCACGGTGAAGTCGGCGGAAAACTACGAACGCCGCTTCGTCATGACTTTTCCCAATGAAACGTTGCCGAAGGGCCGGCGACAGAAGACCACGGCGCTGTACGACCGACTCGTGGCGCAAGGCGCCGTCATGGGCACGACGTTCGGGCTCGAGCATGCACTGTGGTTCGCGAACGGTCCCGACGATGCGCATGAAGCGCCGACCTTCGACCGCAACCGCAGCCACGAGTACGTCGCCGCGGAAGTGCACGCCGTGCGCAATGCGGTGGGCGCACTCGAAATTGCGAACTTCGGCAAGCACGAAATCAAAGGTCCCGGCGCGCGGGATTTCCTGGCACGCGTGCTGGCCGGTCACCTGCCCGCACCCGGTCGCGTGGCGCTGAGTCCGATGCTCACGCCGCGAGGCCGCCTGTACGGCGACCTCACGATCGCCCGCGTCGAGGACGATCATTTCCTGGTGCTCGGTTCCGGCGCAGCGCAGGAGATGCACCGCCGCTGGTTTGAACGTCACCTGCCGGCACGGGGCGTCACGTACCGCAACGCCTCCGATTCGCTGCACGGCGTGGCCATCGCGGGACCGAGGTCGCGCGAACTGCTGCAACGGATCACGCGTGACGACGTGTCGGCCGCTGGCCTCAAGTTTCGCGACGTCCGCCGCACGTTCGTTGGCGGCGTACCCGTGTTCCTGGTGCGGCTCTCGTTCTCGGGAGAACTCGGCTTCGAGCTCTATTGCGAGCCGCAATTCCAGCTCGCATTGTGGGAACAGGTCACCGCCGCGGGCGCTGACCTTGGCCTCAAGCCCTATGGCGCGCGCGCGTTGATGAGCCTGCGACTCGAAAAGCACTGGGGCGTGTGGACGCTCGACTACCGGCCCGACTACACGGCCGCGGAAAGCGGGCTCGACGCGTTCATCGACTGGAAGCGTGATTTCCTGGGTCGCGCAGCGGCCGAGGCGGAGCGCGAGCGCGGCCCGGCACGCCGGCTGGTGACGCTGGTGGTGGATGCCGTCGATCGCGACGTCGTCGGTGACGAGGCCATCCTGCAGGACGGCCGCTGCGTTGGCCACGTGACGTCGGGCGGTTACGCGCATCACCTCGGCTGCTCGATGGCGATGGGGTACGTGCCGCCGGACTGTGCAACCGACGGCACGGGTGTGGCGGTGGAGATCAACGGCCGGGTGTACCCGGCCCGCGTCACGGCGACGCCCGCCTACGATCCGTCCGGCTCGCGCATGCGTTCGTGAGCGCGGCGCGACGAACGGCCGCTCACCGAACCGTCAACTCCAGCCCGATGGGGCAACTGACGCCGGTGCCACCGATCCCGCAATAACCGCCGGGATTCTTGGCGAGGTACTGCTGGTGGTAGTCCTCGGCGAAGTAGAAGACCGGCACGTCGAGGATCTCGGTCGTGATCGCGGGATAGCCCGCGGCCTGCAGCTTCGCGCCGTACGCCGCCGCGCTGCTCTCCGCGGCAGCGCGTTGCGCGCCGTCATGGACGTAAATGCCTGAGCGGTACTGGGTGCCGACGTCGCCACCCTGGCGCATGCCTTGGGTCGGGTCGTGCGATTCCCAGAAAATGCGCAGCAGCTCTGCATACGAGATGGCCTGCGGATCGAACACCACGCGTACCACTTCGTTGTGGCCGGTGTACCCGGTGCACACTTCCTCGTACGTGGGATTGGGCGTGATGCCGCCGAGGTAACCGACCTGCGTACTGTGCACGCCGGGCGTCGTCCAGAACTTGCGTTCGGCGCCCCAGAAGCAGCCCAGCCCGAACAGCGCTAGTTGCATGCCGGCGGGGAAAGGCGCTTCGAGCCGATTGCCGTTCACGAAATGGCGCGCGGGCACGGACAGCTTCTGCGCGCGACCGGGCAGCGCTTCGTCGGCCGTCGGCAGCTCGAGCTTTTTCTTGCGCAGTGAAAACATCGTACTTTCTCCTAGCGGGCGCGCAGTGCTTCGGCCAGGCCCGACCAGAACGCGGGATCGTTCAGGATCATGGTCGTGCCGTTGATCAGGAACTGCACGCCGATCGAGATCATCAGGAAACCGGTCAGCCGCGTCAGCGCGACCATGCCGGTGGCACCGAGCAGCCGGTTGACGCGCTCGGCGCCGCGGAGCACGAACCAGCTGAGCAGTGCCGTCAGGAAGATGGCCGTGAGCACGCCCATGAAATTGACGATGCTGAGGAAGCCCTTCTGGGCCGCGGCCTGCGACGAAAGGCTCATCACGACGGCGAAGGTTCCGGGGCCGCTCAGGCCGGGCATGGCGAGCGGAGTGAAGGCGATGTCGTACTTCTCGCCTGCCGCCTTGGTCATCGCCTCCTTGTCCGAAATCGGGTTCGGAAACAGCATCTGGAAGCCCAGGAACGCGACGATCAGGCCGCCGGCGATGCGCATGCCGGGCAGCGAGATGCCGAAGAAATTCATGATCAGGCCGCCCGCCACGAGGAAACCCGACATCAGGAAGAACGTGTAGACGCAGGCGCGGCGAATCTGGCGCAGGCGTTCCTGCTCGGGCAGGTGTCCAGACGCGGAAATGACGAGCGGAACGGCGCCAAACGGGTTGACGATCGGCAGGATCGCGAGCAACGCCGCCAGCAGCGAGCTGAAATAGAGTCCGAGCCAGTTCATCCGCGCACTTTAACCGGCGGCTAGAATGCCTGCA